>ENA-ORNY01000280-ORNY01000280.1-human-gut-metagenome-genome-assembly--contig:-NODE-280-length-38116-cov-5.535377_pt1 | contig 38116 bp, 32 predicted proteins | sample MGYA00242122_ERZ509036 | MGnify/ENA primary metagenome ERZ509036 (study PRJEB26280, sample SAMEA2338696) | human gut metagenome | biome: human gut; feature: human-associated habitat; material: faeces... | reverse complement strand
GCGCGGTCGGCAAGGCCCACGCGGCGGAGCAGCTGGAGCGCCTTGGCCTCAGCCTGCTCCTTGTCCATGCCCTTGATGCGTGTGGGCGCAGCGGTCAGGTTGTGCATCACGTTCATGTTGTTGAAGAGGTTGAACTGCTGGAACACCATGCCCATCTTCTGACGGTGCTGGTCGATGTGCTTGCTCTGTCCCTTGGCGCAGATGTCCACGCCGTCGAAGAGGATCTGGCCCGAGGTCGGCGTCTCCAGCAGGTTCAGGCAGCGCAGAAAGGTGCTCTTGCCGCCGCCCGAGGGACCGATGATGGACACGACCTCGTTCTTTTCAAAATCAACGCTGATGTGCTTGAGCACGTCGAGCTTATGGAAGCTCTTGCACAGGTCAACGACCTGAAGGATCTTCTCATTTGCCATGGTTCATCTTCCTTTCTGCCAGATCGATGAGGCGGCCGCCGGTGAAGGTCATCGCAAAGTAGCACAGCGCCGCGATGGCAAGGCACGCAAGGCTCTTGTAGGTCAGAGCGATGACGTCGTTCGTGCGGAACATCAAGTCGGCAAGACCAATGACCGAAACGATGGACGACTCCTTGATGACCGTGACGAACTCGTTGCCAAGCGCGGGGAGAATGTTCTTGATCGCCTGCGGCAGCACGACGAGGCGCATAGCCTGACCGTGGCTGAAGCCGACGCTGCGCGCGGCCTCCATCTGCCCGACGTCCACGGCCTGCACGCCGGAACGAATGATCTCGGCGACGTAGGCGCAGCTGTTGATGCTCATGGCAATGATACCTGCGGAAAAACGCGAAAAGTTCGGGATCCACGAAATGTCCGGCAGCGTGAAGCCGACCATGGGAAGTCCGTAGAAAATAAACATGAGCTGCACCATCAGGGGCGTCCCGCGGATGAACTCGATGTAAGCGACCGCCAGCCACTTGAGCGGCAGAATTTTGCTCATGCGCATACTGGACATGAGCGTGCCGAAGATCGTGCCGAAAAACACGGTGAATGCGGCGATGATGAGCGTATTGACAATGCCTTCCTCAAAAAAGCTGTGGTAACGGACGATGAGCTTTCCGATCGTCTGAATAAATTCCATGGGGACTCCTCCTCAAAGCACTCCGCGTCCGGCAGAACCCCCGGCACCATGCGGCACACGGCGTCCGCCACCGCCATGGCGGGCAGCTCTCCGCCGGTGAGGACGAAGTCTCCCATGGAGATCTCCTCGTCCACGCACTCGTCCAGAAAGCGCTGGTCCACCCCCTCATAGTGGCCGCAGACCAGGATCAGGCGGTCATACCGGGCCTTCAGCTCCTTGGCCACCTCCTGGTTGAATACCCGGCCGCAGGGGGAGAGATAGATGGTGTGGACCCGCTGGCCCGCCTCCTGACAGATGTGGTCCCAGCAGCGGTACAGGGGGTCCGCCTGCATAACGGCTCCCCGGCCTCCGCCATAGGGGTAGTCGTCCACCTGCATCTGCTTATTGGTGGTGTAATCCCGGATCTGGTGGGCGGTGATCCGGATATAGCCCCGCTCCTGGGCCCGGCCCATGATAGACTGGCCCATCATGGCATCGATGGCGTCGGGGAACAGGGTCATGATGTCAATTTTCATCGGTGGCCAATCCTTTCATCAGGTGCACCCGCATTTCACCGGCGTCGGGGTCCGTGCTCTCGATGAACACGCCGGGAACGGCGGGGATGAGATACTCCCGCTGTCCCTTGACCTGATAGATCCGGTGGGCGGGGTAGATCAGGACCCGGTCGATGACGCCGATCTCGCCGCCGGTGGCGCAGTCGATGACCCGCAGGCCCACCAGCTCCTGGTCGAAATACTGCCCCTGGGGCAGGTGGGCATCGGTGCGGCGGATGGACACGGTTTTGCCCTTCAGGGCCAGGGCGGCGTCCATGTCGTCCACCCCGGGCAGGGCCATCAGCACCGTGGACTTGTGGACCCGGGCGCTGCGGACCCGGACGGGCTGGCCGTCTATATAAATGGTGTCAAATTCCGTGAGAAACTCCGGGTCAAAGCCGTGGGGGTTCACCTTGACCTCCCCCCGGATGCCGTGGGCGTTGACGATCTGCCCCACGGGGATAAATGCAGGACGCATGGCGGTTCTCCTTTATGATACAAGTTCTTTCAGCATACCACATTTGTCCGCCATTTTCAACGGTTCGATTTTGTTTCTATTCGTAACTTTTTGTAACCGAATTTCCCAATTGACAGCTGATCCGGGCGTGTCATATGGAGCAAAAATGGCGGCTTTGTGGTGAGCGAAATCCGGGAAATGGCATAAAACTTGACAAAAGTGGGTATAAGTGCTATACTCCTACCATATTTTGAAAAAGTAACAAAAGTTACAAACCGGTACACATGCCGGAAATCTACCTCTTGGGAGGGCATATGAAAGACATGAAAGACAGAGTCCGGCGGGCCATTTCCGCCGTGGCCGTGCGGGAGCACTGGCGGATGCGCCGGGTGCTGCTGCTGGTCATGGTGGCGGTGACCGTGCTGGGCATGGTGACGGTGAGCAGTATGGCCGACGCGGTGCAGCCGCGGCGGGTGTATGTGGTGCTCACCGCAGACGGCGGAACGGAGATCATCTCCGGCCGTCCCAGCCGGAGCATGAGCTTCGGCATTCTGGAGACCCGGGTGGACTACAACGCCAAGGAGGCCCAGCTGCTGCTGCAGCATGGTCACAACGTCACCGTGACCGGTGAGGAGGAGACCCGCACCGTGCAGACCCGCAGCGAAACGGTGGACCATCTGCTCCACCGGCTGCATATGGAGCCCGCCGAGGATGAGATGGTGTTCATCGACCTGACGGGGGATCAGCCATCCATCTATTTCCGGGCAGAGATGACCCGCCAGCGGACGGTGCAGCTGTCTGTGGGCTACAGCAGCCGCCGGGTGGTGAACCACTCCCTGGCCAAGGGCACCCAGCGGGTGGTGCAGCAGGGCGTGCCCGGCACCATCACCAACACCTACACCGATACCTATCGCATGGGCTGCGTGGTGTCCACGGAGTTGACGGACACCGTTACCGACGGCGCCGTGGAGGAGATCGTGGAATACGGCACCCGGGTGTCCTCGGTGGAGCGGTCCGACCGGCTGGTGTCCGTGCACAGCAACGGCGACGGCTCCGGCTATCTGCTGTTCGCCTCCGGCGACACCATGACCTTCTCCCGGACACTGGTGTGCAGCGCCACTGCGTACTCCATTGGCACCCGCACGGCCTCCGGCCGTCCCACGGCGGTGGGCAACATCGCGGTGGACACGTCCGTGTTCCCCTACGGCACCCGGATGTACGTCCAGACGGTGAAGGGCTCCTGGCACTATGGCATGGCCACCGCCGCCGACTGCGGCACGGCCATCAAGGGCAACAAGATCGACCTCTGGTTCAAGACCTATTCCGAGGCCTGCGACTGGGGCCGACGGGACTGCACCGTGTACGTTCTGGACTGACGGCGTGAAAGCTGGAGAAAAGCATCAATATCGTGTTTGCGCAAAAACGGCTGTGCCCGAAGGAGCACAGCCGTTCAGCTTGTCGGAAAAAGTTTTTTTGACAAGCTGACATTGTCGATTTGTCCCATCCTGATCAAAGTGATGCTTGAAGGCGATGCCTGCTGATATGAATCATGATTTTAGTTTTCGCATGACTTCTTCTTTGCGCAGTGTCAAGGAATAGAGATTTCCAAGATGGTCGAGAATATACTTTTTGCCCTGATACACCGGAGGGAGAATCCGCTCCTCAAATTCTTTATCAAAATAAGGGCGCAATTCATCCTCCGTATATTCCTCATATTCGATCATTGCGGTTAAAAAACACTCGCCGTGAACCGTTTTCGTCTTGGACATTGCTAAAATTCTTTCTTCGATGTCACTATCGTAGTAGTCGGGCAGTAATGTATCGGTTTCCCGTATGGCAGGCAGCCGGTTTCGCAGGCCTGCGCGTTCCTCATCGCCCAACGAACGCCCTGCCGTTCCCGCGCAGATATAGGCATACCCCGCACCAACGGGTGCCGCGAGGCGGGCAGCCGCATGGCCGCCGCCAGCGTATCGTCTCCCGGAAATGCGGACAGGGAATCTATGGCGCCGGTCTGTACCAGATAGGAGGCGTCCTCCCGTAGCGCGTCCCGTTTCGCGTCCCATGGTATGATTATAACTTATCCGCAGGCAAATGACAACGCATATCCGCCCATAACGGCGGAATTTTGCCATGGGCCCGAAAAAAACAGCCGTTTTCGATAAGAAAACGGCTGTTTTGGTGGTTGCGGAGGGAGGACTTGAACCTCCGACCTCCGGGTTATGAGCCCGACGAGCTACCAACTGCTCTACTCCGCGATATTGAATTGGGTCCGGTTGGTGCCGGTGACCGGACTCGAACCGGTACGGTATTGCTACCGGGAGATTTTAAGTCTCCTGTGTCTACCATTCCACCACACCGGCGGATATCGGCAAGAAGTATAATACCACACCCCTCCCTCCCTGTCAACCCCCTTTTTTGAAATTTTTAGTCATGGTCGGGACAGGCACGTTTTCCGGAAGGGACACATATATTGGGCTATGCAGCAACGGATGGAGGTTTTTCTATGGATCAGAAGGAAATGATGGAGCGGCTGAAGCGGGACCCGGCGGCCCTGCAGGCGGTGATGGGGTCCCGGGACGGCCAGATGCTGCTGGGACTGCTGTCCGGCAGCGACGGGGGCCGCACCCTGCAGCAGGCCGTCCGCCAGGCGGCGGCGGGGGACGCCTCCGCCATCAGCGGGATGCTTCAGGGCATCATGAGCACGCCCCAGGGGGCGGCTCTGGTGCAGCGGATCGGCGAAAGCCTGCAAAAATAGGGAGGAGGGGCGGCAGTGTCGGAGCTGGAGGAAAAACTGAACGCGCTGCTGTCCGATCCCAACAGCATGGCCCAGGTCATGCAGATGGCCCAGCAGCTGTCCGGAGCCATGGGGGAGCAGAAGGCGGCCCCGCCGCCCCCTGCCCCGCCGCCGGGGCCTGACCTGGGAGCGGCCCTGGGCGGACTGGACCCGAAGCTCCTGGGGAAGCTGCTGCCCCTGGCCGGCGAGCTGGGGACGGAGAACAGCGCCGCCCTGCAGCTGCTCCAGGCCCTGCGCCCGTTCCTGAAGGAAGAAAAGCAAGGGAAGATCGAGCGGGCGGCCCGGCTGGCGCGGCTGATCCATGTGGGGAAAAAGCTGCTGGCGGATTGGGAGGGGTAGCCATGTATAACCGCTATATCCGCAACGACAACGGGGCATATGACCGGGTGCCCCAACAGGAGACGGCCCCGCCGTCTCCGCCCCCGCCCAGGCCGGGGCCTCCTCCGCCCGGGCCGGAACCGGCACCGCCTCCGGCACCTGCCCCGGAGCGGCAGTTTCTGAACCGGCTACTGGCGAAGCTGCACCTGGGGGACATGGACGCCGGGGATCTGCTGCTTCTCCTGATCCTGTTTTTCCTGTTCTATCAGAAAGCGGACGAGGAGGTCCTCATCGCCATCGGCCTGCTGCTGATTCTGTAAGAGACTGTCCCAAAAGGGCAAAGTCCTTTTGGGACAAAAGGCTTGCAGTCTGCTGCGCGCATAATTGGTTCGCTGATGGCGAACCAATTCCACACTTGCAGCCTGAGAAGTATTTTCGGTCAGGTACACGCCCTGGCCGAAAATGATCCCATTTGCTTTGCCGCCTGCGGGCGGCAAACTCTGCGAGGCTTTTTTAGCACTCAAAAACTGCGCTGCCGTGAGGCAGCGCAGTTTTTTATGGGGCGTTTTACGCGTTATAGACGGCCATGCAGCCCAGATAGTTCATGTAGCAATCCAGCTTGCCCACGGTCTCAAAGGGGGAGTGCATGCTCAGAACCGGCACACCGGCGTCGATGGTGGTGATGTTGCGGTTGGCCATATACTGGGCCACGGTGCCGCCGCCGCCGGCGTCGATCTTGCCCATCTCGCCAATCTGCCACACCACACCGGCCTCGTCCAGCACGCGGCGGACATAGGCCACGGTCTCGGCCCCGGCATCGGAGGAGCCGCTCTTACCCCGGGCGCCGGTATACTTGCAGATGCCCAGACCATAGTTCACCCGGGACTCATTGCGCTTCTCATACACCTCGGCAAAGTTGGGGTCATAGGCGGCGGTGACGTCGGAGGACAGGCAGAAGGAGCTTTCATAGCACACCCGCAGGCTGACGCCCTGGCTCTGGCACAGGTCCTCCATGAAGGTGTCGAAGAAGGCGGACTGCATACCGGTGACGCCCATGGAGCCAACCTCTTCCTTGTCGGCCAGCATGCACACGGCGGTCTTTTCGGGAACGTCGATGTCGAACAGGCCCTTCAGGGCGGCGTAGCCGCACACCCGGTCGTCGTGGCCGTATGCGCCGATGAGGCTGCGGTCCAGGCCCAGGTCCGTGGCGTTGAAGGCGGGGACCACCTCCAGCTCGGCGGAGGTGAAGTCATCCTCGCAGATGCCGTATTTCTCGTGGAGCAGGTCCAGCACCCGCAGCTTCACGCGGTCGGAGTCGCCGTCCTCACCCAGGGGGCGGCTGCCCATGAGAATGTTCAGATTCTCGCCGGGAATGGCCTCGCTGAGGGGCTTTTTGCCCTGCTCCGCACCCAGGTGGGGCAGCAGGTCGGTAATCACGAACTTGGGCTCGTTGCCCTGGCCCAGAACCACCTTCACCACGGTGCCGTCCCGCAGGACCACCACGCCCCGCAGCTCCAGGGGGATGGCCACCCACTGGTATTTGCGGATGCCGCCGTAGTAATGGGTCTTGCCGTAGGCCAGCTCGCTGTCCTCATACAGGGGATGGGGCTTGAAGTCCAGACGGGGAGAGTCGATATGAGAGGCCACGATCTGCGCGCCGTGGGACAGGTCCTGGCGGCCGATCTTGGCCAGCATCACGCTCTTGCCCCGGTTCACGCGGTATACCTTGTCGCCGGGCTTCAGGCTCATGCCCCGCTGATAGGGGACGTAGCCCTGGGCCTGGGCCAGCTCCACGGTATAGGCGGCGCACTCCCGCTCGGTCTTGCCGTTGTCCAGATACTGCTTGTAGCTTTCGCAATAGGTCTCCATGGCGTCCAGGGCCGCCTGGTCCACCAGGTCATAGCCGTTTTTGGGGCTGGAGAACAGCTTTTCGCGCTTGGCCTTCATTTCGTCTGTCATGGTTTTGTTTCCTCCTTATAGATGTTCGATTTCCCGGAGCATTTTCCGGAAGAAAATCCGTGCCTGATCCCGGAACTGCGCCGGACCGGCGCAGGTATTTTCCAGGATATGGGAGCAGTGCTCCCGGTAAAAGCCGTCGGACGGCTGGGCGGAGATCCGCAGCCGGGCATAGTCCCGGCTGATGCCGTCCCGGGCCATGATGCGGCGGACCCGATCCTCCGCCGGGGCCAGCACCGCCACGGTGCAGGCGCACAGCCGGTCCAGGCCGCTTTCCACCAGGTTGATGGCGTCCAGCCCCACCAGGGACTGTCCCGCCGCCCGGCGCATTAGCTCCGGCGGCAGATATTCGTACACGATGGCGTTGAGCCGGTCCAGAGCGGCGTGGTCGGAGAACACCAAGGTCCCCAGCTTTTGCCGGTCCAGGCTGCCGTCGGGGCAAAACACCGGGCCGAAGGCGGCGGTGATAGCCTCCCGCAGGGCGGGGTCCGTGCGGAGCATCTGGTGGTACACGGCGTCGCAATCCAGCACCGTGCCGCCCAGATCCACCAGCGCCGCCAGGGCGCTGGTCTTTCCCGCGCCGGTGCCGCCGGTGAGGCCCACGATCAGCGGGCGGTCGGCGTCGATCAGGTGGAAGCCTGCCGCCTTTTTCAGCCGGTTGGCCACCGCCAGCCCCAGGCCGCCATCGTCGGGGCACTGGGCGAAGATCTCGGTGACGTCCGTGCCGTCAAAGGTACGCAGGGCGTCAAATACATGGCGGGCCTGGGCGGATTTGTCCGCTGCCGGGCCCAGCTTGTGGATGATGTGCCCCGGGAAAAGAGGGGCGTATTCGTCGAAGCAGATAACCCCCGCTGTATCCGACAGCAGCCCCTGGATGCGGCGGGCACTGCGCTCCGGTTCCCCGGTGACTACCGTTACCGGGGCATGCGGAGCGTAATGACGGTACTTCATGCCGGGAGCCCGGGGACGCTCCCCGGCGGCCAGCAGACCGGTGACGGCCTTGTCCACGGCTACCTCGCCCAGCACCTCCTCCAGCGCTTCCAACGGCAGTCCGCCGGGGCGGAGGAGTCGGGGCGGCGTCACCGTCAGGTCGATGATGGTGGATTCCACCCCCACGGTGCAGGGGCCGCCGTCTACGATGCCGTCGATCCTGCCGTCCATGTCCTCGATCATGTGGGCAGCGGTGGTGGGGCTGGGACGGCCGGAGGTGTTGCCGCTGGGGGCGGCAATGGGGACACCGGCGGCTTCGATGATGGCCAGGGTCACCGGATGATTTGGGCAGCGGACGCCCACCGTCTCCAGGCCGCCGGTGGTTTGCAGGGGAACGATATCCCGCCGGGGCAGGATCATGGTCAGGGGCCCCGGCCAGAACCGCTCCGCCAATTGATAGGCGGCGGGGGGCACATCCCGGCAGTACGACTCCAGCCAGGAGGCGTCGGGAACGTGGATGATCAGCGGGTTATCCTGAGGTCTGCCCTTGGCCAGGAAAATGCGGCTCACAGCGTCCTCGTTCAGGGCGTCGGCCCCCAGACCGTATACCGTTTCCGTGGGGATGCCCAAAAGCCCTCCCCGGCGCAGGATGGCGGCGGCGTCCCGGACGGCGTTGGGGTCGGATTCCGGGTGAAAAACAATGGTGTTCAAGAAAATCCCTCTTTTGCCTTAAAAGCCCAGGTCCTGGCCCACCAGAATGACCTTGATGCGTCCGGCGGGACGACAGACCCGGGTGATGACCATCTGGCAGCAGATGCAGTCGGGAGTGGTGCAGTCGCCGCAGCTTCCGGTAACGGCGCAGGGAGTCTTGATGTCGAAGCGCTGGGCGTTGGCGGGAGCTGCCACCTGGCGGGCCCGGGCAATGGCACTGTCCAGATCACCCATGACCTTGTTCATCCCGGCGATGACCAGGACACTCTCCGGCCCGAAGCACAGGGCCGCCACCCGGTTGGCGTTGCCGTCCAGGTTCACCAGCTGGCCGTCGGCGGAGATGGCGTTGCTGCTCATGATAAAGGTGCCGCAGGTCAGGGCCTGGCGCATCAGGGCCTGCTTTTCTTCGGGGGTCTTGCCGGTGTCCCGGTCGATGAGTTGATAGTCCCCCTGGTGCAGGCGGTCCATCAGGCCGATCTGGGCGGCGGTGGCGGTGCCGCCCCAGGACACGGTGCGGTCCTTGGGGATCAGGGTCAGGGCCAGGTCCAGGGCCTCCTGGGCGGTGGAGACATAGTGGGCCTCGAAGCTGCGGCGGCGCAGAGCCTCGGCCACCTGGGGACCGGCCTTGTCATAACGGGTTTTGATGGGAGCTTCCATGGTTCATTCTCCTTTCTCTGCGCCCTCCTGCAGGCGTCTGGCCTGGTCAGCCAGGGTCAGCGCATCCACAAGGGGGTCCAGGTCGCCGTTGATCACGGCGGCAATGTTGAAATTTTTCACGTCCCCGGTGAGCCGGTGGTCGGTGACACGATTTTGAGGGAAGTTATAGGTGCGGATCTTGCCGGACCGGTCACCGGTGCCCACCTGGCTTTTCCGCTGGGCGGCGATGGCGGCGTTCTGCTTCTCCTGTTGGGCCTCGTAGAGCTTGGAGCGCAGGATTTTCATGGCCCGGTCCTTGTTTTTATACTGGCTGCGCTCGTCCTGGCACTCCACCACCGTGCCGGTGGGCAGGTGGGTGATGCGGATGGCGGACTCGGTCTTGTTGACGTGCTGCCCGCCTGCGCCGGAGGAGCGGAAGGTGTCGATCTGTAAGTCCCTGGGGTCGATGGTGAACTCCACCTCCTCTGCCTCAGGCATCACGGCCACGGTGGCGGCGGAGGTCTGGATGCGGCCGGAGGACTCGGTTTCCGGCACCCGCTGGACCCGGTGGGTCCCGGCCTCGAATTTCAGGCGGGACCAGGCCCCCTGTCCCTCGATGGTGGCGCTGGCCTCCTTGACGCCGCCCAGCTCCGTGGTGTTTTCATACACCAGTTCCATGTGCCAGCCCCGGCGCTCGGCATACAGGGCGTACATCCGCAGCAGGTCCGCCGCAAACAGGGCCCCCTCCTCGCCGCCGATACCGGCCCGGACCTCCAGGATGACGTTCCGGTCGTCGTTGGGGTCCCGGGGCAGCAGCAGGCGCTTGAGCTCCTCCGACAGGCGGTCCCGCTCCTGGCGGGCCCGGTGCAGCTCCTCCTGGGCCAGCTCCCGCATTTCCGGGTCCGACAGCAGCTCCTGTGCCCCGGCGCAGTCCGCCTCCGCCTGCTGCCAGGCACGGAAGGCGGCCACGATGGGGGTCAGCTCCTTCTGCTCCCGGCTCAGGCGGGTCAGGGATTCCCGGTCAACGTACACCGCCGGGTCCGACAGCTGCCGCTCCACCTGGTCCAGCCGCCGGGCGATGGCTTGTAATTTCTCCAGCATACGGACTCCTTACTGGGCGTCCAGATAGCGGCGCACCTCGCCCACCAGCTTGTCCCGCCAGAACTCGTATCCCACGGCTCCCGGCCGCAGGGATACCTCCAGCAGGTGAGGCCGGGCGGTGTACTGGTCCATCTGCTCATAAATCTCCTCATACTTCCGGGAGCTTTTCCGGGTCAGCACATAGGCTACCCGTTCCAGCTCCAGCCCCCGGCGCTTCAGCAGCGCCCGGACCGGGGAGGCGCAGCGGCCCGCCCACACGGGAGTGCCCAGGATCACCAGCCGGTATTCAGACAGGGGGCGCTCCGTTTCATAGGGGGCCAGCGGCAGGGTGGCCCGGCGCATGGCGTCCATGCCGGAGCGGAGATAGCCCCGGGCGCCCTGGCGGTCCACGCCGTCGGTAAGCTCCACCAGCTCCGCATCCAGGGCCTGGGCGATCTCCGTCATGGCCTGGCGCGTGGCGCCGGTGCGGGAGTAGTACATACACAAAATATCACGCATAATGGTCCTCCTGATTATTCCTCCAATTGCAGAGACAGCTCCTCCCAGCGGGCCATCTCCTGCTCCAGCTGAGCCTCCACATTCTGCTTTTCCCGATACAGCTCCTGGAGCTTTTCCACGTCGCAGGCATTCTGTTCCATTTCGGCGTCCAGCTGGCGGCAGCGCTCCTCCAGCTTGGAGATGCCGGTTTCGCAGATGGTCAGCTGGCGGCGGGCGGCCTGCTTTTCCCGTCCGGCCCGAGGGGGCCGGGTGTCCTGCTTTTTCTTCTGGACCGGGGCGGGGGCGGGCTTTTTCTCCTCCGCCTTGGCGGCCCGGTACTGGGCAAAGCCCATGGGATAGTCGTTGATGGTGCCATCCGCCAGCTCCCAGACCCGGGTGGCGAAGCGGTTGATGAAATACCGGTCATGGGACACGAACAGCAGGGTGCCGTCGAAGGCCTCCACCGCCTCCTCGATCCACTCCCGGGAGGCGATATCCAGGTGGTTGGTGGGCTCGTCCAGAATCAGGAAGTTGATTTCCTCGTCCATGAGCATACACAGCCGCAGGCGGCTGAGCTCACCGCCGGAGAGGACCGACACGCTTTTGAACACGTCCTCCCCCTGGAACTGATAGGCCGCCAGGCGGTTGCGGGCGGTCTGGGGCGTCATGCCCTTCTTTTCATAGAGCATGGTGTCAAGCAAGGAGCGCTCCGGGTGCTCAAAGTGGATGATCTGAGGCAGATAGGCCGCCCGGATGGCGGGCCCCATGCGGATGATGCCGCTGTCCACAGGCTCGGCCCCGGTGATCATGTTCAGCAGGGTGGTTTTCCCTGCGCCGTTTTCTCCCAGAAAGGCAATGCGCTCGCCGCCCTCCACCCGCAGGTACACGTCGGAAAACAGGGCCCGGGAGCCGAAGGACTTGGACACGCCCTTCAGCTGCAGCACCTCGTCGCCGCGAAACTCCCGGCTGGCGAAGCGAGCGTCCATCTTCTTGGCCTTGGTGGGCTTGGACACGGTGCGCATGCGTTGGATGCGCTTTTCCATGGAAAAGGCCCGCTTGTGCAGGGCGTCGTTGCCCATAAAGGCCCACAGGTGCATCTGCTCCGCCGCCTTTTCCAGCTGCTGGATCTTGGCCTGCTCCTTGAGGTACTGCTTCATGCGCTCCTGGTAGCGGCGCTCCTTTTCAATGGCATAAAAGCTGTAGTTGCCGCTGTAAAACTCCGCCTTACCGTCCAGGATCTCGATGATGCGGGTGACGGTGCGGTCCAGGAAATAGCGGTCGTGGGAGATGGTGACCACGGTGCCCCGGAAGGAGCGGATATACTCCTCCAGCCACTCGGTGGCCTGAAGGTCCAGGTGGTTGGTGGGCTCATCCAGCAGGAGGATGTCTGTATCCTCCAGGATCAGGCGGCCCAGGTTCACCCGGGTCTTTTCGCCGCCGGACAGCTGGTCGAACAGTCTCCGCCGCATATCGCCGTCGATGGACAGGCCGTTGGAGACCTTGTTGACGGCGGTGTCGGTGTCATAGCCGCCCAGGCCCTCGAACCGGGCGGTAAGCTCGCCGTAGCGCCGCAGGGTCTGGGGATCGCTGTCCCCCTGCTCCATCTGCCGGGTCAGGCGGTCCATCTCCTCCTTCAGGGCGGTGGTGCGCTGAAAGGCGGAGCGCAGAACGTCCTCCACGGTGTAGCCCGCGGGATACACCGGGATCTGGGAGATCAGGCCCACCCGGCGGCCCGGTGCAATGAGCACCTGGCCGGAGTCATAGTCCAGCTCCCCGGTGAGGATGTTGAACAGCGTGGATTTCCCCGCGCCGTTTTTGCCCAGCAGGCCTACCCGCTCACCGGTGTCGATCTGGAAGGACACACCGTCCAGTATTTTCTTTTCCAGGTCAAAGGACTTGACCAGGTCGGTTACGCTGATATCTATCATATGGTCGATTCGTTACATTTTTTCCAATTCACTGACAATTTTGCCGAATTCCATGGCGTGGGACGCCTTCACCAGCACGGCGGTGCCGGGGGTGAATTCCCGGCGCAGGGCCGGAAGGGCCTCCTCAATGGCGGCGAAATGCTGTGCCCGGGGACCGGCAGTCTGGGCGATGGCGGCGGCCTTGGGGCCGATGGCGATCACCGCGTCCAGCCCCAGCCGGGCAGTGGTGCGGCCCACCTGCAGGTGGGCGTCCTGGCTGATGGGGCCCAGCTCCCCCATGTCGCCCAGCACCGCCACCCGGCGGCGGCAGGCGGTGTCTGCCAGAATCTCCAGCGCCGCTTCCATGGCCTGGGGATTGGCGTTGTAGCAGTCGTCGATGATGAGCCGGTCCTCCGGCAGGCGGATGCGCCGCATACGGGAGCCGGTGGATACATACCCGGCCACGCCCTCGACGATCTCCTGCTCCGACAGGCCCAGATATTCGCCGATGGCCACGGCCATGGAGGCGGAGTAGATCATGTAGTCCCCGGGGGAGGGGATGGACAGCCGGTAGCTGCGGCGGGGGGTGGTGACGGTGCAGTCCAGGCCGTCGATGCCCCGGCGGACGATGTCCGTGACCCGAACATTGCAGTGTTCGCTCCTGCCGCAGCGGAGGGTCTCAAAGGGCAGGTTCAGGCCGTTGAGCAGTTCATCGTCGCCGCACAGCACTGCCAGGCCGCCGGGGCGCAGGTGGTCGAAAATCTCGCACTTGGCCCGCAGGGTCCCCTGGCGGGTGCCGCCCAGGTTTTCAATGTGGGCGTCGCCGACGTTAGTGATCACGGCGATGGTGGGCTGCACCAGGCTGCCCATATAGCGGATCTGGCCGAAGTGGTCCATGCCCGTTTCGATCACCGCCGCCTGATGGCAGGGCTCCAGCCGCAGCAGGGTCTGGGGCGTGCCGATGTGGTTGTTGAGGTTGGCCTGGGTTTTCAGGGTCCGGAAATGCCGGGACAGCACCGAGGCGATCATCTCCTTGGTGGTGGTCTTTCCGGCGGAGCCGGTGACCTGCACCACGGGGATGTCGGCGTAGTTCCGGGAGAACACATCCAGGATCTCGCTCCACTGGCCCAGGTTGCCGCCGTTGTCCACGAAGTCGCCGGTCTGGATGCCGAAGTTCATGGACTGGCCGTTGATATTGGCGGCAATGGCGTTCATCAGCCGGATCTCCTCCTGATCGCTTTCGGCGTTGCCGGAGAGCTGGGTATCGCCGATGACGAAGAAGCGGGTGGTGTCCGCGCCGGGCTGGCTGGTGGTGAAGGTCATGTTTTCAGACCACTTGCTGCCGTCGCCCACCCGATAGACGTAGGTGGTGCCGGGCTTCAGGCCGGTCAGGGACACGGAGCTGACATAGGCCGCGTCGCCGGAGGTGGTGAACTCCCGGAGGGTCACCTGACCCTGGGCACTGGAGGGGAAGCTGCCCTTGAAGCTGCTCTGCTGGCAGTACTGGACCGTGGCCTTGGCCTGGGCCGTCAGGGGATTGGTGACCCAGGTAATGTTCTGGCAGCTCTGGGCATTGGGGGTGGCGTTGAGCTGGACGAAGCTGGGCATACCATCGGCGCTGCCGCCGGCCCGGCGGGTGACGATGACCGTTTCAAAGGAACGGTGATTGTCCTTCCGGGCGGTGACGCCGGTACGGGAGCCGGCGGAGAGCTTGTTGAAGTAGTCGGTGCTGACCTGGCCGGAGGCGTTGGTGGTGCCGATGCGGGTGTCGCCCACATACAGGTCCACGCCGGAGGCGGCCTTGCCGTTGATGTCCTTCACATACAGCCGGGCCGCTGCCGCGCCCTCCACCATGATGTCGGAGGTGACGGTGTAGTAGCCCTGCATGGGCAGACGCAGGCTGCCGGTGGAGGTGGTGTAGGTGACGCCGTCACAGGTGTAGGTCACGGTGACGGAGATGGGCAGGCTGTCCAGCGCCGTGGCACCGGCGGGCATGGGCATGGTGAAGGTGAACAGGTCCTTCCCGGCAGAGCCGGTGCGGGTCATATTCACGGTGACGGTCTTTTCCGTGGTGGTGCGGCGGGCAGCAGAGCTGGTACCCTCAAAGCCCTCGCCGTAGCCCAGGGAAGCGCAGGTGTTGAACGCGCCCTTGCCGCCGTTTTCGTCGGTGTCAAACAGGTCCACGTTGCCGTACACGATGTGCGCGGTGACGGAATCGATCTTCCCTGCATTGGGGGAGGTCACGTTGACCACATAGTTCTCGCCCACCAGCGCATAGGACGGCGCGTCCAGAGTCAGCGTGGGGATGGCGGCACGACCCTTGACGGTAAAGGTACGGGTGACGCTGGCGCGGTTGCCGAAGCCGTCCATGATCTCCACCTTGATGCTGTGGCAGCCATTGGGCAGGGTCACGGAGCCGGTAACGGCCTGGTCGGTGTTGGCAAAGTTCTTGATGTCCTGGCCGTCGATGGTGATGGCCGTGTTTTCGGCGGACACACCGGTGCGGTTCTCGCCCTGGGGATCATAATACCCGGTAAAGAATTGCAGCTCATTGTCCGTCAGCACGGTGGAACCGTCCTCAGCCAGCTCCGTCAGATCCGTGTAGCCGGTGACGGAGGCGCTGCCGCCGCGGACAGAGGTGATGACGGGGTTCTCCAGGTCGTCAGCCGTGGTGCCATACACCGCGCGGATGTTGTCCACATACAGGCTTCCGGCAGCCCGGGAGCCGCAGGTGATCTTGTTGCCGTCCACGTCGCCGGTGCCGCCCTCGATGATGATGGTCCACAGCAGCACCTGGCCGGCGGTGATCTTCAGGGGATGGTTTTCCACGTCCTGGGCCTTGTCATACACGCTGCTCAGATCGGCCTCCACATACTTCCAGCCGGACCAGTTGATGCCGGTGTACTGGGTAGTGGTGTCCACGGTCTCGCCTGCGGCGTTGACGGTGGTAGTCTTCAGGTGCAGCAAGCTGGTGGAAACATACTTCTCCCCGTTCCAATAGGACACGCTGGTGCTGAGCCAGTAGTTGGGCGTGCCCTCCGGGGCGTAGACCCACATGCCCAGGGCGGTGGGACGGCCCTCGATGACCACGTCCTCGCCGCTGTAGCGCAGGTATTCGTTGGTGTTGTTGGTGCCGGAGATCTTCGTATAATCGTAATGATACTCCAGAGACTTCTGGCCGAAGCGCACGGGACCCTCGTCGGAAGCTACGCGGCGGGCATACATATCCCACGCGCCCTCCTGGGCGGTGGAGATGGCGCCCACATAGTACTCATAGCCCATGGAGCGGAACAGGGTAGCGGGGTCCTGGGCGCAGTCCCAGCTATAGGGTGCGCCGGCGGAGTTGCAGTCCCATTCCGCGTTGCTGCTGATAAAGTCGGGGCATGCCAGGCCGAAATCGGTAATGGGCCCGTAGGGGATGTCCAGACCGTTGGGATCCTTGCTGATCTGACCGGCCACGCCGAAGCCCGCGTCGCTGACACCGGGCAGATTATGGGCGCTGTGACCGGAAAAGCTATTCAGGTTGCCCCACACGGCGTTGGCACCCACGTTCACGCCGGACTTGGAGCTCTCGTCCTCAAAGTCCAGAAGGATGGTGGGCATCTTGCCGATCTCCACGGTGACGGTATCGGTAAGCTCCTGGCCGTTTGCCTTGGTATAGGTGACAGTGATCTCTGCTTTACGGGTCTGGCTGGCCTTGGCGGCAGTATGGAGCTGATTGTCCACGATGGTGCCGATGTCGGCGGCGGTGGTGCCCTCGGTCAGAGGCCGGATGGTCCAGGTAAAGTCGCCGTCGTGATAGTGGATATCCCGCAGGCTGCTTTTGACGGTGAGGCCCAGGTCGCTGGTCTTGTCATAGTCCAGGGACAGGGTCTTGCCGGCGAAGGACACCTGATCGGGCTCGGCGATGGTGATGGAGGCGGAGCCCACATTCTGACCCTGATAGGTCAGGCGGACCCGCACATCGCCCACATAGCCCTTGGCGGCGGTAAACACACCGGTGGCGGCGTCGATCCGTCCGGCAGCGGGAGTATCCAGCACCCAGGTCAGGCCGCTTTCAGGCAGGTCGGCCGCGCCGCCTGCGGAGTCAGCGCCCAGGGCCGTGAAGGGCACCCGGCTGCCGGGGGTATAAAGCTCGTTCTGGGGGCTCACGGACGCGTGGTCAAAATCGCCGTCAAAGCGGGCGGTGGACACCACCAGCAGGGCGTCGGACACGGTGCGCTCCAGGCCGTCACTAGGGCTGTTGCGAACCACCAGCTCGTCGGTGCCCTCATAACAGGCTGCCACGGTGGCGGAGCCGCCGCCGTCCAGATAAATAGCGGTGACGCAGCCGGCATCCTTCAGGAAACTGGCCACTTCATACATGCTCATACCGATGGACATGGGCTCCTGTCGGCCGTCGGCCTCAAAGAATACCACGGAGCCGTCGGCCCGTATGCCCACGCTGTTGCGGGGCATGCGGTCGCCCTGGTCCAGGCCGGGAACAATCTGGCCGTTCTCCACCAGCATATAGGGACCGGAGACGGCCTCCACCACGTCGGAGGTGTCGCTGCCCGCCTTGCGGATCACGGCGGAGCCGTCCTTCAGGATGGCAAAGAAGGGCTCATTACCGGTTTTTACCAGGTTGCCCTCCATAATGAGGTAGCCGGTGGGCGCGCCGGTCTGCATGTTGTAGTAGTCGGCGTTGGTGGCCAGTACCACGCGGCCATCGGTATCCGAGGCCCGTCCGTAGGCGGCGGCCTGGGCGGTGGTCTGGGACATCTCCCACTTGAGCCGGCCGCTGCTGACCATAGCCTTGCGCTGGGCAGCGGTGCTGCCGTCGTAGTAATAGCCGGTGTAGCTGGCCTTCAGGGTCACATCCTTGCTCAGGTCGATCTCCGAAAGGTAGCCCACCACCTGGCTGCCGTTGACGTTGCGCATGACCACCTTTTCCAGGGTCACGCCGCTGGCCACGGCATTCTTGGTGCGGGTAATGGGGGTGAGCCCCGCGGCGTTGCCGGACTGGATCTCCGCCTGGGGCTGCCGGGCGTCGGGTTCGGCGGGGTCGGGCTGGGTCTGCTGGACGACAGCGTCCGGCTCCGGCTCCTGGAGCCCGGCGGCCCAGGCCTGGGGCATGACCAGACTGGCTGCCATCAGCAGCGCCAGAAGCAGTGATAGTGCTCTTTTCATCTTTTTCCTCCGTTACAGTTTGATTTCCAACACTTGATCGGGGTGATCTCTCCGGGGTGCGGTCCCTCCTTTCAGCTCACGGTGGCGGTGGTGTGGGCCACCAGGTTCTGCCTGGTATTGCCGTAGACATGGATGAAGTAAGTGCCCTTGTCCCGGTGCTGGGACAGGTTCACGGTATAGGACCAGTCGCCGTTGGACTGCCTGACCGCCTGGTACCACTGCAGGTCGTCCTGGCCGTTGGCTGCGCCCCAGGTGGGGAACCAGACCTTCGTCAGATCGCTGCGGCCCGTCAGGGTCACGGTCATATAGCGGCCGCCGTCGTGGAGCCAGGTCCATACCTGGGGGGACACCACCTGGGATACGGAGGCGGTGGTGTGGGCCACCAGGTTCTTCTTGTTGTTGCCGTAGGCGTGGAGGAAGAAGCCTCCCGCGCTCTTATGGTTGGCCAGAGGCACCCGGCAGGTCCAGGAGCCGTCCGGCTGCTTGGTGGCCTCATACCAGCGCAGATCGTCCTGACCGTTCACGGCGCTCCAGGTGGGGAACCAGACCTTCGTCAGGTCGCTGCGGCCCGCCAGGGTCACGTCCAGATACCGGCCATCGGCGGACAGCACCGCCTGCATGCCGGAGCGGACCGGCTGGGGGGGCTGCTCGGGCTGGGAAGGCTGGGAGGCCTGAGGTACGGTAACGGTGGTGTGGGCCACCAGGTTCTTCTTGGTGTTGCCGTAAGCGTGGATGAAGTAGACGCCGGTGCCGGAGTGGTCCGACAGGGCAATGCGGCAGGTCCAGGAGCCGTCGGCCTGCCTGGCGGCCTCATGCCAGCGCAGGTCGTCCTGGCCGTTGACCTGGCTCCAGGTGGGGAACCAGACCTGGGTCAGGTCACTGCGGCCCGTCAGGGTCACGTCCAGATAGCGCCCGTCGGCGGACAGGGCCGCCTTCATCTCCGGCCCGGGGATCTTCTCCACATAGGCGGTGGTGTGGGCCACCAGGTTCTTCTTGTTGTTGCCGTAGGCGTGGATGAAATAGGTGCCGGTGGTGTTGTGGCGGGACAGGGCCACGGAATAGGTCCAGGAGCCGTCGGCCTGCTTCTTGGCCTCGTACCACTGGAGGTCATCCTGGCCGTTCTTCTGGCTCCAGGTGGGGAACCACACCCGGGTCAGGTCGCTGCCGCCGGTGAGGGTCAGGTTCAGATACCGTCCGTCGGCGGACAGGGCCGCCTTCAGGGCGGGCTTCTCCGGCTGCACCAGGTTGTCCACCACCACGGTGCCGTGGTCCAGCAGACCCTGGGGCAGGCCGTTCTGATTGTAGACATGGACCATATAGGTGCCGGTTTCCTGGTGGTTGATCAGGGGCACCTCGGCCACCCAGCGGCCATTCTGCTGCTTGGCCTGGTACCAGTGCAGATCATTCTGGCCGTCCTGCTGCCCCCAGACGGCGAAGCGCAGGGAGGTCTGGCTGGGAGCGGAGTAGGTCAGGTACATCACCGTGCGGCTGGCGTTGAAGTAGTACCCCAGCTGCTGGGGACGCACGGTGGGGGTAAAGGCATTGGCCCGGCCGGTGAGCCAGGTGCGCACCCGGCTGAGGGCCTCGTCATAGGTGGGGGCGAAGGGGGTTCCGCCGGGCTTGGGATTGGCGGTGCCCAGGGTGCTCCAGCGCAGGTAATTCAGGTCGGCGGAGACGCCGATCTCGTCCCGCAGACCGTCCACCTGACCGGCCATGCCGGTGAGCACCGGCTTATACCGGGCGTACAGCTCCTGCACCCGCTGATAAAACGCCGGGATGTTCAGCATCTTCTTCATCAGCACAGAGGTGCTGCTGGCGTTGTAGTCGGTGACCTTTTCATTCTTATTGCCCATGCAGGTGTCAAAGTCCCACAGGGGGCCCACATGCAGCACATCGGACGCGCCGTCCTGATACCAGAAGAAGCTGGTGAAGAAGGACTCGCCGTTGAGAACGTACTCGTTCATCAGATAGTAGCGGGCCAGGGAGTCCACGTCGATCATTTCATTGAGCTGGTTCAGGGACAGATTCTCCCAGCCCTGGGAGGTCAGCGCCGTGGTCAGGCGGGTCATGGCCGTCTGGAAATTGGTCATGGCCTGCTGAATGTGTCCGTCGTCCTCCTCCACGATCTCCTTCAGGGCGAAGTAGCTGTTCAGCCGCCCCTCGAAGAAATAGTGGTCCTCGTCCGTGGCGAAGCCGTTGTCCAGCTCGAACATGGCCCCGGCGGGGTCCTGCAGGTTCAGGCGGCCCTTGCCGATCTCGGCCTTTTCGCCCAGCAGGTACACGCCCAGGTACTGGCCGTCTATCCACAGGTCCACATATTGATATTCCGTCACGAAGGGAAAGTCCATCTGCTCCGCCGCGTCATACACCAGCCGGGTGCGGATCATGCTGTCGTCGGAGGCGTTGGCCAGCAGAATCCACTTCTTGGCGGCGGGCATACCCAGCACGGAGGTCTTTTTGCTGAACTTGATCTGGTAGGGCTTTTTGGCGTATTCCCGCCAGGTGGAGTTGCCCCGGCCCTTGATCTCCACGGCGCCGGTGAGGACGTCGTCCCCGTCCGTCAGCACCAGGTCGTTGCCGGGATACTTCACATCCTTGTCCTGGTGGATCTGGTCCAGGGTGGTACCGTTGAGGGTCAGCCGCAGGCTGGGCAGACTGCTCTGCCGCAGGCACACCGTCTCGGTTCTGCCGCCCTCCAGGGTCAGGGTCACCCGGTCACGGTCGGCGAAGGCCCCGGTCAGGGTGCCGCCCTCCCGGTCCAGGGCGCCGGCGGAGGCCGCCGTTACCCTGCCGCTGAAGGACAGAACCGTGTCCGCCGGGCTTTCGTCCTGGGGCAGGAACAGGTACCACACCCCGTCCTGCTCGGACCGGCAGCCCTGGTTGGTCCACTGCCGGGCGTCCACGGTCCAGCAGCGGAAATCGTTGTCTCCGGCGAAGGCCGTGGCTGTCAGCAGCACCGTCAGCAGGAGGGCCGCCAGCAGCGCCCACAGCCAGGCGCCGGATTTTTGGATCACTTTCATGCATCTTTCTCCCATCTGAAAGGATAGAGCGGCTGCGGGCAATTTTACACGATAAAGCGCCGCTGTTCCGCTAATTACACTCTATTATAACAGGTACACTGCGAAATATCAACCGCTTTTTGCTGCGTGCCCGCCAAAAATCAGGTAAATTTTTGGATGAAACGTATAAAATAAGAGCTCCCGGCGCGGCCGGAAGCTCTCATTTTATGCAATTATGGGGATCCACTCAGTCCCCGCGGCTAGCCAGCACGTTCATGGAGACGGGCTCGTCGTTGGCAACGGGGGCAGACAGATTGACGCTGGAATAGCCGCCCCGCAGGTCGGAGCCATCCTCAAACGTCTTGGTGCAGCGGTCATACTCCACCTGTATCACGGAGGCGATGGTGTGGCGGCCATAGTCGTCCAGCTTGGCGTACTGGTCCAGGATCCGCTGGGTGTCCTCCGTCAGATGGATGTTCTCCTCGCCCAGGGCGCAGATGCCCAGTGTGCGGCAAATCTGGACCACCGTGTCAAACGAAGAACCGCCGATGCCGTTGTGCAGTGCGCTGTTGATGGTGGACAGAGGAATGCCAACTGCAAAAGCAAACTGCCGGACGCTCTTGTACTGGCGGGAAATTTCGTCCCGTACGATGTTGGTAAGTTTGTCCATAATTCGACCCTCTTTACTGTAGATTCCAGAAGCAGCTTTGCTTCCGGATGAACTGATTATAACAAGCCGTACGAGAAATCGCAATAGGGAAACGTGAAAAATAATAATTTTTTTACAATCTGCCGCTATAAATAAATCCGTATGGGGGCAATTTCCTCTTTTCATTTGGGCACCTGTGTGATACACTGTACAGGATAGGGGGGAGGGCTCCTGTGAAGAAAAAGTGGTCGCCCCGGACGGCTGCGGGGCAAATCACGGTGCAGCTGGTGCGCCGGTATTATCTGCATGACGTGGGCCGGGACAGCGCGGCCCTGACCTATTACCTGCTGTTTGCGCTGTTTCCGCTGCTGGTGTTCATCAGCACCCTGCTGGGCATCCTGAAGCTGGACGTGGACAGCGTGACCCAGGTGCTGTCCCAGATCGTTCCGGCGGACGTGATGTCGGTGCTGGAGTCGTATCTTGAATATGTGTCCGCCAACGCCAGCCGCCAGCTGCTGTGGTTCAGCCTGATTTTCTCCGTCTGGTTTCCCATGCGGGCCACCAGCTGTCTGCTGCACTCCCTGCGCAAGGCCTTCGGCCTGGGTCCGCCCCGAAAAATGCTGGTCAATCAGCTGGGGATTCTGCTGTTCACCGTGTGGCTGATCCTGACCATCGGACTGACGCTGCTGCTGGTTACGGTGGGCCGCCGGGCGCTGGAGTTTCTCTCCGGCCTCATCGAGCTGCCGGCGGGGTTCATCGACCTGTGGAGCTATCTGCGGTTTATCGTTCTGGGCGTGGTGATGTTCCTGATGCTGACGGTGCTGTATATGCTGGCACGGGGGCAGCGGCGGCCTTTGAAGGAAGTGGCCCCCGGGGTGGGCATCTCCCTGGCGGCGTGGATGGTCCTGTCCCTGGCCTTTTCGTATTATGTGGAGAATTTTGCCAATTATTCCGTGCTGTACGGCTCCATTGCCACGGTTGTGGTGGTGCTGCTGTGGCTCTATATGAGCGGCACGGTGCTGATCATGGGCGCGGAGTACAGCGCCGTGATACTGCGCCGCAGGCGCAGCCGGCTGCCGGAGAGCAGCGGAGAGGAGCAAGCATGAAGATCATCATTGTGGGCAACGGCAAGGTGGGCTATGCCATTGCCCGGCAGCTGGCGGTGGAGGATCACGACATCACCATCGTGGACGACGACGCCGCGGCCCTGCACCGGGCCGACAGCACCCTGGACGTGATGTGCGTGGAGGGCAACGGCGCCAGCATCAGCGTGCTGGACGCGGCGGGGGTCCGCGGCGCGGACCTGGTCATCGCCGTCACCAATCTGGACGAGACGAACCTGGTGTGCTGCCTGATCGCCAAAAAGCTGGGGGCGCAGCACACCATCGCCCGGGTCCGGAACCCGGAGTATCGCAGGGACGCCGGGATGCTGAAGCGGGAGATCGGCCTGGATATGCTGATCAATCCCGACCTGGGAGCGGCCCAGGAGATCGCCCGGATCCTGAGCTTCCCGGCGGCCTTCTCGGTGGAGCCCTTCGCCGGAGGGCGCATCGACATGATCGGCTTCCGGGTGACGGAGGAGGACTCCCTGGCGGGGGTGTCCCTGAACGATTTCCATCGCAACCGCCTGGCGGAGGTGCTGATCTGCGCCGCCCACCGGGGGGACGACATCATCATCCCCGACGGCTCCTTTGTGCCCCGCAGCGGGGACAAGCTGTACATGGTGGGCACCAAGGCGGAGCTGCAGAAGATGCTGCGGGGCATCGGACGCACCCTGCAGAAGGTGAAGAACGTGTCCATCCTGGGCGGCAGCCGCATCACCATGTACCTGACCTGGGAGCTGGCCCGCAGCAATACCAAGGTCCGGATCGTGGAGATGAAGCACGACAAGTGCCTGCGTCTGTCGGCCTCCCTGCCCGGCGCCATGATCATTGAGGGCGACGGCACCGACGCAGACCTGATCGAAAGCGAGAACATTTTCGAGACCGACGCCTTTGTGGCGCTGACGGACCGGGACGAGGAGAACCTGCTGATGGCGCTGACGGCCCAGCGGGCCGGGGTGCCCAAGGTGCTGACCAAGATGACCCGTCCCAACTACATGGACCTAGTGCAGGAGACGAAGCTGGGCAGCATCATCAGTCCCAAGGACCTGACCTCCAACCAGATCACCCGCTATGTCCGGGCTCTGGCCAACTCCCAGGGCAGCACCGTGGAGAGCCTTTACAAAATGCTGGACGGCTCCGTGGAGGCGTTGGAATTTACCGCCACGGCCTCCAGCCGGTCGGTGCTGGACAAGCCCCTGAAGGATCTGACCCTGAAAAAGGGCGTGCTGCTGGCGGCCATTGCCCGGGAAAACAAGATCATCATCCCCGGCGGTCTCACCACCATCCAGGAGGGGGACCATGTGGTGGTGGTCACCAAGTCCCAGGTGTTCGACGACCTGACGGACATCCTGCTGTAAGTAAATAAAACGAGCAAGCAAAAACCTCCGGCCAGGCCGGAGGTTTTTGCTTGCCGGATAGCCGAAGCATGGTCAGGGCCGCGTCTGTCTGGCGCGCCGGAGTGCCGCCAGACGGTCCCATGCCCCCATGCCCGGGCGGTAGACCAGCTCGCCGATGGCCACGCCGAGAACCGCCGCCGTTATCAGGGGGATCGCCAGCATGGCGATGTTGGACGGGGCCAATCGTTTCTCGATGGTCATGAGAACCACTCCTCCCTTATAGTCAGGCTGATTATACCACAGAATGCGGCGGCTGTGGTTAAATAATCCTTAAACACGGTTGCTTTTCCGCACAAAAATGGTATGATAGACATGACGCGAAAGACAAAGGACCGAAGTGGAGCGTAAACTATGACGGCATTTCTGCAACAAACGATTTCCCCGGCGCTGCCGGTGATCCTGTGGCTGTTCCGGGGCGTGACCGCCGGGCTGGCGGTGTGGCTGCTGGTGCGGTGCTGCAAGTCCCTGTTCCGGGGCCGGGACCGGGAGAGCTGGGGCTTTGTGACCCTGTCCAACGGTGCGCGGTACGAGCTGTATCACTGGGAGAACGTCATCGGCCGGGCCCGGCGGGCGGATATCCGGGTGAATTTTCCCTCCGTGTCCCGGACACACGCCATTTTGCAGCGGGACGACGGCGGGATATGGCGGGTCGACCCCATCAACCGCAGCAGCGGGGTGCTGCTGAACGGAAAGCGGACGCTGGTGCCTGCCAGTCTGAACCCCGGGGACTCCATCGCCCTGGGCGGGGTGGAGCTGTTCTTCTTCCCGTCGGAGCAGCCCCAGCACACCGGGCAGCCTAAAAAGCGGCCCAATCCCGTGGGCAGTCTGTGGCTGCTGACGTTTATCCAGCTGCTGCTGTGGGGGCAGTTTGCCCCGGGCTTCGGAGCGGAGAACATCTATCCCGTCAGCGCGGGCTTTTTCGGCCTGTGCGGCCTGGGATGGGCGCTGTACGGCGTCAGCCGGAGGCTGCACCGGCGGCAGTTTGACCTGGAGACCCTGGCGCTGCTGCTGGCCACGGTGGGCTTTGCCATTACCGCCGCCTGGGACCCGGGGGCTCTTTACAAGCAGCTGGCGGCGGTGACGCTGGGCATGGGCATTTACGGCACCCTGGTGTGGCTGCTGGAGCGGCTGCATCTGGCGGTGAAGCTGCGCTGGCCGGTGGCTGCGGCCGCGGCGGCACTGCTGGCCTTCAACGTTGTGATGGGGGAGCGTATTTTCGGAGCCAAGAACTGGATATCGGTGGGCCCCATTTCCTTCCAGCCGTCGGAGCTGGTGAAGCTGGCGTTTATCCTGGCAGGGGCCGCCACCCTGGACCGGCTCTTTGCCAAGCGGAACCTGATCTTCACGGTGCTGTTTTCCGCCTATTGCGTGGGATGTCTGGCGCTGATGAGTGACTTTGGCACGGCACTGGTGTTTTTCGTGGCCTTTCTGTGCATTGCCTTTTTGCGGACCGGGGACCTGGCCTCCATCGTGATGATGACGGCGGCTGCGGGCTTTGCCGGGGGACTGGTGCTGCACTTCAAGCCGTATGTGGCCCAGCGGTTCACCGTCTGGCGGCATGCCTGGGAATTTACCCAGACCACCGGCTATCAGCAGAGCCGCACCATGTCCGCTGCTGCGTCCGGCGGCCTGTTCGGCACAGGGCCGGAGGACGCATGGCTGAAATATGTGGGGGCGGCCAATACGGACCTAGTGTTCGGCGTGGTGAGCGAGGAGTTCGGGCTGCTGCTGGCCCTGGTGTGCGTGGGGGCGGTGATGGCCCTGGCGGTGTTTGCCCTGCGGTCCGGCGACAGCGCCCGGTCCGGCTTCTATGCCATCGCCGCCTGCGCCGCAGCGTCCATGCTGATCTTCCAGACCACCCTGAACGTGCTGGGCGCGGTGGACATCCTGCCGCTGACCGGCGTGACATTTCCCTTTGTGTCCATGGGCGGGTCCAGCATGCTGTCCTGCTGGGGGCTGCTGGCCTATCTGAAGGCCGTCGATGTGCGCCGTCCGCCGGAGGAGAAACCGCCGGAGGATAAGCCGGAGAGACTGTCCCGGAAGCGGGCGGGGTTCTTTGAGGATATGCCGGAGATCCCGGTGGACGAGATATTCGGGAAGGAGGGGCGGTCTTGAAACAGGTAAAGCTGCGGTCCATGCTGCTGGCGGCGCTGGTGGCGGTGCTGGCGGCGGGAATTTTGCTGTTCTGCGTGCGCTATGTGGTGCGGGGCGGGCAGTGGGCCGCCTTCCCGGCCAACGACCACGCCTATCAGGAGGGACGGCTGGCCCTGGGCCAGGTGCTGGACCGGAACGGCCTGGTGCTGTATGACGGGGCCTCCGGCACCTGGGCGGAGGACGGCTCCATCCGCCGGGCCACTCTGCACGCGGTGGGGGACCGGGACGACAACATCTCCACCTCCGCCAAGGCGGCCCTGCGGCAGCGGCTGGTGGGCTTCGACCCCCTGACGGGTACCTCCGCCGGAGGACACAAGGTATATCTGACCATTGACGCAGAGCTGAACGCTGCGGCCCTGGAGGCCCTGAACGGCCGGAAGGGGGCCGTGGCGGTGTACAACTATCGCACCGGCGACGTGCTGTGCATGGTGTCCAGCCCCACCTTTGACCCGGCGGACCCGCCGGAGATCCGGGACGGGGACAGCCGGTATGACGGCGTGTATCTGAACCGGGTGCTGTCGTCCACGTTTGCCCCGGGCTCCGTGTTCAAGCTGGTGACCACTGCTGCGGCTTTGGAGAATCTGGACGGCGCTCTGGACCGGCACTTCACCTGCACCGGGCGTCTGGAGCTGGACGGCGGCGTTATCACCTGTCCCTATGCCCACGGGGATATGGACCTGTATGACGCCCTGGCCCGGTCCTGCAACTGCGCCTATGCTCAGATGGCGGTGGAGCTGGGGGGCGAGACCCTGGCTCGATACGCGGAAAAGGCCGGACTGACGGAGAGCTTCACCGTCAGCGGCATCAGCGCGGCGGCTGGACAGTTTACCGTGGGTCAGGGGGCAGATCTGGGCTGGTCTGGTGTGGGCCAGTACGACGATCTGGTGAATCCCTGCGCGTTTCTGCGATTCTTGGGCTCCATCACCGGCGGCAGGTCCGCAGGACCCCGGCTGGTATATAAGGAGACCACCATGCACGGCATTCCTCTGCCCGGAGACGGCGCGCCGTCTCTGAAGGCCCCCTTTGACGAGGACACCTGCCGGGTGCTGCGGGATATGATGCGCAACAATGTGCAGCAGACCTATGGACAGAGCATGTTCGGCTCCCTGGCGGTGTGCGCCAAGTCCGGCACTGCCGAGGCCGCGCCGGGGCAGTCCCCCCATGCGTGGTTCGCCGGGTTCGTGGCGGATGAGGATCTGCCCCTGGCCTTTGTGGTGCTGGTGGAAAACGGCGGCGGCGGCGCGGATGCCGCCGGTCCCATTGCCGCCCGGCTGCTGGCACAGGCGGCGGAAACAGCGGAATAAGAAAACGAGGAGAGCGCCGCTCTCCTCGTTTTGTTCTTATTGTTCCGCAGGGGGATACAGGGCCGACAGCAGGCGGGTATAGACGCCCTCCGGGTCCTGCCGGAACCGGTCCGCCAGGTCCCGGGCCATGGCCTCGGTGGCGGCGGTGAGCTCCAGGTGCAGGATGCTGTCCACATCGTCCTGCAGGCGCAGCTCCACCAGATAGGAGCCGTTTTCCTGGGCGGCCACCCGACTCTGGACCTGGTTTTTCCGCAGCAGGAGGCGGTTGTATTCCGCCACATTCTTATCCGTCCGCAGCCGCACGGAGTAGGGGAGACTGGACTCGCAGATCTCGCTGTTTTTCAGCCCCTTGGGAGTGATGGCATAGCAGCCGTCCTCCGTCAGACGCAGATGTTCCGTCCGTACCAGGTCGTTCAGGCACTCGGCATAGGCAAAGTAGTCGATGCCGTCGTCACACATGGTCAGCTCCTGCATGCCCTCTGGCGGCAGGGGCTCCGATACCCGGGCGGCAATATATAGAATCAGGAATTTGATCTCCAGCTTATCGTGAATGAATCCGGCAGCCATGCGTATCCCATCCTCTCCAACCGTTTTTCTTTATTATACCGGAAATTCCCGGATTTGTACAGGCCTTTTTCCCGCACCACCGGCGGCAGGCGGCATACACTGGAATGAAGGGCGCAGCCAGCCCCTTCATTACTTAATGGGAGGTTTATTTCATGCCTGAAAACGGAATGCCGGGCCCGGTCTGCGATCTGAGCAGTGTTCGCGAGTCCGTTTGTATCCATACACGGAAGATCTTCGACTCCTGCCGCGACAAGGACTGCGTGGAGGACCTGCGGTTCTATCCCACGGCGTCGGCTATGGAGCTGCTGTCCGGATGCCAGATGGTTCGGGGCGGCACGGCGGAGCTGCTGTATGTATACACCGACGTGGAGCCGGTGACCTTCAACCGGGGCTTCTACTCCATCGATATGCGGTTTTTCTATCGGGTGACCCTGCAGGTGGGCACCGGGACGCCCCGGTGCGCCGGGGCCGAGGGCCTGTGCGTGTTCGACAAGCGCTGCATCCTGTTCGGCAGCGAGGGCAGCGCCAAGATCTTTTCCTCCGACACGGTCATTGACGAGCTGGATATCCCCGGCCGCATGCGTACCAACCTGCCCACCGCCGTGGTGGAGGCCGTGGACCCCATTGTCCTGGACACCCGGGTGGACGACGGCTGCAAGCCCCGGTGCTGCGAGTGCGGCCTGACGGAGATCCCGGCCTTCATCGCCCGCAGCTTCGGCGAGGAGCTGGTGTTTGACGACGGCGGCCGCCGCCGGTTCTATGTGACCCTGGGTCAGTTCACCCTGGTGCGGCTGGAGCGGGACACCCAGCTGCTGATCCCGGTGTATGACTACTGCATCCCCCAGGCGGAGTGCAGCTGCGGCGACCAGGAGGACCCCTGCGGCCTGTTCCGCAACGTGGCCTTCCCCATCGGGGAGTTCTTCCCGCCCAGCACCCTGGAGATGCCCAAGGACTACGCCGCCACCCGCAGCTACTGCGCCTGCCACTGACCGGGCATAGAAAAGCCCCCGCCATCCGGCGGGGGCCTTTCAGGCGTCACGCCTTCTCCTTTACCACCACGTTTTCCTCTCCCAGCCATTCCCGGCACTCCTGCAGCAGGGCCGGATGATTCAGACAGTGGGTGCCCAAGAGCTTCCCGGTGTCCGCCAGGCGGATCTTCACCGGGGTGGTCCCCTCGAACATGGTCATCACCAGCTTGATATGCCGGAAGGCGGGGCTGTCGGCGCTGGGGAAGCGGAGATAGATGGTGCTCTCCCGCTGGGCCGGGCGGCGGGAGGGCTGCTCCATAGGGGGCAGGCCGCTTTCCAGGGGATACAGGGAGTCGCACATGATCTGGGGGGGCTTCTCGTCCCGGACGGACAGCCGTCCCCGGACCAGCACCGGGGTGTTCACCTGCATATAGCTGCCGCACTGGTCGATGACCCGGCTGAAGCACAGCAGCTCCATGGAGGCCAGCTCATCCTCAATGGTCACATAGGCCATGAGGGTGTTGTTTTTGGTGGTGCGGGTGCGGCTGGCGGTGATGCCCCCCGCCACGGTGACGTTCTGGCCGTCGGCAAAGTGCTTGGGGCCGTCCTGGCCCTCGAAATCGGACATGATGGCGTGGATGGGCACGGCCCCGGCCCGCTTGGCCAGGGGGCGGTAGTCCTCCATAGGGTGGCCGGACAGGTACAGCCCCGTGGTGTCCTTCTCCATATTCATCCGCTCCACGGCGGTAAACTCCGGGATATCCGGCAGGGGAACTGCGGACACGGCGGCTCCTGAGGGGGTGGACATGCCGAACAGGTCCATCTGCCCCTCCACATTCTTCCGGCGGGAGGAGGCGATGCCGTCCAGCACCCGCTCGTATACGGCCACCAGCTGGGAGCGTTTGCTCCCCAGGCTGTCGAAGGCCCCGCAGCGGATGAGGTTCTCCACCGCCCGCTTGTTCATGTCCGTGCAGTCGAACATCCGCTGGCAGAAATCCTGGAAGGAGGTGAAATCGCCGTCCTGCTGCCGCTGGCGCACCACGGCCTGGATAAAGCCCCGGCCGATGTTCTTCACCGCCACCAGGCCGAAGCGGATGCCCCCCTCCTCCACGGTGAACCGGTCATAGGAGCGGTTCACGTCCGGCGGCAGCAGGGCGATGCCGCAGTCCTTGCACTCGGCGATATACTCGGCCACCTTGTCGGAGTTGTCCAGCACCGAGGTCAGCAGGGCGGCCATATACTCCCGGGTGAAGTGGCACTTGAAATACGCCGTCTGATAGGCCACCACCGCATAGCTGACGGCGTGGGCCTTGTTGAAGGCGTAGTTGGCGAAGTCGTAAATTTCGTCGAAAATGGCCTGGGCCGTGGCCTCGGGGATGCCGCTGGCCACGCAGCCCCGGATGCTCCGGGCGGGGTCGCCGTGGAGAAAGGCCTCCCGCTCCCGCTCCACGTCCTTGGCCTTCTTTTTGGACATGGCCCGGCGCACCATGTCCGCCTGGCCCAGGGAATAGCCCGCCAGCTCTTGGAAGATCTTGATGACCTGCTCCTGGTACACGATGCAGCCGTAGGTGCCGGAGAGGATCGGCTCCAGCTTGGGGTGCTTATAGGTCACCAGGGAGGGGTCGTGCTTGCAGGCCACGAACCGGGGGATGGAGTCCATAGGGCCGGGGCGGTACAGGGCGATGATGGCGGTAATGTCCTCGATGCTCTGGGGCTTCAGCCCCAGGCACACGCCGGTCATGCCGGAGGATTCCATCTGAAATACGCCCCCGGTCTTCCCCTGGGTCAGCATGTCGAAGGTTTCCCGGTCGTCCATGGGAATGTCTGCCAGGCGGAAGTCCGGGTGGTCCCTCTGGACCATCTTCACCGCATCGTCCAGCACCGTCAGGTTCCGCAGCCCCAGAAAGTCCATTTTCAGCAGGCCCAGCTCCTCCAGCGTCACCATGGTATACTGGCACACGATGGATTCGTCGTTCCGGGCCAGGGGAACGTATTCGTACACCGGCCGCTTGGTGATGACCACGCCGGCGGCGTGGGTGGAGGCGTGCCGGGGCATTCCCTCCAGGGCCCGGGCGGTGTCGATGAGCTTGTGGACTCTGGGGTCTCCCTGGTACAGGTCCGACAGCTGTTTGGACAGCTTCAGAGCGTCCTCCAGGGTGATATGGGGCCCGGTGGGCACCAGCTTGGCCACGGTGTCCGTCTCGGCATACGTCATGTTCAGCACCCGGCCCACATCCCGGATAGCGGCCCGGGCTGCCATGGTGCCGAAGGTGACGATCTGGGCCACATGGTCGTCGCCGTACTTGCGCCGGACATAGTCCACCACCTCGCCCCGGCGGGTGTCGCCGAAGTCCATGTCGATATCCGGCATGGACACCCGCTCCGGGTTCAGGAACCGCTCGAAATAGAGGCTGTACTGCATGGGGTCGATGTCCGTGATACGCAGGCAGTAGGACACCATGCTGCCGGCGGCGGAGCCGCGGCCCGGCCCCACGGGGATTCCCGCACTCTTGGCATAGTTCACGAAATCCTGGACGATGAGGAAATAGTCCGTAAAGCCCATTTTCTCGATCATGGCCAGCTCGTATTCCAGCTGCCGGTGGTATTCCGGCTTCTGGGCGCCGTAGCGCTCCGCGAAGCCCTTTTCACACAGCTCCCGCAGATAGGTGGGGGAGTCGTACCCCTCCGGCAGCTGGAACTCCGGCAGGTGATACTTGCCGAAGGTGAAGTCAAACCGGCACCGGTCGGCAATGCGCTGGGTGTTCTCCACGGCGTCGGGATAACCGGCGAACAGCTCCTCCATCTCCTCCGTGGAGCGGATGTAGAAATTCCGCGGCTCATAGCGCATGCGGTTCTCGTCGTCCACGGTTTTTCCGGTCTGGATGCACAGCAGCACGTCGTGGCTCTCGGCGTCCTCCTTCCGGAGATAGTGGGCGTCATTGGTGCAGACCAGGGGAATGCCCGTCTCCTGGTGCAGGCGCAGCAGGCCCCGGTTCACCGTGGTCTGCTGGGGAATGCCGTGATCCTGAAGCTCCAGATAGAAGTTGTCCCTGCCCAGGATCTCCTGCATAGTCAGGGCATATTCCTTGGCCACGTCATAGTCGCCGTTTACCAGGCGGCGGGGAATTTCTCCGGCCAGGCAGGCGGACAGGCCGATAAGGCCCTCCGAATGCCGGCGCAGCAGGTCCAAATCAATGCGGGGCTTGATATAGAACCCGTCCACAAAGGCCTGGCTCACCAGGTACGACAGGTTCCGGTAACCGGTCTCGTTCTGACACAGCAACACCAGGTGCCGGGACTCCGCGTCCAGCTCATAGGTTTTGTCCAGCCGGGTCCTCCGGGCCACATACACCTCGCACCCGATGACCGGGTGGATGCCCTGGGCCTTGCAGGCCCGGTAAAAGTCGATGGCGCCGTACATAACGCCGTGGTCCGTGATGGCCACCGCCGTCTGGCCCAGCTCCTTCACCAGCTTCGGCAGGTCCCGGATGCGGCAGGCGCCGTCCAGCAGGCTGTACTCCGTGTGGACGTGCAGATGGGCAAAGGCCATATCACGCCTCCTCCAGCATATCGGTGAGGAGCTCCGCTGCCGTGACGATCAGGCGGCCGCAGTGGTCGCCGCCTGCCAGTTCCAGGGCCAGCTCCGACGGCTCCAGATCCTGGGCCCGCAGCAGCTCCCGGCAGTCCATCCGGTGAAAATGCTCCAGAAAGCGCCGCTGATACTCCTTCACCACGGCGGTGACGGCAGGGCGGTCGGTGGGATCGGGGCACGCGGTTCCCAGCAGCATCACCGGCGTGGACACCGCGCCGCAGATGCTGCCGCAGCGGACGCCGCCGCCCATACCGGCCCCCAGGGCCATGGCCTGCTCCAAGGTCAGGCCCGCCCGGTCCCGAAAGGCGGCCAGCAGGCACTGGCTGCAGTTCAGGCCCTGCCGCCGGTAGTCTATAGCGGCCTGGCATCGTTGGGTTTTATTCATGGACATCATTGGCCTCCTCCATTAGCTTGCGCATCCGGTGATTCATGCAGGATTTGCTCACCGGCGGGTCGCAGCGCTCTGCCAGCTGCTGCAGGGACATCTCCGGGTTATCCAGCCGCAGCCGGGCCGCCTGGCGCAGCTTCTCCGGCATTTGGGCCAGCCGCCCGCTGCTCTCCAGCCGCCGGATCCCGGCGATCTGCTCCAGGGCGGCGTCCACGGTTTTGTTGACGTTGGCCATGTCGCAGTTCATGGCCCGGTTGGCACCGTTGCGGATCTCCTTGTCCACCTTGGCGGTCATGATGTCCATGGCCGCCACCGGGGCGCCGATGGTGGTCAGCAGGTCCTCGATATGCTCGGACTGCTTGAAATAGATGACGCTGCTGCCGCTGCGGCGGACGCTGTGGGGCAGAAAGCCCATCTCCGTCAGCAGGGCCGAAACCTCCCGGCTGGCCTGGGTGTGGGAGGTGGCCAGCTCCAGGTGATAGCGCTTCTCCGGGTCCGTGACGCTGCCCCCGGCCAGAAAGGCCCCCCGCACAAAGGCGGTGCGGCAGCAGTCGTCCTCCAGCAGGCCGAAATTCACGTGCAGCACCAGGCTGGGGTCATAGCCCAGCAGGTCCACGATCCGGGCCAGCTTGTGGCGCTGGGTGATGCGGAAGATCAGCTTGTCCCGGGTGCCGTCCGGCAGACTGTCGAATTTCAGGGAAAAGGCCCGCTGGAACAGCCGGGGCAGCCGGGCGGCAAACTCGGGATTCTCCGTGATGATGCGCACCTCGGCGGCGGTGAAGGTGTTGCAGAACAGCAGCACCCCATAGGCCTCCGCCCGGGCGCAGCACTGCCGGGACACCGGCTGGCGGCACAGCTCGCTTTTGACTTTATATGCAAAGGACTGCATGGATGGTTCTCCTCTTACGTTTCTACGCGGTTGCAGGTGGTGCGGTGGGAGTCCCGGCAGACCAGGCGGATGTTCCGCTGGTTGTGCAGCTGCACCAGCTCCCAGGCCAGATGGCCGGGATTGTGGCGCACCAGGCCGTTTTCCACCGTGGCCACCGGGCGGCTGATGATCTCCACCCCCAGGGCCTCCACGGCCTCCCGGTCGCAGAAGATGGGCTCCGCCCCCTCCAGGGCGTAGCGCTGCACCACCGCCGGGGGAATGGGGGAGGAGTTGGTCAGGCACAGGTCGAACAGGCCCGGGCAGGAGTGCTTGAACAGGGCCCGGATGTGGTCGGACACCGTGTAGCCCTCGGTTTCGCCGTCCTGGGTCATGACGTTGCAGACATAGACCTTCAGCGCCCGGGAGCGCCGGATGGCGTCCACAATGCCGTCCACCAGCAGGTTGGGGATGATGCTGGTATACAGGCTTCCGGGAGCCAGAACGATGACCTCCGCCTCCTCCAGGGCCTCCACAGCCGCCGGCAGGGCCCGGGGATGCTCCGGGATCAGCCGCACCCGGCGGATGCGGCAGTCCTGCTCCTTCTTGCAGCGGAAGATCCGGCTCTCGCCCACTACGCTGGCTCCGTTTTCAAAGGTGGCCTCCAGCTGCACGTCCGCCGTTGTCACTGGCAGCACCCGGCCGGTAATGGCCAGCACCTGACTCATGCTCTCCACTGCCCGGTCAAAGCTGGGCATAATGCCGTTGAGGGCCGCCAGGAACAGATTGCCGAAGCTCTGTCCTGCCAGCGTCCCCTCGCAAAAGCGATAGTGCATCAGCTGGGCCATCAGAGGCTCGGCGTTGGCCAGAGCCTCCAGACAGCTGCGGATGTCTCCCGGCGGCAGCATTCCCAGGTCCTGCCGCAGCCGCCGCCGTCGTCCGCCATGGTGACAATGGCGGTGAGGTTCTTTGTATACAGCTTCAGCCCCCGCAGCAGCGTGGACAGACCCGTTCCGCCGCCAATGGCGGCAATGCGGGGCCCGTGCTCCGGGGCCACAGAATAGCAGCCGCCCATAAGCGCACCTCCTTACCGGGAGATATCCCGGTGATTTTCCGTGACCTGATATCCCTCGCGGGTGATGTAGGCCGCCAGCTCATGGGCCACGGCCACGGACCGATGGTGGCCGCCGGTGCAGCCGATGGCGATGACCAGGGCGGTCTTGCCCTCCTCGCTGTACAGCGGCAGCAGGAAACCGATCATTTTCTCCAGCTGCTCCATGAACTCATGGGTCTGCTGGAAGGAGAATACGAAGTCCCGGACCTCCTGATCCAGGCCTGTCTTGTTTTTCAGCTCTGCCACATAATAGGGGTTGGGCATGAACCGCACGTCGAACACCAGGTCCGACTCGATGGGGATGCCGTGCTTGAAGCCGAAGGACAGGACGCTGACGTTGAGCCCGCCCCGGTCCGACGGGGTGCCGAACAGGTTCAGCAGCTCACTGCGGAGCTTGGCCGTAGACAGGGAGGAGGTGTCCAGCACGAAATCCGCGTGATCCCGCACCGGCTGCATCAGCGCCCGTTCCCGCCGTACGGCCTCCTCCACGCTGAGGCCCTTGGCCTGCAGGGGATGCATGCGCCGGGTCTCCTTATAGCGGTTGATGATGGTGGGGGTGTCCGCCTCCAGAAACAGCATCCGGCAGTTGACGCCGCTGGCCTTCAGCTGCTCCAGGGTGTCGATGAGCATATCCGTGGGCTCGCCGGAGCGCACGTCATACACCAGGGCCACCCGGTCGTACCGCCCGCTGGAGGCGGCGCAGAACCCGGCGAACTTCATCATCATCTCCGCCGGAAGATTGTCCACGGTATAGTAGCCGATGTCCTCCAGAAACGAGGCGGCCTTGCTTTTGCCGCCGCCGGACAGACCGGATATGATCAGAATTTCCATTGTATTTCCTCTTTTCCCGGGGTTATTCGCCGACGAAACGGACCTCCGGCTCCAGCCGGACGCCGTGGGCCCGGTATACGGCCTCCTGCACCCGGCGGATCAGCTCCCGCACGTCGGCGCAGGTGGCGCTGCCGGTGTTGATGACGAAGCCCGCGTGCTTCTCGGACACCTGGGCCCCGCCCACCGTCAGGCCCTTCAGGCCCGTCTGGTCGATGAGGGTCCCGGCATAGTAGCCCTCCGGCCGCTTGAAGGTGCTGCCGGCGCTGGGCCATTCCAGGGGCTGGGAGGCCTTGCGCCGGGCCATCAGGTCATCCATCCGCTGCCGTATGGCGGCGGGATCGTCCGGGGTCAGGCGCACCACGGCCCCCAGCACCACGGCTCCGTCCTCCAGAAACCGGCTGTGCCGGTAGGCAAATTCTGCCTGGTCCCCGGTGAAGCGGCGGATGCCGTCGGGGTACAGGGCGGTGACCTCCGTCACCACCTGGCGCATTTCGCCGCCGTAGGCCCCGGCGTTCATGCACACCGCGCCGCCCAGGCTTCCGGGGATGCCGTGGGCAAATTCCAGCCCGGCCAGGCCCGCCTGCTGGGCGTATACCGCCAGGCGGCTGAGCAGGACGCCGACGTCGGCCTCCAAGGTCACGTCGTCCAGGCGGCGGATGCTCGTCATGCGCTCCGCCGTTTTGATGACCAGAGTGTCAAGCCCCCGGTCCGACACCAGCAGATTGGTGCCCCGGCCCAGCAGAAACGGCCGAATGCCGCACTCCTCCGCCAGGCCCAGCAGGATCACCAGCTGCTCCCGGCTCTCCGGAAAGGCCATGCGCCGGGCGGGGCCGCCGATGCGGAAGGAGGTATGGTGGCTCAGCGGCTCCTGAAGCCGGTACTGAACCGCTTTGCACCTCTGGATGATGGTCTGCTGAAGCTCAGAACTCCACATAAACGCCTCCGGGTGGATAATTTTTTCTATCATAGCACATCTCAAATAAAAATAAAAGAGGAACCAGCCAACCGGTTCCTCTTTTATGTTTCAATCATCGTTGCGGGCCGTAAAGTATTTGCTCATCTGCTCGGTAAATTCTACAGCGGCGTTGTAGCCCATGCGCTTCTGGCGGTTGTTCATGGCGGCGACCTCAAAGATCACGGCAAGATTTCGGCCCGGCGTAATGGGAACTGTGATAGACGGAACCTTGACATCCAGAATTTCCGTGTACTGCGTCTCCATGCCGAGGCGGTCATACGCCTCGCCGTCGCGCCACGGGACCATATTGATGATCAGGTCAATGTTGGAACTCTCCTTAACTGCGCCCATACCGAACAGCTTTGCAACATTGATGACACCGATGCCGCGCAGTTCGATATAATGCTTCAAAACCGGGGGTGCGGATCCGACTAATTCATGCGGCGACACCTTTTTAATCTCGACTGCATCGTCCGCAATGAGTCGATGGCCGCGTTTGACAAGTTCGATAGCCGTCTCGCTCTTACCGATACCGCTGTCGCCGTTGATGAGAATGCCTTCGCCGTAGATCTCGACCAGAACACCGTGGCGCGTGACGCGCGGAGCAAGCGAACTTTTCAGATAGGTGATAAGGCTCGAAACGATATAGGATGTTGTATCCTTTGTTCCAAGGACTGTAACGTCGTACTTTTTCGCCATTTCAAGGCATTCCGGCATGGGCTCAAACCCGCGTGCGAAAATCAGTGCCGGGCATTTATAGGACAGGAAGTGGTCAAAAATAATGATCCGTTCTTCCGGCGTGAGTTTTTGCAGATAGGCCGTCTCCACTGTGCCGCAGACATAGACGCGCATCGGCTCATAATGGTCGAAAAAGCCTGCCAGATGAAGGCCCGGACGGCTGATATCATCAACGGTCACATGGATCTTGTCAAAATCCGTCGACCGGTAGAAAAAGTCAAGCTTGAATTCCGAAACGAGTTCGGACAGCAGGACCGTATAGGTACTTGCCACACAATCACCTCTATTTTAGGATACTCTGATTATACCCGTTTTGCCCAGGTTTCGCAACAGGGAAAATCCTTTGTCGTCCCGGCGCGATTTTTTCGGATTTTTCCGAAAAAAGTGCTTGCAATTTCCAACGCAATCTGC
>ENA-ORNY01000263-ORNY01000263.1-human-gut-metagenome-genome-assembly--contig:-NODE-263-length-39561-cov-3.867033_pt1 | contig 39561 bp, 28 predicted proteins | sample MGYA00242122_ERZ509036 | MGnify/ENA primary metagenome ERZ509036 (study PRJEB26280, sample SAMEA2338696) | human gut metagenome | biome: human gut; feature: human-associated habitat; material: faeces... | reverse complement strand
CAGGTCGCCGTGCCGCCGTGGCAATTCTCGGTTTCCGTATGGCTGGTGTCACGCTTACAGATTCGGGTGTGGGTCTTTTCATCGCTGTTCTGCGTCCAAGCGCCCCAGTCGTGCCCAAGCGGTTCGGAAGATCCGCCGCAATCCGTGCATGTCCTTCCGCTTGTGCAAGTCGCCGTTCCGCTCCACATGTGTGACTCCCAGTAATCCCATGTATTATCACACACCGTGCATGTAAGAGCGGTTCGGTGCAATTTATCATTTGCGTATTGATAAGTCACCCTTACCGTTTGTATCTGGCCGCATTTACGACAAAGCGCAATATTCGCCGCATATGCCGTCATAGGCATAACAGCCAGCATCACGCACAGTATGAGCACAACGCTCAAAATTTTCTTATTCATATAGTCTCCTCTCCTTTGCTGTCCTTTGACAGCTTAAAGTCATATTTCATTTCCAACATGGCGAACAGCTTATACATTACCTCGGTGGCGATTGCCTTGATATCCAGTGATTGAATAAAGGCAAGCACCTTTGCCTGCTCTGCCTCCGGCACACGATACACCCGCATTGCCGCCGTCAAAAAGCGGCTGAGCTTGCGTTCCAACGGAAAATGAATATCGCATTTTCTCGCCATATAGCTGCGCATCAGTCCCGCCGTGCCGATTTCCATCTCGTAAAAGTCGCTCTCGGTATCATCGGGGAAATTTTCACCAAAAATCTGCTTCAGCTCTGCCGTGGTATGCAGGTAGATATACTCCGATGTTTCAGGCAGGGAATAGGCTTCAATGTAGATTTCTCGCAGGTTCTCGTTCAGCTCGGTCAGTGTCAGTTGAATCGCCGTTTCCACCGCATAGGCGTAAACCGGCGGCAGCTTGCTGTCTGCAATGCTTCTTGCCACGCCGAACTGTCCGCCGAACATCGTTTCGGTCAATTCCAGCAAAATTCTGTCCTTGGTAGGAAACAAATTCAAATAGCTTCCTCTTGCAACACCTGCTTCATCCACAATCTGACTGACAGAGGTGTTTTTATACCCCTGCTCCAGAAAGAGACGGACGCACACGGTCAGTATTTTCCTCTTTGTTTCACTGCTGTCTCTCCGCAAATATATCACCTCTCTTTGAGCATCCTAGTACGCATACTAATAATATCATAACAAGTGCAAAAAGGCAAGTGGAATTTGAAACTTTACCTCCGTAAATTGTGACATTTCCGCAAACGCTGGCTTCTTCCATTACTCACGGAACTTTATGACTTATTGAATACTGCCTGAAAAGGAAAAGCCGCCGTCTGTTGTTCATCCTCTGCACCCACAGCATTTGATTTTCCGCTTTGAGGGCTTCCGTTACGCCCTCTTTTTCGGAAAACTGTTTTACCAGCCGAGAAAATATTGCTTCTCCGGCTTTCTGCCCGGATTGCTTACGGTGATAATAGAAGTTCTTTTCCAATTGTGCAAAGCACTTGACATTTCATTAAGGGATTTTTTTGATGATGATAATAAGGTTCTAATCAATGATCCACTGTCAACCAGAATATATAGACTCAACTCTGTACAAAGAGAGGCATTACTCGCCTTTCTAAATACTATAGATTAAGCAATTACAACGAAAAACACAGCACCATATAGATATCTACCACTTATCTACATAGTGCTGTGTTTTAATTTTATATTTAATATCTTCTGCCTAGCGCCGTTTAAAAAAACACCATCTGCATTTTGAAAAAACACCAATTAATCGCCACAAAATCATAAAATTACAGAAAATCACATCATTTTACATACATTTATGATTTTATTGCTATGTAACGCATTTGGCTTAAATCCTTAGATTTTATGCGGTCTCAGAGGCTCCTACTCCCACTTATAAGGTGTGAGCTGATAAACGTAATAATTGAGCCAATTCGCATACAAAGTATTCGCGTGGCATCTCCACTTCTTCACTGGTTTCTTTTCCGGGTCGTTGTCTGGATAATAGTTCACCGGAATCTGTGGATTAAGTCCCTTAGCGAGGTCTCTGTGGTACTCCTGGTCAAGGGTCAGCACGTCGTACTCAGGGTGTCCTGTGACAAATATGTTCTTGCCGCCGTCACCGATTATGAGGTACGGGCCAGCCACATCTGACTCGGCTACAATCTCAAGGTGCTCATTGTTTACAATGTCCTCCTTGGATACGCCCGTGTATCTTGAATGTGGCACGTAAAATACATCGTCGAAACCGCGGACTAGCGGTGTTCTCTTGTGGAAGGTGTGATGTTCGTATATGCCTGACAGTTTCTGCGGAAGGTCAAACTTCTGCACACCGTATCTGTAGTAGAGTCCCGCCTGGGCGCCCCAGCAAATGTGCATGGTCGATGTGACATTTGTCTCGGACCAATCCATGATCTCGCGGAGTTCATCCCAGTAGTCAACATTCTCAAATTCCATCTTTTCAACAGGTGCTCCGGTTATGATGAAACCGTCCCATTTGCGGTTCTTTACGCTGTCAAAATCCTCGTAGAATCTGTCAAGGTGTCCCTTTGTCACGTTCTTGGACTCGTAGGACATGGTTCTAAGAAGCGTGATGTTCACCTGAAGTGGGGTATTTGACAGGCTTCGCATGAGCTGCAGCTCTGTGTCCTCCTTCAGCGGCATGAGGTTGAGTATCAGAATGTCAAGGGGTCTTATGTCCTGGCTGTGCGCCCTTCCTGTTCCCATGACAAATATGTTCTCGTCCTCCAATGTTTTCTTAACCGGCAGATCATCATCTATTCTTATCGGCATCTCTATTCATTCCTTTCCATTTACTACAGTTACTCCTACTGTCCAATCAATTCTAAGAAATCCTCCTCAGATATGATAGGCACATCAAGGCTTTTTGCCTTCTTGTTCTTGGATGATGTAGAATTCACATCGTTATTTATAAGATATGAGGTCTTGGCAGATACAGAACCTGTAACCTGACCTCCTCTGCTCTCTATCAGTTCCTTGAGCTGATTTCTGTTGTCAAAATGGATGAGCGAACCGGTTATGACGAACACCTTGCCCGCCAGATCCTGCTCCGTATCAGAAGCCTCATCCACAAACGTAAGCTCAGCCATCAACCTATCTATGATAGCACAATTCTTCTCATTTTCAAAGTATCTGACTATATCCTCTGCTATAACCTGACCGATTCCGTCTATCTCAACGTATGCTGACACATCTGCCTTCTTCATGGCATCCATATCATTTGCAAAATGCTTTGCCATGAGCTTGGCTGTCGCCTCTCCGACATTTGCAATGCCGAGACCATTGACAAGACGCCACATGTTCGTCTGTCTGGATGCGTCCACCGCAGCCACAAGCTTGTTGTACGACTTCTCGCCAAATCCCTCAAGTTCAACTATATGTTCTCTGTGAGCCGCAAGCTTATACAGATCAGGAAGCTCCTCGAGGATCTTCTCATCTATGAACTTCTCTATGGTCGCCTCTGAGAGTCCGTCTATATTCAACGCATTTCTGGACACATAGTGTGAAAATGACTTGAGTTTCTTCGCAGGGCAGAACTGGTTTGTGCAGTACAGAGTCTCAACTCCTGACGCTGCACCGCCTTCCTCCCTCACTATCTCAGTCTCTCCTCCGCATGCAGGACACGCAGCCGGTATGATCACGTTACCGCTCATGGTTAGATTCCTTGCAATCTGCGGAATGATCATATTCGCCTTGTACACTGCAATCTCATCACCTTCGCCAAGCGCCAATGACTTAAGTATGCTTACGTTGTGTATGCTGGCACGGCTTACTGTTGTTCCCTCGAGCTCCACCGGTTCAAATACAGCAACCGGGTTGATGAGTCCAGTTCTTGATGGACTCCACTCCACATAGCGGAGGTGGGTGATTGCCTCCTCATCCGCCCATTTGAACGCCATGGCATTTCGCGGGAACTTGGCTGTGGTTCCCAGGCTCCTTCCGTATGCCAGATCATCCAGCATGAGTACCAGACCATCCGATGGGAAGTCATTCTCCGTTATCTTCTCTGAAAATTCCCTCACCTTATCAGGAAGTGCCGCCGAGTCTGTCAGGTAGTGTTCTACCACGGTAAATCCCTGCTGCTCCAACCAGTCAAGCTGATATTTGAATGAATTGTGGAAGTCCACATCCTCACCGTCCACTAAATTAAAAGCGAAGAAATGTACATTTCTCTCTTTTGTTATCTTGTTATCGAGCTGTCTCACTGAGCCGCTGCACAGATTTCGCGGGTTCTTGTACTTAGATTCCGCATCCGTTATCTTCTCATTTATCGCATTGAAATCCGAGTATTTGATGACCGCCTCGCCTCTGATCGTCAGCTTGCCCTTGTACGGGATGTGATGAGGTACATTTGCAAATACCTTCGCATTGTTCGTGATGACCTCGCCTATCTCACCATTTCCACGGGTAACCGCTTTTATCATCTCTCCGTTCTCATATGTGAGAACAACTGTGAGTCCGTCCATCTTCCAGGATATTACGCCTTTCTGACCGCCAAGCCATGACACAAGAGCACCTACATCCTTTGTCTTGTCAAGAGAAAGCATTGGATGCTCGTGAGCCTCCTTCGGCAGCTCACTGACGACCTCATATCCTACCTTGACCGTCGGGCTGTTGCTCATGACCATCCCGGTCTCTTTCTCCAGGGCACTCAGCTCATCGTACAGAGCATCATATTCCAGATTGCTCATGATCTCTGTATCTTCCATATAATATTTCTTTGCAGCATCGTTGAGCTGCTTTACAAGTTCTTTAATTCTGGCTATCTTACCATTATCGTTATTGCCACTGATGTCATTATTTTCTTTAATATTTTCACTGGTATTTCTACTAATATCTTCCATACACACCCCACAAAAAATCCTATATACACTCTCTACTACATCCCCACTATCCGTCTCAGTTCTGCCTCTTCCTCGCGGCTGAGCTCCCTTAACTCTCCAGGTCTCATATTGCCAAGCTTCACGTTGCAGACCCTGACTCTCTTCAGGTTCACTACCCTGTAGCCCAATGCATCACACATTCGTCTGATCTGCCTGTTGAGACCCTGCGTCAGCACTATCATGAATGATCTGTCATCTATCTTTCGCACCTTACATTTCTTTGTCACTGTATCAAGTATAGGCACTCCTTCCGACATCTTCCTGATGAAGTCCTCTGTTATCTCACGGTTCACCCTCACTCTGTATTCCTTCTCATGGTTGTTCACCGACTTCTGGATGGCATTTGACAGGTCACCATCATTTGTCAGAAGAAGTAGACCCTGGGAGTCCTTGTCCAGCCTTCCCACGTACTGAAGTCTGATCGGATAATCTATGTGATCAAATATATTGTCTGGATCAGCCTTACTCGCTGTACAGGTAAGTCCTATCGGCTTATTATATGCCAGGATCACTGTCCTATCATTCTGCTGAACCTTCCTGCCCATGAATGTCACCACATCCCCGGGCATGACCTTCTGACCCATGACTGCAGTCTCTCCGTTGATCGTAACCTTTCCATTCTCTATATGTGTATCCGCAGCGCGCCTTGAGCACACGCCCGCCTCGCTGAGATATTTGTTAAGTCTTATTCCATCCGCCATAATCTTTCCTCTGTTATTATTTTCCTATATTGTTAATACATATCTCACATTCTAATTTCTGGTCAGCATACACTATGTATCAGCCAGACCAAGGCCAGTAAATTCTAACCAATATGCAGAACCATCATACCATTTATTTTTCATTTTGTGAACCATTCATCACACCATATATAACCCACAGCAAAGATTCAGTTAAATTAATTTTGTAAAAGTCCTTGATTTTTTTTATCAATTAATGTATATTTAAGCAAACGCAAAGGTGTGTTTCTTCGGAAACGCACCTTTTTTTTATTTTAGGAAAAGGAAGTGCATATTATGGATAACATCGACAGAAAAATCATTCATCTTTTACAGGGCAACGCCAGAACCCCACTCAAGTATCTGGCCAGCAAAGTCTTCCTTTCTTCGCCGGCAGTTTCAGCAAGAATAGAGAGACTTGAGAAAGCAGGAATACTGACCGGATATCACGCAAGCATCAACCATGAGGCTCTCGGATATCACATCACAGCATTTATACACATGGCTCTTGATCCAAAACAGAAGCCAACCTTCTATCCATTTGTTGAAGCATGTCCAAATGTACTGGAATGCAACTGTGTGACCGGTGCGCACTCCATGCTCATGAAGGTCTGCTTTCCTAATACCATGGATCTCGACTCATTTATCGGACAGCTCCAGAGATTTGGCAGCACAGAGACACAGATAGTATTCTCCACACCGGTTCCTACCAGAGGGGTTTTGATCGACACAGATACTGTAGACTCTTCAGAGGCTATGTAACAAAATAGCTGTTCAGCAGAAAACGCAGGCATAAAGCCTGCGTTTTCTTTAATTATACATATTCTGGAACTTTCTAAATGTCTCATCCGTTCTAAGCAGATAATCATTGTTTTCTTTTACATGTTCATATATCGCCTGTATATCACCAGATGAGTTGATGGTGTTGATATACGAGCTCTCCTTGTCAGACAAAGCCGAATTGTTGATCTTGTAGCTTCCATCTGACTGTTTCGTCACATATAACGACCTTATATCGAGCGGTTCCGAGTTGACATCCTTTATCATCAGATTGGATAATTCGTACACGATATACGAATCTGCGGTATATCCGTTGGCTATATAACAGGTGATCTTGTTGTACGCCGTTATATACTCCGCTGCTATCTCAATGCTCTTCATGTCGTCAAATTCCGACGGATCTGTGACCAGTCTCTGAAGTGTCGTCTGATCTGCCTTTGTTCTCGCCAAAAGATAATTGTTCACTAGCTGATTTATCTCATCGATCGTACACAGCCTGTAATTTGCTCCGTCTGGTATCTCCAGTCTCACCGTGTTATCTCTTCCGGTTATGTCCTCTGTGAACAGCTTATCGTTTATAAAAAATACATACACATAGACTCCGACAAGTATCAGAAATACCGCCCACAGCAAGGCAAGAACGCCACCAGAGATCCCGCCATGTCTGGATCTTCTTCGGCCTTTCCGCGTCTTTGCCTTCTCTTCGGCAAAATAATCGTCATCGCCATACAGCTCTTCATCATCGAACATATCTCCGGTATCCGGTGCATCATCCATATCCTCAGGATCTTCTATGACATAATCCTCATACGGCCTTTTCTGTCTCGCCGGGGTCTCCTCAACCTCTGAAGCTCCGCCGGGCTCTGAGTTATCAGCCAGCTCCGAATCTTCACTGTCATCTAAGTCATCATCTAATCCCGAGTCTCCACTGTCATCCGATTCATCGTCTGACTCCGGATCTTCACCGTCATCTAAGTCATCATCTGTCTCTGAATCTCCACCGATCTCTGATTTCCCATCCAGCTCCGGCTCTTCATTTTCTATATTCTGTTCTTCCGCTTCCAAATTCTTTTTCTTCTTCATCACTGCATATCATCCTTTTACGAAATAAATATCAGAGTATAAAAAAGCGTACCAGGGCGGAGTCGAACCGCCCGTCATGGCTCCGGAGGCCATTGCCGTATCCGATTGGCTACTGGTACACAGTTGGTATGATACTACAAAAAACTCACTTTGGCAAATAAAAAAACGTCCCCGCACTTATATGCGGGAACGCTTTGAATTCTCTTGTGTCACTAAATAATTACATAGTTACCGAAACGAATTTTACTATGAATAAGAGTGCAATAATTGTCACTACGATATCCTGCTTCTTATACTTGCCTGTGAACAGTGTGATAAGAACATATGTGATAGCGCCAAGACCGATACCATTTGAAATAGAGTATGTCAGTGGCATCATAAGGAATGTCACGAATGCAGGAACTGCTGAGCGCATATCCTCCATATCAACCTTTGCAAAGTTCTTAGCCATAAGTACACCTACGAAGATAAGTGCTGGTGCTGTTGCACATGATGGAATGATGTTGGCAACAGGGCTGAGGAACAGACATACTGCAAAGCAGAGTGCTGTAACCAAACTTGTAAGACCTGTTCTACCACCTGCAGCGATACCTGAAGCTGACTCTACAAATGTTGTACATGTTGATGTACCGAGAATAGCTCCTGATACAGTACCTATAGAGTCACACATCATACACTCGTCAAGCTTCATTGGGTCACCCTTCTCGTCAAGCATATTAGCTTGGGAAGCTGCACCATAGAGAGTTCCGATGGTATCAAACATATCTACCAGACAGAAGCTGACAACAAGCATGATTGCTGAGAACACACCGCCGATATACTCAGCAGAGAATGCATCCTTCCATGCCTGTCCCTGGAACACTCCGAGGAATCCGACTGAACCGAAATCCTTGAATGACTGTCCGATCGATGAGAAATCAAAGTTAGGTGCCTGAAGCATCATAACATAATATAATACTGTAGATGCAAGGATACCTATGATAATGTTACCCTTTACATTAAGCTTTGCAAGGATCGCAATTATTATAAATCCTACAAATGCTACTATAGGAGGTGCGATCTGTGCAATAGCCTCCTTTGTGCTACCAGCGCTTGTGATCACACCGTGGAAATCAAAGAACTGAACAAATGTATATGGGTTGTCCTGGATAAGTGTTGCATTCTTCAGTCCGATAAGAGCTATGAACAGACCAATACCTGCCGGAATTGACTTCTTAAGGCACTCAGGCATTGCAACTGCAATGTACTTTCTGAGTCCTGTCACTGAAAGGATCAGGAATACGAGACCTGATATCAATACTATTACCAGACCTGCCTGATAACCTCTGATAACACTCACACCTGCAAATGCTGCACCAGCTACGAAGATAGTACAGAAGAATGAGTTAAGTCCCATTCCGCAGGCCTGTGCAAATGGCATGTCCGCGAGGAACGCCATGAGAAGTGTTCCCACTATTGCAACAAGAATAGATGCGATGAATACAGCATTCCATACTGTACCAAGCTCACCAGCCATGTCTGGAACTGCCCCTGCCAGCCAGCCATTGCTGCCTTCTCCTGCAACCTGATTTGGATTGACCAGAACGATGTATGCCATGGCGAAGAATGTTGTAAGTCCTGCCATGATCTCGGTCTTGATTGTAGACCCACGCTCTGAGATTTTGAAGAATTTGTCCATGATTACTCTCCTTTTCTCGTTTTAGTATAATATAAACAAATACTTATCCATTCTATATCACTTAATGATACTTTTTCAACTACTTTTAAATAATTTCTTAATGTTCCTTACAAAAATTAAATAACATATAAACAAATAATAAAATAGTCCGGCCGGGTATTCCCCAATCGGACTATCGTATATATGTATTACTCTGTACTATTTTACTTTTTTGACAACAAGACCTCTCACTACTTTATATCTTGAACCTGATATCTTAACTATACCGGTAACTTCTGTGGCGATCTTGCCCTTCTTCACATAGTAGTTCTTGTGATTCTTAGGACTCTTTACTATTCCCGTCTTGCCTGACTGGAATACACCCTTGTAGATATAGCATTTAGCACCTGTTGTGGTACTCTTGAAGAAGCCTGTATAACCTGACTGGATTATACCTTTCTTTACATAGTAATACTTCTTATTCTTAGTGCTTCTGACAAGGGCTGTCTTGCTCTCTGCAAATTTGCCCTTTATTATGAGACACTGCTGTCCCTTTGAATTTCTGTAGAAACCGGTGTAAGCTGTATAAATCTTGCCATTCTTTACAAGATATGTTTTTCCCGTCTTAGGGCTCTTTACAAGTCCCTTGTATCCTGTCTTTACCACGCCATTTACAACATAGTAGTTGACTCCGGCACTCCTGACAAATCCTGTGTAATTCTCCTGAACCACGCCCTTCTTATAGAAGTAGGTCTTTCCATTCTCCTTCACAAGACCATTCTTGCTTGTATCAATAGAAGGAGTTGGGTCTGGTGTTGGATCTGGATCCGGTGTTGGTATTGGATCTGGTGTTGGATCCGGGTCCGGTGTCGGATCTGGGTCTGGTGTTGGATCTGGGTCCGGTGTTGGATCTGGATCCGGTGTTGGATCTGGATTTGGATCTGGTGTCGGTGTGATATCCGCATCCTTGTAGAGATATGCGTCATCCCATGTTCCCCATGCCTTACCTGATGCGGTTGCTCTCATTCCGACAACAACCTCTGTTGTCTCTTCCACTGTAAATCTAATCTCAGGATGCTGCCAGATTTTCCAGCCCTGTGGGACTGCAGGTGCGGATGCGAGTTCTGTATCTCCAGCTTTTGCATACACCTCATACACATCGTTATCTCCATTTGCACCGCCCTGAAGATATGCGCTGAACACATACTCTCCCGGCTCAAGTGTGATGGTCTGATATACATCATATGCAAAATCTGATGAATTGTAGTAGTGACCACAATATGCACCGTTTCTAAAATCTTCCTTTGTCTTGATTGCAAATCCCTTGCTTGTATCAGCGATGGTCCATCCCTCGTTTCCTGACTCAAATCCAGGATTTACAAGGATGTTCTCCTTTAATATTGTTACATTGCACTGAACCTCGACAGTCTCATCATTTACTGTCACAGTTCCCTTTACAGTACATGTTCCTGCACCGTAGTTCTTTACCTTCTCAAGCGCTCCATCCTCCCAGGTGATGTCTGCGCTCTCTGAATTGCCATCATTGTAAGCTACTGTTGCTGCAGTCGGCAGAGCTACATTTGCAATATCTGTTATCTCGATCTCAACATCATCAACTGTTATTGAGACTACCTCTCTCTTTGTCTTTGTTCCTGTGTGAACATAGGCAAATGTCTTGAGTGACTCAAGTGGGTGTCCTGTGAAGTCAAACAGTGCCTGGTTGTCAACTGCTGAACCGCCGTACCACTTGCCGGCGTCTGCTGCGTCGTACTCTCCTGCGTATGATGAAGCCCAGCCTGAACCGTACTTCTCCCATGCCTCCTTGTTGGCTGCAAGGACGTCTGCTGCATTCTCTGCAGATGAATCATACACATTTACAGGAAGCCATGCAGGCTCCCAATAGAATACACCGATTCCTGAAGAACCTGTATTCTTTACTGCTTTTATAACGGAGCTTATCTCATTGGCCTGTCCCTGAACTGATAAATCATAAGTTGTAGAATCATCTTTACCTTTTCTGACAGTATTTTCATGTCCATCTCCGTCATCCAGTGTATAGGCCCATGATGTCTCTGCCACCATGACAAGCTTGCCATATGTGTCTGCCACATTCTTGAGAACCGATGTGAGATTGTCTGTTGAGCCATGCCATACAGGATAGTATGATGATGCAAATACATCGTAGTCTACGTTGTATGTATTAAGTCTCTTTGCAAAATTTGCGTAATTGCCACTTCTCTCAGGATTGGTGAAATGGATGGCAACAAGGATATTCTTGTCGATGACTCTCACTGCCTCACTTCCGGCGCTGAAGATCTTTGCCATGTTTTCCCAGTTCTTTGAAGTCTCACCACATATTCCGTTGGTCGTCTCGTTACCGATCTGAACCATGCCGACATCAACGCCAGCATCGAGCAGAGTCTTAAGGCTCTCTGATGTGTATGACTTAACTGCAGCTACCTTCTCGTCAAGAGTGAAGTCAGCCCAAGCCTTAGGCACCTGCTGTTTGCCAGGATCAGCCCAGAAATCCGAATAATGGAAATCCACAAGAAGCTTTATTCCGGCTGCTGTTGCATACTGTCCGATCTTCTTGGCTGTCTCCAAATCATTGTTACCGCCGCCGTAACCGTTTTTGTCTGCATCATATGGATCATTCCATACACGGACACGCACATAATTTATTCCACATGAAGCAAGGAACTTGAAGTATCCGATATCATCCAGCTCGTTGCCATCGAAATCATAATACTTAACTCCACTGTTCTTCAGTGACACATAGGATGATACGTCTACGCCCTCGATAAATGACTGCTTCTCTCCGTTCAGATCTGTGTATGTGAGATCACGCACGCGGTCCACATAAATTCCAGCCTCCACAGGCTCAACTACATCTTCCTCGTCTGTAAGCTTGCAGAGCTTTACATTGTCTATCTTGCCCCAATATCCCTTGGCAAGACTGCCCTTGAATGAAATGCTGACATCAGTTGTATCCTCAAGAACGAACTCTTCTGTCTCATTTGTCGCCCATGCATCCCATCCGGTCGTGGCTCCAACAGCCTGTGACTTATCAGCGACAGATACTGTGAGCCCTGTATCCTGGGCATCGCCCTCGACATCATACTCTAGCTTGTATGTTCCTGCAGGAACAGCCTCTACAGTCTGTGTGATGCTGACATCAGCCGCATCTGAAGCCCAGATATTCAGATAATATGTGGAGTTTACATTACTTCCACCATTTTTTACAACAAGCTCAGCTCCCGATTCACTCTCTATAGTCCAGTTACTGCTGTCACCTGTTTCAAAATCGCCATTTGCAACCTTGAGTGTGTCCACCCAGCTCTCCGCAGCCTTCGCTGTTATCAGTGAAGCTCCAGATCCAAAGATCTGCCCTACCATAAGCGCTCCTGCAAGAACTGCACAGCCAATCTGCTTTACAATTCTCTTTCTTCTCATATATGCCCTCCTAATAAGTATTATTACGCAGACGCATCCCAATGCGCTCCGCGCGGCGTCTGCATTATCACAAGGATTCCTCCTTGCAATAATAATGTTGATCAACAGTTGCGCAACCGTTTGTCCTCATACTGATATATTAACATATTTGAGTTCTGGTTACCATGTCGCTTGTAGACAATATTTTTAAGAATTATTTGTGTATTTTGTATATGTCAAAGCGCAACTTAAGCGCAATTTGTGTGCAATTTTGTGCGCAACAGAATGATATTATGTTATGTATTTTCAAATATGCACAATAAATCCCAACGCTTACACAAAGAAAACGCCCTGTCCATGATATGTTATGTAAACTTCATATCATGAACAGAGCGTTTTAACGTATACACACTGTATTATTCTATAATGTAACCTGGAATGTGATGTATCCATCCCCGTCACATCTTGCTGTTATCCTTCCCTTGTGAGACTCAACTATCGATTTGGCGAGAGAAAGTCCTATTCCCGAACCTCCGGTCTCCGAATTTCTTGAGCTGTCAGGTCTATAGAATCTCTCAAACAATATATCCTGAGAGCCCTCTTCCATGCCATCTGTGAGGTTTTTGAGAACAAACTTCACCTTTCTGCCATCACGCTTCAAGGATATACTTATATCCGCTGATTCAACAGCATACTTCATAGCGTTATCCACCAGTATGCTTATGAGCTGCCTGATGGAATTCTCATCTCCGACATACTTTATTCCATCTTCGATATCCGCGCTGATCTTCTTGCCTCGAACCTCCGACAGAGACGAGAAATGATCTATCACCTCATACGCCACATCAGACAGATCAAACTTTGCCTTCTCCTTCGGTTCAGGATTCTCATCCAGTCTGGAGAGAGCCACCATCTGATTTGTGAGCGCTGTCAGTCTCTTGACCTGATCCCTGGTGTTCTTCGTCCATTCACTCTCACCGTTCACCATCTCTATGACCTCGGTATTTGCATCTATGATGGTTAGGGGTGTCTTGATCTCATGGCTTGCATCGGTGATAAACCGCTTCTGCTTGGCATAACTCTCAGCCACCGGCTTGAATATCTTCTTTGACCAGAACAGCACCAGCATGAACACCGCAAGGAATCCAAGAAGTGACACTCCTACACTGTATACCAATGTATTTCTGAACGACTCCAGCTCCTGACGGCAGTCGACAAATATTATCCTGGTTCCATCCTCACAGTCCGCTACCCTGTATCTGTATATATCCGTAAATCCACTGTCTGAACCGTCCCCAAGTATCTTCAAAGCATACGACTCGGCTTCCGATTCATCAACAGCAGCTATATTGTCAAGGCTGTAGGACTCAACAGCCCCATCACTTACGACCACGGAGAAATATCTTGTCTGAAATGGTGTCTCCGGTGAGAACTTATCATTGCTCTTGCCATCAGGCTTATCAGGTGGCTGGGAATCCGCATTGGTCTTAACCTTCTCTTTCAGAAAATCCCTGCGGTCAAACTGTCCATTATTATCCACCAGTTCACTTAAGGTATCATCCGCCCTTGAAACCATGCGGGCATAATTTGCTATGTTGAGAATGCTCATTATGACAAACAGCACTCCAAATGTGGATGCCATTGCCGCAAATATAAATCTTTTTCTCAGATTCTTTATCATGTTCTATCCGCTTCCTTATACTCAAGTGTGTATCCCTGATTTCTTACTGCCTTAATGGACACCCCTGAGCCTATCTGACTGAGTTTCTTCCTGAGATACGAGATATTGACCCACACAACACTGATCTCCGTATCCGTGTCATAGCCCCATATCTTCTCCATCATAAGCTCTGCTGATATTATCGCATTCTGATTTGCCATCAGCAGTTCCATGATCTGATATTCCTTGTTCTGCAGCTTTACGCTTCCACCAGATGAACTGAGCTCATAATTCAGGCTGTTTAACGTGCAGTCGCCATACTTCATCTCCGTGCTGACCGCCTCACTCTTTCTTCTGGTTATCGCGCGTATCCTTGCCAGGAGTTCCTTTGTCTCAAATGGCTTTGCAAGATAATCGTCCGCCCCTAGATCAAGGCCGTTGATCTTGTCATCAGTCTCAGCCTTGGCCGTGAGCATAATGACCGGAACATCGCAGCCCTCAGCCCTGATCTTTGACAGCACGGTAAAGCCATCCATCTTTGGCATCATGACATCAAGTATGACTCCGTCATACACCCCTGCCATAATGTAGTCATAGGCATCCTGTCCGTTATACACAGCGTCCACTGAGTAATTGTTGTGCTTCAATATAACCTGAAGCGCGCTTGAAAGCGCTTTCTCATCCTCCGCAAGAAGCAATCTCATAATCTTATCTCCGTCTCATATTATTATGGTCTCCACCAGATATCACGCAAACCATCTATAATTCGTATTATACCACTCAAGCTTAAATAAAGCTTAAACCTTCATGACATCAACAATTGTCTGGACAAGTCTGTCTATATCTATAGGCTTGGCAAGATGGGCATTCATACCCGCTTCCCTGCCTCCACACCGTCAAGCATAAGGTCGACCAAAAGCCCAGATGCCAATTCTATGTGTCCCTGCTCGTTACTCAGCTCGTTTGCGATCATCTGAACCGCAATTACATAGATTATATTTTATACAGTGCCGGATTTCAGCAGAAACAGACAATAAAAAAGCCCCACGGCCAGCTCAAAAGCCAACCGCAAGGCAATTATTCATATATTCAGATACGGGATATGATTAAACGTTCATCTGCTTAGCAACCTCGGCTGCGAAGTCCTCGTTCTTCTTCTCCATTCCCTCTCCAACCTCGAAACGAACGAAGCTGGCGATCTTGAGATCCTTGTTAACTGACTCAAGGTACTTGGCAACTGTCTGCTTGCCATCCTCAGCCTTAACGTATACCTGATCAAGAAGGCTGATCTCCTTAACCTGCTTTGAGATACGTCCCTCAACAAGACCATTGAAGATCTTATCTGCAACGATAACATCCTTATCAGCGATAGCAAGCTCTGCAAGCTGTGCCTTTGCCTCCTTTGAAAGGAAGTTGAATAAGAAGTTCATGTTGCTCTTCTTCTCTTCGTAGATAGCTACATCCTCTGCGCTCCATACGCCGTCAACAGCCTTTGCGATAAGCTTGTTAAGGATTGGCTTTGGAAGTGTATCAGGTGCATTAAGTGCACTGTCAACTGTGATCTCCTTAAGCTTAGCCATAGCGTCTGCTGAGATATCAGCTCTGCTGATGTACTGTGGATTCATAGCTGCGATCTGCATAGCTACGTTCTTGAGTGCTTCCTTAGCAGTGTCATCGCTTGCGCCGTTGCCAGCTACGATAACACCGATTCTTCCATTGCCGTGTAAGTAGTCAACTACTACATCGCCTGAAAGCTTCTGGAATCTACGGAATGATAACTTCTCTCCGATTGTTGCTGTCTTGTCAACAAGGGCTTCCTTAAGACCATTCTCTCCGAGAAGTGCCTCAACATCCTCGCCATCCTTGCCACCAACAAGTGATGAAGCAAGTGCCTGATCAGCGATCTGCTGAACAAATGTCTGGAATATCTCGTTCTTAGCAACGAAGTCTGTCTCTGAGTTAACCTCTACAACAACACCTGTTGTACCATTAACTGCTGCACGGCAGATACCCTCTGCTGCGATTCTGCTTGCCTTCTTCTCAGCCTTAACTGCACCGCTCTTACGAAGTACATCTACTGCTGCTTCCATATTACCATCAGTCTCTGCAAGTGCCTTCTTGCAATCCATCATACCGGCACCTGTGAGCTCTCTTAACTCTTTAACCTGAGCTGCTGTGATTGCCATTTTATTTCTACCTCCGAATATTTGTTATAATTACTCCTCTGTAGTCTCCTCAGCCTCTGCCTCATCTACTGAATCAGCGTCAACACCCTGCTGAGCCTCGATAACAGCGTCTGCCATCTTTGAAACGATAAGCTTTACAGCTCTGATAGCGTCGTCGTTACCAGGGATTACATAATCAAGCTCCTCTGGATCACAGTTTGTATCAGCGATACCAACAAGCTTAATTCCAAGTGACTGAGCCTCCTGGATACAGATTCTCTCCTTCTTAGGATCAACAACGAAGATCATGTCTGGTATTCTCTTCATGTTCTTGATACCGCCAAGGTTCTTCTCAAGCTTCTCCATCTCCTTCTTGATCTGGATAACTTCCTTCTTAGGGAGAACGTCAAATGTACCGTCGTGCTCCATCTCCTCGTACTTCTTAAGAGTAGCGATTCTTGTCTGGATAGTCTTGAAGTTTGTAAGCATACCTCCAAGCCATCTCTCATTTACATAGTACATACCGCAACGCTCTGCCTCGCTCTTGATTGAGTCCTGAGCCTGCTTCTTTGTACCAACAAAAAGGATAGTTCCGCCGTTTGCAACACAATCACCGATTGCATTGTAAGCATCGTCAACCATTCCTACTGACTTCTGAAGATCGATGATGTAGATACCATTACGCTCTGTGTAGATGTATGGCTTCATCTTAGGGTTCCATCTTCTTGTCTGGTGTCCGAAATGTACACCTGCCTCTAATAACTGCTTCATTGAAATAACGCTCATTTTTTCTACCTCCATGGTTAAAATCTTCTGCCGGCATCAACTCTTTGGACCACCCGAGCACAGGCACCACGCCAACTATCAACCAGCATGTATATTTGTTATGCGCACTCACGCAATCGACATTGTAACACAAAAAAAAAGTGCATTCAAGCACTTTTTTCTTGTGTTTTATATATTTTTATTTACTGATGACCTAAAAGGATCCACACTATTCCGCCGTTTGTCTCATTTCCGGTAAATGTGTATGTTCCAGGTACAAGACTCTCAGAATATCCCGATCTGAGAAGCCAGTCGTAATACTCATCTGCATCCCTGATGCCTATCTGTCCAAGCAACTGGCATATCTCGTATGCTGATGTGCCGGCTCCAAATGTGATCTCCCCGCCACCATTGTCATACTTGATGGCACTCGCTTTCACAGCCTCTGTCGCCGCCTCGATAGTCTTATTTGTGCTGCTTCCTGAACCGGTCTGCGAATTCTTATCCTCTGTATAGCCGTTGTCCTTGGCAGATGGAACTCTCTCTGTCTTATCAGAAAGACCTCCGTTGTTATCTGTTGTGCCGGTTCCATTTGACTTGTCGGAGCTTCCGGTCGTACCACTGTTGCTTCCACTGCCGCTCTCTGCATCGCTCTTGCCATTTTCTGACTTGCCTGTCTCTGTTGTAGTCTTATCGGCATTGGCATTCTTTTCCGTGGTTACTTTCTGTGTCGTTGTCTTTTCTGTCGTCTTATCCTCGGTCTTCTTCTCTGTTGTCGTCTCTGTTGAAGAATCCTCTGTGCTCTTATCCTGCTGCTGACTTACGACCGCCGTCTTGCCCTGACCTGAATCAGTTTTTCCGGCATTTCCAAAATTAAACGCAACAGTCATGGTAAGTGCTCCTATCACCAGCCCTGTACCAAGGCCTCTGAAATAACTTTTTTTATACATAGCTTACCTCCCGGACTGATTACTGTTTGTCAGCCTCATTGATCTTGTCTATCATAACCTTAGCCTCTCCAACTCCTATTCCAAGTTTGTTTGCGATCTCCATGATGCTGAGTCCCTTCTTGTGCAGATCTGCAACCTGCGACTCTACATCTGTGCCTTCATCCCATATATCAACAACCTTGTTCTGAGCGGCTTTCTTCTTTTTTCTCTTCTTTGAACGATTGTTTCTAGATCTGGCAGCATTGTTATTCTCAGCGATCGCTGCGGCTGCCTTCTCAGGATTTTCAGCCTCTACCACTGTAAATGCACTGTCTGTTACCGGTGCATCCTCCACACTGACTGCTTTCTCGGCAGCCTCTGCATCTGCAGCAGCCTCAGTGCTGCTCTCTGACTCGGTATTCTCTTTCTGCGCTTCACCCTCGGATGTCTCCGACTTATCATTGTCAGCGATACCGTCTGTCTTTACGTCATCTTCTGCTTCAGCATCAGCTTTAGTCTCAGCTCCATCTGCTGTCTCTGTCTTATCTGCTGCCTGAGAATCATTTTCTGACTGAGCTTTCTCTGCATCCGGCTCAGTCTTCTCTGATCCGTTATCTGCCTCCGCAGGCTCTGACTCGGAAGTCTCTACAGTCTCAGGCTCATCGTATGTCACAGGCTCTTTCTCGCTGGTGTCATCCGGATCATATGCCTCGTATGCATCCTTAAGGCTCTGGTTGATGTAATCTATCATCTGCTTCTTGGCCTTCTCTGACAACTGTTTCTCACAAGCCTCAAGCTCTGTCTGCATCTTCTTCTTTGCAGCCTCTATACCCTCCTCGTATGCCTTGACTGCATCATCTATCTTCTTCTGGGTATCAGCCTGGGCTGTCTCATTTGCCTTGACTGTGCCGGCTCTGAATTCATCCAGCTCCTTCCTTGTGCTGTCCATGAGCTCACTCATTTCCTTCTTTGAACTCTCTCTCATCTCAGCAAGCTCTTTTTTCGATGACTCCCTGACTTCATCAAGGCCCTTTTTCATGTCCGATTTCACAGCTTCGCCCTGTTTCTTCAGCTCATTCTTCTTCTTCTCTACAAGGCTGTCACAATACTCATCAAGCTTCTTCTCCAGATTCTCCCTGCTCTCATCCATCACAGAATTCTCTGTATTCTCTTTTGGACCGTCAGTGAGGAAAAAGCTTACTATCACTATCGCTACACCTACTATCAATGTCACTATTGCCGGTATCATATATGTCTCTCCTTTTCGATATATTTATAATTCTGTTCTCAGGCATTCTTCAGTTCATCAAACACCACATCATTCAGCACTTTTATGTACGTGCCCTTCATTCCCGATGATCTCGCCTCGATAACACCTGCACTCTCAAACTTTCTGAGTGCGTTCACTATGACCGATCTTGTTATGCCTACCCTGTCTGCGACCTTGCTTGCCACCAGTATTCCCTCTTCGCCGTCAAGCTCGGAAAAAATGTGTTTGATCGCCTGCAGCTCTGAAAACGACAGAGTGTTGATCGCTGATCTCACTATGGCCAGCTTGCGGTTCTCCTCAGCATTCTCCTCATTGAGCGCCCGCATCATCTCAAGTCCCACAACGGTGGTTCCATATTCGCCAAGAATGATGTCATCTATATCGTACTCAGTCTGAAGTCTGTACAGAAACAGAGTTCCAAGTCTCTCTCCTGCTATATCAATAGGAAGGAGCAGACCATGATACTTGTCTATATCCTTTCCATCAAATCCAAGTGTCGTCAGATTAACATTCTCCTTAGTGGACAGGACGAGAAGAAGACGCTCGTTGAGCATGTTGTCTATGAGACTTCCTACCTTACCCTCAATGAGCTCATGGATCTCCGGAATATCCTCTCTATTCTTGAGTCCGAGTATCTTGCCCTTCTTGCTTATTACCATCACGTTTGAAGCAAGAATGTCGCTGAGCACATCACAAATGTCATTAAAAACAACCTTATGTGAATTGTTATTGTGCAATAACTTGTTGATTTTTCGTGTTTTATCTAACAATTGTACACTCATAAGTTATCCTCCATTTTTTTATGTAACAAAAAGTATCTTTTGCTCGAAATATTATGACTATTTGTGATTCTACCACAACAAGATTGACATAACAACCATATTTTATGTAAAGTTGTCCTAAAAACAAAGATTTAAGAAAGTGTTGATTTTACTGGATTTTTCAGCCACAACATATAGTGGTCAGTCTTTTTTTTCGACACAATTTTAATAATTATGACAACCATACACTTCTTTTAATTTTTCTACAATTCAACAAAAAAACAGACAAATTCACTAATTGTCTCCAATTAGGAATCTGTCTGTCACATATCTTATATCTTAATTATTTATCAGCAGTCTCCGCCGCCTTGTTGTTGCAGGTATAACCACACTCCTGATCTGAGCATACCAGCTTATTGCCCTTTACTATCATGTACTTTCCACACTCAGGACATTTCTCATTGCTTGGCATTGCCCATGACATGAAATCACACTCAGGTGCATTGATACATCCATAGTATCTTCTACCCTTTCTCGTCGTCTTGATGACCACGTCTCCGCCACACTTAGGACAGGTAACACCTATCTTCTCGTAGAACGGCTTTGTAAATCTGCACTCAGGGAATCCAGGACACGCCAGGAATTTGCCGTGAGGACCATACTTGATGACCATGTTTCGTCCGCACACGTCACACACTTCCTCGGACACCTCATCCTCTATCTTGATGGACTCAAGTTCTGCCTCCGCCTTCTTCACCGCCTCATCGAGATCCGGATAGAAATTGCGGACAACCACTTTCCAGTCCACGGTTCCCTCTCCTATCTTATCGAGAAGAGACTCCATGTTAGCCGTGAAATTCACATCTATGATAACCGGGAACGCCTGCTCCATGCTCTGGTTAACCGCATCACCTATGGCTGTCACATATAACTTCTTCTGTTCCTTCGTTATATATCTTCTCGCAAGTATGGTCGATATGGTTGGAGCATAGGTACTTGGTCTTCCAATTCCAAGCTCCTCCAATGTCTTGACAAGCAATGCCTCTGTATATCTTGCAGGCGGCTGTGTAAAATGCTGTTTCTCCTCAAGGCCGTCAAGCTCCAGCACATCGCCCTCAGTAAGATTGTTGATTCCCGCAACTGTCTCTCCTCTGTCATTGTCCAGATTGTATACAGCAAGGAATCCGTCAAATGCTATCTTTGATGCGGATGTCTGGAATGTCGCATCGCCGCAGCTTACCTTTACACTCTTGACAGAATATACCGCCCCCGCCATCTGGCTTGCAAGGAAACGATTATATATGAGCTGATACAGTCTGAACTGATCCCTTGAGAGCTGTTCCTTTACCATGACCGGTGACAGAGTCACATCTGTAGGTCTGATAGCCTCATGAGCATCCTGTATCTTCTTATCTGTCTTGGCGCGTCCATTTGAATCGCCAATATATATATCACCGAAATTGTCCGTTATATATTTGTCAGCAGCAGCAACTGCTTCCTCTGATATTCTAGTGGAATCTGTTCTCAGGTATGTTATGAGACCTATCGTTCCACGGCCCTTGATATCAACTCCCTCATAGAGCTGCTGTGCGATCCTCATCGTCTTGGATGTCGCAAAATTGAGCTTCGATGAAGCCTCCTGCTGCAGCGTACTTGTTGTAAATGGCAGCGGTGCCTTCTTGTTTCTCTCACTCTCTTTTATGGACTTTACAACGTACTCTCCATCTTGAAGACCGCTGAGTATCTCATCGAGTGCCGCTCTGCCTGATATCTCTTCCTTATTCTTACCATCTCCGGTAAACTTGAACGTGATAGGCTTCTTGAGCTTGCCGCCGGTCAGATTCGCGTCCAGTGTCCAGTATTCCTGTGGGATAAAATCATTTATCTCCTTCTCCCTGTCACACACGAGCTTGAGTGCAACAGACTGTACACGTCCGGCAGAAAGACCTCTCTTGATCTTTGCCCAGAGAACCGGGCTGATCTTGTAACCAACAAGTCTGTCGAGCACTCGTCTCGCCTGCTGGGCACCCACAAGGTTCATGTCTATGTCCCTTGCCTGCTTTATAGAATTCTTTACCGCATTCTTTGTAATCTCATTGAACGTAATTCTCTTGTAATCCTTATTCTCCAGCTTAAGTGCTTTCATCAAATGATAGGATATAGCCTCTCCCTCACGGTCCGGGTCAGTTGCGAGATAGATCTTGTCAGCCTTCTTAACCGCTTTTCTCAGAGCGGCAAGGATATCACCTTTACCCCTTATAGTGATATATTTGGGCTCGAAATCATTATCAACGTCTATTCCCATCTGACTCTTTGGCAGATCTCTCACATGGCCATTCGAAGCAATCACCTCATAGTTTGATCCAAGAAACTTTTTTATTGTCTTAGCTTTAGCTGGAGACTCAACAATAACAAGATTTTTTGCCATAGCTATCTGTCCTTTCTGTAGGTTTCCTGTAATTCTTATCATCCCAGAGCATCTTCCGGCAGTGTTCATTTTCATGGTCAGGCTCTGACATAATAATTTCTTACCAACTGTTTTATTAATCTTTTCTGTTCTAATTCATACAATATCTGAGTCACCTCAGACACTGAAATCCCAGTCTCGAAGCATATATCATCTATATGCCTTGATTCCAAACGTACACAACTATACACTTTTTTCTCTGCAGGCGCAAGTAAATTTTTGTTAAACGCCTTTGATTCAGCTCGGTTTATGCCCATTTCATCAAGTATATCCTCCACCTGTGTGACACACACCGCCCCCATTCTGATAAGTCCGTTACAGCCTCTGCTGCCCGAATCCGTGATCCTCCCGGGAACAGCATACACTTCCCGCCCCTGCTCCAGCGCCTGGTCCGCAGTGATCAGAGAACCGCTTTTTTCCCTCGCCTCAACGATGAGCACACCGGACGAAAGTCCACTGATTATCCTGTTCCTGTACGGGAATCTGAAAGCATCCGGTCTTATGTCAAGCCCACATTCCGACAGCACTACTCCGCCGCCATTTCTTATGTCGTGATATATATCATAGTTCTCCCTCGGATACGGAACATTTATACCACTTCCGAGCACAGCCACAGTCTTTCCTCCGGCCTTCATGGCAGCTCTGTGCGCAGCGCCATCTATTCCCAGTGCCATTCCACTGACTATAGTAACCCCTGATGCTGCAAGCTCCCCCGACAGCCTGTCGGCAGCTTCCCTTCCGTACACAGAGGCCTTTCTTGCCCCTACCACCGCAACCGCAGGGTCCAGATCCGCCAGCACATCCACATCCCCTGCTGCAAACAGAAGCATTGGGGGATCCGGTATATCATACAGCTTCCCGGGATACAGCTTATGTCCCGGATAAATATATGTAATGTCATTTCTTCGAAGCTCCTCTGCATATGCCGCAACTTTCCCGGCATCCCTGTGTTCAAGGAATCCGTCAGCCTGAGCCTGTGTGAGTTCATCCCGAAGCTGTTCCTCAGAAGTGTTCCACAGTCCTCTTATACCTCCGTATTTCATGGCAACGTTCATCTTCACAGTGTGAGTCATCCTGCTTATCATCCCAAACCAGAGATAAAGTAATTCCTCCGTCATGTCACACACCTCCCTGAATGTCCGCATTTCTGAAGAACACCGCTTCTCTCAGGTGTTTTATCCCGACCTCAGGATCTCCATCGAGATCCGCAATAGTCCTGGCTATCTTGAGTACCCTGTATGCTCCTCTCGCAGTCATATCCATATCGGCAAAACAGTCCTCCATGAAATTCTTTGCCTCGCCGTCAAGCACTACATATTTGCTGCATAATGCCGAATCCATCTGGGAATTGAACCGTATATTTTCACCGCTGAACCTTTCACTCTGTATCCTCTGGGCCCTCAGCACACTCTCCCTCATTTCTGCTGAATTCTTCCCTGTCCGGCCACCAAATAACTGTCTGCAGTCCACCTTCCTAACATCCACATTTATATCTATCCTGTCAAGCAGAGGCTTGCTTATCCTGGCATTATAATTCCTGATCTGCCTGACCGTGCAAGTACACCTGTTCATATCCGGGTACTGTCCGCAGGGGCATGGATTTCTCGCCGCAACCAGCATGAAGTCCGCAGGAAATCTGTATATTCCACCAAGCCTTGATATACTGACCTCACCGTCCTCAAGGGGCTGTCTCATGACCTCGAGCACGTTCCGGTTAAACTCCGGCAGCTCATCGAGAAACAGCACACCACCGTGTGCAAGACTTATCTCTCCTGGTCTCGGATTATGCCCGCCGCCGGACAGGGCATGCAGGGATATCGTATGATGAGGTGCCCGGAATGGACGGCGGTTTATTATATGACAGGATTCATCCAGAAGCCCCGCCACACTGTACACCTTCGTTATCTCTATACTCTCCTCAAGGCTGAGTCTCGGAAGTATCGTCGGGATACGTCTGGCTATCATGGATTTGCCTGCCCCGGCGGGGCCTGTCATGAGTATGTTGTGCATTCCCGCCGCGGCTATCTCCACTCCACGTTTAAGGGATTCATGCCCCATTACCTCAGAGAAATCCACTTCTGCTTCATCCCCTGACGTATCCAGCATGGCTTCTACATCAACATATTCAGGCTCTATGGTCTGTATACCACTCAAGTGATCGACCAGCTCTCCTATACTTGTGACCGGTATAACAGTCATCCCACGTATAATGGCGGCCTCCCTGGAATTTCCCGCCGGCACTATACAGCTCCTCACTCCTTCGCTGTACGCAGAGTGAACTATGGACAGCACACCGCTCACCGTATTCACATGTCCGTCAAGCCCCAGCTCTCCAAGGATAAGTATGTTCTTTATATTGTCTGTTGGAATAACGCCCATGGACGCCAGCATACCCGCTGCGATGGGCAGATCGAAGGCAGTGCCTTCCTTTCTGATATCCGCCGGAAAGAGATTGATCGTTATTCTCTTCGGAGGAATGTTGAAACCAGAATTGCGCAGTGCAGTCCGGACCCGTTCTCCTGCTTCCTTCACGCAGGAGGACAGGTATCCGACCATATTCATAACGGGAAGCCCATCGTGTATATCCGTCTCCACTGATATGAGCGTCCCGTCGATTCCCTGTACAAGTCCACTTAATACTTTACTATACATAAGTAAGTGCTCCTTCCCGCTCTGCCGAGCAGCCTCTCCATCGGAGCACATATTACACTAAAAAGGATATCCCATAATCAAACACAAGTCAAACTCCATTTTGTATACCTGTTTGGAATATCATATCCTTGACTTTTTCCTTTTTCTGCTGCCCTTAACCAGCTTCACCGAAGCCACCTTAAGCAGCACAAATGATGCTGCGAGATTCACACACACTGAGATCACGGCCATATGATCCACCACGAAATTCGTGTATTTACCGTATCCCGTCATGGTTTCCACCACAGATTCATCCCCGAGCAATCTGATGAAATTTTCTGCTATCCACATGGCAGGATTGACTGCATAGCACACTGCCTTTCCCATCATATAAGTAGCATAACTGCTTCTTGAACCGTCCGACATATACATCATGGATTCAAAAACTTTTCCTATCGCATATGATAAAAACACAACAACCGCTATAGTCACTATGGTTGATATGGCCGCCGACACAGAAGTTCTCTTCACGCAGGAGTAAAATATTCCGATACTACCAACGTATATATCTATAAAGAGAACCATTCCAAGATATTTGAACAGTTCGTCCCAGCCCATTCCTCCAACTATGAATGCAACCGCCATAAACGGAAGAGTTGCTATGACATACATTGCCGTGGTGGCAACTGCCGACAGGAGCTTTCCTGCAACTATCGATATAGGTCTTATCGGAGTCGTCAGCATGATCTCAAGCGTCTGTCTCTCCCTCTCACCGGATATCGAGGTGGATGTGATTATCGGAACTATGAGTCCTATTATGCACAGCTCACACACCGCAAGCACAGGAAACATCTGTGCAATATTTGAATAATATACCTGATATGCCGAGCCTCTGCTCGTCATGAAGAGCATTCCGACAACCAGCGCAAACAGGCAGTTGATGACTGTTATCGTCACGACCATTCTGGCACTTCTCGCATTTACCAGAATATCCTTCTTCAATATGGGATTAATAATTGTTCTTCGCGCCACGATTCTCACCTCCCGTAATCTTAAGGAACAGGGATTCCAGATCTTCCTTCTCCCTGAAAAACTGATGAACGTGCACACCGTTGTCCACAAGACTTCTGAGAAGCTCGGCGTCAGACTCCCTCGTGCCTGAATAATAGACAAGAATTTCTCCATCTTGTATACTTATGCGATCCACATTGAATCTTTCCTTCACAATGACAGATATCCTGTTGGCTGAGGCCTCCGCATCAAGTCCCAACATATATCCCTTTATCCTTACAGGAGGCATGTTCTTATCACCATTTACAATCTCATCCACGCTTCCGCTGGCCACTATCTTTCCGTGGTCTATGACACCTATACTCGTACACATCTCTGAAAGCTCCGGCAGAATATGCGAGCTTATCACGATGGTCTTGCCCATCTCCTTCAGATCACGCAGTATATTCTTCATATCATGTCTTGACCTTGGATCCAGACCCGAACTCGGCTCATCGAGCACCAGAAGCTCGGGATCATGTATGAGCGCTCTTGCTACACAGAGTCTCTGCTTCATACCTCTTGAAAGGCTGTCGACGAACTCGTCCTTTTTATCCTGAAGGGCGACAAGCTCCAGATATTTATCTGCGACCTTCTCCACTTTCCGCTTGCTCATGCCGTACATGGAGCCATAAAAATCCATGTACTCCATGACCTTCAGATTGTCGTACACACCGAAAAAGTCAGGAACATATCCTATCTTCCGTTTCACATCCGCAGGTCTGCCAAGTGCGTCTACACCGTCTATGGTGACCTTTCCCGATGTGGCTTTAAGGAGTCCGCACATGATCCTCATGGTTGTCGTCTTACCGGCACCATTTGGTCCGACAAATCCGAATATCTCGCCCTTATCAATATGAAGATTCATATGATCGAGCGCAACAAACTTTCCATATCTCTTGGTGAGTTCTTCTATATCAACCATTACCGGACACCTCCCCTCGCACTGATATGTGGAAGGTAACTGTCCACATAATAGTCTCCCTGCTGAGGAGATATAAATCTCATAGCCAGGCATCCGTCCGACATATATTTGTCAAGTTCCTGCCCCTTTATGATCGTTTGTCCATCGGCAAATACCGCGTCATATTCGCCGGTCTCTCTGTTGAGCATCTGCACTACGACCTTGTTCTTGCCGCTTCCCGCCTGGGCCTTATCGTATATCAGTTCCGTTATATCATCATTCTTGCCAAATCTGATGTTAACGTCCACGGTTTCAGAATACATCAACAGATCGTCATCACCATAATCTGATCCGCCGATTCCATTCTCATCCCTGTCATAAATGCTGTAATAATAAACTCCATCCACATCCTCATATTTTAGGGTATCTATGTCGTATACCATATAGCTGCCATAATTTTCCGTATCGGCATCACTCATCATATCCGGATCCCGCTGTATGGTTCCCCACACAGCCACAACGCCGTCATCTGCAGCGAGTCTACTGTACTGGGCAAGCCGGAGCTGCATGTAATAATTTCTGGACCATTCCGCCGACGATTCATCATCTCCGAAATAATCCTCACCATACTTCTTCGTGTAATATGATCTCATTCCGTCAAGTATGGATCCGCCGTCAAATTTGTGGGTATTCTTCCTGCTTATCCGTATGGTATCTCCCGCTCTCAGGACATCAGCAACGTAATAATATCCCTCGGACATGACCACAAGATTCTCCACATCGTACGAGGTGTCATTTGTCAATGATCCCTCAAAGCCATCTGTATATAATGTCAAATTCTTCCGAATCCTTCCAATATCGTTGCTTCCAGCAAAGCTTGCATTAGTTGATATAGTGCCAAATGAACGATTGCTGTAATAATTCAGTGTAACGCCATCTTTTCCATCATTTTTTACCGCATTGAGATTGTCATAAAAGCTGGATTCCATGGAATCATCCATCTCGATGTTGGAATATTTGCTGTTGATGTCTATCTTGTATTGGCCTGATCTGCCGCCTATTATATATGAATATGCATCCTCCCGCTTGGTATCACCGCTTATATCCGCAGCCACAAATGTAAGTCCGATAGGCTTTGTAACTCTGTACTTGAGGCTTACCATATATATGGCACCTGTACCGATAATTGCACATACCGGGATAACTCCCCATATGAGCTCCTTCTTTTTGAGCCTGCTGAGGACGATGTACGCCACAGGACCACACACAATGATATATATGATCAGCACGAGCATAATGACAACAGGTGACGGGGTGCTTCTCTTGTTGGCTGCATTTGCCACATCATATCCATAATATGTGCCTCCATAATACCAGCCTCCATCAATCCAGTTATGTGTCATATCCGTAAAGCCCGCCTCCAGAGCAGCCTGCGCCTGGGCAGTCTTATCCTTCTCATCAGTCTGTGCAAGTGAATACGGGAGCACCACGATCCTGCCATGTCCCATATTCAGATAGTACCCATCTGAGCCGTCCAGCTCATGTACCTTCTGTGTGTCATTAACAGCGGAGACAAAGTCCCCGTCAAAGCTGCTGAGTTCATTTTCATCTGACGACTTGGCCAGTATCATAGCTCCACCACTGTACACCCATTGTTTTATGGCAGCACTCTGCTTCTCTGACAATCCCGACAGATCATAATCATCCACCAACAGGTACTCTATAGCCTCCAGTCCCTCCTCGGACTCAGGAATGTCTGAGGGTGATAATGCAACAGTCTCTACCTTTGCATTATCATACACATTGTCCATGGAGACATCCTCTATATAAGACATGGCATCCTGTCTGTCACTCATCACGCCCACCGCAACTACCATATCATTGCCCTCTATACTCAGTGAATCCCGCTCTGAGTACACCAGCTCTCCGTCACTGTCCTTGATCTCAACCTTTGCTATACCGGAGCCCATATTATCGACACAGAATTCCAGCTCTGTATTTTCTCCTGCCTTTAATTCCACATCTCTGGCATATGTCATATTCTTCGTGCCAAAGCCTTCGGAATAGCTCGTCTGTACAGACACATTTCCCGCAAAATCTGTGTCGCACACAATATCCAGCCTGATAACACTGCCTCTGTCATTTACCGCATATCCATTGAGTCCATACTTTAGCTGTATATCAAAATCAGGGTTATTTTCAATTATCCTCTGTTCAACCCGTCCATATGCACTATCTGTGTTCGTTTCCGCCATAGCTGGACAGATCATACCTCCAAGCAGCATAAGTGCAACCGCACCGCCACACGCAAGTTTCGCCGATCTGATCATAAGTCTTTCCTTCCAATTTGACTTTATTTTTTACACTAAACTTATAATAAATTCTGCCGGTAAATAACGCAACTTACACTTTCGTAAGGACACGTCAAAGCTCTTCCGGCATTCCCCGTCCGCGCAAAAAAAGCTCCCCGGATACATCAAATATCATGTATTCAGGGAGCTGCTCAACTCTTAACTGAAATATACTACCTCTTCATCAGGTGCACTTGTGAGTGTGACCTTCTCTGCTGTGAGAACAGGTCCTTCACCTTCAAAATCTGGGTAATACTCGTAGCCTATCTTGGCTGTGACATCAACCCACTGTCTGTCCACAAGATTCTTAGCACCCTGATAATAGCACTTGAATCCGACAAACTGGATATCCTCAACACAGCATGTCATGGCGAATCTTCCAGGAACAAATGCATTGCTGCCGTACTGCTTTGGTCTAAATACCATGGCCTTGAAGTGGATCTTCTTGCCGTCGTATCTCTCTTTCATGTCAGATGCATCCACATACCAGATACCGAAATCGTCATCCGGCAGTTCTATCACATCTGCGCTCACATCGTATGGCAGATCCTCAGGTTCATTTGTCTCAGGTGCAATGGAGCCATCTTTCATCTCAAAAATGATCTGTTCTGTTCACCGCCTTGATGGATCTTCTCCACTCAGGGATCTTGGAATTCTCATCACATCTGTTGAAGATGACCATGTCCGCACTGTTGAACTGCTCAACCATGGTTGCCTTCATGTTCTGTGAGTACACATCGTATGTCTCCGCATTCACAAATGAGATAACCTGGACAACCGTCCATCCCTTTGGAACCCTTATCTCAAATATCTTATCGAGCTTCCACATACCATTGTACTCGATCATGACCTGTTCCGGATTGTATTTGTCCTGAAGGTCAAGGAGATGGTCTGTGGTGAGCTGATCTTCCTCTATGAACTCTGTATATATATTAGCCTTCTTCAGAGCCTCAAGATCATACTCCTCCTCTCCGTCCTCACAGACGAGAAGAAGTGTCTTGGCTCCACCTGTAAAGCCTCTGTCCATCAGGGTCTCCTTGGCAAATGTTGTCTTACCGCTCTCAAGGAATCCCATGAACACATATACAGGTATCTCTTTATTCTGACGTCCCATCATATTAACTCCTTATCATAGAACAACCTGCTTAAACCTCGAACAGTTCTGCAAGGTCGTCCTCCTTAAGCTTGCTTCCTATTACGCAAAGCTTACCAGTGATGTCAGCCTTGCCCTTTCTGACCTCAAACTCGCCTGGTACAAGATCAAAGTACAGCCACTCACCTGCATCGCTAGGTACGATACCCTTTGCTCTGAGGATAACACCGTACTTCTCTGTGTCAGCCAGAGTGTCAAGGATCTCTCTGAGTTTGTCCTCATTGTACTTGTGTGGTGTCTCCTTGCCCCAGCTTGTAAATACCTCATCTGCATGATGATGGTGGTGATCATGGTCATGGCAGCCACATGTACACTCATCGCCATGGTCGTGATCATGATGATGATCGTGGTCATCGTGGTCGTGGTGATGCTCGTGCTCGTCGTGATCGTGGTGATGCTCATGGTCGTCATCATGGTCGTGATGATGGTCATGGTCGTGACAGCCACATGTGCACTCATCGCCGTGGTCGTGGTCATGATCATGTCCCTTCTTAGCCTCATCCATCATTGTCTCCTCAAGAGACTTGTAGTTCTGCATAGCCTCTCTGATGGCTGCTCCATCGATCTCATCCCATGGAGTTGTAATGATGGTTGCATGATCGTTCTTCTCTCTGATCATGGCTACAGCCTTCTCTATCTTGTCCTGTGTAGTAGTCTGTGTTCTGCTCAGGATGATAGTGTTAGCACTCTCGATCTGGTTGTTGAAGAACTCGCCAAAGTTCTTCATATAAATCTTAACCTTTGACACATCGGCAACTGTTGTGTAGCTGTCGAGCTCTACATCAAGATCTCCTGATACATCCTTTACTGCCTTGATAACGTCAGACAGCTTGCCAACTCCTGATGGCTCAATGATGATCCTGTCAGGTGTGTAATCTGTGATAACCTGCTTAAGTGCAGTACCGAAATCTCCGACCAGTGAACAACAGATACAACCTGAGTTCATCTCTGTGATCTGAACGCCGGCATCCTTCAGGAAACCGCCATCGATTCCTATCTCACCAAACTCGTTCTCTATAAGAACCAGCTTCTCTCCCTTAAATGCCTGCTCAATAAGTTTCTTGATCAACGTTGTCTTGCCAGCTCCAAGGAAGCCTGAGATAATATCAATCTTTGTCATATCAATCACTCCTTAAACAAATTTATATTAAGACCATGTATACTAAATACACGGTCTTTGATATCTACATCCACATGATTATACTCGATTGCTTTTATTTTTGCAAGAAATCAGACATCATATGTGGATTATTGAGTATTTATTTCATGTGTACATCCATCTGATTAAATGGAATCTCTATGTCATTCTCGTCAAATGCCTTTTTCAGCTTCCACATGGCATCCCACTTGGCATCAAAGAACTTCTCTATCGTCGCATAGAACTTCACATACATATTGATCCCACTGTCTGCAAATTCATCTATATAGAACAGAATCTGCTCATCCGGAAGATAACCATCCACATCCTTAATGGTCTCAATGGTAACCCTCTTGACCTTCTCCATATCAGAATCATACGCAACAGAAAATGGTATATCCACCCTCCTCATATCATGCTCTGTCACATTCACAAGGGATGTGTTGGATATGTTGCCATTCGGTATGACGACTGATTTGTTGTCGAAAGTTATCAGCCTTGTATAGAATATGTCTATGGACACGACTGTTCCTTCGCAGTGGGTATTGTTCTCCACAATATAGTCACCGACCCTGAATGGTTTTAATATGAGAATCAACAAGCCGCCCGCAAGATTCGACAGACTTCCCTGAAGTGCAAGTCCGAGGGTAACCCCCGCTGTGCCTAGTATAGTTATAAATGAAGTGATCTGAAATCCCACAATGCTCGCCGCAGTGAGCACGATCAACACATTCAGAACAATCTTGACCGCAGATATGAAAAAACCAGCAACGCTTGGATCCAGCTTTGACCTCTCAAAACTCTTCCTGAGTATCCTGAGCAGCAACTTCACCAGCTTGAAGCAGACGACCATGAATATGACAGCCACAACTATACTGCCAAGCTTGGACATACACCAGTCTGTAAGCTTCTGGATATACTGCCCTACGATACTTACCTGATCCGTGGCCTCCTTCACCGCATCCCCGACCACACTCTCTGTGGTCGCAGTATCAGCCGCCATGTTATACAGATCACCAATCAATAGCATAAATGTCTATTCCTCCTATTTTACATGGGCAAACACTGCAAATGACAGTGCAGGAGCACTCACTTCTATCACGCCATCCGCAGCAGTCTTATATCCTTTGTTATTGTTGCCCTCGCCTCCGTATTTCAGGTTATCACTTGAGAAGATCTCTCTGTACTTTCCATCCGTCTCAACCGGAAGCTTATATCCTGTCACATTTTTAAGTCCGAAGTTGCAGACAATATACACATCATCTGCGACATCCAAACCATGTCTTACAAATGATATTACCTGTCCCTTCTCCTGTATATCAAGTGCACTGCCGGCAAGGTCCCTGCCATCACCGCACAGAGCATTCTTTGTATCGTATAATTTGTTGAGTTCCTTTATATATTTCTGAAAATAGCTGTTTGCATCGAACTCAAGAACCGACCAGTCGATCTGGGTTCTTCCGTCAAACCCGGCAAATCCGCCTAATTCCTGTCCCATAAACGTCAGCTTTCTTCCCGGTAGTGACATGATGAGACCAAACAGAAGTCTGAGATCAGCATACTTGTCCTCATAGCCACCCGACATCTTGGATGCGTAACTTCCACGCTCATATGCAACCTCATCATGGCTGAGCGCCCATACGGTATCATCCTTCTCGTCAAATGGTATACCACATGTATAATCCATAAAGCTTCCTCTGTTCACTGGAGGTATCATCATGAAATCTGTCACTCTGGACACAGCTTCATTATTCCACCTGAGATCTGTCATGACAGCATCGCCTGCAGTGCCGAGGGTTGTTCTCAATGCTCTGATAAGTTCCTCGTCCTCCAGCCTTACTCCGTCCAGATGATATGTGTCTATCCAATATGCGATGCAATCCACATCCCTCACAGATACCATATCCATGATAACGCCTATTCCCTTGCTGTGGAAATGGTCGACCATAGCCATGAACTCCGTAGGTGTTCCAAATCTCGATGTCGGAGCGAACATTCCCACGGTATCATAGCCCCAGCCATTGTCATCTCTATATTCCATAAGTGGCATAAACTGTATGTAGTTGTATCCCATATTCTTCACGTACATGGCAGCCTCTTTGCCAAATTCGAGATAGTTAAGAGGATATCCATCTGAGTTTCTCTTCCATGTCGGCATGTGGACCTCATATATATTTACCGGGGCAGATACACTGCCTCTCTTCTTCATATATGAAGAGTCTAACCAGCTATACTCAAGCTTTGCAAGTACCGATGCATTTCCCGGTGCCACCTCATACACCTCAGCGTAAGGGTCTGCAAATATATCTGTATTTCCATCTCTGTATAATGCCTCGAATTTGTATCTGGTATTCATGAGATCGCCCGGAATGAACAGCTCAAACATATCAGTGTAGTCAATCCTTCTCATAGGATTCACGCGTCCATCCCATCCGTTGAAATCTCCGACCACACTGACCCTGGTTGCCCCCGGCATATTCATGCAGAACGATACACCCTGTACACCATCGAGCGTGATCTGTCTTGCTCCAAACAGATCCTTTACATGGAAATCCGACAATATTCCATCGTCTCCATTTACCACCTTCATGACATTGACCGGATCCACGCTGTATCCGAATGAATACGGATCATAGAATTCAGCCGCCTGCTCGCCTTCTGTTATGAGCTTATATGCAAATGCCCCGCTATCCTCGATCTTCACTGTAAAAAATCCCTGTGAACCTATCTCGGTCATAGGATATTTAAATATCGGCTCGCCCGTTTCTTCATTTATCCTGAGAACAAACGCAGCCGTAGCCCTCGGAAGGTATGCATTTACATAGCAGTCATTAAGACACTGGTGCATACCAAGAATATGATGAGGGTTGCCATGCGTACCCCTTGTTATCGCTGCAACCTCATCTGATTTCAATACAAATATCTCCATAAAACCCCTTCTCCTAATGTTAGTCTATCTTGTGTATAAATATTCCGCTTCTGAGCTTTGGCTCAAACCACGTTGACTTTGGAGGCATGAGAAGTCCCGCATCTGCAATGTCGAACAGTTCAGTGATGGATGTCGGATACATCGAGAATGCAACCGCCATTCCTCCATCCACCAGACGCTCAAGCTCTGCAAGTCCTCTGATTCCACCTACGAACATGATCCTCTGATCAGTTCTCGGATCCTGTATTCCAAGTATCGGTGCAAGCACATTGTCCTGAAGTACCGATACGTCAAGTCTGCCCACGACATCATCCGGAACAATACCTTCTCTGACATCCAGTCTGTACCAGCTTCCATCCATGTACATTCCCACCTGTCCTTTGACCTGTGGTTCCACCGGAACATCACTGGCTGTCACATCAAATATCTTTGAAACCTCATCCATGAATTCCTGCTTGTCATGTCCGTTGAGATCCTTTACCACTCTGTTGTACGGCATGATCATAAGCTGGTCATGAGGGAAAAGTACAGAGAGGAAATAATTGAATTCCTCATCCCCGGTATATCCCGGATTCTTCTCTCTCATATGGATTCCCGCCTTGACGGCCGATGCCGCCCTGTGGTGTCCATCCGCTATATAGATATCGTCCACTCCTTCAAATGCAGCTCTGATGGTGTCTATATCTTCCTGGCCATCTATTATCCATACGTTGTGAGTGATCCCGTCAGGTGATGTGAAGCCGTACAACTTATCACCCTTCTTCACTCTATCGATGATCTCGTCAACCTTATCTATCGCTCTGTACGCAAGGAATATAGGTCCCGTCTGCGCTCCGCATGCCTCGACATGCTTTATTCTGTCTATCTCCTTGTCCTCTCTGGTATTCTCATGCTTCTTGATGACTCCATTCATATAGTCATCTATAGAAGAACATGCCACGAGTCCTGTCTGATGCCGGCCATCCATGATAAGCTCATAAATATAATAGACTGGTCTGCGCTCCATGATATATGTTCCATCATCTATCATGCCCTGAAGCAGCTGACCAGCCTTATCATATACACATGGAGCATATGTATCCACATCTGGTCCAAAGGATGTCTCTGCTCTGTCCACTTTCAAAAATGATAATGGTTCGCGCTTGACCTCTATCTCTGCTTCCTGACGGTTATACACATCGTATGGCAAGGCAGCTACTCTGCCTGCAACATCTGGTCTCGGTCTATAGGCTCTAAAACTTCTGATTGTTGCCATATTCTCTACTCCTGTCATAAATATTTTATTGTATGTGCCAATTAACCTCTTACAGCCTTGACAACCTTCTTGATCGAATCCTCATATTCCTCCTCTGATGAGTTCTCGAATATGAAGAGATCCTTGATGTTTGTAGGCGGATTGAAGTTCTGGCTGTTGATGTACTCATCCCAGTGCTCAAGCTTCCATGTATCCCTGTCTGAAGCTCTCTTGATCATTCTCTCATGACATACATCTTTTCTTGTATTTACCCAGATAACGAAGAGCTCTGCATCTTTCTCTGCAAGCTTAGCGCGAAGATTGTCAAGATACTCATCATCTCTGATCTCCTCTGTGAACGGAGCATTGATGAGAACTGTATCATTGTAATCCAATGCCTCAAATGCAAGATCCAGCACACAGTAATACTCGTAATCTCTGATCTCCTTCTGGAAGAAGTCTGATGAACGGTTGTACTCCTGTCCGGCAACTACAAATATCTGCTTTGAAAGCACGATAAGTGTATCCTTGTCAAGGTATACACAATTGTGAAGTGCCTTTGCAACCTGCTTTGAAATAAATGTCTTTCCACATGCTGGTGGTGATGTAACTAAAATAAGCTTCTTCATATCTATAAATGCCTCCATGTAAATGAAATCAATTTTTCTAATAGTTTATCACAATTGCTATTTGCTTACAACATTTTTTAACGTTAAATAAAAATAAAGAACAGCAAAGAACAATATACGTAAAAAACCGTCAGACCTGTTTTGCAGGCCTGACGATTAAGATCATATCTCCCAACTGTATGTTGTTATATTTTTATTTTACTATGATTGTACACTTTGCGTACTTACCACTGCCATCCTTAGCCTTACATTTAATTACCGCACGGCCCTTCTTCTTACCTACTACTGTTCCTCTTGTTGTTACAGTGGCGATCTTCTTATTTGAAGAAACCCAGGTAACTGCCTTGTTGTTTGCAGTTGCAGGACCTACTGTTGCCCTGAGTGTTATCTTTCCCTTTCTCTTTATGGTTGCTGTCTTCTTGTTTAACTTGATTGAAGAAACCATAATAACTGAATTGATTGTACACTTGGCAGTAATATTGCTTCCGTCCTTTGATTTACATGTGATAACTGCCGAACCCTTTCCAACAGCCTTGACAACTCCTGTTGACGAAACTGTTGCAACCTTGGTGTTCGATGATGACCATGTAACCGCCTTATTGTTTGCCGCTGCAGGACCTACAGTTGCCTTGAGTGTGAATGTCGCACCCTTCTTGATAGTCTTGTTTGTTGCATTGAGCTTGATGGATGTTACAGGCTGTGAAACCGTAACAGTACACTTTGCAAGCTTGCCGCTTCCATCCTTAGCCTTACATGTGATAACTGCTGTTCCCTTTGATACTGCTGTGATAGTACCATTGTTTACAGTTGCTACCTTGCTGTTAGAAGTTGTCCACTCAACATTTCTGTTATTTGCGTTAGCAGGAGCTACAGTCGATGTTATTCTGCCCTGTTTACCCACAAACAGATTCAGTTTTGTCTGATTAAGTTTTATTCCTGTAACCGGCTGGTTAACTGTAAGTCTGAGAGCTGCCTTGGCCTTTCTTCCTTCAATGCCTTCGACAGCCTCGCATGTGATTGTCGCTGTACCTCGGGATTTTGCTGTTACCTCTCCATTCTGATCTACAGATGCTACTGCTTCACTCGAGCTTGTCCACTTCAGCTCTGTTTTTGAAGCATTCTCCGGATTGAGAGTCACATTCGGGGTAAACTTATCACCTACATTCACAGTCTTAGTGCTCTCACCCAATACTATTGATGATATCTGCTGGACTACTGTAACTTCACATGTTTTTGATACTCCACTGCCATCTCTAGCTGTACATGTTATGTTTGTTGTTCCGGCTTTAACACCTGTTATTGTTCCGTTTGATACTGTTGCAACACCCGGATCACTTGACTGCCATATAACATTTCTGTCATTTGCATCTTCTGGAAGTACGGTCTGCTTAACAGTTCCTCGTTCACCCACATACAGAGTGAGCTTATCCTTGTCAAGTGTTATAGCACTTACATACTTCTTTACTGTAAGAGTGAATGATGTTGTTTTCTCACTTCCATCAACTGCTGTAGCTGTGATAACTGTGGTTCCTCTGTCGAGGGCTGTTATCAAACCATCCTTGTCAATGCTTGCAACACTCTCGTCTGATGATGCCCAGATGACTTCCTGATTCGATGCAGTTGCAGGGGATGCAGTGCTTGTTACCTGCAGTGTATCACCAGCATATATTGTTGTCTTGTCTCTGTTTATTCTAAGGCTTGTAACTCTCTGCTTTACTGTAATGTTGCAATCCACATACTCATCATCTGAAATTGAAAATCTGATAACAGCAGTTCCTGCTGATCTGGCAGTAACTGTAGCCTTTGTCTTATCTGTTGAACTATATGACACCGAAGCAACGTTTGTATCTGACGATGTCCACTTCAAATTCTTGTAAATACTTGCATCATCCGCATCGATAACAGCCTCAAGTGATACTGTTCTGCTTTCCGTATCTGCTCCGAGCAACAATTCTGCACTGTTCATATTGAGAGTCAAACCTTTTACAGGAGGCTGTACAGTCACATGACACTTGCCGTACACCTGCTCAGTATCAACAGATGTACATATGATATCAGCTTCTCCCGGATTGACAGCCTTCACATTTCCCTCGGCATCGACCGTAGCAATGCTCTCATTTGATGATGACCATACAACGCTCTGCTCCACTGCAGTATTTGGAGAAACCGTAGCAACGAGATTACTGCTTCCACCTGCAATGATTGTCATTCTAGACTGTGAAAGTGTCACGCTGTTTACTCTCTGTTCAACATTTACCTGAATTACTGTCTCTACATCAGGATTATCAGTTGATGTAAAATGAAGGAATGCGATTCCTGCACCTCTTGTTGTTATAGTCTTACTTGATGTATTAAACGACAAAACCTTATTGTTTTCTTTGCCATCCGCATCAGTCACCTTACAAGTGAATCCTGATATCTCTTTGGACGCAAGACCATCCTCGGTAACACACTTTACATCCAGCTTCTTAGAGCCATTTCTTGGATATGTTCCACAGTCCATGTTGATGACTGCGCCATTCTCGTATGTTATCTGGTTGCCTGCATCATCCTTCTCGTTCTGATCTACAAGATAAAGTCCGGTAACAGGCTTGTGACACTCCATATTCACATATCCTATAGCACGATCATTCAGCAGAATGTTAATCTGAGCTGTTCCCGCCGAAACACAGGTCAGTTCTCCTGTCTCCCTGTCTATCTGTGCAACTCTTTCATTTGACGAACTCCATGTTATGTTCTTGTGTGGATTTTTTTCGTCATCCGTAGCTGTAAGTGTAGTCGTATCACCAACTCTGAAGCTGAGTGTAGAACTGTCTGACTTTACAACATTTCCATCAGTTGTATACCATACTGTGACCTTGAGCGGGTTAAGAATGTTGAGTGTGAACTTGACCTTCCCCATTCCTGCTCCTGTATAGTAATTGTATGTAATCTTCTCCGCATCCGGCTCCGCTGTAAATATATATCCATCAAGCTGTCCTCCAG
>ENA-ORNY01000261-ORNY01000261.1-human-gut-metagenome-genome-assembly--contig:-NODE-261-length-40012-cov-10.982281_pt1 | contig 40012 bp, 41 predicted proteins | sample MGYA00242122_ERZ509036 | MGnify/ENA primary metagenome ERZ509036 (study PRJEB26280, sample SAMEA2338696) | human gut metagenome | biome: human gut; feature: human-associated habitat; material: faeces... | reverse complement strand
GGCCGATAAAGCGGCGGATCGCCGTGGCCGACGCGTAGGGCGGGAGGAACTCCGTGCCGGTATAGGCCTGTCCCAGGCGGGGCAGAAGATGCAGGACCAGCGGCAGGCCGTCCTGTCCGATGGCCTTTTCGTAGGCCAGGGCGAGGATGTTGTTGGACCCGCGTAGGAGCGGTCCCGCTTCGGGAAGGTGTGTCCGGACGGCCCGCTCCCACGCGGTGCCGTAGGAATCGCCAGCCTTGAGGAGCCGCCGCAGTTCCGCGTTGCCTGCGGCGGACCACAGGTAGCGCGCCGTCTCGCGGAGCAGGGCGCCCGCTTCGCCCCAGGCTTTGCCGGGCAGGCCTTCGGCGCCGCAGAAGACGTGCCGCACGACGCCGGTGGCGGCCAGGGCCTGCATGGCGCCGGCGGCGAAATAATCGGCGCTGCGCAGGGAGGCCAGGACGGGCAATTCCAGGACCAGGTCCACGCCGTTGTCGACGGCGGCCGCGGCGCGGCTCCACTTGTCGAGCAGGGCTGGTTCGCCGTGCTGCACGAAACTGCCGCTCAGGACGGCGACGACGGGCGTATCGGCCCCGCATTGTTCGCGAAGCAGGGACAACTGCCGGGCATGGCCGTTGTGAAAAGGATTGTATTCCACCGTCAGGCCCGCCGCGGGGCGCGTTTCCTCCAAAATCAGGGAGCGGGTCATCTTTCCATCCCTCCTATACGATACATCTTGCCAAATCAACTACCTCATATTATAATGAAAACCTAAGATTCCCTGCAAGGCCCTGCCGGATTCGCGGGGCGGGCAAGGAGGAGGTGGCTGTCCAGTGAATTTCCTTGACAAAGAATTTCACGATAGCTATAATTGTAACGATTGGTGAAATATGATTAAGGTCAATGTCGCAGAAATCAAAAAACAACTGACCGGAGAAAAGGCTTTCCGGATGGAGGTGGACCCGGACGATCTGGAATTGTCCGAGGCGGACTTGCCGGTGGTCGGCAAGATTCATCTGGAGGGAACGATTGCCAATGTCGGCGATGTGCTTCTCGTGCAGGCGGAGGAAAAGGCCCGTGTGCGCCGTACGTGCGCGCGCTGCCTGAAAGAATTCGAAGCCGGGAGCGAAGCGAAGGCAATGGACAAGTTCTATCCGGTCGGCAGTCAGAGCGTTGAGAGTGATGCTTATGTCTACGATGGCGATTTCGTCGATTTGACGGAATTGCTTCGTGAGAGCCTGCTGTTGGCGGAACCTCTGAGAGTCTTATGTAAGGAAGATTGCAAGGGCATCTGCCCGGTTTGCGGGGCGGACCGTAATGTTCATCCCTGCGATTGCGATACCCGTACGATCGACCCGAGACTGTCGGCATTCAAGCAATTCATCAAATATTAAATTCACCATTATAGCGTGAGGAGGTGTATTTGAAATGGCAGTACCGAAGAGAAAAATGACTAAAGCCCGTCGTGATGCTCGTCGTGCCAACTGGAAGCTGACGGCTCCGAACCTGGTTGAATGTCCTCAGTGCCACGAAATGAAGATGCCCCATCGTATTTGCCCGGCATGCGGCTATTATGATGGCAAAGAAGTTATCAAGACGGAAGAATAATTTCGGAGAATCTGCCTCGGACCCGTTGGTGTCCGGGGTTTTTTCTTTTTCCAAAAAAAGTCACATTTCCCTCTTGCATTGCGGGGGCCGAATCGGTATAATGAGAACGGAAATTATGACTAGGTGATAAAAGTCAGGTGATAAAATGAGTCCTTCGAAAAAGTTAATACGGCAGAAACGCCTGCAGTCGCTGATTCGAAAGAATCCATTTTTGACGGACAGCCAGTTGGCGGAACGGCTCCATGTGAGTGTGCCGACGGTCCGGCTCGACCGTGTCTGCCTGAACATCCCTGAATTGCGCGTGCGCACGCGCCTGATGGCGGACGAGGCGCAGACGCGGCTGCGCGCCATCGACAAAAAAGACATCGTCGGCGAACTGGTGGACCTGGAACTGAACAAGGTCGGCATTTCGACGCTGACCATCACGAACGACATGGTCCTGGAAAAAACCGGCGTAGGCCGCGGCTACTTTATGTTCGCCATGGCCGATACGCTGGCCCTGGCCCTGGTGGACACGGATTTCGCCCTCACGGCCGTGAGCAATGTCAAGTACAAGATTCCCGTCCATCCCGGCGACCGGCTGGTGGCCAAGGCCGAGGTCATGAACATGAAAGAAGACCGCTATTATATCAAGGTCATTATCCGCAACGAAGAGGCGGAAGTGTTCCGGGCTAAATTCATTATCGTTGCCGTTGGGCAGGAGAAGGAGTCACGAGAAGCATGAAGATCGCATTGGACGTAATGGGAACGGACTATGGCCCTTCCGAGCTGGTGCTGGGCGCCGTCATGGCCGTCAAGGAATACGGCTGCGATGTGGTGCTGGTAGGGGATGAGCCGACGATTCGGGAGCTGCTGAAAAAGTACGGGGCGGAGAACGACCCGCACCTATTGGTTCAGCACGCGTCCCAGGTCATCGATATGTCGGAACACCCCGGCATTGCCGTGAAAACGAAAAAAGACGCGTCCATCGTGGTGGCGACGGATCTGCTGCGCAACAAGGAGTGCGACGCCCTGGTTTCTTCGGGCAGCACTGGTGCGGCCGTCGCGGCGGCCCTGTTCCATCTGGGCCGGATCAAGGGCGTTTCCCGGCCGGCAATCGCGACGCCGATTCCGAGCCTGACGGGCACGACGGTCCTGCTGGACAGCGGAGCGAAGGTCGATGCCAAGCCGGAACACATGGTCCAGAATGCCATCATGGGCTCTATTTACGCGGAGCTGATGCTGGGCATCCGGAATCCCCGCGTGGGCCTGCTGAACATCGGGGAAGAGGAAACGAAAGGAAATGAACTGGCCCTGGCCACGTATCCGCTCCTGAAACGGGAAAAACTGATCCATTTCATTGGCAACGTGGAAGGCCGGGACATCAACAAAGGAACGGTCGATGTGGTCGTCTGCGACGGCTTCGTGGGCAATGTGGTCCTGAAATTTGCCGAAGGGCTGGCGACGGCGATCCTGACGATGGTGAAGGGCGCTATCCTCCAGGGCGGTCTCCTGGCGAAGCTGGGCGGCCTGCTGATTACGCCGGCGCTGCGCGGCCTGAAAAAGACGTTGGATCCGGAAGCCTACGGGGGAGCGCTCCTCCTGGGCGTCCGCGCGCCTTTCTTCATTTGCCACGGCAGCTCCAAGGCCAAGGCCATCAAGAGTGCCATCGGGGTGGCGGTCCACGGTGTCCGCAGTGACATTGTGGCGCGCATTACGGAAGATATTGCCAACCAGACCAAGCTGGACGACGGAGTGTCCCAAACGCAAGAATCGCGGCGGGTCCGCCAGTGACCTGCCAGTATGGAGGAGAACGTTACATGGGTTTTAGCGCAGGAATTCTCGGGGTAGGGTCGTACCTTCCCGAAAAGGTCATGACGAACTTTGACCTGGAAAAGATTGTCGATACATCGGACGAATGGATTGTGGAACGCACGGGTATCCGCGAACGGCGCATCGCCGATCCGGAAACGGCGACGTCGGACATGAGTGTCCGGGCAGCGCAGGCTGCCCTGGCCGACGCTGGCGTGAAAGCGGAAGAACTGGACCTGATCATCGTCGCCACGGCGACGCCGGACTACCAGTTCCCGTCCACGGCCTGCCTCGTGCAGGACCGCCTCGGCGCGAAGCACGCCGGCGCCTTTGACCTGTCCGCCGGCTGCAGCGGCTTCGTCTATGGTCTCAGCGTGGCGTCCCAGATGATTGCCAGCGGCCTGTACCGCCATATCCTCGTCATCGGGGCCGAAACCCTGTCCCGCATCATGGATTGGACGGACCGCAACACGTGCGTCCTGTTTGGGGATGGCGCCGGCGCCGCTGTCGTCGGCCGCGTGGAAGACGGCCTGGGACTCCTGGCCCTGGAACTGGGATCCGACGGCAGCGGGGCCCTGGAACTGTACCAGCCGGCCGGTGGCAGCCGCCGTCCCGCAAGCCGGGAAACGGTGGAGGAACACGGCCATTTCATCCATATGAATGGGAAGGAAGTCTTCAAGTTTGCCGTCCGCACCATGCCGGCGTCCTGCAAACGGGTCCTGGCGAAAGCCGGCCTGACTGTCCAGGATGTGGATATGCTGTTCCCGCATCAGGCGAACCAGCGCATCATCGACAACGCGGTCAAGCATTTGAAGATCGATAAGGAAAAGGTCTGGGTCAACATCGCCAAGTACGGCAATACGTCGGCGGCATGCATTCCCATCTGCCTGACGGAAGCGCAAAAGGAAGGTCGGCTCCACAAAGGGGACGTCATCCTGGCGGTTGCCTTCGGCACGGGCCTGACCTGGGCGTCCGTCGCCCTGAAATGGGCCAAGTAAAGAACGTTGCCGGCGCGATGGCGCCGGCGTTCAGGAGTAAGACTGGTTGCTACGGTTTAGGAACAAAGGTTTTCAGACAAAGGGAGGTCATTCCAATGACAAAGGTAGCATTTCTGTTCCCCGGCCAGGGATCGCAGAAAGTAGGCATGTGCAAAGATTTCTACGATAACTTTGCCTGTGCGAAACGCGTATTCGAAGAAGCCGACGAAGCCCTGGGCTTCTCCATTTCCAACATGTGCTTTGAAGGTCCCGAAGACCAGCTGCGCCTGACCATGAACACGCAGCCTGCCATCCTGACCTGCAGCATCGCCGCGCTGGCGGTGCTCCGGGAACACGGTCTGGACTGCACCATCGCCGGAGGCCATAGCCTCGGTGAGTATTCCGCCCTCGTCGCGGCCGGCGTCCTGAGCCTGGCCGACGCGGTCCGTGCCGTCCGCAAACGTGGCCAGTTCATGCAGGAAGCCGTTCCGGTCGGCGAAGGCGCCATGGCGGCCGTCATGGGCCTGGAACCGGAAAAAATCGTTTCCCTGTGTCAGCAGGTCGAAAAGGAAACGGGAGCGGCCGTCCAGGCGGTCAACTTCAACTGCCCCGGCCAGGTCGTCATTGCTGGCGCCACCGCCGCGGTGAACAAGGCCGTGGACGTTCTCAAGGAAGCCGGCGCGCGCCGCGCCGTTCCGCTGCCGGTCAGTGCCCCGTTCCATAGCACCCTTATGCAGCCGGCGGCAGACCGCCTGAAGGAAGTCCTGGACCAGATCGAATTCCATGACGCCAAATTCCCCGTTGTGGCCAACGTGACGGCGCAGCCGGAAACGAAGGCAGGGGACATCCGCGCCCTCCTGGTCCGTCAGGCTGCCAGCCCCGTCCAGTGGGAAACTTCGATGCACACCATGATCGACGCCGGGTACGATACGTTCGTCGAAGTCGGCCCGGGCCGCGTCCTGACGGGCTTCACCCGGAAAATCGACCGCACGAAGGAAGCCCTGAATGTCGAGGATATGGACAGTCTGGAAAAAACCCTTGCACATTTCAAGGAGGTCAGATAAAATGCAGTTAGATGGTAAAGTGGCGCTTGTTACGGGCGCTTCCCGCGGCATCGGCCGCAGCATCGCCCTGATGCTCGCCGCCCGCGGGGCCGATATCGTGATCAATTATGCCGGCAATACGGAAGCGGCCGAGCAGACGAAAGCCGAAGTCGAAGCCCTGGGCCGGAAGGCCCTGGTGGTCAAGGCCGACGTCGGGGACACGGCAGCCTGCGAAAAGATGCTGGAAGATGTCGTGGCCGCCATGGGAAAAATCGATATCCTGGTCAACAACGCCGGGATTACCCGTGACACACTGCTCATGCGCATGAAGGAAGCCGATTGGGACGCGGTCCTGACGACGAACCTGAAGAGCGTCTACAATTGCACCAAAGCCGCCATCAAACATATGATGAAAGCCCGCAGCGGCCGCATCGTCAACATCAGCTCCGTCGTCGGGGCCATGGGCAATGCCGGCCAGGCCAACTATGCCGCGGCCAAAGCCGGGATTCTGGGCTTCACGAAAGCGGTCGCCAAGGAAACTGCCTCCCGCGGGATCACGGTCAACGCCGTAGCGCCGGGCTTCATCGCGACCGACATGACGGCCGTCCTTTCGGACAAGGTCGTCGATAACCTGAAAGCGGGTATCCCCATGGGCCGCCTCGGCGCCCCGGAGGATATTGCTAAAGCAGTGGCCTTCCTGGTATCGGATGACGCTGCGTATATCACCGGACAGACATTGCATGTCAACGGTGGTATGTATATGGATTGAAAACCAACCCAACCCAGCGAGAGGAGGTGAATGTGATGAGCGAAAACAGCACGTTCGAAAAAGTAAGAGATATTACTGTTGAACAGTTGAGCGTAGATGCGGACGAAGTCAAGATGGACTCCGCCTTCATCGACGACCTGGGAGCTGACTCCCTGGACATCGTGGAACTGATTATGGCTTTCGAAGAGGAATTCGGCGTTGAAATCCCCGACGAAAAGGCTGAAAAGATCCGCACTGTTGCCGACGCAGTTAAAATGTTGGACGAAGAAAAGAAGTAATCTTTGGTATTACGCTTGCAGCCGGGGAGATTCCTCCCGAATCTCCCCGTTCGCTGCATTTTTCCTGAAATGGGGGATATCTGTTGAAATTACCAGTGCTTAAAATAGGAAATTTGGTTGCCCGCCTGCCGATTGTACAGGGCGGTATGGCAATCAGATTATCGACAGCACGGCTTGCGGCGGTGTTAGCCAATGCTGGTGGAATCGGCCTGATTGCGGCTTCCGGCATGGAAGAGAAGGAGTTGCGGACGGAAATCCGTCTGGCCCGCAAATTGACGGGCGGCAAGGGCATCATCGGCATCAACTGCATGGTTGCGGCGCGCGCTTTCAAGGACTTGATCGTAACGGCGGCCCAGGAAGGGGTAGACCTGATTGTGGCCGGCGCTGGTTTTTCAAGAGATATTTTCGCTGTCGGCAGGGAGTATAACGTGGCAGTCGTCCCGATTGTCTCTTCTGTCAAATTAGCCAAAATTTCCGAGAAGCTGGGCGCTTCCGCCATCGTCGTCGAAGGAACGGAAGCCGGGGGTCACCTGGGGACGCAGCAGTCCATCAAGGAAATCCTGCCGGATATCGTCCGGTCCGTCCGTATTCCTGTCATCGCGGCAGGCGGTGCCGTCACGGGCGCCGATGTGGCGGAACTCCTGAAGCTGGGCGCCAACGGCGTGCAGATGGGCAGCCGTTTCGCGGCCAGCGAGGAATCCAACGGGGCACCCTTCCTGAAAGAGATGTATCTGAAAATGACCCAGGACGATGTCGTGCAGATCGATAGTCCTGTCGGTTATAAAGGCCGCTCCATCCGCAGTCCCTTTTCCGTCCTTTCCCTCGCCGGGAGGGCGCCGAAGCCGACCGTGTGTGACGCGTGCCTGAAACATTGTACCCACGCCTTCTGCATTATCCGCGCGCTGAGCCGCGCCCAGCAGGGGGATGTGGACACGGGCCTCATCTTTACCGGCGCGAACATGTGGAAGATCCACGAGATCCTGCCGGTCAAGGAAATCTTCCGCCGCATCGAAGCGGAAGCCGCGGCCGTCAACTGAGTCAGGAAAGATAAAAATATTACGAGGTGATTAATTTGAAGAGACGCGTAGTTATTACAGGTTTGGGTGCCGTTACTCCCATTGGCAATGACGTACCGACATTCTGGGAAAATCTGGTCGCCGGCAAGTCCGGGATCGACCTGATCAAGGCCTTCGACACGAGCGCCCTGGCCGTCAAGATTGCCGGCGAAGTCAAGGATTTCAAGTATACGGATTACGTCGATGCCAAGGAAGGACGCCGGATGGACCGGGTGGCCCATTTCGCCGTCGCGGTGGCCAAACAGGCCGTAGCTGACGCAAAATTCGACGTGTCCCAGGAAGATCCGACCCGCTGCGGTGTCTGTGTAGGCACTGGCATCGGCGGTATCAACACCTTCCTGGACCAGTCCCTGAAGTTCGCGGCCAAAGGTCCGTCCCGGATCAGCCCGTTCTTCATTCCCATGGAAATCCCGAACATGCCGGCTGCCCATATCGGCATCCAGCTGGGCTTTAAAGGGCCCAACACATGTATCGTCACGGCCTGCGCCACGGGCACGAACTGCATCGGCGACGCTCTCCGTACCATCCAGTATGGGGACGCCGACGTCATGATTGCCGGTGGTGTCGAAGCTTCCATCAACGAAATGGCTATTGCGGGCTTCGAAAATGAAAAAGCCCTGGCCGTCCACAACGAAGATCCCCAGGGCGCGTCGTGCCCCTTCGACAAATGCCGCAGCGGCTTTGTCATGGGCGAGGGCGGCGGCGTCCTGCTCTTGGAAGAACTGGAGCACGCCAAAAAACGCGGCGCCCATATCTACGCGGAACTGAAAGGCTTCGCCATGAACACCGACGCCTACCATATCACGGCTCCCGATCCGTCCGGTGAAATGCCGGCGGCCTGCCTTCTGGGCGCCATCCGCGACGCGGGCCTGACTCCCGACGACATCGATTACATCAATGCCCACGGCACGTCGACCCATCGCAACGACCTGAATGAGACCATCGCGGCCAAGAAGATTTTCGGCCAGCGCGCCTACGAAGTCCCCATGAGTTCCAACAAGTCCATGACGGGACATCTGCTGGGCGGCGCGGGCGGCATGGAAGCCGTTGCGACCACCCTGACAGTCGTCCACGGCGTGATGCCCCCGACGATCAACTACCAGGAAGTGGACAAGGAAGAAGGCCTGGACCTGGACTACGTGCCCAATGTGGCCCGTGAGAAGGATGTCCATGCGGCCCTGTCCTGCAACTTCGGCTTTGGCGGCCACAACGCGGCCATTGTCATCGCAAAATACGAAGAGTGATTGGAATGAATCCAAAAACAAAGATGACCGTGCCGGATATCTATTCGGAACCGGTCGGCGAGAAGCGAAAAGCCGCTTTGGAGACACTGTGCCGTTCCCTTGGCATCCAAATGCGCAATTACCGTCTTCTCGATATCGCCCTGACCCATTCGTCCTATGCGCATGAGCGGCACCAGACGCACCTGCACTACAACGAGCGACTGGAATTTTTGGGCGATTCCGTGTTGAGCCTTATTGTCAGCACCTATATTTTTCGGAACTACCGCCATTTCAACGAAGGCCGGCTGACGAAACTCCGCGCGCAGGTCGTGTGCGAAGCTTCCCTGTACCTGCTGGCCAAACAGATCCATTTGGGGGATTATCTCCTCATGGGGCGCGGCGAGGAACACGGGGGCGGGCAGTATCGTCCTTCCATCCTGGCGGACGCCTTTGAGGCCGTCCTTGGCGCTTATTACTTGGACCAGGGCCTGGCCGCGGCGGAAACGTACCTGCTCGGCCTCATGGAACAGGAAATCATCGATGTCTGCAACGGCAAGCTCATGGTCGGCGATTACAAGACCATGCTGCAGGAGCATGTCCAGAAGCAGTCCGGCGAAGACGGCGTGCGGTACGAACTCTTGGGCTACGAGGGGCCGGAACACAACCGGGTCTTCGAGTCCGGCGTCTACATCGAAGGGACACTGATGGGCAAAGGCAAGGGCCGGACCAAGAAAGAGTCGGAACAACACGCGGCGCAGGAAGCGCTGGAAATGTTCCGCACCGGCAATTCCGGGAAGCAGGCAGAATAAGCGCCTGCGGGCCAACGCGAAACGGGCCAACGCGAAAAACCAAGAAAAAAGAGCTGTGAGGAAAGGAACCATCCTTTCTTCACAGCTCTCTTTGTTTATGGGCGGTGTTTTTGCGGGCCGTCAGTTCTTCCGGCTCGTGCCGCTCAATCCCATTCCATCGTATCGCCGGGCTGGATCAGGACGACCTTTGTGCCGGGAACGGCCGCCTCGACTTCCCGCTGGAAGGGCACGGGATCCTGGGCGATAACGGGCCACGTATTGTAATGGATGGGAAGGACCACGGGGGCCTTCAGAAAGGCGGCCGCCTTCGCCGCGTCCTTGGGATCCATGGTGAAATTGCCGCCGATGGGAAGCAGGGCATAGCGGAAGGAATCCAGCTTCTGGAGCAGCTGCATATCGCTGAACAGGGCCGTGTCCCCGGCGTAGTAGAATTTTGCGCCGTGGAAATCAACGATAAAGCCGCAGGCATGGCCGCCGGCGATGCCGCTGCCGTGGAAGGCCGGCGTCACACGGACCTTGCCGAAGGGGAACTGGTACGTGCCGCCCAGATGCATGGCATGGGCGCGGCAGCCTTTTTCTTCGGCCTGCGCGGCGATTTCCGCCGTTGTGATGATCAGGGCATCACACTGTTTGGCCAACTCGTAGGCGCAGCCCAGATGATCGCCGTGGGCGTGGGTGATAAAAATGTAGTCGACGCTCAGGTCCTGCTGCGTGACTCCCGTCGGGTTTCCGTCCAGGAACGGGTCGCAAATCAGCGTCTCACCCTGGGTCGTCACGGTGAAGCAGGCATGATGGATATACCGGAATGTCGCAGTCATGGCAATACCTCCTTGTCGGCATATAGCCGGAATGCGGGGGCAACGGGCCCCGTCCCTCCCATTATACCATACAAGGCCGGGAACGGGGATTCCCCGGCGGGGAGGCCTAAAATTTTGCATGAAATGGGAAAATGTTATACAATAATATATTATCCTGGCTTCCGGACAGGCGTATCCCCTGTTTCCTGTCCGGCGGCCGCCAAGGAATCCCAGACCACGCCCTGTCCGGGCTGGTCTGGGGGAAGCGAGGAGGAACCGACTGATGCCGTACTGGAAACGAATGGGCGCGTTGCTGGCCGCGGGGTGGCTGTTGCTGCCGTGGACGGCGGACGCCACTGTACCGAAAGTGACGACGACAGCCAGGCCTGCCGTGACGGCGGCGCCGGTGGGGAAGCGGCAAGCCGTGGCACCTGCCGCGAGGCCAGGCCTGACGAAAAAGCCCGCCGTCCCGGCCGTGGGGCCTTACCGGGCCGGCAAGGGGACACTGGCCGCGCCTCCCGGTCCCATCGGACTGGGCAATATCCTGGCCCGGGCGGGCCATGTCATCCGCAACAAGAATTTCTTGCTGCCCGCGGGATACCAGCGCATTTCCATCGCCGGCAAGGCCCAGGCGACGAAGAACCAGGCCCAACAGCTTCTCCTAGGCCAGACGCCGGTCCTGAACATCGGCTGTAGTGCCGGGGACATTGTCGACTTGTACTGGGAAGAGGCGGAACGGGAAGGCATCCGGCCGGACCTGGCCTTTGCCCAGGCCCTGGTGGAAACGGGCTTTTTCCGGTTTGGCGGGGACGTCCAACCCTGGCAGCACAACTTCTGCGGCCTCGGCACGACAGGCGGCGGCGTTCGCGGCGCGGCGTTCAAGACGCCGCGCGAAGGCGTGCGGGCCCATATCCAGCACCTCGTGGCCTATTCCCGGGCGGACAAGCCCCGGACGGAGATTATCGACCCGCGCTTTTCGTATGCCCGGGCCATCCGCTTGCAAAAAGGTCTGGTCACCCGATGGTCCGGCCTCAACATGACTTGGGCCATGGGCCGTGAATATGCGGAGAAGATTTTCACGGTGCAGCAGCGCATGCTGCTCTGCGAGGACAAGGAGCCGAAGGACGCCTGGCGCGATTACAGCAAGCAGGAAAAGGAATACGAGAAAATCTACGAAGACCGCCAAAAACACGGCTGGGCCGCCCCGAAGCAGGCGAGGCCCGCGCCCCGTCCAGGGGTTCGGCCGTAAGGAGAGAAAACTATGCATGTCGTCTTGTACCAGCCGGAAATTCCCGGCAACACGGGGAATATTTCCCGTCTTTGCGCCGTCACGGGGTGCCATCTCCATCTGATCCGCCCGTTGGGCTTCCAGACGGACGACCGGTCCCTGAAGAGGGCTGGCCTTGATTACTGGCACCTGCTGGATATCGATTACTACGACAGTCTGGAAGAATGCCTGGAAAAGTACCGGGACCATTCGCAGTATTTTTTGACCAGCAAGGCCACGAAGGGCTATACGGAAGTCCACTACGACCCGGAAAGCCTGCTGGTCTTCGGCTGCGAGACCTCGGGGCTGCCGGATTGGGTCCATGAGCGTTGGGCGGACCGGTGCCTCCGGATTCCCATGCTGCCGGACCCGAAGGCACGGTGTCTGAACTTGTCCAGTTCCGTGGCGGTCGTCGTCTATGAGGCGTTTCGTCAGCAGCCCGGTTTCGGGGGCCTGTCCCTGGAACCGACGGAGCATCACGGCACGCTGCATTCGCAATACCGGTGACCTGCGCTCCTGCCGTTCCGGCGGGAGGCGCGGGCAGATCCGGAGAGGAAGCTTCCCCAGAAGGGGACTTCCCAAGGAGGAATTATGAAAGTCTTAAAGGAATTTGAGTTTGACGCCGCCCATTACCTGCCCAGCTACAACGGGAAATGCGAGCATCTTCACGGCCATACGTACCGCCTTGTGGTCATGGTGGACGGCCGTCCGGACCACGAAGGCATGGTCCTGGATTTCACGCTCCTGAAAAAACTGGTCCAGGAGCGGGTCTTGGCGAAATTGGATCACCAGCTGCTGAACGACCTGCTGCCAAACCCGAGCGCCGAACACATCGCGATGTGGGTCTGGGAGCAGCTGTCTGCCGTTCTGGCCACGCCGGACCGCCGCCTGTGCGAAGTGCAGGTCTGGGAGACGAGGACGAGCGGCTGCATCTACAACGGGGAATTCCACAAGGGGGGAACATGTTGAAAGATGTACAATCCGAACAGGACACGCGCAATATCCCGCTGAAACACGTCGGCGTCAAGGATCTGCGCTGGCCCCTGACCGTGCGGGACCGGCAGAACGGTATGCAGCACACGGTGGCGACGGTCTCCCTGGCCGTGGACCTGCCGCGGGACCTGCGGGGAACCCACATGAGCCGCTTTGTCCAGTGCCTGAAGAAACTCGACGTGGTCAACCTGGCGGCCCTGGAGGAGGTCCTGGACGACCTGAAGGAAAGCCTCGAGGCCGACAGCGCCTACATGGAGCTGACGTTTCCGTATTTCATCGAAAAAAAAGCGCCCGTGAGCGGTTTCACGTCGCCTTTGGACCTGGACTGCACCTTCATCATGGAAAAAGGGAAGACCTTCCGCCAGCGGGTGAAGGTCGTGGTGCCCGTCCAGACCCTGTGCCCGTGCTCGAAGGAAATCAGCGACTACGGGGCCCACAACCAGCGGGCCGCGGCGTCCCTGGAAATCGAGATGAAGCAGTTCATCTGGATCGAGGAATTGGCGGAAATCGCCGACGCCGCCGCCAGCTCGCCGGTATACGGCCTGTTGAAGCGGCCCGATGAAAAGTTTGTCACGGAGCACGCCTACGACAATCCGCGCTTCGTCGAGGATGCGGTCCGCGAAATCGCGCTCCGCCTGGAAAAGGACCCGCGCATTTCCTGGTACAGCGCCACGGTGGAAAGCATGGAAAGCATCCATAACCACAATGCCTTCGCGACGGTGGAAAAAGGCTGGAATGTGTCCTCCGGAGGTTCCTATGCTTTATGAAATCAATCCCGATGCCCTGAAAGGGGAAATCACCCGCCTCGGCGTCTACAGGCCGAGCGTGTCCATTTTGGCCGACAAGGGCCGCGTCCTGGCCTTGAAAGTGACGGACGTGCGCACACCGGCGGCGAATATCATCAAGCAGGAAATGCTGGCGGCCGGCGGCGACTGCGCCACGCCTGGCACGGCCATTACTTGCGCTGTGCCGAGGGTGGATATCATCCTGCTGGGCGGCCGCAAGCAGTACGACATCCTGCTCTACAAGATGCGGCAGATGCCGTACTTCGGCATTCCCGCCGTCGTGGCGGAATTGGAACGGTACCTGCGGAAGGGGCCGAAAGGTACGCGCCTTGCCGATGGCCGCCGCCTGACCTATGACCGCATGGCGGTCATGGGCATCCTCAATGTGACCCCCGATTCCTTTTATGCCGGTTCACGCCGTCAGGGGACGGACGCCGTACTGGCCCAGGCGGAGCGGATGCTCGCCGACGGCGCGGCGATCCTCGATATCGGCGGCGAATCGACGCGGCCCGGCGCGGATCCTGTCACGGCGGAAGAAGAACGGGCCCGCGTCCTGCCGGCGGTGGAGCAGGTCAAACGCCGCTTCCCCGAAGCCGTCGTATCCGTCGATACCTACCGGGCCTCCCTGGCCCGGGAAGCCCTGGCGGCCGGCGCGGACATCATCAACGATATCAGCGCCATGCAGGCGGACCCGGGGATGCTGCAGGCCGTTGTCGACACGGGGGCTCCCATCATCCTGATGCACATGCGCGGCGTGCCGAAAAACATGCAGACCCAGTGCCAGTACGATAATGTCGTGCAGGAAGTGGCCGCCAGTCTGGACGAGCGGGCCTGTCTTCTGCGGGACCGCGGGATTGGCCCGGACAAGATTATCCTGGATCCGGGCATCGGCTTCGCCAAAGACACGCCGCAGAACCTGGCCCTCATTCAGGGGCTGAACGCCCTGACCGGCTCGGAATATCCCGTCCTCATGGCGGCGTCCCGCAAGACCGTCATCGGCCAGGTCCTGGGCGGCCTGCCGCCGGAAGAACGCCTGGAAGGGACCCTGGCTATTTCCGCCGCGTCGGTCTACGCCGGCGCCGAACTGGTGCGCGTCCACGACGTCCGCGAAAACGTGCGCCTGATCCGCATGCTCGAGGCGATCCGCCGGGCCGGACAGGAAGGGGAGTCGTGATATGGCTGTCTATATTGCCTTGGGGTCCAATCTGGGGGATCGGGAAGGGAACCTGCGCCGCGCCCTGGAACTCCTGCGGGAACAGGGAATCCGCCCGGTCCGCGTGGCTCCGTTCGTGGAAACGAAACCTTACGGCGTCACAGACCAGCCGGATTTCCTGAATACGGTGGCCGCCGTGGAAACAGACCTGGAACCGCTGGACCTGCTCCACGCCCTCCTGGCGACGGAGCGGCAGATGGGGCGCGTCCGCCTGCGCCACTGGGGCGAGCGGAATATCGATCTGGACCTGCTGCTCTACGACGACCGCTGCCTGGACACGGCGGAACTTGTTTTGCCGCATCGGGACATGCAGAACCGTGACTTTGTCCTCCAGCCCCTGGCGGCCCTCGCCCCCGATACGGTTCATCCCGTCCTGGGCAAGACGGTGGCGGAGCTCTGGCAGGACCTGCGGGGCCGCACGAAAGACGCGGCAGCGCCGGGGACGGATGCCCCGTCGGCAGGGACGGGTACGCCGGCCCCGTAACCCCCGGCATCTGGGGGATGCCGCCTACGCCGGGACGCTTCGGCGGCACGGGATGCGTCTACGCGAACACGGACACGTCCCAGAAAAACAAAGAGAAAACAAACGCATCAAAAAAGGATGTTGCGGCCCCGCGCCAAGCGGGAACAGGCAACATCCTTTTTTGTGGTTCTGTCGGGGTTCCGGGGAGCGCGCCCCGGAATCGCTTATTTTTCGGCTTGTTCGCCTTCGTATTCGGCGATGCAGGCGTTCAGGTCCTCAATCAAGGCCGGAACATCGATACCGTGCGCACCGGCGCCTTCGCCGATGGATTCGAAGCTGGAAGCCATGCAGCCGATGCAGCCCAGACCGTAGTCCGCGAAAACCTGCATGATTTCGGGATGAGCCTGGACGGCTTCAATAATATTCGTGTCGGCCGTGATTTTCTGCACTTTTTCGGCCGCGCCCATAACGTCTTTCAATTCCATGTGATTCACCTCGTATCGTCAGATATAGTGTCTGCGGGGGCAAGCGTCCCGCCAGCCGTTTCATTATATCATTGCCCGCCTAAAAGGAAAAGTGACGGGGTCACAAATTTTCCCCGATTTCACAAATGGAATTTCAATAAAAATTGTTATCGGAATAAAAATTTTCCAAATCATTTACTCCACTACATCTTGACAGGATGATGATGCCACTGCCAACATCTTGCGAAATGCCTCCCATATCTCCCTTTCTTTCCCCCTCTTTCGCCTTGGGAAGGGGCTTTTCGGGGGGTGTCGGTGTATTGCAAATTCGGGGTCGGAACGGTATAATTGTAAAAAAGTGGTGAAATGTGGGGAAAAGGGGTGAAAAAGATGCTGCTCGGTGAATACGCGCATGCCTTGGATGACAAGGGACGTTTGTTCATTCCTGCCAAACTGCGGGAAGTCCTGGGCAAGCATTTTTACCTGTGCAAAGGGTTTGATGGCTGCCTCATGGTCTATGACGAAGAGGCGTGGCAGCGCTTTGCCGACCGGTTGAACGCCCTCCCCATGGGACAGAAAAAAGCCCGCGACATCAAACGCTTCTTCTTTTCCGGCGCTTCCGATGTCAGCTGTGACAAACAGGGCCGCGTCCTGCTGGCGGCTAGTCTCCGCCGGTATGCTTCGATCGACAAGGATGTCGTCATCATCGGCGTCGGCGACAAGGCGGAAATCTGGGCGGCCGAAACGTGGCAGGAAAAGGACCGCCAGGCCGATCAGGAAATGGCGGCGGAGCTGGAAGACTTGGATCTGGATCTCTAAGGAAGGGGCAGCGTATGGAATTCAACCATGCCAGTGTCTTGCTGCGGGAAAGCGTGGACTGGCTTGTCACGGACCCTGGCGGCATCTATGTGGACTGCACGCTGGGCGGTGCCGGCCACTCCCGGGCCATCGCGTCCCGCCTGTCCCCGCAGGGCTGGCTGATCGGCATCGACCAGGACGACGATGCCCTGGCGGCCGCCCGGGAACGGCTTGCGGATGTCCCGTGCCGTCTTTCCATCGTCAAGTCGAATTTTAAGGATTTGAAACGGGTCCTGCAGGCGCTGCAGGTTCCTGCCATCCACGGCGTGCTCTTCGACCTGGGCGTCTCGTCGTACCAGCTCGATACGCCGGAACGGGGCTTTTCCTACATGCAGGACGGGCCTTTGGATATGCGTATGGACCAGGAAAATCCCGCCACGGCGGCGGATATCGTCAACACGTATTCCGAAGCCGATCTGGCCAGTGTCCTCTGGCGCTACGGGGAAGAGCGGTGGGCCAAACGCATCGCCCAGTTCATTGTGCGGGAACGGAAAGAAAAACCGCTCACGACGACGGCGGAGCTGGTCACGGTGATTAAAAAGGCTATTCCCAAGGGAGCCCGCGAAGACGGCCCCCATCCGGCGAAACGGACGTTCCAGGCGCTCCGCGTGGAAGTCAATGACGAGCTGAATATTCTCGACCAGGTGGTGGAGGACGCCGTGTCGGTCCTCCGGCCCGGCGGGCGCATCGGGGTCATTACGTTCCAGTCCCTGGAGGATCGGATTGTGAAACAGAAACTGGCGCAGCTGCACCGAGGCTGTATCTGTCCGCCCCACATGCCCTGCGTCTGCGGCCGCAAACCGGAAATCGGCAAGCCGGGCAAGACGGAACCGGGCCGCGAAGAGATAGAAAGAAACCCGCGGGCCCGCAGCGCCCGTCTCCGGTTCGCGGAAAAATTATAAGCCGTGAACAGCAACGAATCCGGGCAGGAGCGGCATCCGGCAGTAGCCGGACGGTCCGTAGGCCTAGGGGACGACGTTCCCGGAAAACGATGAGGATGGAGAGAGTATCATGTTAGCACGCAAGTACAATTACGAAGAGCAGTGGGCAGTCCCACAGCGACAAGAACCGTACAGCCGGCCCCGCGTCGTGCGGACGGAACGGCAGCGCAAGCTCGCCAAAAACCGGTTCCGGGTGCTGCGCCGCCGTCTGGCTGTTTTCGCGGCGGTTTTCCTGGGCATGTACGGACTGATCACGTGGCGTAGTGCCGCCCTGCACAATGCTTTCATCGGCCTCGACACCCTGCAGCGGCAGGAAACGCAGCTGTTGGCGAAAAACGCGGAACTTAAGATTGAAGTGGACGGCCTTAAGGGACCTGAACGGATTACGTCCATCGCGGAAAAACAATTGGGGATGAGTGTCGCCCGGAGAAACATCTATGTAAAAGTGAAATAACTGTGTTATAATGGGACAGACTATGGACAGGCAGCCTTAGCAAAGGGCTGCCCTTTCACTTTCAGGACCGCCGCTTGCCGGCCCTGGGCAGACACATCAGGAGGAACTTATGCAAAAGAACTTACAGACTCTGCTGAACCTGCTTCCGGAAAAGATAGTCCTCGGCGATCCGGACCGGGTCATTACGGATCTTACCATCGACTCCCGGACCGTGCAGCCGGGCAGTCTCTTCGTGGCGTTGAAGGGTGTCCACGTGGACGGACACCGTTTTCTCGGCAAGGCGGCGGAAGCCGGCGCGGCCGCGGCCCTGGTGGAAGAGGTGCCGGACGACGCCCCGGCGGGGCTCACGCTGGTCCGCGTCGCCGATGCGCGGGTGGCCATGGAAGTGATCGCTCCTTTCTTTTATGACTATCCTGGCAAGTCCCTGCGGATGATTGGCGTCACGGGGACGAACGGCAAGACGACGAGCACGAATATTATCCGCCGCGTCCTCCTGGCCGCGGGCCATCCGTGCGGCCTGATCGGGACCATCAACGTGATGATCGGCGACGAGCCCATTCCCTCCCACAACACGACGCCGGACACAGTGGACTTGCAGAAGTTCCTGTACCGCATGAAGGAGGCGGGCTGCGAGTACGTCGTCATGGAAGTCTCGTCCCACGCCTTGGCCCTGAACCGCGTGGCGGGAATCGAATATGACACGGCCCTGCTGACGAATATCACGGAAGACCACCTGGACTTCCACAAGACGATGGAAGCCTACCGCGATGCCAAGAGCCTCCTCTTCGAGCATCTGGGCGACGGCGCGAAGCAGGGCAAGTGCGCCGTCTTCAACGCCGACGACCCGTCGTCGGCCGTCCTGGAAGGCCGGACAAAGGTGCCCTTCCTGACTTATGGCATGGGTTCCGACAACGATATCTATCCCTTGTCCTACGAGGTGGGCGCCAAGGCCATGCACCTGCGGCTTCATACGCCGGCAGGTGATATGGACCTGCACCTGAAGATTACGGGCAAATTCAATGTCTACAATGTCATGGGCGCCATCGGCGTCCTTCTGGCGGAGAAAATTTCCCGCGATGACATCGTCCGGGTCCTCGACGGCTTCGCCGGGGTGCCGGGCCGCTTTGAGCTGGTCGAAGCGGGCCAGCCGTACACGGTAATCGTCGATTACGCCCATACGCCGGACGGTCTGGAAAATGTCCTTTCCACGGCGCGCCATATCACGAAGGGCCGCCTCTGGGTCATCTTCGGCTGCGGCGGCGACCGGGACAATAAAAAGAGGCCCATCATGGGCGAAGTGTGCCTCCGCCTGGCCGACGACCTGGTCGTGACGAGCGACAATCCCCGTTCCGAAGACCCGGAACGGATCCTCGACATGATCTTTACGGCCCTGCGGGACGTGCCGGCAGGCAAGACCGTCACCCGCCTGGCCGATCGCCGCGAGGCCATCCGGTACGCCCTGGCCCATGCTGCGGCGGACGACGTGGTCCTGATTGCTGGCAAGGGCCATGAGGACTACCAGATTTTGAAAGACAAGACCATCCATTTCAGTGACAAGGAAGAAGTCGAAACGTATTGGAAAGGAACACGAGTATGATTACCGTAGGGGAGGTCGTGACCGCGACGGGCGCCAAGGTCAGCACCCGGGGACCCCGTCCGCAGGAGGTACCGGAATTTACAGGCGTCAATACGGATACCCGCACGATCCGGCCGGGAGAACTTTTCGTAGCCCTGAAGGGGGAACGCTTTGACGGTCACGTCTACGCGGGGAAGGCTGTCGCCGCCGGCGCCAGGGGTGTCGTCGTTTCCGGACCGGTGGAGGTGCCCGACGGCACGGTCGTCTTCCAGGTGGCCGATACGCTGGCAGCCTACCAGGATATCGCCCGGGCCTGGCGTCTGCGCTTCCCGGACCTGAAGGTCGTCGCCATTACGGGTTCCAACGGCAAAACGTCGACGAAAGACATGGTTGCCGCGGTCCTGGGCGCCAAGTACCGCGTGGTCAAGACAGAAGCGAATTTCAACAACGAAATCGGCCTGCCCAGGACATTGCTGCAAATCCGTCCCGACACGGAAATCGCCGTCGTCGAAATGGGGATGCGGGCCTTGGGCCAGATCAAGGCCATGTGCGCCATCGCCTGCCCCGACGTGGCCGTCGTCACGAACGTCGGCGCTACCCATTTGGGCGAGTTGGGCAGCCTGGACAACATTGCCCGGGCGAAGAGTGAGATCCTTGAGGATTTGCCCGCTGACGGTTTCGCCGTCCTGAACGGGGACTTGCCCCGCGTGCGGGCTATGGCGCAAAAGGTGGCTGTCCCCGTGGCCTGGTTCGGCCTTCACGAGGACGACGACGTACGCGCCACGGATCTGGCCATCGGCGCCGACCGCAGCGCGTTCCGGTGCCATGCCGGCGGGGAAGAGGAAACCCTGGTCCTGCCGGCGACGGGGGAGCACAACGTCATGAATGCCCTCGCCGCTATTGCCGTAGGACGTCACTTTGGTGTAAAATTAAATGATATGAAACCGGCGCTGGCGAACCTTTCGCTGACGGGCAGCCGGCAGGAAGTGCTGCACTTTGGGCCGTACACGGTCCTCAATGACGCCTACAACGCCAGCCCTGCCTCCATGGAGGCGGCGTTCGCCACCCTGGCGCGGCTGAAGGAAGCCGGTTCCTGCCGGACCATTGCTGTCGTGGCAGACATGCTGGAGTTAGGCTCCCTGTCTGCGGAAGCCCACACCGAAGTGGGTCATTTGGCGGCAAAGGCCCATACGGACTTCCTCCTGGCCTACGGACCGGAGTCGGTCCATGCCTGGGAGGCCGCGCGGGCCGATGGTGTCACGGCCTGGCATTTTGCCGACCGCGCCGGCGCCGAGGCCCGGCTGCGGGAGATTTTGCGGCCTGGCGACGTGGTACTTCTTAAGGGGTCCCACTCCATGGCGGTGGACGGCATCCTTGGAACTGTTTTTCAATCATTTTGACAGAGGATTTGGGAATGCGGGTATTTTCAGATATGCAGGCGCTGGGCGCTCTGCTGACAGCGTTTATTGTGTGCGCGGGCCTGGGGCCGGTCGTGATCCCTGCCCTGCACCGGCTCAAGTTCGGACAGAGCATCCGTGAAGTCGGGCCGGCGAGCCATCAGAAAAAGAGCGGGACGCCGACGATGGGCGGCGTCATGATTCTCGCCGGGCTTGCCGTGTCTGTTCTCTTGTGGGACCGGCTCACCCCGGTCGTGGTCATTGCCCTGGTCCTTACCCTGGGGCACGCCGTCATTGGCTTTGTCGATGACTACATCAAAGTCGTGAAGAAGCGGAACCTGGGCCTGACGGCGAAGCAGAAGTTCGCCATGCAGACGGCCCTGGCCCTCTGCTATATCTACTACGTCGAAGTTCATGCGGGGCCCGTGGCGACCCTGCTGTGGATCCCAGGCACGCAGCTCATCGTGCCCGCCGGCTGGGCCTACTACGTGCTGGCCTTCTTCCTCCTCGTGGGGACGACGAACGCCGTCAACCTGACGGACGGGCTGGACGGCCTTGTTTCCTGCGTGTCCCTGCCGGTCCTGCTGACGTACGCGCTCATCGCGCTCCTGGCCGGCGAAGCGGACCTGAGCCTTTTCGCGCTGGCCGGCGTGGGCGCCCTGGCGGGCTTTCTGGTCTGGAACCACCATCCGGCGAAGGTCTTTATGGGCGATACGGGTTCCCTGGCGCTGGGCGGCGCCGTGGCGGCCCTGGCGCTCCTGACCCACACGGAACTGCTGCTCATCCTCCTGGGCGGTGTCTACGTGTGTGAGGCCCTGTCCGTCATGATCCAGGTGGCCTATTTCCGGCGCACGGGAGGCAAACGGTTCTTCCGCATGACGCCGATCCATCATCACTTCGAGCTGGGCGGCTGGAAAGAGACGAAAGTCGTGGCTGTCTTCACGGCGGCCAGTGTCGTCTGCTGCGGCCTGTCCCTGGCTCTGCTTTTCAATTACTTACGGGGGTAAGGGAATCCATGTTATTCGGAAAAAAACAGGAAGAAGCGCCCCGTGCCGTTTCTTCCGTCCTGGTGGTGGGAGCCGGCATCAGCGGCCGCGGGGCCGCGGGCGTGCTGGCCCGCCAGGGCAAGCGGGTCTTTTTGTATGACGACCGGCCGCAGGAACTGGAACCGGCCCTGGCGGCGCTGCTGCAGCAACGCGGCGGCGGGTTTGTTTCGGGGCATCCCGAAGAGATCCTGCCCGAAGTACAGCAAATCGTCTTGTCTCCGGCCGTGCCCTATACGCTTCCCTTCCTGGAGGAAGCGCGCCGGCAGGGCATCGAAGTCATGGGCGAAGTGGAAATGGCCTGGCGAGGCTATGCCGGCCATATGATCGCGATTACGGGAACGAACGGCAAGACGACGACGACGACCCTGGTGGGAGAGATGCTGAAAACCCTGCCGTGCAAGTCTGTCGTGGGCGGCAATATCGGGCTGGCCCTGAGCGTCCAGGTGGAAGGCCTGGGCAAAGACGACTGGACGGCGGCGGAACTGTCCAGTTTCCAGCTCGAATCGGTCCTGGATTTCCATCCCGACATCGCCGCCGTGCTGAACCTGACACCAGATCATCTGGAGCGTCACGGATCCATGGAAGAGTACGCGCGGTGCAAACGAAACATTTTCTGTAAACAGACGGCGCGGGAATTGACGATTCTCAATTCCGACGACGAAGAAGTCCGCATGTGGGGACGCTACGCCAAATCCCGCCTGTGCTACTTCAGCCGGAAAGTGATCCTGCCCGAAGGCGCCTACCTGCGGGACGGGACCTTCTTCCTGAAGTGGGACGGCCAGGTTCACGAGATCTGCCACCGCGACGAATTGAAGATTTTTGGCGGCCATAACGAGGAAAACGTGCTGGCGGCCATCTGCTGCGGGTTCTTTGCGGGCGTATCCATTGAAAACATCCGCAAGGTGCTCCTGTCTTTCCGGGGCGTGGAACACCGCATCGAGTACGTGGCGACGATCCGTGGCGTGCCGTATTACAATGATTCGAAGGCCACCAATACGGATTCGACCATTAAGGCCCTGGAGGCTTTCCCCAGGGGACACGTCATTCTCTTGGCCGGCGGGCATGATAAGCTGACCCCGCTGGAGTCCATGATGGACCTGGCGGCGAAAAAGACCGACGCCCTGATCCTCCTGGGCGCGGCGCGGGAACGCTTCTACGAAGCAGCTGTCCGTGCCGGCGTACCGAACATTTTGAAAGCCGACAGTTTCCAGGATGCCGTTGCCAAGGCGCACGCCCTGGCCTTGCCGGGGCAGGTCGTCCTGTTGTCGCCGGCGTGCTCATCCTTCGATATGTTCCATGACATGGGCGAACGGGGCCGGTATTTCAAGGAACTGGTCCACGGCTTCGCGGCGCAGGACGGGCAGAACCCGGAAAAGGAGAGGGACACGACCCGTGTCCCCGGCGAAGAACGGAGGCAGGCATGAAGATCATCTTATCCGGCGGCGGGACCGGCGGACATATCTATCCGGCCCTGACCCTCGCCGATACGATCCGGGAACTGGAGCCAGAGGCGGAGATCCGCTTCGTCGGCACCCGGCATGGCCTGGAAAAGGACCTGGTCCCACGGGCCGGCTATCCCATCGACTTTATCGATGTCCAGGGCTTTCGGCGGAGCCTCAGCCTGGACACTCTCCGCTCGTTCTATAAGCTGGGCAAGGGGCTTTGGGAGGCAAAGCGCGTCCTGGACGAGTTTCGCCCGGACCTGGTCATCGGCACGGGCGGCTACGTGTGCGGCCCCATCTGTTTCTGGGCCGCTTTGAAGGGCGTTCCGGTCTGCGTGCAGGAACAGAACGCCTTGCCCGGTGTGACCAACAAGATTTTATCCCGCTTCGTGGAGCGTATCTTTTTGGGGTACAGCGAAGCGGACAAGTATTTCAAGGGGAAGGCCCGGAAAATCTTCACAGGCAATCCCATCCGGGCGGATATTCTGCGCTGCAGGCGGGAAGACGGCTTGCGGGCCTTTGGCCTGGACGCGGACAAGATGACGGTCCTCGTCGCCGGCGGCAGCCTGGGGGCGGCGTCCATCAATAAGGCGGTCCTGCAGGTGGAAAAACGCCTGTCCGGCCGTGATGATGTGCAGGTCCTGCACGCCACGGGCAAGAACAATTACGACCAATACATGGACGAGGTGAAGGCTGCCGGCGGGTTTGCCGGCAACATCCACATCGAGCCGTATCTGTATGATATGCCGCTGGCCCTGGCCGCGGCGGATCTGGCGGTGTTCCGTTCCGGCGCCATCGGGCTGGCGGAATTGACGGCCAGGGGCATCCCGTCGATCCTGGTCCCGTTTCCACACGCGACGGCAAACCACCAGGAATTCAACGCCCGGGCCCTGGAAGCCGCCGGCGCGGCCGAGGTAATCCTAGACCGGGAACTGACGGGGGACGCCCTGCAGGAGAAAATCGAAGACCTGCTCCTGCATAAAGACCGACTGCGCCGGATGCAGAAGGCAGCCCGCCAGGCCGGAAGGCCCAGGGCGGCCCAGGAAATCGCCAGGCAGTCGCTGGCGCTGGCCCGAGGCACACGGCGCGTGCGTTGACAGGAACCGGATCCGCGGACGGCGGAAACAAGCAATACCGTACGAAAAGCAGGGGGATTTTTTAGATGTTGGAACAGTACAGACATATCCACTTTATCGGCATCGGCGGCGCCGGCATGAGTGCCCTGGCCTATGTCCTGGTGAAGCGGGGCTATGACGTGACCGGGTCGGACCTGCATGCCGGCCATATGGCGGAACAGTTGGCCGAGGCCAATGCCATGGTCTTTATGGGGCACGACGCGTCCCAAGTGGACGGGGCGGACGCCGTCGTGGTTTCCAGCGCCATCCATCCAGACAATGTGGAGCTGGCTGCGGCTAAGGCGAAAGGCATTCCTGTCCTGCACCGCAGCGATGTCCTGAAGGAATTGCTGAACAAGGAGGGCGCCAGGGGGGTTGCCGTGGCTGGTGCCCACGGGAAGACGACGACGAGCGCCATGATTTCAGTCATCGCGGCGGAAGCGGGCCTGGACCCGACGGTGGTCATCGGGGGCGACGTCCAGTCCCTAGGCGGCAATGCCCGGGATGGCAAGAGTCCCTGGGTCGTGGCCGAGTCGGACGAGAGCGACGGCTCTTTTCTCAAATTCCACCCGTATCTCCCCGTGATTACGAACATTGAGGACGATCACCTGGACCATTACGGGACGGAGGAGAATATCTATCAGGCCTTCAAGCAGTTCCTGGGCGACATGAAGGAGGGCGGCACGGGCGTCCTCTGCATGGACAATCCCAAAGTGCGCCGGCTGGCGCAGGAAACGGACCGTCCCTTTGTCACGTATGGCCTGACGGAAGACTGCGACTACTATGCCAGGGACATCCGGCATACCCACGACGGCAACAGCTACGACCTGTACCATCACGGGGAAAAGCTGGGCACGATCCGTTTGCGGATCCCGGGCCGGCACAACGTGCTCGACAGCCTGGGGGCGACCAGCGCCGCCTTGCTTATGGGGGTTCCCTTCGAGTCGCTTCGGGATTCCCTGGAGCGCTTTGCCGGGGCGAAGCGCCGTTTTGAGACGAAGGGCCGCTGCCGCGGGATTTGGGTCGTCGACGACTATGCCCATCATCCGACGGAAATCGCCGCCACCCTGCGGGCCGCCAAGGAAACGGAAGCCCGGGAAGTGGTGTGCGTCTTCCAGCCGCATCGGTTTACGCGGACGAAGCTGCTCCACGACGAATTCTGCACCTGCTTCCGCCATTGTGACAAGCTGATCCTGACGCGGATCTATTCGGCAGGCGAGGAGCCCATCGAAGGTGTGACGAGCGAAGCCCTGGCGGAGGACATCCGCAGGACGACGGGACAGGACGTGCGGTATATCGACGGTTTCGACGAAGTGGAAACCTATCTGGTCCAGAACGCCGTGACAGGAGACCTGGTCCTGACCATGGGAGCCGGTGACGTATACCGCATTGGGGAAGAGGTGCTTCGAGAACTGCGGGAGGTGGAACCATGACATTCAGAAAATCCAGTACGGTCGCGGTCGTTATGGGCGGCCCTTCGGAAGAATCCGAAATCTCCCTGTCCACGGGCAAGGCCATTGCGGCAGCCCTGCGGGAAAAGGGCTACGAAGTGGCGGAAATCCGCCTTAATCCCCGCGATTTTTCCGAACAGTTGAAAGCCAGCGGCGCCGAAGTGGTCTTCGTGGCCGTCCATGGCCTTTATGGCGAAGACGGGCGGCTCCAGAGCGCCCTGGAAATGATGGGGGTGCCTTATACGGGATCCAACGTTCTGTCCAGCGCCCTGTGCATGAACAAGATCGCGACAAAACGCGTCTTTTTGGGCAGCGGGGTCCCGACGCCCGAAGCGGACTTTTATTATGACAAGGACAAGGATGATCCGGACCTGGCCGCGAAGGTCGTCGCGAAATATTCCCTGCCTGTGGTCATCAAACCTGCCTCGCAGGGGTCCAGCATCGGCGTGACAATCGCCAAGACCGAAGCCGAGGTGGAGAACGCCCTCCGCACGGCCTTCTCCTACGACAAGGAAGTCCTGGTGGAACGCTATATCGCCGGTCAGGAAACGTCGGTCTGCATGATGCGGGAAACGGACGGGTCCGTGACGGTCTGGCCTGTCGTCCTGGTCAAGCCGCGGGCCGAATTCTATGATTTCACGTCCAAATATTCCGTCGGGGGCGTCGTCCACGTAGTACCGGCGCCGCTGCCGGAAGTGACCTTGCGGGAACTGGCGGATATTTCCGTCCGTGCCTTCGACGTCCTGGGCTGCGATGGCGTGGCCCGGACAGACTGCATGATCGGTGCGGACGGCAAGTGCTATGTCCTGGAAATGAACACCGTGCCGGGCATGACGCCGACGAGCCTCGTGCCGGACGCTGCCAGGGCCGCAGGCATTTCCTTCGGCGATTTGTGCGAAAAAATCCTGCAGACAGCGCACGCGTGAGACAGGCCGGCGCGGCAGCGGAATCGCGTTCCGGCCGCCGCCAGGGAGCGTAGAGTAGAGGAGCCCAACGATGAAGACCATGGAAGAACGGTTGAGGGAAAATCGCCGGCGCGTTCGCGCCAGGCGGCTCCGTGCGCTCTTTTTTCTCGTCCTGGCGGTGGCCCTTTTCGGCGGGACCTGGCATTTTGTCCATCGTCCGCAGTTCGCCTTCGGCGTCCTCCGCATCCACGGCACGGACCAGATCACGGAGGACCAGATCCTGCGGATGGGCGGGAGCCAGCGTCCCGTGAATCTTTTCCGGCTCTCCCGGAGCGCCATCCTGAAGGGACTCCGGGGCGACGTGCGGGTGGAAAAGGCCGAAGCCTCGTACCGTCTTGGCGTCCCGCCGGAACTCCACATCTACGTGACCGAACGCGTGCCCGTCCTGTACGTGCAGGCCGGCTACGGCGACTATGCCAAGCTGGACGGCCAGGGCCTGGTCCTCGATGTGACGGACGGCATCAAGGATGCCTCGGTCCCGCGCCTGACAGGGCTCCGCGTGGCCAACGTCTTCACGGGGGACACGGTGGAATCGGACGAAACGAAAGAAGTGCTCCGTTTCCTGCAGAAACTGTCTCCGGAAGCGAAGCAGCATGTGGCGGAACTATGTGTCGACAGCAACCATAAACTCGTCCTGCGCATGGACTACGGCTTCCCCGTTATGCTTGGCCCTGTCAACGAACTGGCGGGCAAGGCGGAACTCTTCATGACGGTCTACAATGAAATGAAGGGGAAGAGCATCCAGGCGCTCTACATGGACCTGGAATACAGCAAACCGTATGTGCGCCTCAAGGATTCCGCCGTGGAACAACAGCGGCTTGAAATGGCGCAGCGGGAGCGGCAGGAGCAGAAGGCCCAGCAGGAAAAGCGGGAACGGCTCCGGGCCGAACAGGCAAAGGAAGCGGCTGCCCAGGCGGCGAAACCGAAAGGATGAGCGCCGCCGCGGCAGAAGAACCGGCGCCTTTCCGCCGTCCCGGCGGGCAATCGCGGAAGGAGAGAAAGAATACGTTATGGTTACAGCGAATCGGCACTACACGAAAATCCTGATTTTCGTGGTCTGTGCCATTATAGGCTTCATGATTTCCATGCAGCTGAAATCGAACCGGCAGGCCCAGACGGTGTCGGTCCAGCGCGCGGAAGATCTGTCCGTCCGTCTGCAGCAGGTGGAGGCAGACCGGAACAAGCTGGCCGCCGAACTGGAACAGTACCGGACGGGCAAGGCGTCGTCGACACTGAAGAAGGAAATGGACAACCTGAACGCCTACGCGGGCCTGACGGCCCTGGAAGGCAAGGGAGTCGTCCTCACGGTCGATGACAGCCAGCAGGCCGTCAAACCCGGCGAAAACCAGAACCTGTACATCATCCACGACGAAGATCTGCTCCGCGTTGTCAACGAACTTCGCGCCGCCGGCGCCGAAGCCATTGCCATCAACGACCAGCGCGTCACGGGCCGGAGCGAAATCCGCTGCGTGGGACCGACGGTTCTGGTCAATGAGACGCGCCTGGCGGCTCCCTTCGTCATCCGGGCCATCGGCAACCCGCAGACCATGGAATCGTCCCTGAAACTGCGCGGCGGCGTCCTGGACAACTTCAAGTTCTGGGGTATCAAGGCCGAAGTGGCGAAATCGAACAAGGTCCAGGTCCCGGCGGCCTCGGGACATCCGTCCTTTGAATTCGCCAAAGTCATTCCGGCGGATCGGGTGCAGGGCGCGGCCGCCGGCTCCGGGAAGGGAGGCGCGGCCCAATGATCTACGTACTGCTGGGACTGGCCCTCGGCGTGGCCCTGGGCATCGTCACGCCAGGCTATATCCCGAAATCCTATGCGCCGTACTTTTCCGTGGCCCTCATGTCGGGCCTCGATACGGTGTTCGGCGGGCTGCGCGCCGCCATGGAAAACCGGTACGAGAACACGGTCTTCCTGTCGGGGTTCTTTGTCAATATGCTCGTGGCCGTTTTCTTCTGCTACGCCGGCACCTTGCTGAACATCGACTTTTACTTGATTGTTATTCTCGTACTGGGTATGCGCGTCTTCAATAACCTGGCCATCATCCGCCGGCTGTATCTCGAAGAAAAGGAGAAGGAGCTGGAACGGAAGGAAGCTGAGGCCGGACAGGATCCGAATAAGTTGTGAAGTCGTGGAACTTTTTCACATATTCCGTTCAAAATGTGGTAGAATAGTGTTATAATCATACCGTAAACACAATATACGGCAGTATAGCCAGAATTTAGCAATGATCCCGCCGGTTTTGCCGGAGGGAATTTTGAGCAGGGGGAACCTAACTATGTTTGAGAACGTCACGAACGACACCGTCGATTCCGGTATCGAACAGGCCAACTTGGCCAAGATCAAAGTCGTAGGCGTCGGCGGCGGCGGCGGCAACGCTGTCAACCGTATGATTGACGCCGGTGTGAAGGGCGTGGATTTTATCGCCGTGAACTGCGATGCCCAGGCCCTAATCCTTTCCAAAGCCCAGAAGAAGATCCAGATCGGGGAAAAGCTGACCAAGGGCCTCGGTGCCGGCGCGAATCCGGAAATCGGGGAAAAGGCGGCCCAGGAATCGGTCGAGGAACTGACGGAACAGCTCAAAGGCGCCGATATGGTCTTTGTCACTGCCGGCATGGGCGGCGGCACGGGTACCGGCGCGGCTCCCATCGTGGCGGATTGCGCCAAGAAGGCCGGCGCCCTCACGGTCGGCGTCGTGACCAAGCCGTTCTCCTTTGAAGGCAAACGGCGCATGAACCAGGCCGAAGGCGGAATCGTCAATCTGAAGGACAAGGTCGATACGCTGATCACTATTCCTAACGACCGCCTGCTCCAGGTCATCGACCGCCGCACGAGCATGCTGGACGCCTTCAAGATTGCCGATGATGTCCTGCGGCAGGGCGTTCAGGGCATTTCCGACTTGATTGCCGTTCCCGGCGTCATCAACGCCGACTTTGCCGATGTCAAGACCATCATGTCCGATGCCGGCTCCGCCCTGATGGGCATCGGAACGGCCAAGGGAGACAACGGCGCGGTCTCGGCCGCGGAAGCCGCCATCAAGAGCCCCTTGCTGGAAGCCTCCATCGAAGGCGCCCGGGGCGTCCTCTTCAACATTACCGGCGGCAAGGACCTGTCCTTGTTCGACGTCACGGAAGCATCCAACATCATTACGGAAGCCGTCGATCCGGAAGCGAACATTATCTTCGGCGCCGTCATCGACGAGAGCCTGCAGGACGAGATCCGCGTCACCGTCATCGCCACGGGCTTCCGCGGCAGCAATCCCGCCGTAGGCGGGCAGGCCAAGGCCAACCCTGTCGGCTGGAAGAGCAAACGGGCCGACGGCAAGAAAGATTCCGTCCGTTCGTCCGCCCCGGCGCCGGAAGCGCCGGCGGCACCGAAGTCGCTCCGAGGCGACGGGCACGTCATCAGCAACAATTTAAAGGAAAACACGGTCATGCCAGCAGAAATTCCGCCCTGGATGCAGGGCGGCCGTTAAAGCCGGCAGGCCGTTCATACGGAGACGGAGGCGGCAGCGCAGTCTGCCGCTTTGTCATATCATCACCGGGTCCGCACCGGATTCCACGCTCCACAGAGTGCAGGGAGAGGAGAGTTGCGCCATGAAATGTCCTTTTTGTTCCTTTGAAGACAGCCGGGTTATCGATTCCCGTTCCGTTGAAAACGGCGCGTCCATTCGCCGCCGGAGGGAATGCCCGTCTTGCGGCCGCCGCTTCACGACGTACGAAAAGTACGAGGAAGCGCCCCTGGTCGTCAACAAGAAGGACGGGCGGCGGGAACTCTTTGACGGGATGAAACTGCTCAACGGTCTCCTGAAGGCTTTTGAAAAACGGCCCGTGTCCATGGAAACCATCCAGAACATCGCCCACGAAATCGAGCGGGAACTGCGCCTGAAAGGCGAGTCCGAAGTGAGTAGCCGGGAAATCGGCGAACTGGTCATGCAGCATCTGGAAAAGACGGACCAGATTGCCTACGTGCGCTTCGCGTCCGTCTACCGCCAGTTCGCGGACGTGCAGAACTTCATGCAGGAGCTGCAGCGCCTGGTCCGCGACAACGACAAGGCGGCCAAGGCCGGCAAGGGAGAATCCCCGGCAAAGACAGAAAAGGCCTGAAGGGCAGACAAAAAGAAGGCTGCCGCCCCCGTGCGTACACGGTGGGCGGCAGCCTTGATTTTTTGGTTCCTCATTATTTGGCAGCGTTCACTTTTTTGGCAAGTTTGGATTTCTTGCGGGCTGCGGCGTTCTTGGAGATAACGCCGGCCTGGGCTGCTTTATCGAGCAAACCGGATGCGACTTTCAGGGTAGCGGCGGCTTCTTCCGCGCTGCCGGCTTTCGCCTGGGCTTCTACCTTCTTGGCGGCGCTGCGCATGGCGGATTTCTCCTGCGCGTTCTTGGCGCGGCGTTCTGCATCGGTCTTTACGCTACGGATGGACGATTTGATGTTAGGCAATGGATTCACCTCCTACAAATAACTTTACCAAGCTATTTTAGCACGCATTCCCCGTTTATGCAACTAATTTTTCGACAGCGCCTTTTTTAATTGCGCCAGGGCCTGCCGTAAGGTCGCCCGGGGGCAGGCGATATTGAACCGTTCAAAGCCGTCGCCGGCTTTTCCGAAGATGGCCCCGCTGTCGAGCCATAACCGGGCTTGCCGGACCAACAGGTCCTGGCGCCGCGCTTCCGTCAATCCGAGCCTGCGGAAATCGACCCAGAGCAGGTACGTGCCTTCGGGCGGGAGAAGGGTCAGCTGCGGCAGCTCCCGCTCCAGATATTCCCGGAAGAAACGGATGTTCCCTTCCAGATAGGCCCGCACTTCCCGCAGCCAGGGCAGGCCATCCCGCAGGGCCGCTTCGGCGGCGACGAGACCCAGGGTGTTGAGCTGGCTGTAGCCGAAAGCGTCGACCTGCCTGCGGAACCGTTCCCGCAGGGCCGCGTTGGGAATGAAGATGTTCGACACTTGCAGGCCCGCGATGTTGAAGGTCTTGCTTGGCGCCGTCAGGACAAGGCAGTGGTCGGCGAATTCCGGGCCCAGGGAGGCGTAGACCGTATGCCGGCAGCCGTTCCACGTAAAGTCCTCGTGAATTTCGTCGGCGGCGACTAGGACGCCGTGGCGGCGGCAGATATCCCCCAGGCGCCGCAGCTCTTCCCGCGTCCAGACACGGCCTGCGGGGTTGTGGGGGCTGCACAGCAGGTACAGCTTGACGTGGTTGTCCACGATTTTCCGTTCCATGTCGTCGAAATCGATTTCGTATCGGCCGTCCCGCAGGACCAGGTCGCTGGATACGCGGCGCCGGTTGTTCGTGAGGATGTCCTCGCTGAAGGGGTAGTAGACCGGCTGGTTGATCAGGACTGCGTCGCCGGGGTCCGTAAAGGCGCAGACCGCGGCGGCCAGGGCGAAGACGACGCCTGGCGTCTGGACGAGCCAGGTCGGGTCGAGGTCCCAGCCGTGCTGCGTCCGGAACCAGTGTTTCAGGACGGCGCCGTACCGGGCCGGGTCGGCTTCACTGTACCCGTAGATAGGATGTTCGAGGCGGCGGCGCAGGGCTTCCGTAATGGCCGGCGCTACGGGAAAATCCATATCGGCCACCCAGAGGGGCAGCACGTCTTTCGGATAGCCGCGCCGTTCGGCGGCGTCGTATTTCAGGCAGTCTGTGCCACGGCGGTCGGGAACCACATCAAAGTCCATGGGCGCCTCCCCCGGCCAGGGCCTGCGCCAGGTCGGCAATCAGGTCGTCCGCGTCCTCGAGGCCGACGGACAGGCGCAGGAGCCGTTCGTTGATGCCCTTGGCGGCGCATTCCTCTTTCGGCACGTCCGCGTGGGTCTGGAAGAGGGGATAGGTCAGGAGACTTTCTGCGCCGCCCAGGCTTTCGGCGAAGAAAATCAGGCGGACCGATTCGAGGACGTGGCGCGCCGTTTCTTCCGTATCGACCTCAAAGGAAATCATGCCGCCGAAGCCCGTCGATTGGGACTTGCTGACGGCGTAGTCCGTCCGTTCTGGCAGTCCCGGGTAGAGGACTTTTTTCACTTTCGGCTGCCCCTGGAGCCACCGGGCGATCTTCCAGGCCGACGCGGCGTGGCGTTCCATGCGCAGGGGCAGGGTCTTGAGGCCGCGGCTCAGGAGCCAGCTGTTGAAGGGATCCAGGCAGGCGCCGATGGTATTATGCAGGAAACGGATCTTTTCCGCGTCTTCTTCGTGCTTTGTCACAAGGACGCCGGCCAGGAGGTCATTGTGGCCACCCAGGTACTTGGTGGCGCTGTGCAGGACGATGTCGGCGCCCAGATTCAGGGGCTGCTGGAAATACGGCGTCAGGAAGGTGTTGTCCACGATGACTTTCAGCCCCTTGGCGTGGGCCCACTGGCTGACGGCGCGGATATCGGTGACACGCATGGTCGGATTGGACGGCGTTTCCAGGTAGACGGCCTTCGTTTCAGGCCGCCAGGCCCTTTGGACGGCTTCCAGGTCGCCTGTATCGACGGACGTGTAGGTGATGCCGTTCTTTTGGGAAATGGCGTGGAAGAGACGGATGGAACCGCCGTAGAGGTCGTCCGTGGCGAGAAAGTGGTCGCCGGGGGAGAAGGTCTCCAGAAGACACTGGACCGCCGCCATGCCCGACGAAAAGGCGAAGGCCGCGCAGCCGTTCTCCAGCAGGGCCAGGGTCTTTTCGAGCTGTTCCCGCGTCGGATTCTGCGTGCGGATGTAGTCATAGCCCGTGCTCCGGCGCACGCCCGGGTGGGCGTAGGCCGTGGTCGGGTAAATGGGCGCGACGACGCTGCCCGTCGCGTCGGGCTTGTATCCCCCGTGAATGCACAAAGTGGAAAAGTTCATGCGGAATTCCTCCCTTATATCCTAGCGAAGCAATATGTATGTAGCTTACAAAATACCTGTTTCGCTGCCCCTTGTCAAGAAAAGACGGCGGAAATCATGGAACCCGCCGCCCCAGGCCCGATGGGAACAGATAAATTGCAACAATTGAAACGGTTTGGTATAATAAGATATTAACGCAGGAGCCGCGTCCCGACGGCGCCGGACATCCTGCCGGTCCACTTTTCAGAAAGGCGGGCGCAGGCCCGGATACAGAGATACAGTCATGCAGCAAGATCACATTCGCAATTTTTCCATCATCGCCCACATCGACCACGGCAAGTCGACCTTGGCAGACCGTTTGATTGAAAAGACGGGGACGCTGCAGAAGCGCGAAATGGCGGAGCAGATTCTCGATTCCATGGATTTGGAGCGGGAGCGCGGCATTACCATCAAGGACCAGGCCGTGCGCGCCTTTTACCAGGCGTCCGACGGACAGCAGTATATGCTGAATTTCATCGATACGCCGGGCCATGTGGATTTCAACTACGAGGTTTCCCGCGCCCTGGCGGCCTGCGAGGGGGCTCTCCTCGTCATCGATGCCTCCCAGGGCATCGAGGCCCAGACCCTGGCCAACACGTACCTGGCCTTGGACAACGACCTGGAGATCATTCCTGTCATCAACAAGATCGATCTCCCCAGTGCCGATCCGGACAAGGTGAAGAAGGAAATCGAGGACGTTCTCGGCATCGATGCCAGCGAAGCCGTCTTGTGTAGCGCCAAGACGGGCGAAGGCGTCGGGGATATCCTGGAAGCCATCGTCCAGCGCGTACCGGCTCCGCAGGGCGACGCGGCGAAGCCCCTGAAGGCTCTGGTCTTCGACTCTAAGTTCGACAGCTACAAAGGCGTCCTGCTTTACCTGCGCCTTTACGACGGTTCCGTCAAAAAGGGCATGAAAATCCGCATGGTGTCCACCGGCGCCGAGTACGAGGTGACGGAAGTGGGCATTTTCAAGCCCAACCCGGAAAATGTGGAGGTCCTGACCGCGGGGGAGGTAGGGTTCCTGGCGGCGTCCATCAAAACCGTCGGGGAGGCCCGCGTGGGCGACACCGTGACCGACGCGAACCGTCCCTGCGACGAGGCCCTGCCAGGCTACCGCAAGGCTACGCCCATGGTTTTCTGCGGCTTGTATCCCGTGGAAAACACGGATTACGACAACCTGCGCGACGCTCTGGAAAAACTGCAGCTCAACGACGCGGCGCTCCTTTTTGAGCCGGAAACTTCGACGGCCCTCGGCTTCGGCTTCCGCTGCGGATTCCTGGGACTGCTCCACATGGACGTCATTAAGGAACGTTTGGAGAGGGAATTCAAGCTCGATTTGATTACGACGGCGCCGAACGTCGTCTACCAGCTCCACAAGACGAACGGCGACATCGTTCTCGTGGACAATCCGTCGGCCTTCCCGGACCAGACGACAATCGCCAGTGTGGACGAGCCTTTCGTGCGGGCCACGATCATCGTCCCGAAGGAATACGTGGGCTCCGTGATGGAGCTGTCCCAGGAAAAACGCGGCGAATATGAGAACATGACCTATCTGGACGAAGACCGCGTCATGATCCACTACGCCTTGCCGCTGTCGGAAATCATTTTCGACTACTTCGACCGCCTCAAATCGTGCAGCCGCGGCTACGCTTCCCTGGACTACGAACTGGCGGGTTACCGCGAAAGCGACCTCGTCAAGGTGGATATCCTGCTCAACGGCGACCCGGTCGACGCCCTGTCGGCCATCGTCCACCGCAGCAACGCCCAGGTCCAGGGCCGCAAGCTCGTGGAACGGCTGCGCAGCCTCATTCCGCGCCAGCAGTTCCAGATTCCCGTCCAGGCGGCCATCGGCAACAAAGTCATTGCCCGCGAGGATGTGGCGGCCCTGCGCAAAGACGTCCTGGCCAAGTGCTACGGCGGCGACATCAGCCGGAAACGGAAATTGCTGGAAAAGCAGAAGGCCGGCAAAAAGCGCATGAAACAGGTCGGTACGGTCGAACTGCCCCAGGAAGCCTTTATGGCCATCCTGAGCATGGACAAGAAATAAGGCGCGGACAACGGGACGCGAAAAGAAGGGTGCCGGGAAAACCAATGAAATCACAGGAAATGATTCAAGGGGTATACGTCCATACCCCTTTTTGTTTACAAAAATGCCTGTACTGTGATTTCCCGTCCTACGCCGGCTGCTCCGCCGACGTGCGGGAACGCTATGTGCGGGCCTTGTGCAGGGAAATTCGGCAGGGACGCGCGGACGGCTGGTACGGCGCGTTGTCTGTGGCGCCGGACGCGACGATTTATTTCGGCGGCGGCACGCCGACCGTCCTGACGACGGACCAGCTCGGCCGTGTCGTGGCGGCCCTGCGGGGAGCTGGCTGGTGGAACCGGCCTGCCGAAGCGACGGTGGAAGCGAACCCCGGTACGGTGGACGCCTCGTCCCTGCGCGCCCTGAGGGAGCTTGGCTTCACCCGCGTCAGCCTGGGCGTCCAGTCCCTGCAGGACCGGGAACTGCGGGCCATCGGCCGCATCCACACGGCGGCGGAGGCGAAGGAAGCCGTGGCCCTGGCCAAGGCGGCAGGGTTCGAACGGGTCAGCATCGATTTGATGTACGGCCTGCCGGGGCAGACCCTGGACTCGTACGGGAAAACACTGGAAGAAGCGGCGGCCCTGGGCTTGCGGCACGTGTCGGCGTACAGCCTGATCCTAGAAGAGGGCACGCCCCTGGAACGCCTCGTGGCATCGGGCCGCGTGACGCTGCCCGACGAAGATACGGTCTATGCCATGTACGAGGCGACGGACCGCTTCTGGACCGCCCGGGGCCTGCGGCGCTACGAAATTTCCAACTACGCCGCGCCGGGCCAGGAGTCGCGGCACAACCAGGTCTACTGGCGCTATGAGCCCTATGCCGCCTTCGGCGCCGCCGCCTGCGGGTTCGACGGCCGGCGCCGGCGGACGAATCCGGCCGGCGTGGCAGACTACCTTGCCGCCGTGGAGGCCGGCTTGCCCGCCGGGGCAGGGCCGCGTACCCCGGGCACACCTGCCGTCGGGGCAGGAAATATCCCTGCGGGCGGAGCGGCTGCGGCAGCGCAGGGGAGTCCCTGGTGGGACGAAGAAGACCTGGACGTCGCGACCCGCCTGGAAGAGGCCCTCTTCATGGGCCTCCGGATGGTTCAGGGCGTGTCCCTGGAGGAGTTGGGCACCCGCTTCGGCGTCGACATCCGCTCCCTATATAAGGAAGAAATGGCGAATCTCATCCACCGGGGCATGCTCTGCCTGGACGGGGACCGCATGGCCCTGACGCCGTACGGCATGCGCTACGGCAACGAAGCCTTCGAAGCGTTCATCCGCCTGCGGGATTGACGTCCGCGGGGCCGGAACAGACTTGAACGGACCGGGCGGACGCGGCGGATACGAAATAATTGTGAAATACCGCTTAAAAGTGAAAATTTTACCTTTTGACTATTGACAAGGCCAAGGGGCGGTGCTATTCTAACATTGTAAATGATGTTAGCACTCCACAAGTATGAGTGCTAATAGAACGGCACCGCCCTTTTTCGGTGCCTGGAATACAGAGGATGAGGTGGGATTATGCTCACAGACAGAAAAAGAAAAATCCTACAGATCATCATCGAAGACTATATCGAAACGGCGGAACCGGTCGGTTCGAGAGCGATTGCCCGAAAGCACGATCTGGGCCTCAGCCCGGCCACGATCCGCAACGAGATGAGTGATCTGGAGCTGCTCGGATACCTCGAGCAGCCGCACACGTCCGCCGGTCGCGTTCCTTCGGCGGCGGCCTATCGCCTGTACGTCGACTCCCTGAAACCGGGAACCCTGACGGACAACGACATGGCCCTCATCGACGGGTGGTTCCGGGAACGGATCCGCAACATGGACGATATCTTTAAGTCTACGGCGAAGATCCTTTCCCGTATGACCCAGTCCGTTTCGGTCATCGTGGCCAATAAAAAATCGGCGGCCCGATTCCAATACATCAAGTTCCTGCCTCTGAACGAAACGCAGGTCATCCTGTGCATCGTCACGGACGACGGGGCCATGGACAACGGCCTCATTACCGTCCCGGCGGGCATGACCCCGGCCGAGCTGGACTACCTGGCGGGCCGCGTGAGCAAGCTCCTCGAAGGGAGGCCTATCGCGGAAATCGACGCCGACGTCCTGCAGAACGTGTATTACGAAGTTTCCCACGACGAAGTGATGCTCCATTCCCTGCAACGGACCCTGCGGGCCATTGCCGCGAAGAACAGCGAGCAGAAAGTCTTCCTGGGCGGCACCAAACAGCTTCTCAACCAGCCGGAATTCCAGAATATGGACCGCGTCAAGGATCTCTTGGGCATCCTGGAAGAGGAGAAGGTCGTGAAAGACCTGGTCAGTGCCAACAACCAGTCGGGACTGAAAGTCACGATCGGCGCGGAGAATAAATTCACGGGCATCAAGGACTGCAGCATGGTCCAGGCCACGTACCGGCTGAACGGCGAAATCGTCGGCACCATGGCGGTCCTCGGACCGACCCGCATGGAATACCGCAAAGTCATCGCCGTGATGAATTATCTGCATCATTATCTGGAGACTCTCCTGAAGAACCCCGACGGGTTCCGGGACACGCTCCGGAGTAAATCATAACCCAACAGACAGGAGGAAGAACAGTGTTCGATACGCAGCATACCCAGGAACAGGCCGACGCGAAACAGGAAACGACGGCCACGACGCAGGGCGGAACGGACGCGCGGAATCCCGGCGCGGCAGCGGCGGGAACTACGGAAATTCCGGAAACGCCGGAAATGGCCCGGACGGACGGCGCGCAGCCCGAAGAGGGCGCGGCCGGGACCGGCCCGGCCGACGGTAACGCCGGTACGGGGGACGACGTCCAGGACCTGCGGGACAAGCTGACCGCCCTGGCGGCCCAAGTGAAGGCGAAGGACGACCAGCTGGCTGAACAGGAAAAGCGCTTCGTGCGTCTCCAGGCGGATTTTGAAAACTTCCGCCGCCGGACGGCCACGGAAAAGGCCGATCTTTCGGCGTACGTCACGGCGGACGTGGTCGGCAAATTCCTGAAAGTCTTCGACAACTTCGAGCGGGCCGAGGCCAGCGCCGAAACCGCGCAGGATGTGAAGAGCGTGACTGACGGCATGTCGGCCATCATGAAACAGTTCCGCAAGACCCTGGAGGAGTTGGGAGTCAAGGAGATTCCCGCCGCCGGCGAAAAGTTCGACCCCAAGTACCACGAAGCCGTGATGCGCGGGCAGAACCCGGAACTGGCCGAGGATACCATCGACATGGTCTTTGAAAAAGGCTATGCCCTGGAAGATAAAGTGATCCGCCACAGCAAAGTGCGCGTCATCACGAAGGATTAGAAAGCAAACGGATACGATATGTTACCAGTCATCAGTGGAAAATCAAGGAGGAATACATCATGTCTAAAGTAATTGGGATTGACCTGGGCACTACAAACTCTGTAGTTGCCGTCATGGAAGGTGGCGAACCCACCGTTATTACCAACCCGGAAGGCTCCCGCCTGACTCCTTCCGTCGTCGGCTTCACGAAGGACGGCCAGCGTCTGGTCGGCCAGATGGCGAAACGCCAGGCGATTTCCAACCCGACCCGTACGATCAGCTCCATTAAGCGGCATATGGGCGAAGCAGGGTACCGCGTGGAAATCGACGACAAGAAATATTCGCCGGAAGAAATTTCGGCCATGATCCTGCAGAAACTGAAGGCCGACGCCGAAAAGTATCTGGGCGAAACGGTTACGCAGGCTGTCATTACGGTGCCTGCCTACTTCTCCGACAGCCAGCGCCAGGCCACGAAAGACGCCGGCAAGATCGCGGGCCTCGATGTCCTGCGTATCATCAACGAACCGACGGCGGCGTCCCTGGCCTACGGCATCGACAAGACCGACGACCATACCATCCTGGTCTATGACCTGGGCGGCGGCACCTTCGATGTGAGTATCCTGGAACTGGGCGACGGCGTTTTTGAAGTAAAGGCGACCAATGGCGATACGCACCTGGGCGGCGACGACTTCGATAAACGCATCGTCGACTGGATGGTGGACGACTTCAAAGCCAAGAACGGCATCGACCTGTCCACGGATAAGATGGCCCTGCAGCGCCTGCGCGAAGCTGCGGAAAAAGCCAAGATCGAGCTGTCCAGCATGGTCCAGACCGAAATCAACCTGCCGTACATCACGGCTGGCGCGGACGGTCCGAAACATCTGGAAATGACCCTGACCCGCGCGAAATTCGAGGACATGACGGCCGACCTGGTCGAACGGACCATTGGGCCGACCCAGCGCGCCCTGTCCGACGCCGGCCTGACGGCAGACAAGATCGACAAGGTCATCCTCGTCGGCGGGTCTTCCCGTATCCCGGCGGTCCA
>ENA-ORNY01000248-ORNY01000248.1-human-gut-metagenome-genome-assembly--contig:-NODE-248-length-40968-cov-10.082785_pt1 | contig 40968 bp, 39 predicted proteins | sample MGYA00242122_ERZ509036 | MGnify/ENA primary metagenome ERZ509036 (study PRJEB26280, sample SAMEA2338696) | human gut metagenome | biome: human gut; feature: human-associated habitat; material: faeces... | reverse complement strand
CCGTGAAGCCCGGGCGCTGTGCCTTTCAGTTAACGCTATTTTTTAAAGAATTACTTCTTTTTGCTTTTACGGGAGGGAATCTCGGTGGTTTCCGGGTCTACCTTTCCCATTTCGGAAGCTGCACTGCTAAGACCGTCCTCGCCGCTGCTGAGCTTGCCGTTATTGACGATGAGGTTCGTGACAATGCCGACGATGAGGGCAACAGCCAAAGACGTGATGTTCAGCAGAGCGCCGCCGGTGATGCTGGTCATGCCGAACCCGCCGATGCCGCAGACGAGGATGGAGCTGACGACGAACAGGTTCTTACTGTTGCCGAGATCAACACGGTGGAGCATCTGGAGACCGGAAACGGCGATGAAGCCGTAGAGCGCGATGCACGCGCCGCCCATGACGCACTTCGGAATGGAGTTAATGAGCACGACGAACGGAGTGAAGAAGGAAAGCACCATGCAGCCGAGTGCCGCGGTGAGGATGGAAACGATGGAAGCGTTGCCGGTGATGGCGATGCAGCCGATGGACTCGCCGTAGGTGGTGTTTGCACAGCCGCCGAAGAACGCGCCCACAATGGAGCCGAGGCCGTCGCCGATGAGGGTCTTATCGAGGCCCGGGTCTGCGATGAGGTCACGGTTGACAACCGTGCTGAGGTTCTTGTGGTCAGCGATGTGCTGTGCGAGCTCGACGACGCCGATCGGAATGTAAATCATGGCGATGTTGCCGATGGCAGCCGCATCAAGCGGATACTGGCCGTTCGTCTCGATTGCTTTGAGGAAGAAGAACTTCGGATAATCGACGATGCTGGTGATGCTGAATGTGCCGAATGCATCGATGAACGGCTGGAAGGAAAGGAGCTTGAGGCTCTCTGTGCCCGTTGCCATGCCGATGATTGTAAAGACGAGTGCAAGCGCATAGCCCGCGCCGATGCCGACGATAAACGGAATGAGCTTGACGGTTTTGGAGCCCTTAACGGACGCAATGACAATCATGAAGAAGGTGAAGATGCCGCAGATGATGGCAGCCCAGTTGTAGGTCTCGCCGTATACGACAGCTGCAGCGCCGTTGCCCATGATCCAGCTTGTTGCCGTGCCGGAGAGGGACAGACCGATGAGCGCGACGATCGGCCCGATGATGACGGACGGCATCAGCTTATTGACCCAACCGGAGCCGACGACCTTGATGACAAGACCGATGATGACGTAAACAAGACCTGCGAACGCAACGCCGATGAGCATGCCCCAGTAGCCGTAATTCTGACCGATTGTAGCCGCATACGCGCCGAGGAAGGTGAACGAGGAGCCGAGGAATACCGGGCTTCTGCGCTTGGTGCAGAACAGGTATACGATGGTGCCGATGCCCGCGCCGAACAGTGCGGCTGCGGCGTCTGCCTGCAGGCCGTAGCTGGTGACAAGCAGCGGTACGAGCAGCGTAGCCGCCATGATGGCGATCATCTGCTGGAATGCGAAGACCAGTGTTTTGCTGAACTTCGGCTTATCTTCGATGCCGTAAATCAACTTCATGAAATCATTTCCTTTCTTCCGAACCGTGGTTTCATTTCTTACCCCAAAACACGTTCTCTTCTCCCCTATGTTTTTCCGAGCATAAAGAAAAGCTCTGCCTGTAAAATGGGCAGAGCTTGAGCCTTGTCAGCACGCCGTCTGTAAAGACGTATTAAGAGTCAATCTTGCCAATATCACAGTATCGGGGTTAAAGATCGTATTTCGTTTTCCAACACTAAATTATAGCACAACATTCGACGAAAGTCAACGGAATTCACGCACTTGTGAATAGTTTGTAAATATTCATCAAAAAAAGGCAGCACAAGACAGAAAAAGCTCTCCGAACCATGCGAAGAGCTTTTATGTTTATAAGGATTACTGGTTTTTATTCGGTTTATAGCTGACTGTGCCGCACAGGCGATCGCCTGCGTCGCCGGCTGCGGTGGGAATGTAGCCGTTCTCGTTCAACGGGCCGGGTGCGTAGTTTGCCGCGTAGATTTTGACATCCGGGTGCTTTTCATACAGCAGCTTGACGCCTACCTCGGACGCGAAAATGCACATGAACTTGATGTTCTTGCAGCCTGCGTCCTTTAAAAACTGGATGGCTGCATCTGCGCTGCCGCCTGTTGCAAGCGCCGGATCAACAACGACGACGGGGCCGTCTGCGGTATCGACCGGGAGCTTAAAGTAATACGTCATCGGCTTTAGGGTTTCTTCGTCGCGGTAAAGGCCGATGTGGCCGACCTTTGCCGTGGGCGAAAGCTCACGCAGGCCGGCTACCATGCCGAGGCCGGCGCGCAGAATCGGAACGATGGTGAAATCCTCTGCAAGCACCGGGGTAATGATCTTCTGCAGCGGCGCCTGGATCTCCACGTCCTTCGTTTTGAGCTCCTTGAGTGTCTCATAGCCCATAAGCATGGCAAGCTCTTTGACGAGTTCGCTGAATTCCTTGGTGCCGGTGTTAACGTCGCACAGGTGGCTGACCTTGTGCTTGATGAGCGGGTGGTTGAAAACCGTAAGATTGGAAAGATATGCTTCCATGTTTGACCTTCCTTAGTCCGTAAGACGGCGCACCGCCTTGTTTCGTTTATTTTCAAAGAGTATCATAGCACACGCTTTGACAAAAATCAACCGAAAGAGACGCGTCTTGACGGAAAAGCGCCGAAATGCTACAATAAATCAAAGAGTTTAAAAAAGGATTGACAAGCATGCCTATGAAGCTGAAAGCCCAGCTGATGGACGACGTTACCGTAAAGCGCGCTTTGACGCGGCTTTCTTATGAAATCATTGAAAAAAGCCGCGACCTCGAAAACGTGGTGCTCATCGGCATCAAAACGCGCGGTGTGCCGCTTGCGGAGCAGATTGCGGCGAACATTGAGACGCACACCGGTGTAAAGGTGCAAACCTGCACACTGGATATTACATTCTACCGTGACGACCTGACAAAGCGGCACGACCTGCCGACTGTGAACACGCAGACGCTTCCGGTCGACCTCAACGACAAGGAAGTCATTTTGGTGGACGATGTGCTGTTTACGGGCCGCACGGTGCGCGCGGCGATCGACGCGGTGTTCCGTTTCGGGCGGCCGGCGCGCATTCGGCTGGTCGTTTTGGTCGACCGCGGTCACCGCGAGCTGCCCATTCGCCCTGATTTTGTGGGCAAGAATATCCCCACCTCTCTACGCGAGATCATCGCCGTGCATTTGGAAGCTGTGGATGGCAAGACGAACGTGGAAATCTACGAGCAGGACGAGAACGAACCGGAAATCTACGGGCAATGACCCGCTTTTAGTGCAAAAATCAAATTAAAAGAAGGTATAAACATGGCTGTAATTTTGGCAAGCAGCTGCCTTTTGGGCTGCGAATGCCGCTATAAGGGCGACGGCTGCAAGTGCGATGCGCTCATTAAGCTTGCAGAAAGCAACACGATCATCGGCGTATGTCCCGAGCAGATGGGCGGCCTGCCCACGCCCCGCGACCCGGCGGAGCGGCAGGGTGACAAGGTGATCTCCTGTGCAGGCAAGGACGTGACGAAGGCGTACACAAAAGGCGCAGAGACGGCACTGCACTTTGCGAAGCTGAACCACGTGGATTTTGCCGTGATGAAGGCGAAAAGTCCGTCCTGCGGCAAGGGACTCATTTACGATGGCACGTTTACGGGCAACAAGATTCCCGGCAACGGTGTAACCGTGGAGCTTCTGAACACGAACGGCATCCCGGTGTTTACAGAGGACGAACTGGATCAGCTGCCTCTGTAAAGCAAAACATCTTAACACAAAGAGTTGGGCCTGCTGCGCTTTGCGGCGGGCTTTTTGCTTGAAGATATAAAGAAAAGCTGTGCGTAAAGTTTTATTGCTTTACGTACAGCTTTTTGAATTTTATGTAATGCTATTTCGCTTTACAGCTTATTTCTCGTCGAAGAACGCCTTGAAGCCCTTGTAGGCCATGTAGACATCGAGCTTGGAGACAACCTCAAACGGTGCGTGCATGGAGAGCACCGGCACACCGATGTCGAGCACGTCGACATTGAGGTTCGCGATGAACTTTGCGACCGTGCCGCCGCCGCCCGCGTCGGTCTTGCCGAGCTCGGCCATCTGCCAGAACACGCCGTTGTCGTTGAGCAGCTTACGCACGCGGCCCACGACCTCGGCGGATGCGTCACTCGCACCGGACTTGCCGCCCGCGCCGGTGTACTTGCAAAGGCCCACGCCGTAGTTGACAAAGGCGGCGTTGCGCTTATCGTACACGTCGGCAAAGTTCGGGTCGTAGGCGGCGGTCACGTCCGCACTCAGGCAGAAGGAGTTTGCCAGGCAGTCGCGCAGCGCGACGCCCTGCGCCTCGCACAGGTCCGCCATGAACTTGTCGAACGCCTGCGAAAGCATACCGGAAACGCCCTCGGAGCCGATCTCCTCCTTGTCCGCGAAGATGCACACGGCGGTGCGCTTCGGGCTTTTCGCGTCGAAGATGCCCGCAAGCTCCGCGTAGGCGCACACGCGGTCGTCATGGCCATAGCCCAGCAGCATGCTGCGATCCAGGCCAAAATCGCGCGTTTTGCCCGCAGGCACAGCCTCGATTTCGGCGGAGAGCATATCTTCCTCCTCGATGTCATAGCGCTCCTTGAGGAGTTTGAGCAGCAGCGCCTTGACCGGCTCTTTCTCTTCGCCCTGCAGCGGACGGCCGCACAGGATGATATCCAGGTCCTCGCCGCCTACCACCTCGGAGGCCTTCTTGCTCATCTGGTCGGCGGACAGGTGGATCAGCAGATCCGAGATGCCCACAACCGGGTCGTTTTCATCCTCGCCCACCACGATATTGACCAGCGTGCCGTCCTTCTTGGCTACCACGCCGTGCAGCGCCATAGCGCGGGCGACCCACTGATACTTTTTAATGCCGCCGTAATAGTGCGTATCGGCATAGGCGATATCGTCAGCCTCATAGAAGGGGTTCTGCTTGATATCGATGCGCGGAGAATCGATGTGCGCGCCCACGATATTGACGCCCTTTTCCAGCGGCTCCTCTCCCAGGTGGAACAGCATCACGGCCTTGCCCATGCAATTGACATATACCTTGTCGCCGGGTTTAAGGGCGCGCTGCTGCGCGATGGCCTGCTCCAGATCAACATAGCCAGCCTTCTGCGCGGCGGCGACCGTTTCGGTCACGCATTCGCGCTCGGTTTTGCCGTGATCCAGAAAATCGCGGTAACGAACGCTGACAGCTTCCAGCATAGCCAGCGCTTCATCGTCATAATTCTTCCAGGCATTGGGACGTTCCATAAGCTTTTGCCTCCTAATTTTTATCAGGATCCATACATATTATACCATGCGGCGCAGCGAAAAACAAGCAATGTGCTGCCGTATACAGGGCAAGTACAGGCGGTCAGGCCGGCTTTTTGTCGCGCTTGAGCGCACAAAGTGCAAAGCTAACCGCCAGCGCCAGCGCCGCTACGCTGACCCAGCCAAAGCCCAGCTCGTACAGCGGCAGCCGTTTGAGCGCCGCACTGACAAAGCTGAGCGAAAGCCCGGCGGCGTCCAGAGCGTAAAGTACGCTGACGCAGGCCGTGCAGGCGGCGGTCAAAGGATACGCATAGACATTGCGCTGCCAGAGCCCATGACTCAGACCCATCAGAATCAGCACGATGGCAACAGGATAGATGGCGTTGAGGATGGGCACGGAGATGCTCAGGATGGCATTGAGCCCCAGGTTGCAGGTCAGGAAGGATACGCCCGTAATTGCAAACACCCACGCGCGGTAGGAGATGCGCCTGAACAGGGTGGAGAAGAACTGAGAAATGGAATTGATGAGCCCCACGCACGTGGTCAGGCAGGCCAGGGTAAAGATGACGGCCAGCAGCACCGCGCCCGGCTCGCCAAACAGCTGATGCACGATGCACCGCAGCGTCCATGCGCCGTTCTCCTGGATGGGATAAACGCCGCTGCTGCACATACCCATATAGGTCAGCATCATATACACCAGCGCCAGGATCGCGCCTGCCAGCAGCCCAGCCAGGCGGGTATAGCGCAGGCGATCGCGCTTTTCACGCAGCCCGAAGCCGCCCAGCGTGGTAGAAATGACCAGGCCGAAGTTCAGCGCCGCGATGGTATCCATGGTCTGATAGCCCTCGGCAAAGCCCTTCAGGAAGGGCGCGGTCTGATAGGCCGATTGCGGAGCGGCAACCTCCACCTGCCCACGCGCCAGAAAGCTGATAAACAGGAACACCAGCAGCGCCAGCAGGCTTGGCGTCAGCACATGGCCGATGCGGCTAACCAGCTTGCCCGGCGTCAGGCATAGCCACAGCGCCACCAGGAAGAACAGCAGCGAATACACCACCATCCACAGCGTGGCGTTTGCATCCTCGGGAAGGTAGGGGGCCACGGCCATCTCAAAGGGCACGGAGGCCGCGCGCGGAATGCCCAGTCCCGGCCCGATGGACAGGTAAATCAGCAGCGTAAATACCAGCGCAAAGCGCGGCCCTACCTGCTGAGCCAGGCGATCCAGCCCGTCAAAGCGCGCCACCACAATCACCCCCAGCACCGGCAGCACCACGGCTGTGAGCAAAAACCCCAGCATGGCCGGCAGCGTCGCGCTGCCCGCATTTTGCCCCAGGAAGGGCGGAAAGATCAGATTTCCCGCCCCAAAGAACAGGGAAAACAGCATAAAGCTTACCAGCACCTTGTTTCTCTTGCCCAGTTTCATCTTGTTTCTTCTCCTTTGTTTTTGCAATAATAAAAGACCCGTCTCAAATTGCTTTGAGACGAGCCTTGCAAACGCAATTCCCGCGGTACCACTCAAATTGCAGAAAATAAATTCTGCCGCTTTCAGGCTCCAACAAGCCCTATGCACTAACGTAGCCTGCACGTAAATCCCTACTCGCGCCGTTTTGGGGATTTCAGCTCGGAAGTGATAGGATTCCCTGACGCTGCCCGCCGGGCTTCCACCCTCCCCGGCTCGCTGTACCGCCGCAACAGGCTACTGTCTTCCTCATCGCCGTTGACACTATGGGTCAAGAACTTGTTAACGCCCATTATTTTACTACTTTTGCCGCACGGCGTCAACACTGCCGTACTTAAAGTCAAAGACACCGTACCCGTCCGTATGCAGGTGGGATAAATCGTTCAGCAGGAACACGGCGTGCTCCTTCCACTTGTTGATGCCCAGGACGGTCACGCTCGACGGCAGGATGTCGACAGAAAAGCACAGGCGGTTCACATCGGCAATGTCCAGGCCCAGCCAGTGGAAGATAATATTCTGGATGGTGCCTTTGTGGGCCACAATCAGCAAATTCTCCCGTTCCAGCGAGATGTCCTCTTTCCGAAAGCCCGCAATGGTCCGCTGAAAAAAGCCCCGCCGCGTCTCCCCGCCGGGATAATTGCGGTGATCCAGCTCCCGCAGGGACGCAGGCGGATCGTACAGCAGGCGTGCCTCGCTCTCCGTCAGGCCCGCGGCCCGGCCATTGTTCTTTTCCCGCAGGAACGCGTATGTTTCCACGTTTTCGACGCGCAAGACGTCGGCAAAGATACGCGCCGACTCCCGGGCCCGCTTCAAATCACTGCTGAGGATGCGCAGAGACACTTTCCGCCCGCGGAAATCCCCGGCCAGGCGGAGCGCCGCCTTGCGGATCTGCTCCCTGCCGCGTTCCGTCAACTCCGAATCGGTCCAGCCGCCCGTCAAATGCTCCGTGTGATGCGTCGCCTCTCCGTGCCGTACTAAAATAATCATCTTCCCATCCCGGCGCGCTGCCCTACTTGACAGGATCCGCCGCGCCCGCTCCTTTCTCCACTGCCCCGGCCGTCGTGGCCGCGCCTGCCTGGACCGGCCGCGCCGCCGCGTCCGTCTTATCCGCCTGGATCGGCCGTACCGCCCCGCTGGGTTGCCGGACCGTGTTCAGTTTGCGCGTTACGATTTCCTGGACCTCTTGTTCGACGTTCAAGTCATCGTAATAGGACATTTGCGTCGTCAGGATGTTCTGCATCTGTTTGCGATGGGATACCGCGTTATCCAGCATTTTCTGATACACGTCCATAGCGGCGCCGGCCTTCGTCTCCGCTTCGAAAAGCATGTCATGGCTCCGCTGGGTGCAGTCGCGGAGAATGTCCTGGCTCTGCCCGGACGCTTTGTTCAGCAGATCCTGCGCCTTACGGGCCGCCTCGTCCAACGCCTCCTGGGCCTGTTTCTGCGCCGATGCCACGATGTTATGGGATTCCTTCAACGCGGCAGCCACCATGTCCTGGGACTGCTTCTGCGCCGACGTCACCATGCCCTGACTCTGGGCGTTGGCCTGATCGATCATAAGCTGTGCCTTGCGGTTCGCGTCCGCCACGACCTGGTTCGCGTGAGCCGTCGATTCGGCCTGCAGCGTGCCCGCCTGTTCCCGCGCCTGGGACAGCAGGGCCCGCGACTTTTCGTCTGCCGAAACCTTCAGCTTCGCCGCCTCGATTTCCGCGGCGCTCTTCATTTTCTCCACAAAGGCTTTCGCGTCCTCGCACATGCGGTTCGTCGTATTTTCCGAATCCTTGAGCTGGTTCGACGCATAAAGATCCGCCTCGTCGCGCTTTGATTTATTGTACTTGTCCGCGTCTCCACGCACCTTCATCGCGTAGGCGTCGGCGCCGTTGCGCACTTCCGACGCGTACTTGTCGGCGGCGTCACGGATCTTTTTCACCTGCAGTTCCGCGTCCTGGGTCAGCTTCGCGCAGTACGCCGACGTTTCCTCGCGCTGCTTGCGACACTCCATCTCCACGGACTGGGCCATGACGGTGGCCTTCTGCTCGCTGCTGCGCTTCACCTCGTCCGCCGTTTCCTGCGCCACGGCGAGGGTGTTCTGCATGGTCCCTTCCATACGCTGGTAATACTCCAGCTTGCTGCTGACCCGTTCCACCGTGTCCTTCAACTCGGCGTTGTCCTGGTACAGCCGCTCGTAATCCTTGGTTACCTGGGCGAGGAATTGATTCACCTCTTCCTGGTCGTAACCGCGGAAGCCCTTGGAAAAAGCCTTCCCCTTCAATTCCAACGGTGTCAACATGGCTGCCTTTCCTCCTTAGATGTAGCGCTTCAGCGTAATACTGAAACGGCCTTTTTTGGTGGTTCCCCGGACTTCCGCCAATTCTACCCGGCCCCGGCCGCGGAACGAAAGGACGTCGCCTTCCGCCACTGCCTGGGCGGCATTCTTCGCTTCTTTCCAGTTGATTTTCACATTCTGGCTCTTGATCTCGTCGGCCATGCGGGACCGGCTCGTGCCGTAGCCCGCCGCGGCGACGGCGTCCAGCCGCAGGGCCGCCACGGTAGCGCTGATGACCTTCACCTTTTCTTCCCGGGCCTGCAGGGCCCCGCGCTCCAGGGGCGTCACGGTCACGCTGGCCGCGCCGATGTCCGTCAGGTTGCTCTCCAGATAATTGCCGAAGGCCTGATCGATCACCAGCTGCGCCCCTTCGGGCACGAAGACGATGTCGCCCAGGATTTCCCGGCGGCAGCCCATGCCCATGAAGGCGCCCAGGACATCGCGGTGACCCAGGTCGTAATACCGCTTGTCCCACGCCACAAGATAGGCCGCAATGCCGAAATCGGGCACGCCACGGAAGCCGTCGGACACAAAAGCGGCCTTGACGCGCTCCGCGTTGGGAAAGCCGCCGTCGGTCACCAATGCGATGTCCGGAAAGTTCGCCGCGACGATTTTCGCCGTATTCTGTTCGTGGGGATCGAGGAACTCCGTCACGCGGAACGTATTCGAGCGTTTCGCCCGTTCCGCCAGGTCGATCAATTTGGCCGCCAGCTCCTCGTCGCCGCTGCCTTGGAAGTACTTCCGTATTTTATCCCGTTCTGCCATTCCTGGTTTTCCTTACTTGTTTCCCTTCAACTCTTCACTGCGGTCGAGGACCGCCTGCACCGCGTCGTACATGGCGCCGCGCACGCCGTGGTTCTCCAGGGCGTGGATGCCCGCGATGGTCGTCCCGCCGGGGCTCGTCACCTGGTCCCGCAGGACGTCCGGGTGGAGGCCTGTTTCGAGGACCATGCGGCCGGCGCCGGCAAAGGTCTGCGCCGCCAGCTTGATAGCTGTCGCCCGGGGCAGTCCCGCCATCACGCCGGCGTCGGCCAGCGCGTCTACCAAAATATAGACGTACCCCGGTCCACACCCCGAAACGGCCGTGACGGCTTCTATCTCTTTTTCTTGGAGGACGACCACTTCCCCGCAGGCGCCGAAAATCGTTTTCGCATCTTCCAGGGCGTCCGCCGGCACGCCGTCTCCGGGGGCAAGGGCCGTCATGCCCGCGCCGACCGCCAGGGGCGTATTCGGCATGGCGCGGATCACCGCGTGGCCTGGGAAAATCCCGGTCAGGCGGGCAATCGGCACAGATCCCATAATGGACAGGATGACGGCCTTGTCCGGCAGGGCCGCCGCCACATCGGGCGTCAGGGCGTCGTTCACCATCTGGGGTTTCACGGCCAGGATGACCAGGTCCGCGTCCCGCACGGCGGCGGCGTTATCCGTCAAAGCCGTCACGCCGTACGCCGCGCGCAGGTACTCCGCCCGCTCCGGCCGGTGGGCGCCGACGAACAGGTTTTCCGCCGGCAGCAGGCCTGCCGCCACGATTCCTTTCAGGATGGCCTCTCCCATGGCGCCGCCGCCAATCAAGGCCAGGTTCCGCAAATGCAATGTCTGGGACATTTTTCCTTACCCCCGGTCCATGCCGTACAGTTCCGCCTCGGCGTCCACATTCACATTGTGGGGCGCGCAGACGAGGATATTCGGTCCGATGCCGCGGATCGTGCCGTGCAGGGCGTAGACCGTCCCTGTTACAAAATCTGTAATCCGCTGGCGGACCGGCATGTCCGTATTTTCAAAATTGACCACCACGGGCTGGTCCTTGGCCAGACAGTCCGCAATGGTCTGGCAGTCGTCAAAGCCCGCAGGCTCCAGGACGACGACGCGGATGTCCGTCATAGCCTTCATCTGGATCAGGTTCGTATCCTGTTTTTTCCTGCCGCGGCGGAAGAAGGACCTCTTTTCCTTCCCTTCCGGCTCTTCCGCGGCCGGGACGCCGCCCTTGCGCGCCGTCACGGCAGGAGCCGGCTTGGCAGGCTGTTCCGCCTCTTCTTCCGGCATGCCTTCCAGTTCCATGTCCTCTTCCGGGTCATACAAGCCCAGCGCATCGGAAATACGGTCCAAAATACGTTTTTTCGCCATTGTTTGTTTACCTCCGCCTTCTCCCATCAGGAAACATTCCCTGTCCATCCATCCCCACTCAATAATTGCGCAGACTGTAGTCCCGCGGGCCAAACAAGGCCGTCCCGACGCGGACCAGATTGGCCCCTTCCTCCACGGCCAGGGGAAAATCCCCGCTCATGCCCATGGAAAGCCAGTCGATACGGGGACGCCGCGCTTTGAGTTCACAAAAGCGCTCGTAGCCGCCGTGGAATACCCGCCGGATCAGGGCTTCGTCGTCTGTCGCCGGCGCGATGACCATGACACCACGGACCGACAAATTGCCGTACTGGTCCAGCAGGGGCAGGACGGCTTCGTAGTCCTCCGGGGAAAAGCCTGTCTTTTGCGGTTCCCTTGCCACATTGACTTGCAGGAGGATATCCTGCTTCTTGCCCAGCTTGCCGGCTTCCTTGTCCAATTCCGCCAATAGTTCCCGGCTATCGACGGATTCGATCAAATCGAAGAGGGCCACAGCCTTTTTCGCCTTGTTTCCCTGTAAATGGCCGATCAGGTGCCACGTCCCGGCATGTCCCAAGAGTTCCTGTTTCGCCCGGGCCTCCTGGACGCGGTTCTCCCCGATGTTGGAAACGCCCAGGGCCTGGATGGCCGGAATGATTTCGGGCGGATGGTTCTTCGTCACCGCCACAAGGGTGACCTCCGTCCCCGTTTCCATGGGTCCGCCGCGGTGCTGCAGGGCTTCGGCGATGCGGCCCCGGACCTGGGTAAGATTGTCTGCCAGCATAGGCTCCACTTCCTTTGTCATGTCTTTCTATTTTACTCTATTTTTCCCGTTTTTGCAAAAGCGGACGGCACAGGCAGACTCCCATACGGCCGGTCTTCCCCTGCTCGTACCGGTAGGAATAGAAAAGCTCGTGATGGGTTTCCGTACAGATACCCGCCGTGGCAATACGCTCCGGCAGCACACCGGCCGCCTGGAGCTGGGCTTTGTTGACGCCCCACAGGTCGAGGTGATACCGGCCCGGCGCCGTAGGATGGAAAAAGTCGGTGTAGGCCTGCATCTGCTGTTTGACCGTATTGTCCACTTCGTAGCAGCACGGCCCGATGGACGGCCCGATGGCCGCCAGCAAATCGCGGGGCCGGACGCCGAAGTGTTCCGTCAGGGCCGTCACCGTCTTTTTCGCGATTTCCGCCGCCGTTCCGCGCCAGCCCGCGTGGGCCAGGCCGATGGCACCGGTCACGGGGTCCGCCAGCAGGACGGGCGTGCAGTCCGCGTAGAACAACAGCAGGGGCACGTCGGACAGACACGTAACCAGGGCATCCGTCCCGGCGACCGTCCCGCGCCAGTGCCTCCCATCCGGCGCCACCGTATCCGACAGGGCAAAAGCGCCGCTGCCCACGGCGGCTTCCGTCACGACGGCCACACGGTCCCCGTGGACCTGGGCACACGTCGTAAACCGGGCCGGGTCCACGCCGAGGGCCCGGGCAAAACGCACCCGGCCGGCCCGGACCTTGTCCGGGTCATCGCCGACGTGAAGGGCCAGGTTCAAGGTTCCCGGCACCAGGGTGCTGTCCCCGTGCAGGCGGCAGGAGCAAGCCGTAAGGAAACCGGCCTCCGCGAAAGACGGAAAGGCGCCCCACCACAGTCCATCCCGTTGTTGCAAGACAAACGAATCCTTCATAGAAGATTCCCTCCCTTTCCTCGTCCCCTGACCGTCACGCCTTTTCGTGGCAGACGCCGCAGCGCCGGCAGCCTTCAAAGCAGGCCGGCGTGAAAGCGCCGACGGCCGCCCGGTCCCGTTCCAGGGCCAGATACCGTTCCCGCACGCCCATGTCAAGATGGCTCCAGGGCAAAGGCGCCCCGACTTCGTAAGCCTCGCCGGCCAGTTCCTGTTCCCGGAACCCTGCTTCCGCAAGGGCATCGCGGAAGGACAGGCCTTCGTCCAGGCAGCGCCGCAGGACAGCGCCGAGACGCCGCGTCCCGCGGGACAGGACGGCCTGCTGGACCGACTCCTTAAGGGACTCCGTCAACAGACGGATCCGCCGGTCCTTGCGGAACCCCGCCTGCAGCAGCCGGATCCGCTTTTTCAGGACCGGCACGGGCGTCATGGGACTCCACTGGAACGGCGTAAAGGGCTTCGGGATGAAAGGATTGACCGACAAGATGAGGTCCCCTTTATGACCCAGTTCATCCATACGGGCCCGCACGCGGTGGACGAGGCGGATCATTTCCGCGATGTCCTCGTCTTCCTCTCCGGGCAGGCCGATCATAAAGTACAGCTTAATGTTGGGCATGCCCGCTTCGGCGGCATACTCCATGGCTTCGTAGATGTGTTCTTCCGTAATCCCCTTGTTGATGGCGGCGCGCATTTTCGCACTGCCTGCCTCGGGGGCGACGGTCATGGTCCGCTGGCCGCTGGCCGCCAGGGCCCGCACAAGCTGCGGGGACAAGGCGTCCGCCCGCAGGGACGCACAGGAAAAAGGAACATGCTCCGCCACGAGGCGCTCCGTCAGCCGTTCCATGCCGGGATAGTCCGACACGGCGGCCCCCATCAGGCCGACCTTGGCCGTCCGCGCCGGACGCCGGTCGATATCCCGCCACAAGGCGTCAAATTCCCGGTTCCTCGGCTTGCGGAAGCAGTAGCCGGCCATGCAGAAACGGCAATGGCGGCCGCAGCCCCGCGCCACTTCGACAATATACATATCGGCAAACTCCGTCAGGGGCGACACGATTGCCGACGCGTGCGGGTACGCGTCCAAATCCTGGACCCACTGGCGGGCGATGGTTTCCGGCACCTCCGGCCGGGAGTGCATCCCCGTGAAATGGCCGTCGCCATCGTACTGCGGCGTATAAAAGGAGGGTACGTAAATCCCCGGCAGCCGTGCGGCCGCAGCGAGCTTTTCCGCCCGGCTCCGGCCTTCGAAACGCAGGCGCTCCAGCAGGTCCAGCAGGCGCGGCAGGGTTTCCTCCCCTTCCCCGATAACAAAGCAGTCGACGAAATCGGCCAGGGGTTCCGGGTTGAAGGTCGCGCAGGGACCGCCGACAACGACGAAGGAATCCTGTTCCCCCCGGTCCGCCGCCGTCAGGACGATGCGCCCGAGGCGCAGTTCTTCCAGCAAATGGACGTAATCCAGCTCAAAGCACATGGTAGCGCAAATGTAAGGGAATTCCGACAAGGCCCGCTGGTTCTCCACGGACAGGAGCGGGGTCTTCGTCTTGACGTACTCCGGCAGCTCCCTGCGCCCGGGCAGGAAAAAGCGTTCCACGGCCCAGCCGCGGCTGTCCAGGACCTGGTACAGGATATGGAGGCCCAGGTTGGACATGCCCAGATGGTATGTATTCGGATATAAAAAAGCTACCGGGGTGCGCTGCCCCGGTGCATAGATTTTGGTTCCCGTTTCTTGGGCCAACAGTTCTTTTAATTCCTTGCGCAGATTCCAGGTCAACCTTCGTTCCTCATTTCTCTTTCAGTTTCGCTTCCAAGGCGTCGACGACGGTCTTCAGGACCTTGAGGCGGGCATAGTATTTGCTTTCGGCTTCCACGACGATCCACGGGGCCCAGGGCGTGTCTGTCCGTCCCAACATCTCGTTGACGGCCTCTTCGTACTGGGGCCACTTGGCGCGGTTACGCCAGTCTTCGTCCGTAATCTTCCAGACCTTTTCCGGATTGGCCTCCCGGTCCCGGAAGCGGCGGGCCTGTTCGTCCTGGTCGATTTGGAGCCAGAACTTGAGGATGACCGTATTGGCCTCGGCCCACTGCCGTTCCGTCTCGTTGATTTCCTCATAGGCGCGGCGCCAGTCCACATCAGGCGTCAGTTTCTCAATGCGTTCCACCATGACGCGGCCGTACCAGGTGCGGTCGAACAAAGCGATGGATCCCGGCTGGGGCACGTTGACCCAAAACCGCCACAAGTAGTGGTACATGCGCTCCACGACATTCGGCGCCGCATAAGGATGGACCGCGAATCCCAAGGGATCCAGGGCAGCCGTGACACGGCGGATGGCCCCGCCCTTGCCGGCGGCGTCCCATCCTTCGAACGCGAGGATGGTCGACACTTGCTTCCGGAACGCTTCGACCTGGAGGACCTTCAAGCGATCCTGGTACTCCTTGAGTTTCTTTTTGTATTCGTCCTTTGCCACGGTCTTCGTCAAATCGACGGAGCGCAGGATGTCGAATTTCTTCTTGCTGTCACTGATATTCGTCGACGGCAGGGGATGCCGTTTGCGTTCCGTCTCCTCGGCCACGGCCTTGCCCAGGGCGTCCACGATCGTCGTGAAGATCTGGTACTCCGCCAAATCGACGTCCTCGCCGTTGATGACGTGCCACGGCGCGTTCAGCGTATCCGTCGCCGTCAACATTTCGTCGTAGCGGCGGTAAAAGTCCTTGTAGTTTCCTTCTTCCGTGTAGAGATCCGCGAAGGGTTCCCAGGCCTTGCCCAGGGCCTTGGCGGACTTCTTCCGGTTCTCGATCTGCTGCTTTTCCGAAATATGGACAAAGAACTTCAAGAGGCAGTAATGGCCGTCTGTCAGCATCTTTTCAAACTTGTTGATATGCTCGTACGTCGTGGCCGTCCCCTGGGAATCCTTTTCCAGCTCGCCCTCGTTCTTCTGGTAATACCAGGAATGGCGATAGACAGCCATGTCTCCCGGCTGGGGCAGCTGTTTCCAATACGCCGTAAAAAATGGCAGCTCACGGCTCTGCCTGTCCAATTGGGCCGACGAAAAAACGCGAAAACCACGGGCATCCATGAACTGCATCATTTTGCCCACGATTTCGCTCCGCCGGGAGTGGCGCCACCCCTCAAACAGGATGATCACGGGCAGGCCCGCGTTGCGCGCGTCCCGCTGGACCTGGCCCAAGGCGTTGCCCAGGCTCTCATCCAACAGGGCCTTCCATTTACCCTTCTTCAGCCGTTCCTCCAACTTTACCGTTTCCAGCATTCAAACTCGTCCCCTTCTTTTTGCAACGCTTTCGGTGTTCCCAACAGGACCGCCATGCGGATCCCGTTCCGCAGCTCTTTCCGCGAGAACCTTTTCCCACCGTTCCCGGCCCGACCGGGAACGGCCGGCGCAGGCGCGGGTACTGGCTGTTCCAACGGTGCCGGGGGCCGTCCTTCCAGAGGCTGCCCCTCCAGGGAAGGACGCTGGGACATCGGTTCCGGCGCCGGTGCCGGACGCAGTGCGTCCGGCTGCGGCGTTTCCCGTCCCGGCGCGTCCGGCTGCGGCGCGCGTTCCGGTGCCGGACGCGGTGGCTCCGGCTGCGGCGCGCGTTCCGGCCCCGCCGGCTCCTCAAAGATGGCCGCTTCGCGTTTCAGCTGTTCCTCCAGCCACCGTTCGTCCCCCCAGGGAGCTCCTTCCTGTTTCTGCATATCCATCTCTCCCCTGCCTATCCGCTTATTCCTTCTTATCCGGCGTATCTTCCCCGGACAAGGAGGCTCTCATCTTCGTATCAGCGTTGATGTTGTTCATGCGGTAATAGTCCATGACACCGAGATTGCCGCTGCGCAGGGCTTCGGCCATGGCCGTGGGCACCTGGGCTTCGGCTTCGACGACTTTCGCTTTCATTTCCTGCGTGTAGGCCTTCATTTCCTGTTCCTTGGCGACCGCCATGGCCCGGCGCTGTTCCGCCTTGGCCTGGGCGATGCGCTTATCCGCTTCGGCCTGATCCGTCAGGAGAGCCGCGCCGATATTCCGTCCCACGTCGACATCGGCAATATCGATGGACAGGATTTCAAAGGCCGTCCCGGCGTCGAGGCCTTTTTGCAGGACCGTCTTCGAAATGTGGTCCGGCGATTCCAGTACATCCGTATGAGCCGTGGAAGAACCGACGGTCGTGACAATGCCTTCGCCGACCCGGGCGATAATCGTCGCTTCCCCGGCGCCACCGACAAGGCGGTCGATGTTGGCCCGCACCGTGACGCGGGCTTTGACGCGCAGTTCGATGCCGTTCTGGGCCACGGCGTTGACGACAGGCGTTTCAATGACTTTCGGGTTGACGCTCATCTGGACCGCTTCCAGCACGTCGCGGCCGGCCAGATCGATGGCGCAGGCCCGTTCGAAGGTCAAATCGATATCGGCGCGGTGTGCCGCAATAAGGGCGTCAATGACGCGATCCACATTGCCGCCGGCCAGATAATGGGCTTCGAGCTGGTTGACGTTGACATTGAGGCCTGCCTTGTTGGCCTTAATCAACGGCAGGATGATTTTCGACGGGATAACCCGGCGCAGGCGCATCCCCACCAGGTTGATGATACCCACGTTGACCCCGGCGGAAATAGCGGAAATCCATAATCCGATGGGGACAAACTGGAAAAAGAGAGCCAGGAGGATGAATAGGAGAATCACGCCAAATCCACTGCCTAAGATAACGGAAATCATATGTGTTCCTTCCTTTCTGATTGCGCCACACGGTCTTTCCGGTGGCCGCGTTTCTTGCCTGCGATGGTTCGGAAGCCGGTCTGCTGCCGCCTTCTGGCGCCTGTTTATGGCTGGTTTTTCGCTTCCACGATGACCTTGCCGCCTTCCGTCCGCAGGACCCGCACGGTCGTTCCCGCGTCAATAAAGCCGCCCTGGGACTGGACGTCGACGCGGCGCCCGTCGATTTCCGCGATTCCCGCCGGACGCAGAGGCGTCAGGGCCGTCCCCTCCTTGCCGGCGTACTCCCGCACTACCGGGGTCAGGTCATTGCTGCCGGAGCTCTTCTGGCGCTCCCACAGGACAAAGGGGTTGTACTTGCTGTCCCGCGGCAGGTACCAGGCCAGCAACAGGATCAGCAGCGCCGCGACGGCGTAAAAGGCCACGATTGCCGCGGCCGCCGCCGTCCCCCCTCCCAACAGGAAGAAGGCACTGGCCGTCAGGCACAGGATTCCCGCAACGCCAAAAACACCGAAGCCCGGGATAGTCAGTTCGATGCCCAGCAGGACTGCGCCCGCCAGGGCCAGAGAAATAGTTTCCATAAGGTCTCCTTCCTTGTTGTCTTGCGTGGAACCGACAGGTCTTCGCCAGCGAAATACTTTCTTTTATTATACAATAAAGACTGGCCAAATGCGATACGAACCGGGACGGAAGTGGACAGTGTCATAAAAAAGTCAGGAATTGGCCGGTCGCCGGAAAGGGATTGAAATCAAAAAATCTTTCTGCTATATTGAACATGAAAGAATTCGTATAGCGGCGTGCAAAATGGTACTATTTCCTTTTTCCGCCCTTCCCGGCCCGCCTCCCATTCAAATGGAAACCCGCCGCCGCGGAAAATCCGCGGCGGCGGGTTCTTTTTATGATGCGAAGAAAATCCTTCGCCTCATCCGCCAGGCTGGCGCAAAAAAACAGCAGCGCCGTTTCCGGCACTGCTGTCTGTTTTCTGAAACCTCACTGGCTCAGCAGAGTCTTGGCCAGCCTGCTGATCCTCGAACCGTCGGCACGTCCCTGCACCTGGGGCAGTACGGCCTTCATGACAAGACCCATGCCTTTCGGCCCTTGGGCGCCCGTTTCGGCGATGGCCTTCTGGATAACTTCCGTCAGCTCTTCGTCGCTCATCGCTGCCGGCAGATAAGACTTCAGGATAGCGATTTCTTCCTTGGTCTGTTCCATCAAATCCGCACGTCCGCCTTTGGTGAATTCCGCCAGGGAATCCTCCCGCATTTTGACGCCCTTCATGATGACCGCAAGGACTTCCGCTTCCGTCAGCTCTTCCTTACCTTTGCTATTGATCTCGGCATTGCGGATGTCGGAACGGATCATGCGGATGACCTCCAACCGGAGTTTCCCCGCTTCACGGTCCTTCATCGCCTGCTTCATATCAGCCATGAGTTTTTCTTTTGTAGTCATGACAGCCCGCCTCCATTATCTGGACTTACGTTTTCTGGCTGCTTCAGATTTTTTCTTACGGGCAACACTCGGTTTTTCGTAGTGTTCACGTTTTCTTACTTCGGAAAGAATGCCAGCCTTCTGGGTTGCTCTCTTAAAACGACGCAGAGCGCTTTCCAGGGACTCGCCTTTGCCAACTTTAATTTCTGCCATCTGATCTCCCTCCCTCCACACACTTAGGGAAGTGTTTAGGTATAGGATATCTGCGCGCGGTTTGCGACGGAAAACGCGTGCAGAATCTCACCTGATAATTATAACGTATACACGGCATGATGTCAATCCGCATGCCGCGTCGCGCCCTTATTTTTCCGGCGGGAACGGAGGCCAGCCCATAGCTTTGCCGCCGATAATGTGCATGTGCAGGTGATGAACGGTCTGTCCACCATCGTCGCCCGTATTGATGACCAGGCGGAAGCCCTTTTCCGTCAGGCCCAGGGATTTGGCGATTTCGCCAACTTTGCCCATCATATAGCCCAGCGTTTCCGTGTCCGTCACGGTCACGTTGTCGAAGTGCTTCTTCGGGATCAGCAGGACGTGGACGGGAGCCGCCGGCTCCAGGTCCTTGAACGCCACGACTTTGTCGTCTTCATACGCTTTATTGGACGGGATTTCCCCGGCCGCGATTTTGCAAAATACGCAATCTGCCATGGTTCTCACTCCTTTTCGGGCTTCCGCCCGGCTACACTTGCTTTACGATAAATTATAGGCGTTCCCCTTCGCACTTGTCAACGCCGGCGGCGACGATCCGCACGGGCACGACAGTCCGCGCCAGGTCCGCCGTCCCGGGAAACACGACGCGCACATAGTTTCCGCTCAGGCCTTCCACCAGATCGGGGTCCGACGTGTCCTTCTTCCGCACGGGCTGTTCCACGAGGACTTCGACCACGCGCCCCACGTTTTCCGCAAAGTAAGCCTTCTGCATCTTTTTGTCCAGGTCGCCCAGGGCCTCGGCACGGGCCTTTTTGACCGCGTCGGGCACCTGGTCCGTCCGCGCTGCCGCCGGCGTGCCGTGGCGCATGGAATACGGGAAAATATGCATCTTCGCGAAACCGCACTGCCGCGCGAATTCCCATGTTTTGGCGAAATCATCGTCCGTCTCGCCGGGGAAGCCGACAATCACGTCCGTCGTAATGGCGATGCCAGGCACTTTGGCGCGGATGTCCCGCAAGAGGGCCGCAAACTTCGCCGTGTCGTACGGCCGGTGCATATCGCGCAGCACCTTATCGCAGCCGCTCTGGAGAGGCAGATGCAGGTGCGGGCAGAAGCGCTTGTCCTCGCCCATGAGCGTCAGGAGACGCGGTTCCACTTCCACCGACTCGAGGGATCCCAGGCGCAGGCGCTGCAGGGCCGGGACGGACAACGCCGCCCGGACCGCGTCGTACAACGTTGCGCCATCCTTCCGGTCCTGGCCGTAGCAGCCCAGGTGAATGCCGATGAGGACCACTTCGCGATACCCCGCGGCAACCAGCTTTTCCACTTCGGCCCGAATGCTCTCCAGGCTGCGGGAACGGACAGGACCCCGGGCATAGGGAATGATGCAGTACGAGCAATACTGGTTGCACCCTTCCTCGATTTTCAAATAGGCCCGCGTTTTATCTTCCTCGTTGCCGCCGGCCATCTCCTCAAACAGGACGCCGTCGTCCCAGGGCCGCACCTCGTCGTCCAGCCGGACCGCTTCCCCACCCCGCTTGCGCGCCACAGCCTCCTCCACGAGGGATACGATCTTGTGCCGGTCCTGCGTGCCGAGGATCAAATCGACGCCGTCGATAGCCTTGACCTCGTCCTGCGCCGTCTGGGGATAGCACCCTGCCACGGCGACGACGGCCCTGTCATTTTTGCGCGCGGCGCGATGCACCATCTGCCGCGACTTTTGCTGGCCCGTGTTGGTCACGACGCACGTATTGACAATATACACGTCCGCGTCGGATTCCGTAAAGGGTACGATGTCATGACCGGCCTGGCGGAACAGCAGTTCCATGCTGGCCGTGTCCGACTGGTTGACTTTGCAGCCCAGCGTCAAAAAAGCGATTTTCAACATACGAAAAGAACTCCCTATCTACATTGCGGTTCCGGAAACCGTTATGATTTGCGCATCTGGATACCGACCCAGTCCTGGATCCGGTCCACCTTCGTGACCGTCAGGCCCACGGCTGCGGCGGCGCGCGTCACGTCGTCCAGGTAGGTGTCGATGATGCCGCTGGCTAAAAAGACGCCGTTGTCCTTCAGCTTGCCCGGTACGTCGGGCAGCAGCTGGATGATGATGTCCGCCAGGATGTTGGCGACGATGACATCGGCCTTCCCTTCCGTGCCGTGAAGCAAATCGCCCTGTTGCACGGAAATGCGGTCTGCCAGGCCGGCCTTGGCGATGTTTTCCTGGGCCGTGCGCACGGCCACGCCGTCAATGTCGACGGCCTTAATGTCGCGGGCCCCCATTTGGGCAGCCGCCATGGCCAGGATGCCGCTGCCCGTGCCGACATCGAAGACCTGCGTGTCAGGCCGGATGATTTCTTCCAGTCCCTGCAGGCACAGGCACGTCGTCGGGTGTGTCCCCGTGCCGAAGGCCATGCCCGGATCGAGCTCCAGGACCACATCACCCGTCTGGGCGTCGTACTGCTCCCACGACGGCTTGATTACAATGTGCTTGCCCACGTGCGTCACGTGGAAATACTGCTTCCATTCGTTGGCCCAGTCTTTTTCACTGACCTTGCGGAACAGGACGGGTCCGAAGCGGAAGGCGCCGATGCGTTCTTCGATGAGGGCCAGACCCCGGTCGATGCGGGCCAGGCGCGGCTGCAGCTCCTTGTCCTCGGGATAAAAGGCCGATACGGTCACGACCTGCAGGTCTTCGTCCGACGGTTTGGGAGGGCACAGCTCCCATTCCGTATGCTCCCGCAACTCCTCCAAAAGGACCGGGTCCTCAATCAGCACGCCGTTGCGCGCCCCCGTCTCACGAAGCAGTTCCGCCACGGCCTCCACGGCCTCGTGGGTCACCTTGACGCTGACCTCCAACCATTCTTCCATGTTCTTCCTCCGTTCCATATTACAACTCCAAGTTGTCCGTTTCATACAAAATCGCGACGGCCGCCACCAATCCCGCCGTTTCCGTCCGCAGAATCCGCGGTCCCAGGCTCGCCGCCACGGCCCCGTGGGCCCGGGCCAGCTCGGCCTCTTCCGTCGCGATGCCCCCTTCGGGGCCGATAAGCACGGCCACGCTGCGCGCCCCCGAATGGGCCCGCAGGACGGCCTTCAGGCCCGTCTTGTCCTCGCTCTCGTACGCCAGGATATTCAGGTCGCACGCCGCGTCGTCCAAGGCCTGTCCCAACGGCAGGATGGGATGGACGCGGGGCACGACGTCACGCTTGCTCTGCTTGGCCGCCGACTCGGCGATTTTCTGCCACCGTTCGATTTTCTTTTCCGCCCGGCCGCTCTCCAGCCGCACAACGGAATGGGCCATGGCCACGGGATAGAGATCCGTGACCCCCACTTCCACTGCCTTCTGGACAATCCAGTCCATCTTTTCCCCTTTGGCCAGTCCCTGGAGCAAGGCGATGCGCACCGATGGCTCATGGCTCTCGTGGAGAATTTCCACGGACTGGACCGTCACGGTATTGCGTCCCGTTTCCGTGATTTCCGCCACAAATCGGATACCGTCGTCGGCCGCCACCTGTACCCGTTCCCCAGGCTGCATGCGCAGGACATCGACGATGTGATGGGCATCCATGCCGGAAATGGTCATGACAGGACTGTACGGTTTGGGAATGAAAAAGCGGTGCATGGGCAGGCTCCTTTCGGGAAAGTGTAATAGATATTGTACCATACAACAGGGGATGGCAGGGGCGAAAAATGTGAAAATCAAGCGAAGTCTGCCGCCTCCACATCTTGTGATTCCACGTCAAACAACGCAGCCGCCCTGCGTTCCACCGGGAACTGTGTCAGGAGAGCAGCCAATGCTTCTCTGGCTATTAGCTGGACTCTGTTCGTCTTTGCCAGTTCGCGAGCGCCATGCGTAAAATTGTATGCATTCGTCACAACGACGCATTTAAACTGGCAATGATTGATTTTTTCATAATATTTTTTTGACGCGATAACTTCTCGAACGCCGTCAGCATTCATGGAACGCTTCGTGCTCGTCTGTTTGCACTGAATGAGCAGGTTCGGGAGATTAGAATTCTTTGTGCTGCGTACGACGATATCCGCACCTCTATCATTCGAATCCCGTGTCTTTTCCGCGCTATAACAATCCATACCGTCATAAAGAGAAGTCACAATATGTTCGAAAGTTTTGCCTGTCACCTTATCAATATCGACAATGGTCCAATACTGGCCGTGTACAGTTCCTTCTTCACCCCCGGTTGTCCCAAAAATTGTTTGGAACATGTCATATCCATTTTCAGGAGAATCCCCCGTAGGGAACAGAGCCGATTCGCCCAGTTTGCGCTTATAATCCAGCAACTGATCCAGAATGATGTCAAACGAAGATTCCTTTGGGTAGTCAGGGTCTACCGCCATCGGGATATAGACTGTCACTTCCAGCGTTTGCCCTATTCTGTAGACACGGTCTGTCGCCTGGTCTTCTTTCGCCGGGTTCCAACACCGACTCAAATGAATTACATTGTTCGCACCGGTAATATTCAAGCCGACCCCTGCTGCCAATGGGGAGAGTATTAAAATTCCGAATCCTTTCGCATGATTAAATTTGTCGACGATTTCCTGTCTCTTGAAGGCCTGCATCGTGCCGTTAATAGGCGTAGGAACGTATATGTTGTAAATTCTCTCGAAATAAGTAACAAGCATCCCCTGCAACTTGCGGCTTTCCACAAAAATAATGACTTTTTCTTGCCGTTCCCTGATTTCGTCTAATATTTTCTTCGTGCGAATTAAACGTGCCGACGTATTCAATACCGTCATCGCGTCAGCCGATCCGAAATATTTGTCGTTGTACACTGCCAAATCCGGGCAGAGAGACACGTCTCGTAAGCTGGCAATAAGGCGTAACATATATCCTTTGTTGTGGTCTTGACTTTTATGGACTTCAGCAATCAGCTCATTGTATGCGTTTCTCTGGGGCTCCGTCATAGGATCTTCGTATTTTTTTATCGTCTTTGTAGGCAGATTTTTCGCAATATCCGATTTTAAGCGTCTAATGAACAGTGGGTTCAAATCATCACGCAGCTGTTCGCCGAGTGCTTTGATTTCCTCGACATTTCGTCCGGCCGAATTTAACTTTTTCTGGTAATTGTCATTGAATTCCCGCAAAGTCTTCAACTTGCCCGGTTCGACAAAGTCCATGATGGACCACAAGTCAATCCAAGTGTTCTCTACAGGAGTACCCGTCAAAGAAATCCCGAAATCATATTTCATTGCCTTTGCCGCAACAGAAATACGGGCACTGGGATTTTTTATTTTCTGGGCTTCGTCAAGGATGAGAACGGACCAGGATATACGTCCGAATGACAACTGATAATCCCGCAGGGTCTCGTACGAGGTCAAGACAATATAGTCATTTTCCAAGCTGGAAAAATCAATCATCGGAACAGATTTTAGCCCCTGTCCCGGAGAATAGGATACTATATTTCCCTTCTCGTCTTTAAATTTACGATCTCTTAAACTTGATCCATACAAAGCAACGGTTCCCTTAAAGATTCCGTCCGCCACAAACTTAGCGTATTCTTCTTCCCAATTTTTCAGCAACGCCACCGGGGCGACAATCAAGACAGAAGGCATCGGCCCTTCCTTGTGCTTTTTGAGGGCCGAAATAAACCCATATGCCTGCGGGGTTTTTCCTAAGCCCATGTCGTCTGCCAAAAGCACCCCTTTATGGCCTTCGGTCCAACATGCTGCCATTTTGGCAATGCCTTCTTTTTGGTGTTGATACAGCGTGGTTCCCGGTTTTAGCCCCGTAAAAAGTTCTTCCGTATTTTTTATAGCATAGTGCTTTTCACGTTCCTTGGCCCTAAATAACAGCTCGTCGATATTTTGCCGGATATTCAAGACCGCCGTTTGTTCTTCTTCCGGTTTCGCAAATTCCAATTCCCAATCGCCACGGAACTCTTCCTCTTTGTGGTTGAGCAATTCCAACAGATCTTGAGTTAGTGGATATTCCGTTCCGTCTATGACGACACTCTGTTTTCCTTCACTCTGCGCTTCGAGGACAGCCTGTTTAACAGCGCCGATATTTTCCGGTGTCAGTGTCGGCAGCTCATCAGATACGTCCGAGTCTTTCTTCATAACAGACGTACCTTCCGCCGGTAGCCAGTCATTGGCTTCCGGCTTGATAAAAGGCAGAACATTTTCTTTAAAAGCCCCGATATTGATGACCCGGTCACCATAGAAATTCAAGTCGAAGAAGAACTCTTCGGAGTCGAAAACCTCCCGCGGTTGTATTTTAATCCTCTCCGCCTGCTCTTTACTGAGAGACTTGTATTTACGAATCGTGTTCAAGCACTTGCCTTGTTCCTGCGTGAACACATATATCGTTCCGTCTTTGGTTTGAAACCGCCGATCCGAATATTTTTTTTTGGCAAAGCTTTCATCGAATCCAGCGTCCACAATCGGGCTGTAATTTTCTTTATGTTTCTTTAGCAGCACCGGCAAAACAGAATAAGAATTGTCATCATTCTCCTTTACCCGGATAGACAGCTTGTCGGGCAACACTATCTTTTTCTCCCGAATCCGTTGTTCCAACTTGATCCGGACGAGTTCCGCATAGTGCTGTATCTTGGCAGTATAAGCGTAGCCGGTTACATTGACTTCTACACTACTGCTTCTGGAACTGCTGTCGCTATTCGCCAGCTCTTCAATTTTCCTATTGCAGTTGTAAATGCACTGCAACAATTGATACTGGTCAAAATTCAACAAATACTGACTGTCTTCGTCGCAATCGTTCAACCGCACATAGGCACCGCAAATCGTCGGGTTGAAAAAGGGACGGCCGTCAATATCCAGCAAGCGAAAATGATAACGAAAATCTTGCGCTCCAACATTAGACTTTGTATTTACCTCGATTTCGAACGGCAATTCGTCCGGAAGTTCCAAAAACTCTTTCGTTTCGGAATCCAACAACACAACCTTATCATGCGGAATCACATATTGGTTTTCTTCCAAGCAGGCCAATCCTTCCGCCCACAGAACATCTAGTTGATTTTCCCGCATCTTCACTAATTGGTCGGGAGTCTCTTCCGCTGTTTTCGGGAAAATAAACCCCTTATCCGAAACGCTCCAAATCTCTTGCCGTACGTCTGCCATCATAACCTCCCGACATTTCTGTTATTCGTGGCAATGCAAATCAATCCAGTCGTCTACCCTCTTCTGCCAATTTACGTTGTGAACAAAATCCTGTATTATCGAAGGACTACTTGATACCGTGCCATAATCATAGGCTTTGCTTAAAAACGTTCCATCGTAAAAGTTAAAGGGTGCCGTGCCATTTCTCCATACACGCAACCTACCATTGTGACTGCATTCAATAAAGACATAGTCACCGATGCGGAACATAATCGCACTTTTATCACGATCGCCGGGAGCGGTAAACGCCGCATATCCTTTGTAATGATTGGCTTCCGCGATAGCGGCCGCCCGCTGGCCCAGAAAGACACGCGACTCTTTCATTTCTTTCACATGTCGTTTCCAAAACCATTCTCTGGCATCCCACATCCGTCGATTCTCCTGTGTTCCCTTGACAGTTTGAGAAATCAACCGGAAGAACATTTCCAGATCTTCTTCTGTCAACCAACTAACAAAAACTCGCTTGGCGGCTTTGCTGATTTGGTTCCACTCACTGCCACTGGGATTTCTAGGATCCCCAAATAGATCCAACACCGTCGTCTTGAACTTTTTGATACAAGCACTATTTTGAGCGGCGTCATTTCTCCATATCAAGCTTTCTACCACCCGAGGAAGAATAGAGGAATACACCTTATTTCCTAGCAATTCATCGAATCGATTCACATACGTCCAGATACCTTCTTCCGTTGTTGTTTTGACATCACAGGAAAAGTAGGACAAAATCGCGCAATGAACAAAATTCCCGGCCCGTAAACTGATGGGCCAAAAAATGGTATTCAAATATTTCTGAATTCCATCGGGGAAATGTTTCCCCATCTGCCAGACGCCATCCGGCTCCACGAACTCTGGATGCTGAACTACATAAGGGACACATTGCGATAGGGCTTGGTCTTCCTGCATAATCTGCTGGATAAGTCTCCGAATTGTTTCAAATAACGGCCCCTTCTCGAAGCCACTAAAGTAGACAGTGCATAGATTCTGAAACGTTTTCCTGCGAATGGTCCAATTATACCGGGATTTTACCAATGCATCTCTTAAGAAGGCAATCCCCTTGGTAGCATATTGGATATGCAGATCCGGCACAACAAAAGGCAATAAGCAACACTCGTCCGGTGTAATACCCAACTTGTAAATGTTGCTTTGCCTAGATAAGCCGTTTATGATTTTTCTTTTCAACCGTTCGATAGCTTCCCTGAAGTTGAAAGGATTGATGACAGACGCTTCCTGGATTTTCATTACAAGTTTTTGTAATTCTACCGGAGCAGGAAAATCAACCTTCGCATCTTCCCGGTACAGGTATCTTGCTTTCGTACCCAGCAAAGCCAACGTGGCGGACAAATCATCGTTCATCTTCTGTTACCTTTCCGCATTTGAATCCTTTGGCGGCATCATGACAAACCGGATATCAATGCGGCGATTCGCCTGACGCCCTTCCACGGAATTTTCATCGAACGCATCGTCTTTGACGGGACGCGTGTCCGCATAACCGGAGCAAGAGAAAATCGGTACTCCGTTCGCATTCACAAGAGTATTAAGGCCGACCACATCGAATCTCATCAAATTCCAGGTATTAATGGCCCGCTGCGTGGAAAGTTCCCAATTGGATTGGAAGTATTGGTTTTGAATCGGGACATTATCCGTGTGCCCTTCAATAAAAACTGTTTCCACCGCGTTTTTGTACTCCGGCTTCGTCAGCTCACCGTATAAAATTTGGCTTAATTGCTGTATCGCCTGCCGCCCCTCCGGTTTTATATCTGCATGTCCGGATTCAAACAAAACGCTTTCCGGGATTCTGAGGACCCCCTGCTTCGAATCGATATAGATCTGAACGCCATGATTCATCATATTTCTTTCCACGTCACGCAGCATACTGCTACGGGTCTGCAAGTTTCCCGCATACTGGCTGGTAACACGTTGAAAATTTAACATAAAAAAGCAAAGTGCCAAGATAAACAGGCCTAGCAGACCTGCCATTAAATCACTTAGTGACGTAGTAAAAGAATCCTCTTCGTTTGCAGATACGATTGTTTTACTCTTCCGCATAATCTTTCTTCCTTAGTTGTTTTTGGATTCCTTTTCCCCTTGTCACAGCTTCCACAGATTGTTGTAATTTTTCTATGGTGGCATTCGTATCCTGCAGCAACCCATGGATTTGACCGAATGCCTGGGCGATACTACCATCAAACTGCTTCAGACTGTTCGACAAAGACGATTCCACTGTCTGGTTGTACTTTTCAATGCCTTTATTTAAAGTTTCAAAAGTCAAATCCAATTCGCCACTAACATCTTTGAAATTCTGTTCGTAACTTCCCCACAGTTCCCGCATGGTTTGCAAAGATTCAAGCACATTCTTTATATCCTGGTTATTCTGAATGCTCAGATTCGTCCATGTTTCCACCTGGCTACTGATAGTGTCACTGAATTTGTTCGTAACGTCCTCCAACTGTTCTGCCTGTGTTTTCAACGACATCGTCGCTTGTTCAACCGGTTCGCTGGAAACCTTGAACTTATCCGCCGCAATCCCCGCTTCTTCCATAACCTTCTCGATTCCCGAAAGAGAATTCTGCAACTTATCCTGAGCCTCACTCAGTGTTTTTGTCAGTTTTTCGATTTCCGCGCCGGCGCTCTGAGAAATAGCCTCAGACAAAGTATCCCCGGCACAGGAAGCAAGCTTCCCGATAGAACGATCCAAATTGGCGAAAAGCGGGCTCATTTTATCATCCATAACGTCAGCCATGCTTATAGGCAACGATTGTTCAATTCGGTCGCCTAATTTAAACAACATATCTTCAAAGTTTACCGTGAAGAATTCGTTCAAATTCCGCAGTTGGCTTGCCTGTTCCACCATGACATTCTTTTGTTCCATCAAAATCTCTTCCACACTTTTTTCGCGGAACATAACAATGATGGAAGATACAATAGCAGCAGAACAGGCGTTGAGGTCTCTATCGAACCACCCATTTACGAAATTGAAAGTCAATGCCAAAATCAATCCCCAGACAGAGGTATTGAAAGCGGTCACCGTGCCTTGTAACAACGCTGCAATGCCGGCCTGCATGTGCTCAATCGTGCTCAGATTCAAATTCCCGAGACCCATCGTCAAGCCGATAAAGGTCCCTAAAATCCCCAGACCTGTAAATATTCCCGACATATTGCGCACAATCGTCAAGGAAACGAATCGTTTTTCCTCCAGACTCTTCTTTAGTTCCGATGCACTAAAATATTCTCGTGGATTCTGCGTAAGGAACGCTTCATAACCTGCCTGACTATCACCGGACTTCACTATCGTTTTCTCAAACGCTTCCCATACTCCTTGAACGGCAGTTGTTTTCATTTCCGTATTGAGTTCTTCATACTTCAAGGAGCCCTGCGCGGAACCATCCTCGTCTTTCTCATCGCCTGCATTCCTGTATTTTTCTAAAATCTCTATTGCCAATAGCAAATCTGCGTTTAATTTTCGGTAATTGATAAAATACCAAGCAGCATAGGCCAGACACACTGCAAAGAAGAAAGTGAAAACGATATTGACAAGTCCTGAAAATAATGCCGTAAAAATAATCGTGATGTTCATTGGTTTCCTTCCCCTAAGTCCAAGATTGGAATTGCATTTGCAAAAGAAAACAGCCGCCAATTGTAAAATGAAGTTGGACATCTGAATAAAATAAAGATCCATGGCAGGATCTTTGGTAGAATGTAAGTCACCACAACAAACTTTCTACAGGGGAATCGTCACCATGGACTACTCTCATTCTACCACATCCTCTCCTGTGAGAGGGAAACATCTTTCATATGAGGACCGAGCACTTATTCAGATTCGTCTTAAAAACAACTATTCCATCCGGGCCATTGCCCGTGAGATAGGCTGCTCCCCGAACACTGTCTCGAATGAAATAACACGTGGTTCAGTTACCTTGTATAACGGCCACGTGACCCGTTATAAGGCGTCTGCCGGTCAGAAAGCCTATGAAGACAACCGAAAGCACAGTTGTCGGCATTATGACTTCCTGAGCAAATCAGCGTTTCTGAATTATGTGCTTAAACACTTTACCGCTGTGTTGATCTTGGCTTCTTTGGCATCAAGAACCATAATCTTCCCAAAAAGCGGAAGCGGAAGTCCAAGAAACATAGATCTCGCATCCGCAAGAAAAAGCCGGGACGCAGCATTGAGGAACGTCCAAGGGAGATAGAATCCCGTAAGGAATTTAGCCACTGGGCATATGACCTTGTATCGGGCGCTAAGACCCGGGATGACCAGGCCCTGCTCACTCTTGCTGAACGCAAAAGCCGTGAGTTTCTAATGCTTCCTATTGCAGGTAAGACATCAGCATGTGTCATGAAGGCAAGCAAACAGCTTCAGGAGACTTACAGGGAACACTTTAGGGAAGTGTTTAAAACGATCACTACCGATAACGGTTCGGAATTCGCCGGTCTTTCAGAGCTTGAGAAGATGGCTGATACGTTTGTCTACTATGCGCATCCCTACACGTCCTGTGATAAGGGAACCGTAGAGCGGCATAACGGCCTGATCAGGAGGTTCATCCTAAAGGGTAAGCGGATTGATGACTTTACCGTTCAGCAGATCTTCGATGTGAAAACCTGGTGTAACTGCCTCCCAAGGAAGGTCCTGGGTTACAGAACCCCAGATGAAGTCTTCGAGGAGGAAATCGACCGAATCTACCAGGCTACTGCCTGGCGGAGAGTGTCCAACTTATTATTGCAATTTACCAAAAGAAAACAGTGCTGATTCTATCAATCAATGCACCATTCCGCATTTTAGATGCTCAATTCAAAAATACGCACCATACGACGTCCTGCATGATTTATCATTGCGCATGTTCTATTTTACTACGCTTCACGATTAGTCACAAGCCATATTCAAGCGTTTCAGCATACTATAATCGTTTATACGAAAAAAGCACCCTTGATAGGGCGCTTTTTTCGTTAAGATCCCTTTGACGCGACTAATATCGCTCAGTTCTCAGAAAAGTATGACGCGTAAACTCTCACTGCCAATTTCACTCGCGCCACTCGAAGCCGCAGTCGCGACAGTGGAACCGGAGCCGGTCGGCGTTCCAGAATCCGGCGATGAGGTCCAGGACACCGAGGCCCAGCAGCCCGACCAAGCCCTTGAGGCCCGAATAACCCTGCTTCCGTGCCTCCACGTTTCAGGAATGGCAGCAGGGACATTCAACGAAGCCGTTCACAGGAATCGTTTCCGGACGGCGGACTCCCCCACCGCCGAAAAAGAAATTCCAAGACATAGGAATCACCTCCGGATAGATTGATAAATGATGTTGTGCGGCGTATGACAGTTCTGGCAAAAGGTCAATTCCGCCAATCTGTTAAATTCAGCATACCGATAAACTTTAAGGCCTATATGCCCTTCCGTAATCATTAGCGCTCCGGTAAGGAAAACAACAGTCTCTCTCAAAAAGTCGATATCACAGAAAATTTCTGTACTAATCTCCAAGCTTTCAAAAAGTTTCCCTAGTTATCAAAATAGTGCTAAATAATCCCGTCCAAAGAACAGATTAATATTAGGATTACCCCAGTGCATGCGGGGAATATGTGTGAGAAGGGCCGTGTGCGTCGGCACATCTTTTTGTCACGGACATTATAGCACGAAACGAAATTTTGGCAGGAATTGAATACGCAAGGGAAACTTGCGTAAGGCGGATAGGTGTTGTTTTTAAAATTGGAAGAGAAAAATTTACGGAAAAGGGAGAGTGGTCTCATGTAGGATCACCCCGCGCATGCGGGGAATACGGCATAAGAAAAGCCAGCTGCCGAAGCAGGGGGGCTCAAAAGTAATCAATATCTGAAGGAATGTCTTTAATAGTCTTAATATTTCCTGATTGTTTACATCGGCTAACTATTTTCCCTTTATGACAATGATTGCACCAAATTGCACTAAATCCCATTTTTTCTTTTTTATCAATCAAAACAAATCCTGAATCCAACTCAGTGGAGCCACAAGAAGGGCAACGAATATGATGGCGGCCTTCTTCTAATGCCATCAATTCATCTAACCATTTCATGATTTTTCCCTCCTGTTTTAATTTTAAAGTAAAGTGCCTCGAAACGATACGCCACTTTTTCCATCTCTACTCTATGTTCCTGTACATAAACAGGCCCGTACTTTTTGAATTGCATTACGTGACAATTTTCATGAATTATTGTCCTTAGTAATTCGGTCTCGTTAGAAAATGCCAAAAGGAACAAATCTATTCTTCCAATATGGGATCACCCCCGCGCATGCGGGAAACACTCCATTCTTTCTGACTGCGCAGTAAACTTGCACGCACCAACAGAATCATTCTTCCCCTTCTTCCCCTATCAATTCCATCGGTACCAAAAATGACTGCGTAAACGGATTAACGACAATTCCCGCGAGTTTCTTCGGACTGTGCTGCACCATGGACAGCACTTCCATAAACGGTTTTTCCAGAACAGAAGCTGTTTTGCCATAGTCCTCCATCGCCTCTTGGGAAGAAAAGATTGGGAAGTAGGATTCCCCGTCGCGGTGCAGGATTTTAGGAGTCAGGTGGATGTTGTCCTGGGATTCGACTGTCTCCCCTTCCAGATCTTTTTCCTTTGTTTTCAGCAAGTTCCATAGTGACATCATATCGACATCACTAAAGGTCGCGTCGCAGGGAATCAGGACCGTGCTGTAGGCCAACACACGAAGGACACGAAAACCATTTTCTTTGCTGCTGTCCTCGTGAAAGACCTGGATTGCTTCTTCCAGGGTCATGTCTTCCCGCTCTGCAGGGGTTACCGTACCGTCTTCGTCCAGATCTGCGCATAAAAAGTGCTGATTCTTTTCCACTTCATAAAAGAAAAAGGAAATCCGATCCCCTGCGTGGCAGCCAAGCTTTTGTGTCGGCTCGTTGAGCAGCGTGCCCAAAAAACGGTGGTTTTCTTCATCCAGGCCTTCAATCCGCACCCAGCAGCCCTCGACGCCGCAATCTTTCTTGAGTAAGCACACCTGGACGTCGTCCGGATACTCGGGCTGGCGAAACTCGTCTAAAAAGTCCATCTGGCGGGATTGCAAGACATCGTCGTCCACGTCGTAGACAGACAGATCGTCTACCTTTTCCTTGTACCAGCCGTAGAGCTTCCCTTCGTCGTCGTCCAGGTAGTAACACTCCAAGTCCGCAATACTGCCGATTCGGATTTTCACGGTGATCTCGTTGTTCTGGTCCCAAAACCGAAAGCCCTTCCCCGTTCGGGCCGCCGCGGCCAGGACCTCCAGGGTCATGCCGGCCTCGTGGTCAATATAGCCGTAGGTCAAGATATATTCCGCCTCCTTGGCGCCGGGGAAGGCGTGGATAATCTTGCGCAATTTTTCCGTAACAGGCACGGCGACATAAGACCGGTCAAACGAACGGAATCCATCTTCCCTGTACTTCATGGTATTTCTGCCTCCTGTGTAGTATTTAATCCGGCGAGTTCGTATGCTTTTCCTTATTTGTAATATACCATGCCACGGAGACAACTTTTGCCGTCCCCTGCCCTGCTAGACCTGTTTTTCAAAGCATTATCAGCAGCTATTTGGATGATTTTGCGCCTCGGCTCAAAAAGGACGCTAAGCACAACCATTTCTTCCAGGTATAATACAAAACAACCCTTGCAGGCGCTGCCGTAAACCGGCAGACACGCTGCAAGGGTTGTTGTATTGTTGGGAGAGATTTTGCCGTTTGTTACTTGAACAGGTCTTTGATCTTATCCATAAACCCTTTTTCTTCGGGGTTCAGGCTGTCTCCGGCCGCGTCGGCGAACTGCTGGAGGATTTTCTTCTGTTTTTCCTTCAGCTTCGTCGGCACGACGACCTTGATGCGGACCAGCTGGTCGCCCCGGCCGCTGCCGCGCAGACGCGGGATGCCTTTGCCGCGCAGCCGCATGACGCGGCCCGGCTGCGTCCCTTCGGGGATCTTGATGACGACCTTGCCATCCAGGGTAGGCACCTCTTTTTCGGCGCCCAGGGTCGCTTCCACGATGTTGATGGGTACTTCGCAGTACACGTCGTTGCCGTCCCGTTCAAAGAACTTGTGGGGCTTGACGAACAGATAGACGTACAGGTCGCCGTGCGGGCCCCCTTTGGCGCCGGCGGCGCCTTCGTTGGCCACGCGCAGGCGGGACCCGTTGTCCACACCGGCAGGGATCTTGACCTTCAGATGCTTGACTTCCTTTTTCAGGCCGGCCCCGCGGCATTCGTGGCACGGGTCGCTGACAATCTTGCCCTCGCCGTGGCAGCGCGGGCACGTCGTGACCGTCTGCATCTGGCCGAGCATGGTATTCTGCACGCGCCGCACCTGGCCGGAGCCGTGGCATTCCGGGCAGGTCTCCACCTTGGAGCCCGGCTCCGCGCCCGTACCGTGACAGTGGTCGCACGCTTCGTCGCGGCGCAGGGCGATTTCCTTTTCGACGCCGAAGGCCGCTTCCTCAAAGGTCAGGTCCAGGTCAAAGCGCAGGTCGCTGCCCCGCTGGGGACCGCGGTCCGCCGCCTGGCCGCCCCGGCGGCCGGCGCCGCCGAAGAACATATCGAAGATATCATCCATTCCGCCGCCGAACCCGCCGGCATTGCCGAAACCTTCGAAACCGCCGAATCCCCCGGCGCCGTTGCCGGCCCCGAAGCCGCCGTTCTCGAAAGCGGCCATACCGAACTGGTCGTACTGGGCACGCTTCTGGTCATCGCTCAGGACGCTGTAGGCTTCGTTCACTTCTTTGAACTTCTCCGCAGCTTCCTCCGGATTGTCCTTGTTCAAATCAGGATGGTACTTGCGTGCCAACTTGCGGTATGCTTTTTTGATATCATCGGCGCTGGCGTCTTTGGCGACGCCGAGCACCTCATAATAATCTCTTTTTTCAGCCATGTGTCAACACCATCCCGAGGAATTACTTCTTGTCCTTGTCATCAACGACTTCCGCGTCGACGACATCGTCATCGGCCTTCTTGCTCTCGCTGCCGGCCGCGCCGGACGCGCCCGCACCGGCTTCCGCGCCAGCGGCACCGGCGGCGCCGCCTTCGGCCTGGGTCTGTTTGTACAGTTCCGCGGACAGTTCGTACAGCGGTTTCGTCAGGGCGTCCATGGAGGCCTTGATCTTATCGTTGTCCGTGCCCTTCAGGTCCGTCTTCAGGGTTTCGAGGGCCGTCTTGACTTTGGCGATCAGGTCGTCGTGGCCTTTGCCTTCCATGTCCTTGATGGTCTTTTCGGCCTGGTAGACGAGGGTGTCGGCCTGGTTATGGATTTCGACGCCTTCCTTGCGTTTCTTGTCCGCTTCGGCGTTGGCTTCCGCTTCCTTGACCATGCGGTCCACTTCGTCCTTGGACAGGGTGCCCGACGAGGTGATAGTAATCTTCTGTTCCTTGCCCGTGCCCAGATCCTTGGCGCTGACGTTTACGATACCGTTGGCGTCGATGTCGAAGGCCACTTCGATCTTCGGGACTCCGCGGGGAGCGGCGGGGATGCCGGACAGTTCGAAACGGCCCAGGGTCTTGTTGTCCGCGGCCATTTCGCGTTCGCCCTGCAGGACATGGATGTCGACGGAAGGCTGGTTGTCCGTCGCCGTCGAGAAGACCTGCTTCTTGGACGTAGGAATCGTCGTGTTGCGGTCGATGATCTTCGTGAAGACGCCGCCCAGGGTTTCAATGCCCAGGGACAACGGCGTAACGTCGAGCAGCAGGACATCCTTGACTTCGCCTGCCAGGACGCCGGCCTGGATGGCGGCGCCGATGGCGACGCATTCGTCGGGGTTGATGCTCTTGCTCGGCATGATGCCGGTCAGTTGGCGCACCTTCTCCTGCACGGCGGGAATGCGCGTCGAACCGCCGACCAGCAGCACCTTGCCCAGCTCGCTGGCGGCAATGCCTGCGTCGCTGAGGGCGCTGCGGACAGGACCTTCCGTTCGCGCAACCAAATCCGCCGTCAATTCATTGAACTTCGCGCGGGTCAGCGTCTGCTCCAAATGCACCGCCTGACCGCCGACTGTGCTGATGAACGGCAGGCTGATGGTGGTCATCTCGGTGACGGACAGCTCCTTTTTCGCCTGCTCTGCGGCTTCCTTCACGCGCACCATGGCCGCCAAATCGCGGTGAAGGTCAGCGTGATGCTCCCGCTGGAAAGCATCGCAGACGAAATTCACGATGCGCTCGTCGAAGTCATCGCCGCCGAGGTGGTTGTCGCCGCACGTCGCCAGCACTTCGATAACGCCCTCGCCAATCTCGATGATGGATACGTCAAACGTGCCGCCGCCAAGGTCGTAGACCATGATTTTCTGCGGTGCGCCGTTGTTCAGCCCATAGGCGAGGGCGGCGCTGGTCGGCTCGTTGATGATGCGGCGGACGTTCAAGCCCGCAATGCGCCCCGCGTCCTTCGTCGCCTGACGCTGAATATCCCCGAAATATGCCGGGACGGTAATCACCGCGTCGGTGACGGGTTCGCCGAGGTAACTTTCCGCATCCTGCTTCAGCTTGCGGAGAATCATGGCGCTGATTTCCTGCGGCGTATAGCTTTTCCCGGCGATGGTCTTGCGCCAGTCCGTGCCCATATGGCGCTTGACGGACGCAATCGTGCGGTCGGCGTTGACTGCTGCCTGACGCTTCGCCGCGCTGCCGATGAGCCGCTCGCCGCTGTCGGTGAATGCCACGACGGACGGCGTTGTGCGCTCGCCCTTATCGTTCGGAATGATGGTTGCGCTGCCGCCCTCAACCACGGCGACGCAGCTATTGGTGGTACCCAAGTCGATACCGATGATTTTGCCCATAAAGTTACACTTTCTCAAGGAAACTGATTCCTTGACCTTTTGCGCGATTCAGTTGCGCGCATTGCATACAGTTTTTTGTGTTGCGCAGGGGATTTCACTCCGCAGAGGCGAAAACCCTGCAACAAAACAAATCAAGCAGCATAGGAAAATTCCGCCAAATCAAGGGAATTGCCACAGCTTCTTAATAGCACCGGCAGCAAAGCGGACAGAACATCTGCAGGAAGCACAAACTCATGCACAATTTCGACGGATCCATCGCCCAAGTGTTGTACCCGGACGCATTCGTCTGATACGTCTGCCCTGCCTGCTGATACTGCCGCAAAAGCGCCTGATACGTCGCATTGTTCGGGCTGAGCTGCACCGCGCGCTTCATGTGTTCCAGCGCCTGAATCTGATTCCCCGCGCCGTGGTTCGCCACGCCGGACAGGTAGTACCAGCGCGCATTCCGCCCCGTGCTGGGGACGTTCTGCAAAATGGAACACGCCGACGCGTACCGTCCGGCGAGAATATCGCGGATGGCAGCGCGAACCGACTCGGAATCGCCCGCCTGCTCCTGCGGCCGGTATCTGGAGGGTTGACCTGCGTCTGATAGCTGCCGTAGCTGCCGTAGCCGAATCCGCCGAAGAAGTCGCTGAACGGGTCATAGCCACCCTGCTGACCATACGGATTGCCCTGCTGCTGTCCGCCGTAGGAATTGCCGCCATAAGAGCCGTATGGATTTCCGCCGTAACTGCTGCCGCCATACGGATTCCCGCTATACGGATTCCCGCCATACGGATTCTGCTGCTGGCGGTTGGCGTACTTCTCCGGGTTCATCAGCATGTCGTAGGCTTCGTTGAGTTCGTTCATCTTTTTCGCCGCGTCGGGGTCGTTCGGATGCAAATCCGGATGACACTCCTTGGCTTTGCGGCGATACGCGCGCTTGATTTCATCTTGGCTGGCGGTTTCGGATACACCCAGCACTTTCCGCGGGTCTGTGACCATGCTCGTCAGCCTCCTTTCACCGGGGAATCGTCCCCATTCTCTTTGGTTGTGTTGCCGCTGTGCTTCTTCTGTTTTTCGGCGCGGCGGTGGAGGGACTCGTTGTAGCTCTGCCAGACACCCTCATAGAGGATGTTGCGCAGAATATCCGCATCGGAGACGATAGGCAGCGACTCAAACGCCGCCGAGGCGTCGCCAAGCAGCAGCGTCAGCACGTCGCGCATATCCTCTGGCTGACGCTCCATCAGCAGCACGGGATTGTAGCTGTGCTTGCGCGTGTCGGCATCGTAATCACAGGCGGCATCCACCATGTAGATGAACCGCCCCAGCGACGCGCCGAACAGTCGCAGTGTGCGCGACCAGTAATCCTCCTCGTGCACGAACAGCGACGCCATCAGCGCCCCGAAGCAGTTTGCCGCCGCATCGGGGGAATCGCTGTGCGCCGCTTCCACCTCGCTCAGCGCCCGAAGGTTCTTCTCCAAATCGGCGCACTGGCGGGGATAATCCGCGCTGACCGCCTCGTAACGCTTTTTCAGCAGCTGCGCGGTCAGCCCACCCGGCAGGGAGCGGTCGTCCTGCCAGTCGTCCAGCGCCTTGAAGTACGCCAGCGCGATGGTCATATCGGCAGCGTAATCCGTCATCGACGTGCGGACGAAATCGTGCGCTTCCTTCGGGTGCGGCAGACAGCGCATCTGCCCGTGCGCTTCCGCCGGCTCATAGAGCGCAGAGAGGAAAATCGCCAGAAACGTCATGTCGTAGGTGAGCGTCATGCGGCCGCGGAAGCCGTGGCGGTCGCCCAGTGATTGGCATAATCCGCAGTACCATGCCCGATAGCGCTTTTTCTGCGCCTCATCGAGCGATTCCAGACAGGGTCTGACATAGCCGAACATTGTTTACGCCCTTTCGTCGAACTTGTGCTGGCATTTGGGGCAGGTGATGTGCTTTTCGCCGCAGCCGCGCTTGAGGCGCAGGCGTGTTTTGCACTGCGGGCAGCGGAAATACTTGTAGGTCTTTATGCTCCTGAGCCGCAGGAAAAACTGCCGGATTTCCGTCTGCGCGTGTCCCGTCTTGTCCATGAACTGGCGATTTTCCTCCTGCCGCTTGGCGACGTTGCGGCTCAGCATCCGCCACAGAGCATACACATAGCACAGCATGGACAGGAAACTCGCCAGCGGCAGGCGGAACAGCGAAAGCAAACTGAAAACGATAGCGGCGACGACCGCTGTGAAGCCGAGATTATCCGGGCCGTTGCGCCCCTGCATCCAGTTCGCGAGGGCGTTCTGCATCTTCGAGAAAAAGGACATCGGTGATTTCCTCCTTTGCTTTCGGAGCATAGTATACACCCCGAATTTGAGCCTAATGTGAACAAATGAAGAAGAAACCGCAACAAATTCGGCGGATACCCGCATTTTTGCAATTTTCGGATTCACCTGCGCCCGCTGCCTGCGTCTTGGCGCATTTTCATCCGAAAATCGCATGGTTTCAACCTATAAGAAATTCTGCGCCGATTGAAAAAAAACCTTCTTTGTGGTATGATAATTGCATGAGAGTTTCATGAGAAAATGAATGCGAGGTGCGTTGACGGTGCTGCTGCGGAATGGGCTGTTCTTTGCGGATGATCATTTTTGGGAAAATCTGTGCGTCCGGCTGGAAAACGGGCGCGTGACAGCGATGGGCGAGGGCGTAGCGCCGTTGGATGGCGAAGCTGTGATAGATCTGCAGGGGGATTTTGTCCTGCCGGGGTTCGTTGACGCACACATCCACGCCTTCCGCGGGCATGACACGATGCAGGGCGAGGACGCGATTCGCCAGATGGCACGGGAGTTGTATCAGGAGGGCGTTGCGGCGTTCCTGCCGACGACCATGTCCGCCAGCGTGGAGGATACGCGCCGGGTGATTGCCGCCGTCCGCCGCGTGATGGATACGCCGGAGCAGCGTGCAGCACGGGTGCTGGGGGCGCATATGGAAGCGCCGTTCCTATCGCCGGAGAAGGCAGGGGCGCAGCGGAAGGAGTTTTTTCTGCATCCGAGCTGGGAGGCATTCCTTGACCTGACAGGTGGCGACATTCAGGCAGTGCGCGTCATCACGATGGCGCCGGAGCTGCCCGGCGCGGAAGATTTCATCCGCAAGGCGGCGGAGAACGGCATCCACGTTTCCATTGGTCATACGGCAGCGACCGACGAACAGGTGCATCAGGCGGCGGACTGGGGCGCGACCCGCGTCACCCACACCTACAACGCACAGACGCCGTTCACGCACCGTGCACCCGGCGTTCCCGGCGCGGCATTGACGGATGACCGCCTGTTTGCGGAGTTCATCGGCGACGGTGTTCACCTGCACGACGACGCGGTGAAGGTGCTTCTGCGCTGCAAGGGGCCGGACAAAGCCGTTGCGATTACGGACAGCATGGAAGCAGCGGGCTTGCCGGACGGCGAATACGCCTTAGGCGGGCAGGCGGTCACGGTGCGCGGACACGAGGCGCGTTTGCACGACGGCACGCTGGCGGGCTCGGTGCTGCTGATGCGGCAGGCGTTCCAGAACCTGATGGTGCGCTACGGGCAGACGCCGGAAGCGGCTGTGCGCATTTGCACGGAGAATCCCGCGCGTTCGATTGGCGCGTCAGGCTTCGGGACGATTTGCGTTGGGGCAAATGCGCCCCTCACAAGGTGGGGGAAGGATTTCGCTTGGAAGGGAATCCTTGGGTGAAGGAACTTTTGGGTTTTGGCATACTTGTCTTTCTTTTTCTGGCTGAATTTGATTGGAACAGGGGGAATCGCCTCCGCAGAGGCGAAATCCTGCATCAGCACGCGGAAGAAGTATGAAGAAGCGCACAACTCAATCGCGCGAAAGGGTCAAGGGGCAATGCCCCTTGCGGAGTCCAGAGGCAGAGCCTCTGGTGGGTTCCAAGGGCAAAGCCCTTGGAA
>ENA-ORNY01000246-ORNY01000246.1-human-gut-metagenome-genome-assembly--contig:-NODE-246-length-40987-cov-5.858375_pt1 | contig 40987 bp, 42 predicted proteins | sample MGYA00242122_ERZ509036 | MGnify/ENA primary metagenome ERZ509036 (study PRJEB26280, sample SAMEA2338696) | human gut metagenome | biome: human gut; feature: human-associated habitat; material: faeces... | reverse complement strand
TAGGTTCTCGTACCGTATTGCGTGTTCAGCACAATCTTGTCTCCGGACTTCAGTGTATGAATTTTTCCGAAGTTGTTTTGAACTCCACGATTGTGTCCCGCAAGGCACACATTGCCATCCCAGATGGAGGAATCAATCACATGGCCAGCTCCGTACTTCATATTCTCGTTGGAGGTTCCTTCGGTGATGGTGTAATTGATTTTCAGCGCGGGAATCTCGATAGTTCCCAGCTTTCCCTTCGAATTGTAGGATGTCGATGTGACTGCCGTGAACTTGGTCGTTGCCTGAGCGGGTGTCGCAGCGTTTGCGGGCGTCACCGCGCCATAGGAACCGCTACCACCGTCAACCGTCGGGAAACCATCAGCTCCAACAGAAACACTGCCGCCGGTGATAGCATCGGTCAGACTGCCGGGACCGACAGCGACATTATCGCTTCCGTCGATTCCGCGCAGGTCAATGAGTTTTTCAGACCTGTTAGGCAGATACGATTCCGGCGTTCCAAATCCGGGAGGCGCGTATGCCGCATTCTTGCTGTAATCCGACGCGCTGTCTGCGGCTGGGATTTCAAATTCTACCGACGTGATAGGGCCGAAGTTGCGTTCCTTGGCTCCTTCAACGGTGTAACTCATGGCGTTGGCGGGAAGTGCCGCCAACGATGCGGTCATTACTGTCGCGACCACAAACGCTCCAATGCGTTTCTTCACGAAAAATCTCCTTTCTCAGTCAAAATGGTTGTAAGGTGTGGTGGGGCTTGAAAACAAAGGCTTACTTCTTTTTCTCGTCCGGCTGATTCTGGTAAATCTCCTCGACCGTCACAGTCTTGTCTTCCTTCTTGCCGAAGAGAATGGGCCACAGAAAATACAGCAGCCCGACCAGCATTGCGAAGAACAGTACGGTGAACAGAACCATGAATCCGTTGGTCGTGCCGTCCTCATTCAGATAGACGTCATACCAATGAGAAGGCTCTTCCTCCGGTGCGAACAGGAGCGTGCAGAGGTAGCCCTCAACCTCGTCCTTTTCCACTGTTCCATAGTAATTGACCTCGTAGGCATAACCCTTAGCATAGCTGTAGCCAACCTTGCCGGAGTATGTCGCGGTTGCAGTAAAGCGGTTGCCAATATCGGGGTCATACGGATTATACTGCGCATCCTCACTCCAGGAGCAGTTTACCAGCTGAAGGGTTGCGCCGCCGGAGGTAACGGTTTTGCCGTCCTTTTCGGCTGCGCCCGCAACATAAAGCAATGCGTCAAAATCATCATCGGCGTTGTCATCGGCGGTGTTATCCTTGCCGGTCTCTATGCGCTCTTCAACACGACCATCTTCCCGACACTCACGCAGAAGATCTCGGGACTGTTCGATTATAAGGGCTAAACACCAACTGCGGGGACGGATTTCCGTCCCCGCACAACCTCAAAAAGAAAGGAGTGCGTATGATGATTTTACCTCCGGTAACACCGGTGATGCCGATTGATCCGACAAGAGTCTATGAGTTGGTTTCCGCCAACACGGAAGCCGTCAAAGCCGTGCTGTTTCTGTTAGGCTTCATCGCCTTTGCGATAGTCAGCTCGGTACTGACCGTCCGCTACCTTGCGAAAGCAAAAACAGGACTGTACTCCGAAATCGGCGGAAGTATTGCCATGTCGGTTGCGGTGCTTTTGTTTATCCGCTACGGCGCAAGCCTTGTTGCATTGCAGGGACTGCTCCTATACGATCTCTTGCTGTATGCCTCGGTTTCGGACATCCGCACGAGAAAGGCGGAAGATTGGGCTTGGATCGCCATGATCCCGCTTGCCCTCTGCAGCATTCCGCGCATCGGCATTCTCTCTATGCTCCTCGGAGCCGGTATCGTCTTCCTTCCGCAGCTTGCCATGGCAGTCTTACCCCCGCACAAAACACTCGGAGGGGCTGACATCAAGCTCTCAACCGCTTCGGCGTTTCTGCTCGGTGCGGTTCGCGGTGTGGGAGGATATCTTGTCGGACTTCTTGCCTCGGTCATTTTTACGCTGATCTACAACAAAGCAAAAGGCAGAAGTAACAAGAACTCTTATCCCCTGATTCCGTTTCTTGCGGTCGGTGTGATGGCGGCATTCTTTATATAAACGGAAACACGCCGATTGACCGCCATTGCTTTGAAAGACAGAGCGAATATTTATATCTGAAAAATCTTGGAATTTTCATTTTGCTGTTGAATTTTACGAAGAATTCGTGTATAATATAATCAGCAAAGAAAATCACAGGAGGTAAGAGTATGCCGAATATCAAACCCGTTTCCGATCTGAGAAGCTATAATGAGGTTCTCCGCGATGTGGCGGTTGGTGAGCCTGTATTTCTGACCAAGAACGGCAGAGGAAGATACGCCATTGTGGATATGGACGAATTTGAGAAGACACAGGCGACGCTGAAGCTGCTGGGAGAACTTGTCAAGGGCGAAATGTCTGCCAAAGAAAAGGGCTACACGGACTTCTCCGAAGTGGCAAAGCTGCTTGGGGTGGACAATGGCTAAAATTCAGTTTACGCCGGAGGCGATCAACGATCTGCAAAGCACCCGCAGGTATATCGAGGAAGAACTCTGCTCCGAACAGGCGGCACAGAATACGATCCGAAAGATCATGAGCCGCATTGCACAGCTTGAAACATTCCCCGAAATCGGTGCGCTCCTGAATTCCATCGTGCCGGTAGCAAACGATTATCGGTTTCTTGTATGCGGGAATTACACAGCGTTTTACCGTTATGAAAACAACGAGGTGCTCATCATCCGCGTGTTATACGGACGGCGGAATTTCATGCAGCTTCTGTTCGGAGAACCCGAGGAAGACTAAAAAAATCGAATATCAGCCAACAAAAGCATCGTGAAGCATCACGGTGCTTTTTTCTGTTGGCAGAAAGGAAACAAACCATGAAAAAGAAAGAAAACAAAGGTACCGGCTCTCACGGGATCGGCAACCGCACGGTCATCGGCATCATCTGCATTGTCTCGGCGTTGCTGATCTGCTTCGGAGTTGCTCCGGTCGTCAACCGCATTTCGGACGGCAAGGTGGCAATCGTGCGTGTGATACGGCAGGTCGAAGCCGGTGCTGTTATCGGTGCGGATGATGTCGCAGTGGTGGAGGTCGGCAGGCATAACCTTCCCGGAGGGCTTGTCACAAAGACCGAGGATGTCATCGGCAAGTGTGCCAAGAGTGATCTCTATGCCGGGGACTATATTCTGAAAGACAAGCTGACCGGAACCGAAAAGACAGCAAAAGACCTGCTTGGGAACCTCGGCAGCGGCAAGAAAGCCATCAGCGTCACCATTCCGTCCTTCGGCAACGGCTTTTCCGGCAAGCTCCGCACGGGCGATATCGTCAGCATCATTGTCTATGACAACACCGAAAACCGCGCGTTTACGCCAAAGGAACTGCAGTATGTCAAGGTCATTACGACCACGACCTCGCAGGGTGTGGATCACGAGGATGTGGAGGACGGCACACAGCCCGTCACCATCACCTTCCTTGTGAATGCGGAACAGGCGGAGCTTCTCTCGCTCTACGATAAAACCGGCTCTCTCCATGTGGCACTGGAATATCGCGGGGACAGCGAAACCGCCGCAAAATATCTTGCCGAGCAGGACAAGGTACTTAAGGCGGGTGGCTGATATGAAAGCAGAAAAAGGAAAAATCATTGCCGTGTGGGGTTCTCCCGCCTCCGGCAAGTCCACCTTTGCGGTCAAGCTGGCGACCGCCATCTATGACAACTTCGAATCTACGGTCATCGTCCTGTTTACAGACCTTGAAACCCCGATGATTCCCGTCATCTTCCCGAACGACAAGCCGGAGGACAACGGCTCGGTCGGTGTTCCGCTCTCAAAGACGGATATTGAGAAGGAGGAAATCATCAAAAACCTTGTGACCATCAAGAGCCGTCAGAATTTCGGCTTTATCGGCTACAAGGACGGTGAGAACAAATTCACCTATCCGCGTTTCGGTCGCGCCAAAGCCGAAGAACTGATTGCGCGCCTTTCGGAACTTGCGGATTATGTGATTGTGGACTGCGTGAGCAGCCTTGAATCCAATCCGCTTGCTTCCACTGCCGTCGAGCTTGCCGATCAGATCATCCGTCTCGCCTCCCCCGACCTGCGGAGCATCAGCTACTACCTATCACAGCTCCCGCTGTATGTGGACAGCAAGTATCAGTCGGAAAAGCAGATACAGGGATTGAACACCCCGAATGCAGATGTTTTCATGCCGATTGAAGAAGCCAAATCCCATCTGAAGGATCTGGCGTTTACGCTTCCGTACAGTCGGCAGGTCAAGGAGCAGGCGCAGAAAGGAACACTGTACGAGAAAACCACCGACAAGAAGTTCCAGAGCCGTATCACCGAGATTGCAAGGAAGGTGGTAGAGTATGACGCGGACTGACCTTTGGAAAGCACTCGAAGAAACACAGCTCTATATCTCAAAATACTACGCCACCGCACTCACGGACGAGGACAAACACGATCAGCTCAAGGCGTATATTGAAAAATTCGTGCTGGACAACGGCTACCTGGTGGACGGCTTCACCGATGAAGAACTGGTCAACCGTCTCTACTCCGAAATGGTCGAATATTCGATTCTGACACCCTATCTCGGCGCATCCGACATCGATGAAATCAATGTCAACGCATGGGACGATGTGGTGCTGACCTACTCGGACGGCAGAATGGTCAAAACCGAAGAACACTTCCACTCGCCCGGTCATGCGGTCGATATTGTCAAACGCCTTTTGCACCACAGCGGCATGATTATCGACAACGCCATGCCCATCGCGCAGGGACACCTGCCCGGCAATACCCGTATTACGGCGATCAAGAGTCCCGTTGTGGATGAGGACTGCGGCATTTCCGTTTCAATTCGTCTCTTGCACCCACAGCGTGTGGATCGCAAATGCCTCATTGACAGTGGAATGGCAACCGAGGAAATCATGGAATTCCTCGAAATGTGCGTCCGATACGGCGTCAGCCTTGTGGTTGCGGGTCGAACCTCTTCGGGTAAAACAACGCTTCTGAACGCACTGCTCGGGAGCATTCCCGATGACAAGCGTATCTACACCATCGAATCCGGCGCACGCGAACTGTTTCTCATCAAGCGGAACCGCTTCGGCGAGGTACAGAATAATGTCGTGCATACGCTCTCCCGACCGAGCGACAACGGCGCTTACAACATCTCGCAGGAAGAACTGGTGGTTGCGGCACTCCGATTCGATCCCGACATTGTGGCGGTCGGAGAAATCCGCGATGCCGAGGCAAACTCCGCCGTGGAAGCCTCGCTTACGGGACATACCGTTGTGACAACCGTTCACTCCGGTCCCGGTGAAGCGGCGCACGGCAGAATCGCACTTCTGTGCCAACGCAGGTTTGAGCTTGGCATGGAGGTGTCGCTCAGCCAGGCGCGTCAGGCGTTTCCGCTTGTGGTCTTTGCACACAAGTGCGAGGACAACAGCCGTAAGGTCATGGACATCTCCGAGGTGTATGTCGCGCCCGGCGGACAGGCGGAATACCGTTGTCTCTACCGCTACAACATCACGGAAAACGAATATAAAAACGGGCATTTCACCATCAAAGGCGACTTTGAAAAAGTCAACCCGCCGTCCGGGCATCTCTGCACCATCCTGACAAGATCGGGAGTGCCGCAGGAGCTGCTCGGTCGTTTTTGTACCGTCAGAAAGGAGGCAGAAGCCGAATGACCTATGTCTATCTCATCTGTTTTCTTCTCTCTGTCATTGCCGTCATCTGTCTGCTCGGACTGACTCCCGAGGGGATCACGACAGACCTCATGAAGTTTGTTTCCCCCAAGCAGACGCTCCGCGACAAGGTGTTGGCGCAGAAAGGAAGAAAGAAATCCAGAAAACTGACCGTCGAGCTGAACCGCATCCGTGATGCGCTGATTACAACTGGCAAAGGCGGACAGTTCACCATTGCGTGTGCATCTTCGCTTTTATTGATGCTGATTGGATGCATTGTGGCGATTGCCATCGGAAATGCATTCCTGATCCCCGTTCTTGCCATTGCCTTTGCGCTGATTCCGTTTGCCTATGCCAAAAGGACAATCAGCTACTACAACAATCACATTCAGCAGGATCTCGAAAACGCACTCTCGCTGACCACAACCGCCTATCTGCGCACCGATGACATCATCACGGCGGTACGGGAAACCGTCCCGAACCTGCGTCCTCCGATCCGTGAAATCTTTGCGGATTTCGTGGCGGAAAGCACGATGATTTCCTCCAACACCAAGCAGGCGCTTCGCCATCTGAAGGAACGGGTGAAAAACTCTGCTTTTGAGCGATGGTGCGACACGCTGATCATGTGTCAGGACGACCGCACGCTGAAAAAGTCGCTCATGTCCACGGTGGAAGCCCTGTCCGATGTCCGCCAGGCAAATGCCGAGGTCAAGGTCGTGCTGAATGCCGCGCGCACCGAATATTTCATGATGGCGGGGCTTGTGCTTGTCAACATTCCGCTTCTGTACGCGTTGAATCAGGATTGGTACAATGCGCTCATGCACACGGTTGCGGGCAAGCTCGTGCTTGCGGTCTGCGGATTCGCCATTATTATAACGGGGCTTCTCATGTTCCGATACACGAAGCCCATCGAATACAGAAAGTGAGGTGACAGCCTATGATCATACCCATTCTTGTGGCAACCGTTGCCTCTCTGGGACTCGGACTGATCCTGTCGGATCTGCTCCGTGTTCCGTCCTTCGCAGTTTCCAAATCCACGCACAATCTCGGGAAAAGGCAGAACAAGAAAACCAATCCGATAGAGCTTTGGCTGAAGGAAATTGCGGGAACCCTTGCCGGCAAGCTGAAAATCAACGAATACAAACGACTGCAGCTGGAAGCCGACCTGCGGACGGCGGACATGCCGATGACACCGGAACAGTATATTGCGAACTGCATTGTAAAATCCGGTTTTGTCGCGTTGTTTGCCATTCCCCTGTTCTTCGTGTCCAAGCTGCTTGCGCTGATTGCGCTTGGCGCGTCGGTGTTGATGTATGTCAACGAATCGCGCAAGGTCAGCAACCGGATCAAAGAACGCCGTCGCAAAATCGAGGCGGATCTCCCGATGCTGTCCTCCACCATAGAAAAGTCACTGGAACGAAGCCGGGATATCATCACCATTCTCGACAATTTCAAAGAAAATGCCGGACCGGAACTCCGCCGCGAGCTGGAAATCACGGTTGCGGATATGCGTTCGGGAACGGCGGAAGTCGCCCTCTCCCGTCTTGCCGCAAGAGTCGGCGGCTCCATGATGCCCGACATCGTGATGGGGCTGAAAAGCACGCTGAACGGTGACAACACAGCGGTCTATTGGGCGCTCCTCAACATCAAGTTTGCCGAAGCACAGCGCACCGCACTGAAAGCGGAGGCAAGCAAAGCCCCCAAGCGTGTCAAACGGCTTTCGATGGTGCCTCTCGTATGCTTTATGCTGATCTATGTGGTGGTGATCGGGCAGACACTGCTGTCGTCACTCGGAGGGCTGTTCGGATGAAAGACTTGAACATGAAGAAATCAAAAAGCAAAAGACATCCGGTTCAAGCCCGAAAGCGCGCCTTTGCTTTCCTTAACAACAAGAGCGGCGAGGGCTATGTCGATGTGGCAGTCACAGTCATAATTGTCGCCTTTGTCCTTGTCTTTGCCGTCAATGTTGTTTCTCTGGTGGCTCTGAACCAAAATCTCAAGACCGTATCCGATCAGATAACCGACTATGCGACACTGAACGGAACGGTCGCGGTAGACAGTTATGCTGCCGAGCTGAAGAAGCAGACCGGAATCGATTTCGGATATTCCTTTGACGGAAGTCAGCTATACGATGCAAACGGCAAAGTACAGCTTGGCGACCGGATCATCTGTACCGTCACCTATCAGCTTCGGATGCCCGGCTTCGGGGATTTTGTTCTCCCCATCAGCCTCAAGGCGTCGTCAAGCGGACTGTCGCAGGTCTATTGGAAATGAGGTGAGGTGCTTGAATCACATCAAAGAAGCTCTGAAAGACAAAAACGGCGATGCGTACATCTGGTTGTGCGTCATCGTCGTTTTCATTTCCATGCTGCTCTCGGTTCTGATCCTGTACATGGGGCTTCTGTCACAGGTACAGATACAGAAACGGGAGGTAAAAACCAAGCTCGACAGTGTGGTATCCGAATACGCCACCGAGATGTTTGATGCCATCAAGCAAGGTGCGCCATCCGAACAGTATATCGACTACGACGGGCTGGTACGCAAAACCTATGCAAGGCTCGGATTTCCAAGCGACACGGTAACCGAATACGCCTACCCGAACGGCAACTGCGTGATGATGCGTCCGCAGATTACAGCCCTCAAAGGTGACGGCTTCGGCATAACCGTCAGATACACGGTTGTCTTCCCGATAAAATGGAACGGCAACGCCTACAAAAGCCTCGAAGTGCCGATAACGGTCTCGAGCTATTACAAATTCAAGTGAAAGGAGCTTGTATGAGTAAGAAAACAACTACGATTACAATGGTGATCGTCGCACTTGTCACGCTGGCAATCGTTGCGACGGTTATCCTCTTTGCCGTTAAAAACGGCAAACAGCCGGAGGAACCCGTGGAACCTTCGACTGACATCACCACTCCCCCGGAAAAGCCGGATGATCCCGATCCCGTAATCCCTCCGATTGATTCGGACAGCGGAAAGGAAATGGACAAGCCGGATGACAGCAAGCCCGGTACCGGGGATGTCCACATCGATGTCGAACAGCCCGTTGACGGGAGCCGGAACGACAAGCCCGGCATTGACGGCGATGTCGCGGTTATTCCTGGCGTTAAGGAGGATACCGAATGAAGAAATACGCAATCAGAATTCTGTCGCTCCTCCTTGTGGTCATGACGCTTGTCGGGGTGATCTCACTTCCGGTGTCGGCGTACAGTTACCCGATGAACTACACGATAACCTACAAAACCTCAGACGGCAAAGTGTTGGATACGAAAAGCGGAACGGTTGACGCTGCGGCTGACACAAGAAATGCGCTGCGGATTACCTCGCCTTCTTTTGACGGATATGTTCTGAAAAACGACAGTGATGCAGTCGTCACGGGTTCCATGATTTCTTGGCGCTTTCCCGCATCGAACTATGTCCGCCACGGGTCGGGAAGCTACACCGTATATTACGAAAAAGCCTGCAAAATGGTCGTCCATTATGTGTACGGCGCATCGCGCAGAACAGCGACAGTGGACAAAACCGCTTACGGAAAGCGCGGTTCAAGCTACACCATCTACTCTCCGACGATCAGCGGATATACGCCGTCTAAATCATCGGTTTCGGGCAGCTTTTCATCGGAAAGCAGCTCCGCAACGGTGTATTACTACGAAAGCACTTATACCATCTCATTCAATGCGAATGGCGGTTCGGGTGCGCCGTCGAGTATCACCAAGAAGTACTTTACCAATGCAACCTTGCCAACTGCAACGCCTTCTCGCACAGGATACACCTTCAAGGGCTGGGGAACGAGTTCTTCCGCTTCCTATGCGGCATATCAGCCGGGATCAACATTCTATACGAATGCAAACACGACACTGTATGCAGTCTGGTCAGCCAAGACTTATACCATCAGTTATAATGCCAACGGCGGCTCGGGCGGTCCGGGTTCACAGACGAAAACACACGGCATCAAAATGCTCATCTCAAGGGTTGAGCCGACAAGAAGCGGTTATACCTTTCTCGGATGGAGCACCTCGCCCTCGGCATCAAGCGCATCGTATCAGCCGGGCGAATGGTATTATGCAAATGCTGATCTTGCCTTTTACGCCGTATGGAAGAAAAACGCACCTGCAACCTATACGGTGTCGTATGACGCAAACGGCGGAAGCGGTGCGCCGGGCAGTCAGACCAAAACCGAAAATGTCACGCTGACGCTGTCTCCTGTATCGCCCCGCCGCACGGGTTATACCTTCAAGGGCTGGGCAACGAATAAATTCATGCCCGGTGCGCAGTATCAGCCCGGTGGGAAATACACTGCAAACGCAAGCGTGACGCTGTATGCTCTCTGGGAATGCGCACACACCTCGACCGAGAAGAAATGGACAACCGGCTGTGAGTGGAAGACCGTTTGTAAAAACTGCGGTGCCACGATTTCCTCCGGCACCACGCACGGTCCGTTCAACTACGGCGCGTGGGAGTATTACAGTACAGGTCAGCACAAGCGAGTGAAGGAATGCAACTATGGCGACTACAGCACGACCGAGTACGCAAGCCACAGAGCCACAACCCGATATGAGCAGTATTCCGCAAGTCAGCACAGGAAATATTCGCATTGCACGGATTGCGATACGACAATCGGTTCGGTAAGCTATGAAAATCACAGTTTTACAAGCTCAACATCGAACGGACAGGTGGTATCGACCTGCAGCCTTTGCGGATACACCAAGACTACGGCGCAGACCTATACGGTCAGTTACAATGCCAACGGTGGTTCCAATGCTCCGGCATCACAAACCAAGATTCACGGGGTGACGCTGACGCTCTCCTCTACGGTACCGTATCGCACCAACTATGAGTTTGTAGGTTGGTCTGCAAGCAGTTCGGCAACGACGGCAACTTACACCGCAGGGGGAAGCTATACGGGCAATGCATCGGTCACTCTTTACGCGGTCTGGAAGTACAAGCCCGCAACCTATACGGTCGGCTATGATGCTAACGGCGGTACAGGCGCACCCGGCAGACAGACCAAGACCTACGGTGTAACTTTGACTCTGACAACCATACAGCCGATCCGCAAAAACTATCTGTTTTTGGGGTGGTCGAAAGACAGAAATGCTACTTCGGCAAGCTATTCAGCCGGTGGTAGTTACACGGATAACTCTGATGTAACGCTGTATGCGGTTTGGCAGTACAACCCCGAAATCTACACCATTCGGTACGATGCCAACGGCGGCACAGGCGCTCCGGCAAGCCAAACCAAAACTTACGGAGTTCCGCTGACGCTTTCAACGGTCAAACCGACGAGAGCCGGATACGAATTTTTGGGTTGGTCAACCGATCCGACGACAATGCTCACAAATTACGCCCCCGGCGAGAGATACACAGATGAGGCAAGTGTAACGCTTTATGCAGTCTGGCGTTATATCCCAAAGACCTATGAAGTCAAGTACGACGCTAACGGAGGCGGAAACACCCCTGCAAGTCAAACCAAGACCGAGGATGTCACATTGATTCTGACTTCCACAATCCCCACGAGGTACGGTTACACTTTTAAGGGCTGGGCAACGAGCAGTTCTGCAACATCGGCAGACTATCAGGCTGGAGGCAACTATACTGCCAATGAGAGCGTGACGCTTTATGCGGTGTGGGAGAACAACACCTATACCGTGTCTTTCGATGCAAATGGTGGCACGAATGCTCCCAATCCGCAGAAAAAGACACACGGACAAAATCTCATCCTGACGGTTGCGATTCCCACCAGACCGAATCATGTATTCCTCGGTTGGGCGACCGACAGCACCTCGAAGTCTGTTGCTTACGCTCCCGGTGCAACTTATACCGCCGAGGAGGATGTAACGCTTTACGCAGTTTGGCAAGAACGCAATTACGATTTTTCGGTATCCGATCTGACAGTTACACCGGACGAGATCGAACAGTACGGCAAGGTTACAGTCAAGTTCCGCGTGGACAATTGGGACAGAAATCTGCCTTACGCGAATGTCCCTGTTGAAGTGCTATTGAACGGCACGGTGATCTATTCGACTACGGTCAATTTTTCGGCTTATGGTGTACAGAATATCGTATTTACGCTGAATGTTGGTGCCAGCCTCGGCACGCAGACGCTTGTCGCGAGAGTCAACTGGGCAGATCACGAAAGTGAAACACGCACAGGAAACAACTCCGTATCGACAACCTTCACGGTCAAGAAAGTGGTTGAAACTTCAACTTCCGCAGTGTCCGTAAACGGCGAATACACAGAGGGATCGCAGGTCATTTCAAGCTTCTATGCGAACAACGAAGGCTCATCGGATGTTCTGCCCGAAGATAATGTGTCGTTCGATTTTCTTGTTTACTACCTTGATGGCGGCAAGGTGAAAACAGTCTCTCAGCAGACTTGGGATAAGGTTGTAATTCCCGCAAACGGCAGAAACCTTGTCTACTTCAAGTGGACTGTCCCGGCAAACAGTGCAGGAACGACTTACTTCTGCAAAGGAACAATCACACACGAAAATGCAGATAAGGAACAAAACAGCGACAACAACACGACCGAATATGCGGTTGTGGCAACGAATTATGTGTCCTCTCAAACTCCGAATACCCGTTTTGAGAAAAATGCTCCTGCCGGATACTCACCCAATGCGACGGCTCCTGTGGCAAAAGCGGGTTCCGCCACATGGAATATGTGGGTATACGAGGGCGGCAAGCTCATTCTGAAATCCTACGGCATTACGGTCAGCAACACAACTCCCACGGTAACACCCGGTTCGGGGTGCTTGACCGCTGAAAAGGTCGTCTCATCCTGGAAAATGAAATCCGGGTACGGCATCACGCTGAATTGGAATCCCGCCCTTGTTGCAAAGTCCGGATATATCATGCCAAACGCGGATGCTTACACGGAGGCACAAGAAGTATATGCCACTTTCCCGGAATTCGGCTTCTCAACAGCAAACGAAAAGTACCGCACCCTTGAAAAAGTCGGAGGTGCTTATCAGTTTATCGCCAACCCCAATGCGGACAAGAATGAGCGTGTGCATTTCATTCCGGTGTATGTGCAGGATGGTAGTTATACCGTTTCGGTAACGGCAACACAGATCTGGACTCCGGCAGGTATGATTACGGCGGTCTGCAACGCTAACACTCTGACCATCGACGGTACCATCTACGACGACTACTATGTCGGCAGTTAAATAAAGAAAGGACGGATTCAAATGAAACAGAAAACAAAAAAGATTCTTCTCACGGTATTTGCGGTACTTATGCTCGTCAGTGTGATGAGCGTAACCGCTTTTGCAGCGGAGGGTGATGTTGCGGGTGCTGTGGAAGATACCTGGATTGCGGCACGCGGACAGATCAAGTCGGTTGTCAACAAGGTCATTTTCCCGATCATCGACCTCGTCCTCGCCGTGCTGTTTTTCGTAAAGGTTTCGACTGCATACCTCGACTACCGCAAGCACGGGCAGTTCGAATGGAGTGCGACACGTTCCTAACTGAAAAGGTTAGGCGCAAGTTGCGTGATATATGAAAGATTGAAAGGAGCTTCCATAATAAAAACGCAGTTCTTGAAGAACTGATATTCCGACAGGTGGAATGACGGAGTAACGCCCTGAAACGCCTGCCTTAATACTACGGTGTGCACTTGGTGTATGTAAGAATATCAAGTGTGCAAAGCCCGTTGAAGTCGGCAGAGAGTAGCCCTACCATTGCAAAATGCAGATGAGGAAAGCGATTTGGAGGCAGATTGTGCTACCTATGTGCCGGAGGTCTATATCTATCTATGGTGAGAATGTGAAAAGTAGCAAGTTCACCGACGAATAACCCGAATTAACAAGTCTATACGAATGGTGCATAGAAATGTGCATACGCCCAAAGTGGCGGGTATGTGAGGTAAAGTAAAATTTCCATTTATGAAATACCTTGCACTGTTACAGGCAGTGCCAAGCATACAGGCTTAGAGGGACACCTAAGGGTAGATTTTATGATAGGAATATCGGAACGTGGAAAGGTCGAAACGTGGAGTGATTACACACGATGAAGCGTTTACAGGGAAAGCAACTTTGTATAACCTGTATTTATTCGGCTGAGAGCAGAGCCATAGTACCTGTGAAGCGGTGATAACAAACCGTGGAGGGATAGGCTCAAGTCGTCAACAGTAAAAACAAGTAAATATACAACAATCAAAGGTTCGAGTATGACTAAGAAAAGCAAACTCTTGCAAAAGGGGGGATGCTGACTTTGACAAAGACAAAGCCACCTAAAATCTCCGCCCTGCGGAACATTGAATACTATGATTTTCAAAAAGTGCTTGACAAGCTGTATGCAGACAGTGAAAATTCCAAAGAAATTAAGAATCTAATGGGACTGATTACAAATCCACAGAATATACTGCTTGCCTATCGCAACATCAAGAAGAACACAGGGAGCAAGACCGCAGGCGTGGACAAGAAAACCATCACCCATTTGGAAAAGTGGGAACCTGAAAAACTAATCGGATATGTGCAAAAACGGCTGGACTACTATGTTCCACAGGCTGTCCGCAGAGTAGAAATACCGAAAAACAACGGAAAAACCCGTCCGCTTGGTATTCCGACAATAATGGACAGGCTGATACAGCAATGCGTGTTACAGGTGTTAGAACCAATTTGTGAAGCAAAGTTCTTCAAGCGAAGTAACGGTTTCCGCCCCAATCGTGGTGCGGAACACGCAATTTCACAAGCATACAAGTTTATGCAGGGACAGCACTTACACTATGTCGTTGACATTGATATCAAAGGATTTTTCGATAATGTCAATCACGGCAAATTATTGAAGCAAATGTGGACGCTGGGCATACGTGATAAGAGGTTACTTTCTATTATTTCAGCAATGCTGAAAGCAGAGGTTGCAGGGATAGGTTTCCCTGAAAAAGGAACGCCACAAGGCGGTATCATTTCGCCACTGCTCTCCAATATCGTTCTTAACGAACTGGACTGGTGGGTTGCCTCTCAATGGGAGAATGTTCCTACGAAATACCCATATAAATGCAGAACGCTGAGAAATGGAACGCCCGACAAAAGCAATGTCTATGCTGAATTGCGTAATACCAACCTGAAGGAATGCTATATTGTCCGATATGCAGACGATTTCAAAATCTTTTGCCGATACAGGAAAGACGCTGAAAACATGTTTACAGCAACAAAATCTTGGCTAAAAGAGCGCTTGGGTCTTGATATCAGCCCTGACAAGTCAAAAATTGTAAACTTGAAAAAGCATTATTCCGAATTTCTCGGATTTAAGATGAAAGTTGTCCGCAAAGGTAAAAAAGCAACCGGACAGGCAAAATATGCCGTGCAGTCACATATGTCCGACAAGTCAAAAGCACGAATCAAAAAGCAAGCGGTAGAAGCAATGAGGGACATCAAACATCTTAGTTCCGATGAACAAAAGAAAACGATAGTTCACTATAATTCATTGGTTATGGGGTGGCACAACTATTACAAGTTTGCTACGCACGTAAGCCGCGATTTTTCCGAAATAGCTTTCTTAGTCAAAAATTCCGTAAGAGGAAAACTCGAAAACCAACTCAAAAAGAGCATTGTAAAACCTTTAAAAAGTCCTGTGTATATCCATTACGCACAGAGCAAGGAAATACGGTATTTGGGTAATACGCCTATTGTACCGATTGCTTATGTGCAACATAAAAATCCTATGGACAAAAAGCGTATAATCAACAAGTACACAGTCGCAGGACGTGCAGAAATCCATAAGCGGCTTGAAAAAGTCAATGTGAGCATTCTACACTATCTTATGCGGCATCCCGCTGACGGCAGCATTGAATACAACGACAACAGATTATCGTTGTACTGCGCCCAACAAGGGAAATGTGCGGTTCTGAATGTCCCGATGGAAACAAACAGGATACACTGCCACCACAAAATACCTAAAGCACGAGGTGGCAATGATGCCTACGGTAATTTAATCCTTGTGGATAAGAGCGTTCACTCTCTGATACACGCCATAAGGAAAGAAACGATTGAGAATTACAAGGAAATTCTCAATCTAAGCCAAAAGCAGGTTGAAAGGGTCAACAAACTCAGAGGAATTATAGGATTGGAAAGCATTTGAACAGGTCTGTCTTTGAAATTGTATAAATTACTTTAATCTCTGTTGACGATGGAACGCCGTATGAGGGGAAACTCTCATGTACGGTGTGAAGTGGGGGAAAATCCTGAGATATCATCAAGGGATTACCTATCACTATCAGCTCCGGCAATTCTTCTCGCCACCCTGGTCTTTTCACTAACCTGTCCTCTATATATTTGGAAAATTCTCGGAATATGAAAGGAAAGAAGTGATGTAGCGCTTTTTACAGTTGAAAATTGAGAGAATTAATGGTATAATATAAATAAGAGCGTTATATACGTACAGGAGATCTTTACTTATATAGCGAAAGAACATATATACGCACAAATGAAAGGAGTCGTCTCATGAAAACGAAACGAATATCTACATCAGTCTTATGCCTGTTGCTTGCTGGAATTATGCTTCTGTCCTGCACATCCTGTGCGATGCAGATCAGTGCCGCAGAGCTGTCAAAAGACTATGAGCGCAAGGCGACCGAGACCGGAGAGGTCAGCGAGGCTTTCAAAACCGCCATGGCGGACTTTTCCATGACATTGTTCAAAGGAATCCTGACCAAGGACGGCGAAAATGACCTGGTTTCTCCGCTTTCCGCAGTCATCTGCCTTGCCATGATTGCAAACGGAGCAGACGGCGAGACTAAGGCACAGATGGAAGCGGCGTTCGGCATGGATGTCGATACTCTCAATCGGTCTCTGTATGCCTACACCTCCTCACTCTATCGTGCCAAGGATTGCAAGCTGAATCTTGCTGACTCTATTTGGTTCCGCGATGAGGAAAACCGTCTCCATGTCAACGAATCCTTCCTGCAGGCAAATGCAGACTGGTACGATGCGCAAATCTATGCGGCGCCATTCGATCAGTCCACGCTGAAGGACATCAACACATGGTGCAAGCAGCACACCGACGGCATGATCGAAAAAATGATTGATAAGATCGATACAGACACGGTCATGTATTTGATCAATGCACTGACCTTTGATGCCAAATGGGCAACCAAATATGAAAAGAAAGATGTCGGCGACGGGCACTTCACCAACTATGACGGCACGCAAAAGACCGTGCAGATGCTTTCCTCGGAAGAGCGCACCTATTTTGCCACGGATGGTGTCAAGGGATTTGCCAAGAATTATGCAGGTGACCGATACAGCATTGTTGCCCTGCTTCCCGACCAAGGAACGGACATTTACGATTATATTGGTACGCTGGACGGTGCCGGATGGATGAACCTCTGGAACTCGCGTGAAAGTGCCTCCGTCAAGGTGAAAATGCCCGAATTCACCTACAGCGTAAGCATGAAGCTGAATGATACTCTCAAGACGATGGGTATGACCGATATGTTCAGTGATAGTGCGGATTTTTCAAAGCTCGGCTATTCAGAACGCGGCAATATTTACTGTTCTGAGGTCTGTCAGAAGGTATTCATTCAGGTTGATCGCAACGGAACCAAAGCGGCGGCAATCACCTGGGGCGGCATGAAGGACGAAGCAGTGATGGAAGTCCACAGTGTTATTCTTGACCGACCGTTTGTCTATGCAATTGTGGACAATGCCACAGGTTTACCGATCTTTATCGGTGCGGTTACGGCGCTGTGACCAACGAAATGATGTTTTAGCCCGGACGGGACTCTCCCGTCCGGGCTGTATTATTTATCTCACTTATGCTGAAATGATTTGCACGAAATATCTCAATTTCAAAACAATGCGATTCAAACGGAGGGACTATTCCCCCTCTATATTTATGAAAGGAGGAATGCGTGATTGTTTGACTGGATATCAGACCTCATCAGCGGAATCGGCAATGCCATCAGCTCCGCGTTGTCCGGCGTATGGGAAACCGTATCGGGAAGCATCTGGGGCGTGTTCATGAACTGGCTCTATACCTCCGTGTATAACGCCCTGGCAGACTTCTTCACGATGATGACCGAGCTTGGCGCAAACCTGTTTGATCTGTCATGGGTACAGGCCGCCCTGAAATTCTTCTCTTTGTTCGGCTGGGGACTCTTTATTGCAGGGCTGGCGGTTGCCATCTTCGATATCGCCATTGAATATCAATCCATGGGACGCATCAACATCAAGCGTCAGATTCTCCCGTTTTTATACGGACTTCTCGCCGTAAACCTTTTCACGGTCGTACCGGTGCAGCTCTTCCGCTTTGCGGTCAATTTGCAGAATACCTTTGCCAAAGACCTCGTCGGTGAGGTTGTCGGTATGAATGTCAACTTTGATCTGCTCAGTCATCAGGCTCTCACGATCATAGGGGTGCCCGGAATATCAACGAAAAACTCATTGCTGGCACTTCTGATGCTGATCTGCCTTGGCTACTGCGTCATCAAGTGCTTCTTTGCCAACATCAAACGCGGGGGCATTCTCCTGACGCAGATTGCGGTCGGGAGTCTTCACATGTTCAGCCTTCCGCGCGGGTATTCCGAAGGATTTACCGGTTGGTGCAAACAGATTATTGCCATCTGTTTTACGGCATTCATGCAGACGACGCTTCTGCTACTCGGCATGATTACCATGCAGACGCACGCACTTCTCGGTCTTGGCGTTATGCTGGCGGCAAACGAAGTGCCTCGTATCGCACAGCAGTTCGGTTTGGATACAAGCATGAGAGTCAACATGATGAGTGCAGTGCATACGACGACAACGGCGATCAACCTCGGACGGGCGATTGCAAAGAAATAACAGAGAGGAAAACAGAAAAGAAATGCAAAAACAGTATATCTACCCGCAGAATATGCGGACTCAGGCAAAGCTGTGGTTCTGGAATCTGAAGGATGTCATCATCCTTGCCATCGCTCTCACCATATCGGTGGTTTCATGGGCAAAGCTCGGATTTATCCTTCCTGCCGCCCTGACGCTCGGGTATGCGTTCCTCTCCATACGGATGGACGAGTATTCGGTGCTGGATTTTATCAGACGCGCTTGGCGGTACTTTGTATCCACACAGCAATACTTTGAATGGAAGGAGCGCGAAGATGGCTAAACGAAAACAATCCACCGCCGAGCTGATCGGCATCAGCAACTTTTCCCGTAACGGGCTTCAGACCAAATCGCAGGGCGAAATCGTATATTTCCTTGTACAGCCGACAAACATCTCGGTACTCTCGGAACAGAGTGTCGCCATCAAGATTCAGCATCTGATGCAGTTGCTGTCGGTGCAGCCCGACATAGAGATCATCTGCTCGGATGCCCGTGAGAATTTTGAGTACAACAAGCTCTCCCTTGCACGGAGGGCAGAAAAAGAAACCAATCTCAAAGTACAGCTTCTGCTCCGCAAGGATATGAAGTTCCTCGACGACATTCAGCTGCAGATGTCCACCGCGCGGGAATTCATGTTCGCCTACCGTGTGAAGAACGCAAACGATCAGTCCTTTGCAACACTGAATCGGCTCGAAAAGCAGATCAACGATCAGGGCTTCGACTGCCGCAGAGCAACCAAGGACGATATCAAGCGTATCCTCTCGAGGTACTTCGGTCACATGACCGAGGATGCTATCGATGATGTGGACGGCGAAAGAATGATTAAAAAGTGGATTATCCCGGACTGATTTTTTCCGATACCGCATTATTAACATCATTTCTCTTGCAATTCCAAGAGAAAAATGGTATAATAAAAAATAATAATCACGAGGAAAGGAGGAATTCTCATGCTGTATACCCTTATGCACCGCGACATCCCGGTTATGGACTTGGAGCTTGACGAATATTCCAACATCGTCTCTCTCGGCAAAATTCATCACGCAGAGCATCTGCCGCTCGGCACTTACAATAAAATCGGTGTGGAAAGGAAAGCTCTTAACCGCTGGTGGACAAAGCGTTCCATTCCCGCAAGCCGGAAAGGTATCCGCGAGGTGCTGGAGGAGCTGGAGTTGTCCTCCCCGCAGGAGCTGATCGAAAAGTGCTTCGGACTTAGCCTGTCCGATCAATACTGGATTTCTCCGACCGATAAACCGCTGGATTGGCACCGGGTAAACTTCTTTGAAAATGCCTTCTCGGAGGACATCGGCAATATTCTGTTCGGCAAAGGCACAGGCTCCGATAGCACAAGCCTTGTATCCCCCGACAACACGGCAAACGGAAACCTCAAAAAGAAATGGAAGATCATCGACGGTAAGCGGGTGCTTCTTAAGGACTCCAGTGCGCCCTATCGCCAGGAAGCCTACAACGAGGTGCTTGCGTCCGAGATTGCCAATCGGCTCGGCATCCCACATGTGCCGTATACACTGATAGCGGAACACGGCGAGTTCTGCTCCGGGTGCGAGGATTTTATCACGCCCGAAACCGACCTTGTTGCGGCGGCACAGGTTATGAGTGCGTTCAAAAAGCGGAACGAGCAATCGGAATATGAATTTTATATCGAATGCTGCGAAAAGCTCGGCATTGCCGATGCCCGCGAAAAGCTGGAACAGATGCTTGTGCTGGATTATCTGATTGTCAACGAAGACCGGCACCTGAACAACTTCGGACTGATCCGCAACGCGGTCACACTGGAATGGGTCGGCGTTGCGCCGCTTTACGACAACGGCAATTCCATGTGGTTCAACCGTGTCGTGGGTGAGATGCACGCAGACGATGACAGCAATATCAAAACTCCGCTGTGGAAGAAGAATCCCACAGAGAATCTGGAACTTGTGACCGACTTCTCATGGCTGGACTTGTCCGCTCTCGACGGCATTGAAGACTTTGTAAGAGAACTGTATGAAAAGTCCGAGTATATGGAACCGATACGGGTTGATACACTGGCAAATGCACTCAGGACGCGCATTGACCTGCTGGACGATATTGTACAGACACAATTCGGTGGGCAGACCATGCTTTGATTAACCAAATAACTACGATAACCGCACTTCAGCAGAGGTGCGGTTTTTCTTTATGAAAGGAACTCTTATGGCAAAGAAAAAACAACTTCCCGAAGAAGTCGCACACAGCGAAGCCTATGTAAAAGACTTCTTCGACATGGCGGTTCCATCTGCCATCCGCTTCAATGTGGATCACTTCATCTGCGGGGACAGCTATCGCTCTGTCTGGGCGATCCGCGAGTACCCGCCGCAGACAAGCGATCAGGCACTTCTCGCCCGTTTCGGTGACAAGGAAGCAGTGACCGTTCACCTGTACACCCGATTGGTAGACGGCGTGGAGCAACGAAAGATTCTGCAAAACGCAAGCCGCAAAAATAAGCTCCTTGCAAACTCCAATGACCTTGAAGATTCGGTCACGGGAGAAGGCAACCTCGGGGATGTGGTGGAGCTGCTCGGAGAACTGCGAAAGAACCGTGAGCCTCTTCTGCATTGCGCTGTCTTCATCGAGCTGTCTGCCGGGAATCTGGATAAGCTCCGCGAACTGCAATCGGATGTCTCCATGGAGATGACGCGCGAAAAGATTTCAGTCGATCATCTGTCTATGCGGCAGAAGGAAGGCTTCATTGCCTGTATGCCGTGTGGCTATAACATCTTCGGCACGCAGTATGAGCGCGTCCTCCCGGCATCGGCGGTCGCAAACCTGTTTCCGTTCAACTACTCCGGCAAGACCGACAAAAACGGCTTCTATCTCGGCAAGGATAAATTCGGTACCAACATCATAGCGGATTTTGATCAGCGTGCCGATGACAAGACCAACAGCAACATTCTCATTCTCGGCAACTCCGGCCAGGGCAAGTCGTACCTGTTAAAACTCATTTTGACCAACACGAGAATGTCCGGAAAGTCTGTCATCTGCCTGGATGCCGAGCAGGAATACGAGGATCTCTGCAACAACCTCGGCGGTTGCTTTATTGACCTGATGTCGGGGGCGTTCTTGATCAACCCACTGGAGCCGAAAGAATGGTCGGACAACGCAAGCGAAGCCGATGCGGACAGCCCGGAAGCTTTCCGAAAATCCACAAGGCTTTCACAGCATATCAGTTTTCTCAAGGACTTTTTCCGTGTCTACAAAGACTTCGATGATGCGCAGATTGACGCACTTGAGATTTTGCTGACAAGGCTCTACGGCAAGTTCGGTATTACAGACAATACCGATTACGATAAACTGACCTCAGACGACTATCCTGTGATGGCTGATCTGTATGCCATTGTGGAAAGTGAATATCAGCGATACGAGAAAGGTTCAAAATCCTTGTTTACAGAGGATTTGCTTCGGGAACTCTGCCTCGGTCTCCATTCCATGTGTGTCGGTGCGGAAAGCAAGTTCTTCAACGGGCGTACCAACATAAACGACGACCGTTTCATCGTGTTCGGGGTCAAAGGACTCATGGAAGCCAATATGAAGCTCAAGAATGCGATGCTGTTCAATATCCTCTCGTATATGAACCATAAGCTTCTCACGAAAGGCAATACGGCAGCTTCCATCGATGAACTGTACCTGTTTCTCACGAATATGACGGCAATCGAATATATCCGCAACGCTTCCAAGCGCGTGCGAAAAAAAGATTCCTCGATTCTTCTGGCGTCTCAGAACATCGAGGACTTTTTATTACCGGAAATCAAGGAGATGACAAAGCCCCTCTTTTCCATTCCGACGCATCAGTTCCTCTTCAACGGCGGCAATGTCAATCCCCGTGATTATATGGACGCTCTGCAGCTCGAGGAATCGGAGTACGACCTCATTAAGTACCCGGAACGCGGTACTTGTCTCTTCAAGTGCGGAAACGAAAGATACCTCCTGCAGGTCATCGCTCCCGAATACAAGGCGAAACTGTTCGGCGATGCGGGCGGACGCTGATTCAATATGCATGAAAGAAGGTGATTGTCGCAGTAGGCGCAGTAGTGGCAAAGGTCGCAAAGAAGGTCCTTGCGATCCTTGCCGGAGATAAAAACGGACGGAAGTTTCTCGGCTATGTGGTTGGAATCGCCCTGTTCATTGTACTGCTTCCCGTCATAGCCGTGTATGGACTCTTCGGCTGGATGGCAGGTGGCGGTGCCGCAGAAATCGTCAGCCCTGATATGGTGTACTCGGCAATGCCCGCAGAATACCGGGAACGCATGGAACAGTACAATGCAGAGCTTTCCGTGATCGAAACAACCTTTGCCGAATGCGGTGTGTCCGGGACGGATACCTCGCTGGCAAAGACAATCTACATCTCCTGCCTCATCGGTAAGGAGAGCGAGGAAAACTTCTACAGAACCTATGCGGACTGCTTCCTCAATGCAGATGAGGAACACGATCCGCTACAGAATATTTCTTCTGCATTCGGCGTTACCTTCACCGATGCGGATAAAGAACGACTAAAACAATTATACGGAGGTTATACATGAACTTCAAAGCAAGATTTGAGCGCAAAGCAAGCGCGCCCGAAGTCACCGATGCCGACATTGTCGGAGTGGTGACACTCAATCAAGCACAGTTCGCTTGGTTCAGCGAACGGCTCCTGGACGATTATGATTTCATCGCTGACTATGCCAAAGAAACCTATGATGACGGTGAGAGAAAACACTGTCTTCTCGTCCTCGGTGAGGGTGAGGATGACGGAATCCTTGTCTGTTCCGAAGGTTCTTTCTATGCCAGATATTCCGCCTACCTGCCGAAGGCACGGCAAATTCTCCGTGATGAGATTCACCGTGTTGCCGAGCTTATAATCAAAGGCAGGTTCGGTGAAACCGAAAATGGCTCCTGGGTGATTGGGTTTGATGACATCAAAGAACATTTCGATTTGACCGTCTCTCCCACCAACGGCATTGGTGAAATGCTTCTCGGAGAGCTGGAAGCGCAGGAGGAAGTCGGCGCGGTCATTGCCACCGAGGACTGCTTCGAGATTTCGGAGTACCTGCAAAATGCGCCGGAGGATGCGTCTGCATCCGAAAAGCTTCTGACCGTTTTCTCTCTCATGGGTTGCAACCTCGAAGATGTGCATCTGCTGGATGCGGACGAAGAACACGAGGTTGACACCATCGTGGAGCTGAACCGTAACACACTGACCGATGAAGGCAAGCGGGACTGGTCGGATGTACTTGCCGCAAAGGTCGAGCGTATCTATGACGGTGCGTATGGGACACAGATCGAAGTATCGGGATGCCCGGCACACCGTCTCCGGGATTTCTCCTTCGCGCTTGCGGGGTACTGCAGTGAGGAACAGTGGTCGAGATGGTTCAATGAACCGACCGCGAATACCGAAGCTCCGACGATGGGAGGACAGGCATAATGAAACAGGTATCCATTCAGATTCCGTTTGATGACGAAAAGCTCGAAGCCCTGAAAATCTTTCTCTCGCAGAAAGATCAGACGGCGGAAGCGGTCATTGTTGAACTTATCGACGGTCTGTATCGGAAGACCGTCCCGCTGAAGGTGCGGGAGTATATAGATAAGCGGTCTCCCGCCAACATGGAAAAGCCGAAGAATACAGCAAAGCCGAAGCCCGCCGTTTCAGGCGGTTGTGTGGCTTCCGGTGAGGATGCGGGAAAACACCCGACCGACATCTGATACGGCGATTGTGGGCGGTTCTTGCGAGCGTGTGAGCCTCGCCTCGGGATCGCCCACTATTGTCGCCTTCAGTCTCTTTGGTACGCAGGTATTTACGGGAGTTCCGATGGTTATATTGAGGGGTTCAGCGGGTATTTGCGAGGGTTGATTTTCAAGCGGGAGAAAGGCAGTGCGTCAAACGCCCTGCCGGATTCACAGCGGACGGCAGAGCCGACCGCATTTCCTCGCGTTTTGACCGCATTTGCTCACTTTTCCGCACCTGTTGTTAAAGAAGCCGCAGTGTGTCAAAAGGGCAATTTGACCGCAAAACAGTGTGTCAGGCGGCGGAATCCTTCTAATGCTTACGCCATAATACCCGTGTGTCAAAGACAGAAAACAAAGAAAGGAGCAACGACGATGGAAAACGACGAAAGTGTCGGCAACGGCAAAAAACGATTCTCAATCTACATTCCCGAAGCCACCATCGACATGGCAAAAAAGTGGTACGAAGCCGACAACTGCGGCAGCGTATCCGAGTATGTCAGACGGGCAATTGAATTCTATTCCGGCTATGTGGCAAGCGAACATAACCCAAGCTACCTGCCGAGAATCGTCATCTCCACGCTGAAAAATATCATACGGGACAGTGAAAATCGCCAATGCGCTCAACTGTACCGTGTGGCAGTGGAGCTTGCGGTGCTGATGAATGTCATTGCCGCATCGAACGGTTTCTCGGGTGAGGATGTAAGGAAACTGCGCGAGAGCTGTGAAGAACAGGTCAAGCGGATCAACGGCACCATCCGTCTTGACGATGCAGTCCGATGGCAAAACTCGTAACCAAGTTCCGTTACTACAAGCCCGGCGGTCGAAAAAAGATCGGCGGGTACGCAAAATATATTGCACTCCGCGATGGTGTGGAACGGTGCGACGATTCCAAAAAGTATGCGCCCGTGTCATATAATCAGAAACAACTGATTGCAAAAATCCTGCGGGACTATCCCGACAGTGCGGAAATGCTGGAGTATGACGATTACAAACAGCACCCGACAGTCGGAAACGCTTCGGAATTCATCTCGCGCGCCATTGAGGACAACGCACACTCCGCCATGCGTCAGAAGACCTATGCCGACTACATTGCCACCCGTCCCCGTGCGGAAAAAGTCGGCTCACACGGACTTTTTTCCGATGAGGACGGCGAGATTGTTCTCTCAGAGGTTGCTGCGGATCTCAATACGCACGAAGGAAATGTGTGGACAATGATTGTCTCTCTGCGCCGCGAGGATGCGGAACGGCTCGGGTATAACAACGCCCGTGCATGGCAGCTGCTTCTTCGTTCTCACACGCAGGAGCTGGCGGACGCTCTGCGGATTCCCCTGGAAGACCTGAAATGGTACGGTGCTTTTCATAATGCATCACACCACCCGCACATTCATGTCATCGCCTACACCGACGACCCGAAGGTCGGATATCTTTCCAAAAACGGTGTGGAACAGATGCGTTCTGCACTCGGCAATCATATTTTTCGGGACGACCTGCAGCATATTTTTCGTGAGCAGACAGAAAAAAGGAACGAGCTGAAAAAAGATTGGCATACGCTCCTTGAAAAAATACTCGCAGACATGGCAGAAAATCCGAACACGCATCCCGAAATTGAAGCCAATCTCGCAGAGCTTTCTCTCCGTCTCTCACGCACAAAAGGCAAGAAGGTGTACGGATATCTCAAGCGGGACATAAAAGATCTGATTGACGAGATCGTCGATCTGCTTGCCGAGGATGAGAATATATCAAAGCTCTATGACCTGTGGTACGAGAAAAAGTATGAAGCTCTGCGCACCTACACCTCCGAGATGCCGCCGAAAATTCCGCTGTCGCAGAATAAGGAATTCAAATCCATCAAGAACGATATCATACGGGAAGCGATACGAATGAGTCAGTTGGGAGAACAAAAGCGGGAGTCACGAACGGACAGCGACACTTCACATCATGGTTCGGAGAAAAAAACTGCATCGCATCATCAGACAAACTCCGTCCGCGCGACAGCAGTCACAGGGCTTCTCAAAAATCTCGCGAATACTTTCCGGGACAAAATCCTCGGGGACGACGCGAAAAAACTCCCGACCATTGACAAACGCCAACGCCGGGAGATTGAAGAAAAGAAAAATGCGGAGATAACGATGCAGTAATATTCAGTTACAGATACTCTATCGGCAGGACAACAAGATCATCCTTCAGATACAGCTTTTCATCATACAGGCACAGAATAACGCCAAGCCCGCGTTGCTTGTCGACATCCTTGTCCAACACATCGAAGGCATCCGCCATGCTTTTTGTAGGCTTGGCGCTTTTTTTGATCTCAATCGGATAAAGAACTCCGTTCTCTTCAATGATGAAGTCGATCTCATTCTCCGTTTCAATTGTCTCGCCATTCTGTCTGGTTTTCTTCTTGTCCTTTCCGCGATAATAGAAAACACTGAATTTATATTCCAGCCCTTCATTGATAAATGACTTGATGATTTCGTTGACCACGAAAGTCTCGAACATATTTCCTGCCACTGCGCTGCTTTCCAGTGCCTCGTAATTGTTCCAGCGGGAGAGGTAGCATGCAAGTCCCGTGTCGCGGAAATAGATTTTCGGTGTTTTGATGGCTCTGGTCAGATGACTCGAATAGTACGGTTCAAGGATATATACAATGCCCGTTTTTTCAAGAACAGAAACCCAGTTTTTAATCGTCGCCTGGGTGACGCCGACCTCTTCCGAAATATTTGCGTAATTCAAAAGCTGTCCGGTTCTTGCGGCGACAGCCGTCAGGAATCTTGTGAAAGTGATCTCATCCCGGATTTCAATCTCATCCTTGATGTCTCTTTCAAGATAGGTGCGCACATAGGAAGAATAGAAGTCCACCCACTCCCTTTCGGTGACATACAGTTCGGGATATGAGCCGCGGTGGATGATCTGCCAGATGTTCTCGTAAGGCTTGAGTTCCTGCTCGCGTGCGGTGATATATTCATCGGTCGGAACGAAGTGGCGATTGAAGCCGATGCCACAGATCTCCCGCATGGACAACCCCTGAAGCTCAAGAATACTGACTCTGCCGGCAAGTGATTCCTTGGCTTTTGCCATCAGCTTCATCTGCTGCGATCCGGTCAGGTAATAGTTTTCGTATCTTTCGTCTTTGTCACATTCGATTTTAATATACGGGAAAAGGTCTTTTGCATACTGCACCTCATCGAGAATCGAGGGCTTGGGTATATTTTTTAAAAAGAGTTTCGGATCTTCTGTTGCGGATGCCAACAAAACCTGATCATCGAAAGTATAATACTTTACGCCGGGATAATTGTGCTTCAGCAAGGTGGATTTTCCGACCTGTCTCGGTCCGGTGAGCAGTAAACATCTGCTGTTCTTTGCCCGCCGCATCAAAACATCGGTTATACTTCTTCTTATAAACATACGCACCTCCAAAATACGACTAATATATAGTACAACTATATTATAGTCGAAATCAAGAGTTTTGTCAAGTCATTTTACGCAATTAGCATCTGAAAAACCGTTCTTACGGGTTTTACACAAACAAGTTTCAACTCAAGAAAGGAGCTTTATGCCATACATTCATTTTTCAGAACAGGAAAAGGAGCTTGCAAAACAGGCTGATATCGTTCGGTTTCTGCAAGTTCACGGCGAGCAGGTAAAGCGCACGGGCAAGGAATTTGCGTGGGACTCCCCTGCGGGAAAGGTCACGATCCGGGAGAATCAATGGTACAGCCAGTACGAGCAGACAGGCGGCGGTGCTGTAAAATTCCTTCGCAAGTTCTTCGGAATGACCTATCCCGAAGCTGTGCGCAGTCTGCTCGGCGAGAGTGCGGGACAGGAAATCCGCGCGGCAGGGAAAGAAAAACCGAAGCCCGAGCCGAAAAACTTCTCACCGCCTCCCCCGCATTCGGATATGCGCAGACTGTATGCGTATCTTCTGAACGAGCGCGGTATCGACCGAGATATCATTCATGCCTTCACTCATGAGGGACTGCTGTATGAGGATGCGGTCAATCACAATGTCTGTTTTGTCGGCAAGGATGATACCGGAACCGTCCGGCATCTTCATAAACGCGCGACCAACCCGCTCTCGGATTTCAAAGGCAACATCACGGGAAGTGATGCGGACTATGCGTTTCATTACACCGGCAAGAGCGACCGCCTCTATGTTTTTGAAGCACCGATAGATCTGCTTGCGTTTCTGACGCTCTATCCCGCAGGTTGGCAGGAGCATTCCTATGTTGCTTTATGTTCAACTGCCGACCGTGCCGCGCTTCGGATGCTGAAAGATCATCCGCAGCTGAAACGGGTTTATCTCTGCCTGGATCACGATTCCGCAGGGATTGAGGGAGCATACCGCATCGCGGACAGTATTCATTCGCTCGGAGAGTATCAGGTGTACCGCCTCTTTCCCGAACATAAGGACTGGGACGAAGACCTGAAAGCCCGCATGGGTAAAGACGCAATCCCCGCAGGTGAACATCCGAAGCTCGCGTATATCGCAGAGAAAACCGCCGAACTGAAAGAAATGTGCCTCGAAGACACCGACGAATATATCAAATACAAGCGGATGCCTGCCGATCTGTTTGACGATACCATGCGAAAGTTGGAACGGCTGAAAAAGCAGATTATCGCCTCAGACTTGACAGAAAAGAAAGAATCCTGTGCCGCAGAGATGGCAAAAACCGCTGTCGCCTTCTGCGTTTTACGAAGCCGACAGATCGGGAAGCCGATCACGGTCGAATCCCTTGCCGATCAGATGGCAAAGCTGTATAAGCCGCACCGGGACAAGCAGAACATCTCCTCGCAATTGGATTCCATCGGCTATGACCTGAAGGAAATCCGTGAGGATGCGGACAAAAACGATGCACAGACCAAAACCGAAATCGAATGGCAGATCAAAAGAATGCTCCTGCTCGGGTTGTCCTGTTTACAGCTCGGCGGGAGCATTTCACTTTCCCCCACGGTCGCAAAACCGACTGTCGGGCAAGCAATTTCATACTGAAAGGAGTTCCGCTTTGGAAGGAATCACACTACTGATTGTTGTATCCGCCGCCATCGGCGGCATTTTTATTCTCATCACCGCGCTGTCCTACCTGTACGGCCTGAAAGGAATCAAAGCCAAAACTGCGGGAAACGGTCAGCACGGGACCGCACGATGGGCAACCAACCGCGAAATCAAAAAGACTTACCGTCACATTCCGTTTACCCCGGAAGAATGGCGGCAGAATCCGGGCAGCCGACCGAAGGAGCAAGGCATTGTGGTTGGCTGTCAATCCAAAAAGAAAACGACAACGGCACTTGTGGATACCGGTGATGTTCATTGCATGATGATCGGTGCCGCAGGCGTGGGTAAAACTGCATATTGGCTTTATCCCAATATCGAGTACGCCTGTGCTTCCGGGATGTCGTTTCTCTCAACCGATACCAAGGGTGACATCATGCGCAACTACGGTTCTATCGCCTCCAAGTATTATGGCTATAACATTTCGGTCATTGACCTGCGTAATCCCATGCGCTCGCACGGCAACAACCTTCTGCACCTTGTCAACAAGTACATGGATCTGTATGCCGGAACGAATGAAGTGCAGTACAAAGCCAAGGCGGAAAAGTACGCCAAAATCATTGCCAAGACCATCATTCTCTCCGGCATGGAAGCGGGCAATTTCGGACAGAACAGCTACTTCTACGATGCCGCAGAAGGTTTGATCACGGCGTCCATTCTTCTCGTCTCGGAATTCTGTAAACCGGAGGAACGGCACATCGTGTCGGTGTTCAAAATTATTCAGGAACTTCTCGCACCGGGCAGGAATCGGAACAAGAATCAGTTCCAACAGCTCATGGAGCTTCTCCCACCCGATCACAAAGCAAAATGGTTTGCGGGTGCTGCGCTCAACACGGCGGAACAGTCTATGGCAAGCGTTATGTCCACAGCACTTTCAAGATTAAATGCGTTCCTTGATTCGGAGCTTGAAACCATCCTTTGCAACGATACCGAGATCGATGCCGAGCGATTTTGTAAAGAAAAGTCGGCAATTTTCATCATTATGCCGGAGGAAGACAGCAGTAAATACTTCATGGTATCGCTTCTGATCCAGCAGCTCTACCGTGAAATTCTTGCCGTTGCCGATGAGTATGGCGGCAAGCTCGAAAACCGCGTGGTCTTCTACTGCGACGAATTTGGCACCCTGCCTCGCATTGAATCTGCCGAAATGATGTTCTCGGCATCCCGCTCCCGTCGTGTTTCCATCGTACCAATCATCCAGTCCTTCGCGCAGTTACAGAAAAACTACGGCAAGGAAGGCGCGGAGATCATTATCGACAACACACAGCTGACGGTATTCGGCGGTTTTGCGCCCAACAGTGAGTCGGCACAGATTCTCTCCAAAGCAATGGGAAGCAGGACGGCACTCACCGGTTCGGTCACACAGAGCAAAGGCGAAGGATCGCGCTCTCTGCAGATGATTGAACGCCCGCTGATGACACCGGACGAGCTGAAAGCCCTGCCGAAAGGAACTTTTATCGTGACCAAGACCGGCTTCTATCCCATCAAGGTCAAGCTGAAGCTGTTCTTCAAATGGGGTATCCGATTTGAAAAAGAGCCGTTCACTGTCCCTATGCGCGACCGGGCAACCATCTGTTACGCAAGTCGTGAGGAACTGAGCGAAGCCATCTGCAACAAATATCATGTGGCGGACGATAAAAGCAACGGGAAAGATATCCCCGATGGCAGTTTTCGTGTAGAGGAAGCCATGGCGGAACGGCACTATTCAAGCAAAAAGGCGGCGGCAAGGCACAAAGGATTGCGGACCAACCTCGGTCAGGACGGTGGTACCAAGTGAATTATTTCGATTCCATTTACAGCGACAACCTTCCGAGTCGTGCTGTGCATGTATATATGTACCTCGTAAACAGAGCAAATACGGATGGTCAATGCTGGCCGTCCGTAAGAAGGATTGCAAAGGATCTGAGTCTGTCCCCATCCACAGTGAAACGCGCTATTGATGACCTAACCGTGCACGGGTACATCAAAATCGAACAGCGCTTCCGCAAAAGCGGTGCCAACAGCTCGCTCATGTTCACCGTCCCCGATTTTTCAAAATATCGCACACCCAAGGGATAAGTGTTTGTATTCGGTGACCTATGGGTGGGTTCACCATGCACCCACAAGGTGAACTATACAGTATAACAAGAGATTATAGCAGAAAAAGAACAACAAAGACCGCGCCGTCCAAAACGCCTCCTATCGCTTTTCTATCAGATAATGACCACTGCGGGATTTCGGAAGAACGACCTGCCACAAATACCAATGAATCTTTTTCCCGGCGGAAAGTGTAGGTATTACCGGTGTTATCTGCGGCTTTGCAAATGATATATCTGCTTTTTTCTGTATATCTGCCGTGCGGCCAATAGGAGCTGAGCACAGACAGGCTGATGGAGAAGGTATGGTTGTCCGGGTCAAGATACAGCGTTGCAAAGTCATGCTCGGATCTGTAGGTGTAAGCCTCCTTCGGAACGTACTCCGTAGCTTTCACTATTTCAAATTCCAAGCGGTTTTTCAATGGTTCGGAATATTCATCCCCGTATTGGAATCGAAATTCGGTCTGTAGACGATATCTCTCTCCTTCTGTCATATCGATATGCCCCGGTATCCAATAAGAATGATCGGCAGTGAAACCACTGTTTATGCTATAGGCTATAGCTGGAAATATAAGCTCAGGCTCCGCTTCTATCCTTACCCATTTGCCGTCTTTCCGTCGGAACAGTTCATACGACGCACCGTATTGAATCGGCTTTCCGGAGCGGTTCACCCATCGCAATTCCAGAACAATGCCCGTGCCGACCTCGCGAACGTTGATCACTTCGAAACTTACTCCCGCAGAGTCGCTTTCGGCTTTCAGAAAGCGAAACTGCCCGAGCTCACGAGCCTTGTTCGGTGTCTGTCTGCCGTATCGGATATATATCACCGTCGCAAAAATGCAGGCGGCAGCGGTTATCACGGCGAGAATTAAGATCCATATGGCAGAAACTTTTCGCTTTAACATTTTTGGTCACCCCTTTTCATCAGTATTGGAAGCAGAATCAGAACAAAATATCCTGCAGTACATAAAAGTTCGGTCAATGCCGGGAACAGTCTTGTGCTTTGCGTGAATACATAAAAGAACAGCCAGCCCGTTTCAAGGCAGAGAAAGACAAACGGCAACCATCGAAGAACCGTGCCGACTGTTCCGGCTTTTCGTCCTCCCCATAACACGGCGGCAAGTCCGGCGCTGAGAAGCGCGGGAGGGATACTGTACCACAGCCAGCCGGAAATGCTGTGCAGTGCCATATCAAAGAGCGTCTCATACGGTGTACTGCTGCGGTAAAAGAGCCGGAGCGACATATATACCGTCGTCACAAGGAACATAAAAAAGATATACAGCCCCGAACCGATGCAGGCGACATCTCTCTTCTCGCTCCACAGCACAAGAAGCGAAGTCGTGAATATCCAGAAACCGTAAACGGACGTGCTCCAATATGCCGCCGCCCACAGCCCGTCAGACGGAAATTCAGAGAAGAATGCCACCAAAAGGCCTCCGAGTATTCCGAAAACCGCCGTCAGAAGAAAATGCGCCGGACGCCCCTGCAACAGAGTCCTGCAGCAAAGCGGGCTTGCGTCGTTTTTTTCAGGACTGCTCTTTCCCACGGCTCTTTTTTCTTTTAATAATCAGCACAACGGCAATCACGCCTCCGCCGATCAGCACAAAGCCGGCAAAGCCTGCAAACAGGAAGACCGGATGGAACGGAAGCGATAACTTTGGAGGTCGGGGATGCTCTGATTCCGACAAGGTGAAGGTCAGCTCTTTTTCCGGCAGACCCGGCAGGGTCAGCTCATAGCCCTTTTCCGTCCTTGAAAAGCCGCCCTGATTGTTTTCGGTCATGTAAAACGGTGTGTTTACCACGATTTTCAGCTCTCCGAACTGTGCCCATGTCTTTGCCGGGGAGAGCAGATATGTATAGCTGTAAATACTCGGCGTGTACTCTGCGTCGATGGAGGGATACAGCGGAGCTGTTACCGTGTTTGTCAAAGTCTGTCCCGGCTCAAGCGTCAGGGTATACTCGTACCACCGCATCAGTGAAAAGGAGTATTTGTCGGTGTAAATTCCGCCGTACATCCAATCCGTTGAACCGGCGTTCAGAAATGCGACCTGCGCATTATACCAATCACTCTCCGATATGCCGGAGCTGTTGTCGTATTCCCTGAAAGCAAAATCCCGGAAGGTCATCTGTTCCGAATATTTCAATGTAATAGTGCCGTCAATTTTCTTTTCACACGCGCCGTTTTCATAAAGCGACCATGTGATACCGTCCTTCGGAGGTTCGCCGAAAATATATACGGTAAGTGTGTCGCCGGTTTTTGTCCAGCCGGATATTCGGATACCGTCTTTCAGCGCAGCAATACCGTTCTTTTCCGCCCACAGCACCCGTGTTTTTGAGGGATCCTCACGCAGAACAAAAGCGGCGGTTGCGGCTTGGTTTTCGGCACCGATGCCTTCAACGGAATATTGCCGTACCCATACAGGGAGATCGGGACGTAAAAAGCTATCGGATATATATCCGTCTGTCAGCTTCGGCATATCCTCGTCTAAAGAGAACGGTGTGCCGTGAGCCTTGAGTGTATGACGCACGGCGACATCAATCGGCTCGCCGTTGACCTTAACACCGTACTTTTCGGTATTCGAAGCGGCGGTATACTTATCGGTCTGGGAATCGTAGATGTATTCCCCGTAATGAGGCAGGTTACCGAACGGAAAGACAAGCGTGGCAGTCACCGTATAGTCGGCGGGGTTGCGAAAGGTGTACTCAGCCGTGACCTTCCCTGTATAGGCGAGGAATTCTTCGGTACTGTTGTAGTAATTCTTCGGGAACTCCTGCACATCAAAGGTCAGAAGCTCTTTATCCACCACAAGCGGACAGTTCTTATCTTTCACAAGTGCGCCGGTGCTGTCTGTTCCGCTCCAGTGACGCTGAGCGGAGTTGGCATGAGTCGACTGAATAAATACGGCACTAAGCAACAGAACCGTAAAAATCACTGTAATTACTTTCCGTTTCACCTCTTTCACCCTCCCCTGTTTTCAGCAAACCGTTATCTGTACATTACTTCCCGATATCTGTGACTGTGCCGATAAATACCGGCAGCCCGGTTGCGTTGTCTGTAACGGCATAGATAAACGGACGGTCAAGCGTCACGCTGTATATATCCACTGCAGCAGCGGTTTCCTTAATTTCCACAGCGGTCGCCGCACCGGCTTTTGTGCCTTTCTCGTCCACAGCGATATACGCCTTATGTAGCACACGGCTGATGAATATATTGCCGCTATCGGAAGATCCGAGCGCCGAAAAATCCGCTTTTGACGGTTCAAACGGCTTTGTCATACCGAGCGCCTTCAGCGCACCGCTCATTTCAATGTCATAATCGTAGGAGAACTTCGGTATCGCCGTTTCATGTGCATTATATGATGTGATCCGAATCACGTCCTCACGCAATTCTTCACTGAATCCGTCGAGATCGTCATAACCGATTGCCCTTCATTGACCAGGCGGCAAAGGTTAGCGAGAATCTCCGAGTTGCGCATCTCCGCCCGCACACCGGTGCAGCGTTTATCCCGGCGTATGCGTCTATACAGTTCCCAAAACTTTTCCGCTTACGGGCCGTCACGGCTGAGCAGCTCAATGTATTCCCGGCTCAGCCTCCCGATATATGCTTCCTGCCATCCTGCGATTCTTTCACAGAACAGTATCCATTCCCGTTTGGATTTCCAATGATTCTGCATAATTTCACCTCCGCCGTCAGATTATCCGTCAATCAAACAGATATTTCTTCACGAGGTCGGCAACCGCTTCGGAAATCTGCTTGACATCTTTACCTGCTGTATTGATAAGCAGATCGTAGTTTTCACGTGCTCCCCATTTTTGTTGGCTGAAATAGTTATAATATCTTGCCCTTCCTTTATCGATAGAGCGTATATTTCTTCTTATCTTGGAATCGGATAAATTTTCCTCCTCCGGGCTTCGTTCCCGGCAGCGTTTCAGTTTGCTCTCTGCATCCGCGTAGACGAAAATACGAAACGGATCTTTTTCCTTCAAAATATAATCGGCACATCGCCCGACGATAACACAATCGGATTTCTCCGCCAGCTCCTTAATAATATTGTGTTGCTCGGCAAACACCGTAAGACTCCTGTCAAACTCAGTATAAGCATAATATGCCGTATGAAAACTCATGCCGGCATGGATGGGGTAAGCCATATACGGGCGGTCTTCGGTGATGCGTTCCACATATTCCTCGGAGAGCTTTGTGCGCTTTGCAATCTCGGTTACGATCTCCTGATCGTAATAAGCGATCTGCAGCTTTTCTGCAATTCTGCGCCCGAGCTCACGACCGCCGCTTCCGAATTCGCGCCCTACTCAAACTTCCTTTTATTTTTTTGGTTATTAGTGTTTAATTTTTATGCCATGTCCCTTTTACTAAATGTAGCCATCGCTATAAAAAACAAAAATGCCGTAATTGAGATTCCGAATATGGCGGTTACAAAAACGCTATTAACGGTTAAAGATGTAAAAGATTGTTCCAACCGTAAATTGAGTGGCAAAAGCCATTTTGCGAAATTTACCGTTCTTCCGATAGTTGACTGTAACAGTTCCAAAAATCGCCCGCAAAAACAAACGACAATGGTAATTCCTGCAGACAGAAGCGGACTCCTCACTACAAGCGAAACGGAAAAGGCAATCGCGCTTATCAGAAACAGCGTGTACGTGCCGAAAACGATTTGTAAAAAACAACTTGTGCCGTAATTTAGCAAAAACGAATTTGTTATTGTTGCGACAAGAACGTATTTGCCTCCCGTCGGATAAAACATTGCCACCACGGCAAAACAAAGCAAGGAGAACACAATAAAAGCAAACAGATTTCTTATTAGTTCCGTTGCCCACCTAAACAACACGTAATATGTCCTCCCTACGGAAGTAATCATAGTGAACCGTGCCTGACCTTCTTTTATTTCGTTGGGAATGGAAACGGAAAGTTTTATTGCCATCAAAATCGAAACGACTATTGCGAAGATGTTTATTAAGTTTACTACCGCACTCACGCCGTTTGCTTTGTCGAAATCGGAATATGCGATGACGTTTTTATATGCAATATTCTTTTCGTAAAGAGTTTCCATTCCTTTTATCGAGCGTTTAAGTGCATCGATATTGGTTTTCTTTTCAGCTAAAATAAAACCAGCTGCGCCCGACGCTTTTGCCTGTTCGTATTCTTTTTCCAGTTCGACCAAAGTCGCGCGAGAAGCATCTAAATTTGATTTAAGTTCCTCCCGTGAGGTATATTCGCTTATATAATACAATGATTTTTTATCGCTTGGAGCGTTGCTTACTTTCAGGTAAATGGACGCACACAAAACCGCTAAAAGGGCTATTACAACGAAAACGCAGAGGAATAAAAACTTCTTTCTTCCGAAAATCTCGAATTTTAATAATTTTCCGAATGATTTAAGTTTCGTTGACATATGCGTTCTCCAAAACGTTGACGTTTTTTATATCCCTTAATTCCGGGTTTGTCTTAAAAATAAACTCCTTCAAGACGGTTGCGTCGCCAAGTAAAACACAGCTCGACTCGTCTTGTATGACGATACCGAAATCCTGCGCCTCGGTCAACGCCTTTTTCATCTCGTCGGGATTTGTAAATTCAAGCAAAAACCTTTTATTTGCCTTCTTAATATCAATAAATCGCGTTATTTGCCCGTTGTCAACCACAACCGCTCGTTCACAAAGTCCTTCGAGTTCGGCAATATTGTGGCTGGATATTAAAATCGAAATGCCCGATTTTTTTATGTTTTTGATAAACTCTCGTATCTCAAAACCGCTTATAGGATCCAGCATAGACGTAGGCTCGTCCAAAATCAGAATTTCGGGATTTTGCATAAGCGCGACAAGCAAACAGGCTTTTTGTTTCATACCCGAAGAAAATGTGCCGACTTTTTTATTGAGGACGTCGGACAGGTTCAAAATATCCGTCAACTCTTTTGCCCGCGCGTCGTATTCCTTTAACGAAAGTATGCCGAAGTAGTCGATATTTTCCTGTAAGGTCATATTGGGAAAAAGCGAAGGATAACCGATAAGCGCGGCTATTTCAGAGCGATTGTCGGACTTTTTGACGTTTTTGCCACACACAAAAATATCGCCGCCATCGTATAGCCAAAGTCCGGTTATACATTTCAGTATAGACGTCTTTCCCGCGCCGTTTCTTCCTAAAAGGCCGACGGTTTCGCCTTTATCTACGGAAAAAGAAACGTCTTTCAAAATCTGTTTTTTCCCGATTTTTTTGGATAAATTCCGTATTTCGATTATCGCGTTCATTTTTTCTCTGTTTTTAATTCGATAAAGGTTTGTTCACCATCCGCACGTAAAGACACATAAAAGATTTCTTTTGAAAGTTTATGAATAAACGCGCTTTCTTTTGCGGAGATTTTAAGAGAATTTTCTTCTGCTTCTTCGACATTGTAAATACCGGCGTCCGTATAGAATGTTTTTAACTCGGCCAGCGACACGGAAAATGGGCTATCCTTGATTGTTTCAAAAGAATAAGTTTCGCCTGCGTTAAAGTCAGAACCCTTTTTCGCCGTTAGGTGAATAGGAAATAAAAAGTAATCTCCGTTATTGTCCATAACGACTGCGGACATAAATTGATAACGATTTTGTCCGCTCAATTTACCTATTACGAGATAATCGATTTTGTTCTCATCAATTTTATTTTTGATAAGAATAAAATTATCGTTGAAAGCGGTACAGTCATATCCGTTTTGTTTGAGCGTTTCGGCGATTTCGGCAACGCTTTTTTCGAGTCCAAACGTTATGAAATTACCGCCTAAAAGAATATTCTCGGCTTTAAGCGGCAACGTATATTCTTTGCCGCTTGAGAGCGAAACAACGGATAACTTTTTTTGTTTCCCCGTACAAGCGGAGAATATAAAGGTAAAAACTATCATAGTAATCAAGAATATAAATATAGATTTTTTTCGCATAATTCCTCCTTGTTCGTAGTGTTTAATAACACCACTCGACTAAAAATTTTATTGACAGTTATTCCTCGGCATTGTTGTAATATCGTTTAGTTTCTTTGAAAAAGAACAAAAAAGCGCAAGGGAAAGTCCTTTCTCTGCGCTTGTAGTCTTATTGTGTTTCATAGAACGACTTCATTGTTTTAAGATATGTCCACGGCAATGTTTTGTTCATTGTAGGTTGTTGTCGGTAATCGGTTCGTTTGCGTTTTTGCGTTGTTTATCAAAACTGTAGCTTGCCAATCATCATTTCGCATTTTTGTACGAAAGTAAAATATGGCTCGGGGCAAACAATAGCGATGCCACAATCAGCGGAATTGACAAGCTGACGACTCCGCTAAAGAAAAACAACACCGACGGAATGACAGACAACGCCAACGCCCTAAACATATTGTTTTTATTGAAGCAAACAATCCAAATGATGCAATAAAGCAGTACCAATACGATGTCGACAACCTTGTATATGACAATTGCGTTGTCGAAGTACCAACCCAATACTGTCCCGGGGATGTTGAACATCATAAAAACAAAGCACCCGTATCTGCCTATTTGCTCGACAATTTCCACAACTTTGTTTTGGTATTTGTTTTGAAATCCATCCTTGCACTTTATTGCAAAAACGATATTAGGTATCATTATTATGGCAATTATTATCGTGCCGAAAACATTAAACCAACCCATTATTTTCTCCGTCAAATTTCAATTTGTGCCGAAAACGCTGCCCGTTGCACGGATTGCGCTTGCTTTTCGCACTTATTTATTACAGTATCTCGCTTTTTCTTACGGCAAGGCAGTAGTTGACGTGTTCAAAGGCTTTCATGTCCGAGCCCGTCTTGTCTATGATGTTTCTTTGTATGTCATCGGGCGTCAGCAACTCGCCGATTGCAAACCCGTGCTTTGCCAACAATGCCTCGATTTCATTGCGTGAAAACGCCGACCGCATCGGTTCGCCGCCTGCCTTTGCCATCATTACAGTGTTTTGCACACGCCTTTCGACGGCATCGAAAAACCCTTCGTCGGGATAGTCGAACACAAGCGCGCTACCGTCTGCGCACAAAGTGCGAAAACCGAGCGTGCGGTTAATGCTATCCCCACATCGCAAATGCGGTTTGGTGGCGGTGTAGCCGTTAGTGTAGCGTGCGTGGTAATCTGCTTTCAGTGCTTTGGGGCGGCTAGTCGCTTACGCCTGCCAATGCAAGAAACTTTTTGTCCGATTGGATACTTTGCGTGACAAACTTGCCGTCGAAAAACAACGCATACGTCGTTACGGGCGCAGGGGTGTTTTGCGCCTCTTCCTTGGTGGTGATGTGGATTACTTTCAGCGGAATATCGTGCGCCTTTGCTACTTCCGCCACGCGCGGCCCCCAGTAGTAAGTGAAGGGGCATTGGTCGGTGTAGTACAGCACAAAACCGTTTTCGTTCACCGACGGATGTTTGGCGCACGGCTTGAATTTCGGCGGCTCGGCGTTGGGCGCAAGGGGCAAATACATCAGGTTTATGCCGCAGTCGGACACGTCCGACACCCGAAACCCCTTGTGGAGCAAAAACTTCGGGTCGGCGAGAAATTCCCGCTTCCGTCCCTCGGCGCTGAGAATGCAGATGCCTTTCTTTTTCTGCGTCCCGGCGTCGCGTATGCACGCGGAGAGAAGGTCGTTCGAATATCCGTGCCCTTTCATCGAGCCCGCGATCCACAGGCAGTTGATGTAGAGCCAGCCGTCAGCCTCGATGGGCACCCATGCGTTTTCCGTCGGGATATATTCGATAAAGCACTTGCCGCGCTCCTCACTGCGGTAAAAGACAAACCCCTCGTCAAAGCGTTGTTTCATCCATTCCTTTTTGGCAAGGCTTTGCTTGCCGGACATGGCGCAACAAATGTGTTCCTTGTCTATGTTTTCCTTGGTGATACGTATGTAATTCATGGTTATCTCCGTGTAGATTGTGCGTGGTTGGGCGTTGAGGTGGCGGTCGGTGCGCTCTGCTTATTGCGGCGAGCCTTCCTGCGCCGCCAATATTGCCCCCTTGTACGCTTGCTCCAATCGGGAAGCAATGACGGCGTCATCGAGTTTCAGCGCATTGTTGGCAATTATGCTTGCGTAGCCGTGCGCAAACAAAAACACCGTCAAAAATACTTGTTTGGTTTGCTCCATGCCGATGTTCAATGCGCCTTGCATTGCCGAAAGCACGGGCAGTAGTTCCTCGGCGTCTAGCAATTGCGGTAGGGTGCTTCCGTTGAAAAAGTTGGATTGGAAAAGGAAGCGGAACAAGTGCGGCTCTTCGATGGCAAAGCGGATGTAGTTCATGCCTATGCCTAGCATAACTCCGTCGGGGGACGGGCGCACGTTCATGATGTATTCCGAGTGGTAGCGGTCGGCCCTTTCGTAGACGGCGCGCTTCAACTCCTCGATGGTGGCAAAGTGGTACATTACGGGTTGCGTGGAGCAACGCAGTTTTTCCGACACGGTGCGCGCGTTGATGTTGTCCGCGCCCGACTCTCGTGCGATGTCAAAGGCGGCGTCGACGATCATTTCCTTAGTGACTTTTGCTTTTGCCGACATGAGGTGTCCTCCATATATAATTCCAATTATACATAACTCAAATTATACATCGATTGGCATGAGTTGTCAAGCGGCGAAAACACAACCCCAATGTATTTTGTTTACGGCAAAT
>ENA-ORNY01000238-ORNY01000238.1-human-gut-metagenome-genome-assembly--contig:-NODE-238-length-41392-cov-11.230665_pt1 | contig 41392 bp, 63 predicted proteins | sample MGYA00242122_ERZ509036 | MGnify/ENA primary metagenome ERZ509036 (study PRJEB26280, sample SAMEA2338696) | human gut metagenome | biome: human gut; feature: human-associated habitat; material: faeces... | reverse complement strand
CATAATTAAAACCATAAAAGATATCATTTGTTTTATTTTTTTCTATTAATTTACTTAGCATAAAATTTCTCCCTTCGATAAGTCTATATCTTAAGACAGAAGTACCAAAAAATGCAAGAAAAATCGTCCGTCAAAAGTCGACATAAATCGGGATATTCGCGCTATTTCGTCTCATTTTTAGGGAAATCTAAAATATAAAATTTTTAAAGATATTTTGTAATTTATTATACTCTATGATAAAATAAATTCGAGGGATGTCTTTATGATAATAAAAAAAATTAATAAAAACGAATACTTTATAGAAGAAAATGGAGTAAAAGTATTTTCCTATATTTTAACTGATGATACTTTATGCGCAGGAAGTGGTGATGTTTTACCAAATGAAGAATTATTTATTAAAATACTATCATTTTTAAAAGAAAATATATTAAAAGAAAATATGATTATTCGAGTTGTTAATGAAAATCTATTTTCGTTATTTGATAAATATTGTAAAGTAACAGCTATTTGTGTTGAACGAACATTAAATTATTATGAAAATAATTACGATATAAAAAAAAAGTATTTTGAAATTGATAATATTAAGATTAAATACTTTGAAACAGAAAATAGTGCATATTGTAATTTTATAAAAAATGAAATAAGTGGTGAATTAGAAATTTCAAAAGTAATGAACTATTTAAAAAACAAAAATAAATTAACATTTATAATTGATATTCAAAACTTAGATTATTTTCTTTCGTTAGGTTTTAAAATAGAATACAAAGACTACAAGTTGGCTTAGAATCCAACTTTTTTAATGACTTTTGTATGTTTTTTTGGTACAATTAAAGGGGTGAAAAAGATGAAAAAAGAAAATATTAGAAATTTTTCAATAATTGCTCATATAGATCATGGAAAAAGTACTCTAGCAGATAGACTTTTAGAAATCACCGGAGCCGTTTCCAAAAGAGAAATGAAAGATCAAATTTTAGACAGTATGGATCTAGAACGTGAAAGAGGAATAACAATTAAATTAAATGCTGTAAAATTAAACTATAAATATAAAGATGAAGATTATGTTATTAATTTAATTGATACTCCTGGTCATGTCGATTTTTCATATGAAGTATCAAGAAGTCTAGCAGCTTGTGAAGGTGCTATTTTAGTTGTAGATGCTGCTCAAGGTATTGAAGCTCAAACTTTAGCTAATTTGTACCTAGCTATGGAACAAGATTTAACTATAATTCCTGTCATTAATAAGATAGATTTACCGAACGCTGATATTCCAAGAGTAAAAAAAGAACTCGTGGATGTTTTAGGTTTTAATGAAAATGATATAATTTTATGTAGTGCTAAAACTGGAGAAGGGGTTCAAGATATTTTAGATGCCGTAATTGAAAAAATTCCCGAACCTAAAATAAATGTTGAAGATAAAACAAGATCTTTAATATTTGACTCATATTTTGATACTTATCGAGGAGTGGTTTTATTAGTTAAATTAGTAGATGGTAAAATAAAAATTGGTGATACTATAAAAATGATGGCAACAAATAGTACCTTTGAAGTTGTAGAACTCGGAGTACATACCCCAAAAGAAGAAAAGTATAATGAACTAAAAAGTGGAGAAGTAGGTTATGTTGCAGCATCAATTAAAGACATAAGTACAGTCTCTGTCGGCGATACCATTACCGTCGTAGGTCGTGAAGCAAGAGAACCAATTAAAGGTTATAAAAAAATGAAACCAATGGTTTTCTCAGGTATATTTCCGACCGAACCTAATAGGTATGAAGAATTAAAAGAAGCCTTAATAAAATTAAAATTAAATGATGCAGCTTTATCGTTTGAACCAGAAACTAGTGAAGCTTTAGGTTTTGGTTTTCGTATTGGATTTCTAGGTCTTTTACATATGGATGTAATTATTACTCGTATTGAAAGAGAATTTAATATTGGCATTATTGCTACCAGTCCAAGTGTAGTTTACGAAGTAACCCTAACAGATGGAAGTATCATAGAGGTTGATGCTCCATCAAAAATGCCTGAAAAAACAAAAATTAATTATATAAAAGAACCTTATATATATACAAATATAATAGCACCTTCTGAATACATCGGAGCTATTATGGAGTTATGCCAAAACAAGCGTGGAATTTACAAAAGTGTGGATTATATCGACTCTACAAGAATAGATGTTCACTATGAAATTCCCTTATCAGAAATAGTATATGATTTTTATGACAGATTAAAAAGTACTACGAAAGGTTATGCTTCATTTGATTATGAATTATGTGGATATAAAGAAAGTAGTTTAGTAAAAATGGACATCTTACTAAATGGTGAAATTGTAGATGCTTTGAGTGTTATTATTCATAAAGATTTTGCTTATCAAAAAGGACGTGCAATTGTTAAGAAACTACGTGAATTAATACCAAGACAAATGTTTCAAATACCAATTCAAGCAAGTATTGGCTCCAAAGTAATAGCTAGAGAAAATATCAGCGCCTTAAAGAAGAATGTTTTAGCAAAATGTTATGGTGGAGATGTTTCCAGAAAAAGAAAATTATTAGAAAAACAAAAGGAAGGAAAGAAAAGAATGAAAATGGTTGGAACGGTTGAAGTTCCCCAAGAGGCATTCTTAGCAGTTTTAGGTGATGAATAATGGGTGAAGAAGAAAAAAATTATATTATAAGACAAGCTGATATGTATATTTCTGGTAAATCCTTACGCGAAATTGCTGAAATAATTGGTAAATCACATATTACAGTTAGAAATAATTTAACAAAAAAATTAAGATATGCCGATGCTATAAAATATGAAATTGTTATGGAAAAATTAGAATATAACAAAGAAAAATCAATTGAAGATGAAGAAGTTAGAACAAGAATTCTTGATGCTTACGAATTGTTAGTTTTGAAAAATAAAACAGTTTCAGAAATTGCCGCTGATCTAGGAACAACAGATAACATTATATATCGTGATCTTTCAGAAAGATTACAAGAATTAAATAAAGTTGCACCAGATATTATAACAAATGATATGGTAAAAAAAGTAGCTGAAACATTAAGAAATCATAGTATCCGTAACAATCCTTATCTTGTTTTCAAACAAGAAAGAGAAAAACAGACAAAAATGAAAAATAGACTAAATAAAATGTTTCCTAGAAAAGATAGACAAATTAATTTTTTGACAAACTGTGCATTAACATATGGCTTGAGGGTAGAAACGATTGCTGACTTTTTCGGGGATAATCCAACTGATTTATTAAGGGATTTTCAATCTGGAAATAGTCTTTACAATAACTTGTCAAATGTATTTAAACACGGAATGAAACCACAACAAGAAGCTGTTGCAGAATTTGAAAATTTTTTTGAAAGATTAACAAAAGCATCAATAAATAAAGATAAAGAAAAAATAACAGAAATACTTGAAGAGATTTCTGATAAAAAAGCCCTTAAAATAGCTAATAGAGATAAAACAAAACAGCTAACATTGACAGATGAAGAAATATTAACAATATTAAAATTTCAAATAAAATATATGATTAGTACACATCAAATAGAAAGAATATTTGGAATAAGTAAAAGTAATTACAAAAAAAGAGTAAAAAGACTGCAAACTGAACATGAAAAATTAGTATCTGATTTTGAATATATTGCGGATTTTGTTTCTTGCATACCCAATAAGGTGACAGAAAGAAGGTAAAAAATGAGTTTAAAATATTTATATCAAATGTTTCCAGATGAAAATAAAAGAAGAAGATTTATAATAAATTGTGCTTTAACATTTGGTTTAAGAGCAGAAACATTAGCCGCCTTACTTAACACGAGTGTGGAAACAATTAAATCAGAGCTACTTTATAATATCAGTTATATGCATAATTCAATGCAAGCACTATTTCATATTGGTATGAATAATCAAGAAGAAGCAAAACAAAATTTTATTGAATTTTTCAACAAATTAGTTACAGCAGGTAAGTCAAATAATAAAGAAGAAATAAGTAATGTTCTTGCAACAATTTCTGATAGAAAAGCAATGCAAATAATGCGTAGAGAAGGTAGGGGAACAAGCAAATTATCTGATGAAGAAATATTAATAATTTTAAAATATCAATTGAAGTATTTTTTGAGTACAGAAAAAATTGAAAAAATATTTCATGTTCATCATACTATTTATTCTAAAAAAATAGAAAATTTAAAAACTGAATATCCAAAGCTAGTATCTCAGTATGAGATCCAAAGAGATATGTTTCATAAAAGTTATAGTGATCCAAAGAAAGGAAGATAATATGAATGTTAAATATTTATATCAAATGTTTCCAACAAAAGAAAAAAGAAATCATTTTTTAAGCCAATGTGTATTAACATATGGTTTATCGCTTGATTCGTTATGTAATACTTTGAATTTAAATAAAGAAAAAACGTTTGATGATTTAGTAGTTAGAAATATAAAATATTATGAATCAGTAGAAAAAGTATTCAAATTTGGTATGAAAAGGCAAGAAGATGCAATAAAAAACTTTGTAGATTTTTTTACAAATCTAATTAAAGCATATGAAGGAAAAAATAAAACAGAAATAGCAAACATTTTAAATGAATTGTCTGATAAAAAAGCTATATGTATTGCAAAAAGACCAGATTCAAAAGGAAAAAAGTTATCGGATGAACAAATATTAGCTATATTAAAATATCAAATTAAATACATGTTGGAAACAAAGTCAATAGCAAGAATTTTCAATATAGATAGAGGAACATATTCATCAAGGGTTAGAAATCTAGGCCCAGAATATGCAAACTTAATTTCAGATTTTGATTATCTAAGTGATTTTTATCATAATGCATCATTAGCTAGTAGAGGAATTAAATAATGGCTAGTTCAATTTATATTCATATTCCATTTTGTAAAAATATATGCTCTTATTGTGATTTTTGCAAATTTATATATAATGAAAAATGGGCTTATGCATACCTAAAAGCTTTAAAAAATGAAATAAATGATAGATATATGGGTGAAGAAATTAAAACGATATATATTGGTGGAGGAACACCAAGTGCACTAAATATAAAAGAAGTAAAAAGTTTATTAAGTATGTTAGATAATGTCAATAAAAATAATTTAGAGGAATTTACTTTCGAATGTAATTTAGAAGATATAAATGAAGAATTAGTATTACTTTTAAAAAACTTCGGGGTAAATAGATTAAGTATAGGTATAGAGTCATTTGATAAAGATAAACTAAAATTTATGGAAAGAAAGGCTGATTTTAAAGATGCTTTAGAAAAAATAAATTTATGTAAGAAGTTAGGGTTTAATAACATAAATTTAGATTTGATGTATGCTATACCCGGAGAAACTTTAAAAATTTTAAAAAAGGATTTATCACTATTTTTAAAATTAAAGCCCACGCATATAAGTGCTTATAGTTTAATTTTAGAAAGTCACACCAAGGCTTATGTAAACGGAGTCAGTGAAATCGAAGAAGAATTAGACTATGAAATGTATAAATATCTTACTGAAAAACTAAGTAATGCACATCATTATGAAATTAGTAACTATGCGATACCAGGATGTGAAAGTAAACACAATTTAGTTTATTGGAATAATGAAGAATATTATGGTTTTGGCTTAGGTGCAAGTGGATATGTAGATGAAATAAGATATACAAATACTAAGAATTTAAAAGATTATTTATTAGGTAATTGGGTACAAGAAAAAGAAATAATCGGCGAAAAAGAAAAAATGGATTATGAAATAATGCTTGGTTTAAGAAAACTTGATGGTATAAATTTAGATGAATTTAAGAAAAAATTTGGAATAGAATTAGAAAATGCTTATAATATAAAACCTCTTTTAAAAAGTAAAGAATTAATTAAGAAGAAAGGTTATATATATATTAATCCAAATTACATATATGTTTCAAATGAAATACTTTTAAAAATAATTTAGAAATTTTTGAGCACACTATATATGGGTGAAATAGTGTGCTTTTAGATTTAAAAATATTAAATGGGGATATGCCATTAAAATTTGATAAATATGTTAATAATTATACCGTTGAAATAAAAGAAGATGTTACAAAATTAGAAATAGAATATATATGTAACAATGATGATTTAGTTACTATAAAAAATAATGATAATTTAGACTTTGGTATAAACCATATCTTTATAGAAGTGGTAAATAATGAAGGAAAAAACGTGTATGTATTGGAAATATATAAAAAAAGAGATGAAAATGTGTTTAATGAAATAAAAATAGAGTCAGAAATTAAAAGTGAAGAAAAAATACCTAATTATGTACCTATTGGTTTAATTGTTGGAAGTTTTTTTATTATTCTTTTAACGTTTTGGATATTATTTCATAAAAAAAAATAAGATAATTTTTCCCGTAAATACGGGAATTTTTTATGTGTAACAAAATTTTTCTGAAAAAATTTTAAAAAAAGCACAAAAAAAATAAAAAAAAGGAAATATATTAAGTGAAGGGAGAAATTTATATGATTGTAGTTCGTCAACGGGATGAGAAGGATTGTGGTGTGTGTGCTCTTTTGTCTATCATTAGGTATTACAAAGGAAGTGTCCCGCTTGAAAAAATCAGGTTGGATGCCAAAACAACCAATGAAGGAACAACAGCTTTAAACTTAATTCTTGCTAGTCAAAAATATGGTTTTGAAGGTGTAGGAGTAAAATTAAATAATATTTATGACATTAAACAATTTCCTGCAATTGCTCATATGAATCTAAAAAAAGGCTATACCCATTATGTTGTAATTGAAAAAATCACTAAAGACAAAATTTTCATAATGGATCCAGCCAAAGGAAAGGTGGTAATGAAAGTTAATGATTTTATATGCGAATGGAGTAATGTAGTATTATTGTTTTATCCAAAGAAAAAAATAATAGTTTTAAAAAATGAAGTAACAATATTTAATTTATTTACTAGGATTATGAAATCTGAAAAAAGTTTAATAAAAATTATTATTTTTGTAAGTTTCTTACTAATGTTACTTAGCATATTGTTAGGATATTATTTTCAAATCCTATTCTCTTCAATTACAAATGGTTATTCTTATAAATATTTGAAAATTATTGTTATAATATTTTTAATTTTTACAATATTTAAAATTGTTTTATCCTTTTATAGAACTTATTTAGAAAATCATTTAAATAAAAATATAGATTGTTTATTAAATAGTGATTTTTTAAGTCATTTATATAATCTTCCTTTAAATGTTATAACATCTAGAAATGCCGGAGAAATAGTATCTAGAGTAAATGATTTAACAAGTATAAAAAATATCATCACTGAGATTTTCATGTCATCAACTCTAGATTTAATCCTAGTTGCTATAGCAGTACCCTTATTAATAAATATAAGTAAGAATTTATTTTTAATACTTTTTCTTATGATTATCTTATATTTTTTAATAGGGTTAATATTTAGTAAAGCAATATTTAAAAGAGCCTATCAAAATATATCTTATGAAGCAGATTTTAATAATAATCTAATCGAAGATATAAAAATGATTAATAGTATTAAAAATCTAAATGTGATTTCTCCGGCATTAAAGAAACTTGAATATAAATTAACAAATTACTTATATGATAGTTATCTTTTAAACATTGTAATTAATAAAGAAAAAACATTAAAAAGTATTATATATGAAATAGGATTTTTCATTATAAATACATATGGATTATATCTTCTTTATAAAAGTAAAATATCACTAATTAATATTATTACTTTTAATACTTTATTAAGTCTTTTTCTAGATCCTTTAAAAAATATCGTAGATAGTATACCAAAATATTGTTATATGAAGGCAACAATTTCTAAAATAAATGATTTTTTAAGCCTAAAAAAAGAGAATTTAGGAAATATTGAAGAGACCTATGGATATGAATTAAGATTTAAAAATTTAACATATTCTTATAATAAGTTTGAGAGTATAATTAAAAATTTTAATTTAGTAATTCCAGAAGGAAATTTCATCTTATTAAAAGGACCATCGGGTTCAGGTAAATCAACAATTTGTAATATATTAAATAAGTATATAAATGATTATGATGGAAACATATTACTAGGAGCAATTAATATAAAAGATTTAAGTATAAATACCATCAGAAAAAATATTATATATGTAAACCAAAATGAAAATATTTTTTCAGGAACTATCAGAGAAAATATTGTTCTAGATAAAAAAATATCAGAAGTTGATTTTCAATATATAAGTTATTTATGTAAAATAGATGAAATTGTAAAAAAAAGACCACTTAGATTCGAAACATTTATAAGCCCTGATGAAAATAATTTATCCGGAGGTGAAAGGCAAAGAATTATATTAGCACGAGCTTTACTTAATAATTTTAATATTTTATTACTTGATGAAGCCTTAAGTGAGGTTGATATGAAATTAGAACTATCAATTTTGAAAAACATGAGAAAATTATATAAAGATAAAACTATTATTTATATTTCTCATAAAAAATATCCTAAAATATTTGATAATGTTATAAATTTAGGGAGCAACTTATGTCATACTTAGATTTACTAAATATTAAATATAAATTTAAAAAATTTCTCATATTAACTATAATAATATTTATTGGCATATGCATATATATTTTGAATTTGGAAATATATGATACAAATATAACTTACGGATATAAAGAAAAAGGATTTATTGTAGCAAAGATAAGTATTGATAACCCTGATATTATAAATTCCATTGCTTATATCAAAGTAGGGGATAAAAAGTATAAAGTTTTAGTTAATAGTGTGGGAGAGATAAGTTTAGATAAAGAAAATTTAATAAATTATCAAGATGTTTACTTAAAAGTTGATAATGAACTAAGAGAAAACCAAGTGTTTAAGTTAACAATTATGTATAATAAGGAAAAAGTATATGAAAAACTTAAAAAAATGTTGTTTTAGGAGGTAATTATGGAAGTTTTAAGTTGTAAAAAATTAGCAGAATTAAATGGGGGAGGAAGAACATTGTGGTATTTATTAGGAGGTATCGCAACATTTTTAGCAGGACTTATCTCAGGTTTTGTAAATCCTAAGAAATGTAATTAAAGGAGGTAGTTTAATGTATTTAGAAAAAAAGGAATTAAACAATATTGTTGGTGGAGCATCAGCAGCTATATTTAATGCATTTGCAAGAATCTTTAGAACAATGTATGATATTGGCTATGAAATAGGCTCAACAATTAGAAGATTAGTATCTAAAAAAACATGTAAAATCTAAAAAGGTATAAGCCTTTTTAGGTACAGTATAACGAAAATTATTACAAAAAACGCCAAATTATAATAAAAAATGTTGATAAACCTTATTTCAGATGTTATAATATGTAATGAAAACGAGAAGGGAGGGAATGAATTTGACAAAAGTAGTTGTGCAAAACGGGAATGTTGATTTAGCATTAAAAAAGTTTAAAGCAAAAGTTGCAAGAAGTGGAGTCCCTTCTGAAATCAAAAAAAGAAAACACTATGAAAAACCAGGCGTAAAAAGAAGAAACGAAATTAAAGAAGGAATTAAAAACTCACATAAAAGAAATCGAGGCTAATTATGTACGAAAAAATTAATGAAGATTTAAAAAATGCAATGAAAGAAAAAGACACTTTTAAATTATCCGTTCTAAGAATGTTAAAAAGTGCTTTACAACTTGAACAAATTGCTAAAAAACATGAATTAGATGATAATGAAATAGCTGCAGTATTAAAAAAACAAGTTAAAGTTCGTAAAGATTCATTAGAAGAATATAAAAAATATGATAAAACTGAATTAGTAGAGTCTTTAGAAAAAGAAATCGCAATACTAGATGCTTATTTACCTGAAGAAATGTCTGAAAGTGAAATAAGTGAAATAGTAAAAAGTGCAGTGGAAGAAATAAAACCAACTAGCATGAAAGATATGGGTCTTGTAATGAAAAAGGTTAATGAGCTTCTTGTTGGAAAAAATGCAGATATGTCTCTAGTTAGTAAATTAGTTAAAGAACAAATTATGTCAAATTAAAACAACACTTTAAAAAAGTGTTGCTTTTTCTATAAGGAAAAAATATGAATTTAGATAATATAAAAAAAGAATATAAAAAAATGCAAAAAATATACGGAGACCCTAGTCTTGAGCCAATATATTTCGGAGGATGTTGTAACAATCCAGATATTTGTTTTGTCTTTATGAATCCAACAGCTAGAAATATTGCTGCAGATAAATCATGGCAAGGTCCAAGGTCTCCATGGATAGGAACTAAAAATATTTGGGATTTATTTATGGCAATAAAAATTATTGATGAAGATCTATATCAGGAAATAAAAAGTAAAAAAGGGCGTGAATGGACACCAGACTTTGCCAAAAAAGTTTATAAAAAAGTAGAGAATAATAAAATATTTATAACCAACCTAGGAAAATGTACACAAATAGATGCAAGGCCTTTGCCGGATAAAGTATTTAAAGATTATTTAGAGTTAATGGAAAATGAAATAGCGATAGTTAATCCTAAGGTTATAATACTTTTTGGTAATCAAGTAAGTTCAATATTTCTAAAAGAAAAAATATCAGTAAGCACAAGTCGTAAGAAAAAATACATAAAAGAAATCAATAATAAAAAATATACATGTTTTCCTGTTTATTATCCAATTGGAAACGGAAGATTTAATATAGATAAGTCAATCGAAGATATATTATGGATTAAGGAGGTATATTTTAATGAAATACACAATTAGAAAAGAAAAGAAAGAAGATTGCATGGGCGTCTCTCATGTAATAACAGTAGCATGGAATGAAACTTATAAAGGTATTTTGTCTGATTCCTTTTTGGAAGAAATAAAAACAAATGAAGTAAAAAGAGGTAAAATTATCAAAGAAACATTTGCTACAAAAAATTACAGCACCCTCGTTTTAGAAATAGATAATGAAGTCGTAGGGTTTGTAAACTCTGGAAAAACTGAAGACTTAGAATTTGATAATTGTGGGGAAATATTTGCTCTTTATATTATAAAAAAATATCACCATTATGGTTTTGGCAAAAAACTCGTAGAAGAATCCATTAAAAGTTTAAAAGAAATGGGCTTTGATAAAATGCTTATATCTTGTCTAAAAGAAAATCCCACTAACGAATTTTATAAACATATTGGTGGAAGATATATTAAAAATAAAATATATAAACAATTAAATTTACCTGAAAACGTTTATTATTTTGATATCTAGAAAGTAAAATATTACAAAATTCAATTTTTCACATAATTACCATGGAAAATTTATTATAAATTTGGTAAAATATATATGGAGTGATATCATGATTGAAATAGGTATTAGTTATGTAGAATATTTAAATAAATTAAAAAAAGAAGAATTAATAAAAATAATTACAGATTACAATAAAATGTGTGAAATTTTTGATGAAACAAAAATAGAAGATACAAAGTCTAAAAAAGATGTTTTAGTAGAAAAAATAAATGAAATAAAAAATAAATATTTAAAGTATCTTATAATGTCATTAGATCTAAAAGACTATGAGTCATTAAAAAACATATTGAAAAAAAATGATACAAAAACATTGAATGAACATAAAGAATTAATAAATTATTTTATTGATAAACACATTATTTTTCAAAAAGATAACTTAGAGGTTCCAAATGATTTAGAATTTAAATGTTGTTTTAAAAATAAAGATATTTTAAAATATGTAAAAAAATGGAATAGAATATATGATTTAGCAAATGGCATAATTATTGCATATGGTGTTGTAAGTAAAAAATATTTTTCTTTCATCATAAGTGGTATTGAAGAAAAAAATAAAATTATATCCAAACTAGAATTTTATTATAAGAAAGAATATATTATTGAAGATAAAATGATTGTGAGTAATAAATTAAGTAATAAAAAAAGAATAAATAAGTATTTTAAAGATAAAAATTATAAATGTTTTACAAATAAAGAATATGTTGAAATGGGGAAAAATATTTATCACCACAATATTAAATCTTATAAAAAGCTTATTAAAACATTAAAAAACTTTTATGTTTTTAAAAACAAAGATATAAAATTTATTGATGATAATATCGTTATTCCATACTTATATAATTCTTTAAATGAAGAAGATATAGCTAATAAGAATCTCGAGGAAACCATTATAAGTCTATTTGAGTTTAAGGGAGATAAATTAAAAAATAAAATGTTACAAGAAATATCTAAAATCAGAAATGAGTTTCCTCTTTGGGAATATCGTGGATTTACTAAAACGGAGGTAAATAAATGAAGAAAAATGGATATACAGTTGTAGAACTAGCAATAGTACTTGGAATTTTTAGTATTTGTTATTTTACAGCAACATGGGTAATTTCTAGTAAGTTAAATGTTAACTATGAAGAAGGAATGTATAGTCAAAAAATAGCATGTATAGAAAACAATGCTGTATTATATGCCAAAGCCAATGATAAATTGTTTGAAAAAGATAAAACGATTTATGTAACTGTAGATGATTTAGCTAAAGCAAATGCTGTTATAAGTAGTGATGGAGAAGTAATAGATCCAAGAGATGAAAAAAGCTCTATGAATGATATTAAAGTAAAACTAACTATGGAAGGCGACAAAATAACTGCAAAAGTACTAAGTTAAAATATTTTGTGTCAAATTTGTGTCAAATTTTTAGTGTTTTCTTGCATAAATAGATATTAATGAGTATTATAAGTAATGAAAAGGGAGTGTATGTATGTTATATCCATCAATAGATAAACTATTAAATATAGTTGACTCTAAGTACAAATTGGTTCATGTAGCTTCAATAAGAAGTAAGCAAATGCTTGAAAATAATCACTATCAAATGAAGGAAAATGAATATAGAAATAAGAAAAGTTTAGGTAGAGCACTTGAAGAAGTTGAAGCAGGATTGATAAAAATTATCGAAGAACCGCAAAAATAACTTGATTATTTTATCAATATATGATAAGATATTCTTGTTCTCGGGGAATTAGCTCAGTTGGCTAGAGCACCACGCTTGCACCGTGGGGGTCGCGGGTTCGAGTCCCACATTCTCCACCATGAAGATATCAAAAGCCCATATTTTCGGGCTTTTTTTAGTGCTGTTTTTGTACATATTTCCCGTTTTTTCCGTATTTTTCGTATATTCCACGGTAAAAAGACGGTAAAAAAATACCACTGATTTTATAGATATTTATCAGTAGTATTTGCTATTTCTTTTTTTATTTCAGTTGAAAGATGACCATATTTATTCACAGTGGTTGCGTAACTGCTATGTCCTAGTCGAGCACTTATTTGATATAATTCTTTTCCTTCAGCCATCATCGTGGCAACATAGGTATGTCTTAAATCATATAATCGTATTTTAGTGACATCACATAATTGACAAAATCTTTTAAACTGATTTCTTATTGTAGTATCTGATAGTGGTTTATCATACTCATAATTATAAAATATTAGTGAGTCATCTGTAACCTTATAATTCATTTCATTTAACAAAAAATCTTTGTATAATTTAATTTGAGTTATCAATTTATTAGTTATTAGAACATCACGTTGAGATTGATAATTTTTTGTATTAGATAAATAGTCTTTTGACTTTATATCATAATTTATTGAGTGTGCTATTCTTATTGTCATATTATTTTCATTTATAGCATTAAAAGTTAAAGCTCTTGTTTCGCCAATTCTATCTCCTAAACAAAAATTAATCATGACAAGAGTTTTAATCATAAGAGCTTGTCTTTTAAAGGTTAAGTCATTAGCTGTTTCTATTAAGCTATCAATTTTAGTGAAGAAGGTTTTAATTTCTAAAGGCGACCAGTACTTCATTTCAGCTTTTACAACTTTATAATTTTTTACTTTTTTCATTTCATTTTGAACAATGATGTTTTCATCTACACACCAATTTAAAAATGATTTCAATGTTTTTATTAATTGATTTTTTTGTTTATCTGAACATTCTAATTTATCAATATATTTTGCCCAATAATCTTTTGAAATTTTATTGACTGGCATTAATATTTTATTTCTGATATATTTGTTATATGCTTTTGTTTTTCTTATTATAGTGTTATATGCTTGTTTTTTTATATACTTGCATTCTTCAATATATCTATCCCAATGATTATCAATTAATTCTTTATGCTTAATTTGGATTTTCTTTTGATTAATAATTATTTGGTTATCTCTAATTCTTCTTGCTGTTTCAGAATCAAATATTTTATTGCCACGTTCATCCTTAGATACACTAGTTTCTAATTTACCATTGAATCTAATTACGTAATTTTTATTTGTTTTATGTCTATATATATTTTCCCATCTAGTTCGTTCATATATTTTTGTATTCATTTTTATCACTCCCTGTATATTTTTCTTTGTTTTTTTAGGCATTTGTGATATAATGAATATGAAAGATCCATAAACATTATATCGCATGATATTTGTTTTTAGTCTTAGCCGACTTTTCGGGTTTTTCATTCGACTTCGTGTTCCAGCACGAGGTCTTTTTTTAATTTAAATTCCAGTTTTTGCCACAAGTTTGACAAACAGCAACTTTTTTTTGAACATTCTTAATCTTTTTTCTTTTGCCAATGCCAAATATTTTAAATATTAAAGCTGGTACTGTGAGAATTATCCATTTGATTAGTAGCCACCACCAGCCAATGCAAAGCCACCATAAGAAACTGTGATGTGCATTAACTAGATGTGATTCATTAATCATTTGAATGCTAACGTTTTCACTTCCACAAAATTTGCATCTCATCTTTATCGCTCCTTTCTATGAATTTATATAAATATAAATTACTAGCATCATTATCAAAAAAATATAATTATTTTTTATTTAATAAATTTATAAATTCTTTTACCATTTCTTTTTTATCATCGGGTAAAGAGTTAATTTGTTGCATTAATTGTAAGTTGTCCTTGTTTTCTTTGGTTTCTAACGTATTTTTATTTTTGGGAAAGAAATAATTTATTGATACTCCAAAATATTCTGCCAGTTGATAAATAAAATCTTGTTTAAATTGTCTAAGATTATTTTCATATCTTGCTATTTGTTGTTGAGTTATATTTAATTCCTCAGCCAATTTTTCTTGAGTTAAATTATTTTCAATTCTTAACTTTTTTAACTTGTCAGCGGTATATTTATTTACATCCATAATATTACCTCCTTTACATATATATTACCACTTTTTACTCCAAAATGGAAGAAAAAGTAATAAAAATAACAAAAAAGTGTTGACAATACTCCAAAATGGAGTTATCATTTGAATATACGGAGGTGATAAAATGCAAATAAACTTAATTGAATTAAGAAAAAAATTTAAATTAACGCAAAAAGATATGGCTAATCTTTTGGGCATAGCTACAAAAACTTATAACAATAAAGAAAATGGAAAAGTTGAATTTTTGTTAAGTGAAATGTTTTCTATATCGAGTTATTTTAATTTGTCTGTTGATGAAATTTTTTTACCAAGAAATACTCCAAAACGGAGTTAAAAGTCGGCTAAGACTAATAACAAACTAAAAACAAAAGTGATATAAAGAAAGGATCTATTTTATATGAAAGAAAATGAATTTTATACAGTCAAAGACGTTATGAAACAAACTGGATATGGAAGAAGCAAATGTTACGATTTAATATATAAACTAAATGAACAATTAAAACAAAAATATCCAGGTATTGTTACATATAGTGGAAGAGTATTAAAAAAGTATTGGAATGAACAATTTAAAACAGAATTAAAGGAGGAAAATTAATATGAAAAAATATAAATTAAGACAATGGGTTAAAAATCTTATATGGATGCTTATTGGGGCTTTAATTGGTATCACAATTTATCAATTATTTACTATTCATACTATTGAAAAATCACCTGTTGGTACTTATAAATGTTCAGGAGGTATTGTTAGAATATGTAGTTCTTCAAATGAAGTGTATGAATCTATAAAATAAATTAAAAGCATGGGGGCTATTGGTTATTTTAAAATCGTTATTATTTAGGAGGAAAGATGATATTAAAAATTTTAGAAATAATTATTACGATTATTATAACTTTAATAGGCTCTTTTATTATAGCTATATTGATAAAAGACATTATTAAGGCTTTAAGAAAGTAGGCATATCATGAAACAAGAAAAATTAAGAGAAATAGTTAATACACGATTATTCATTAATATGCCAGTAACTGCTCAAGCATTATACTTTCATTTATATTTAAGAGCTGATGAAAATGGACTAGTGGATGAACCATTGCGTATTAAACGTATTTTAAACTTTTGTGCCGCTGATTTTTGGTTTTTAATTAAAAGTAATTTGATTGTTGTTAAGGATGACAAAATCAAAATAAACGAGGTGACATATGAATAGAACGTTTTATTGGATAAAATTAAAAACCGATTTTTTTAGGCGAGAAGAAATTGATTTTCTATTATCCCAAAAAAATGGAGCTGAATACGTTGTGTTATATCAAATGATATGTTTAAATACCGCTAATTCTGATGGAAAACTAGAAACTAAAATTGGTGAAATGATAGTACCTTATAATGCAGAAAAAATAGCACGTGATTGTAAATATTTTGATGTAGACACAGTAAACATTGCTATGAATTTATATAAGAAATTAGGGCTTATTTATGAAGAACAAGAAGGTGGATTAAAAATCGCTGCATTTGATGAAATGGTAGGAAAAGAATCTAAGTGGGCAGAAAAGAAAAGAATATATAGAAAAAATCAAAGTCAACTACTATTAAAAGAGGACACAAAAGAGGACATTGTCCAAAATATTAATGAGGACATTGTCCAAAATGTTAGTGTGGACATTGATGAGGACATTGTCCGACAAGAGTATAGAGATAAGAGTATAGAGTATAGAGATATAGATAATAGAGATATATTAAGTGTTAGTGTTAGCGAAGACTCGCTAAAAACATTTCAACAGCTTTTTAAAGATTTTCAAATAGAGAAAATCGATGATCAAAAATTAATCTTAAAATATTTGAAAAATGGAATGTCCCTGGAAGTTATAAAAAATGGTTTAACACTTCCATTTAATAGAAATGCTACAAACTATGATTTTGAAAAGCAGAAAGCTCCTATTGAAAATCCTATAAGTTACGGAATGCAAATATTAGCAAATTGGAATGACTTCGGAGTTCAGAACATGGAAGATGTAAAAAAATACAATAAAATTAAAGGCGGTGCTAAATTATGACAATAAATGACTTAGAAGACTATAGAACTTTAAGAGATGAAATAAAAGAACTTATTCGAGAAATAAATGAAGTAACTTATTGTTCTGTTGGTTCACCAACATTATCTGGAATGCCAACAGGAAAAGGAAACTCCGTATCATCGGTTGAGAGAACTGTTCAGAAAAAAACAAAGCTACAAGAAAAATTAAGCAAAAAATTAGATTCACGGTTAGAAAAATTAATCGAAATTGAAGATTTTCTTGAAACAGTAGAAGATACTGATGTAAGACTAATAATTCGTTATAGATTTATCAATGGATTAGATTGGCAAGTAGTTGGAGAAAAGATGCATTTTGAAAGAACAACACCATATTACAAACTAAAAAAATATTTAGAAAGGGAAGCTAGTAAATGAGATATTATGAATTTATTTTAGTTATTCTGATATTACTCATAATTTTGTTTATAGTCGTGGTATGGCTTGGGCTAAAATATGATGTAGTTGGAAGAGATGACAAGATAAAAGAATTAGAAGAAAAATTGAAACATGGAAGAAAGAAAGTTAAAAGGAAAAAGGTACAATGATATTGCTATTTTAGCAGATGTAGATCCAACACTTAAATTTCAATATAAAAATCAAAATGATTTTATTAAGAAATTTAGAAGTTTAAAAACATATTTTCCATTATCGTATAAAGATTTACTATTTCATCTTGATAAAAGAAAACTTTATGAATTAAAAGATGGAACATACGTTAAAGAGCTTCTTACAACAGAAGAAATAAAATTTGTGTATGGAACTATAAAGCTATGTTTTTCAGTAAAAAATGGAAACATTGTAATTGAAAATTTGGAACCAGAAGACTTTCTTCTTGATGGTTATTATACATTGCTAAATGTCTATCAAGGTATTCCATATAGAAATGAAAAAGATTTATTTAAAATTAAATTATTAAAAAATATGAAGGAGAAAAAATGAAAGATAAATTTTTAAAAAGAAACAAAAAAGAAAAGATGATTATTAAATTAGCTAGTCTGGATGATTCGAAGATTGAAAAGCTAACTTACAAAGAAAAACAAAAATGTTTTAAAGCAAAATCAAGAGTTGGAAGATATGTATTTATATCAAAGAACAATGATGGTAAAGGGACTACTTATAGAAAGGGTGATAAGATTGAAATCTAAATACAAAGTTTTATTAATTATTTTGGGTACTTTAATTTTCTTAATTGCTATGCTGCTTTTTGGTAATTTGATATACAAATCTGAATATAAAAAATATTGTTCAAAGTTGCCTTTACATCAATTTTATCAAAATAACTATTGTTTAAAATTATACGATTTGGAGGAAGATACTTATGAATGAAAAATTAAGAAAGATTATAAATCATTATGGTGTGAATAAACAATTGAAATATTTTCAAAGCGAAGTATTTGAATTAAATGAAGCTATTGTTAAGAGAAATAATATGGGAGTTATGGAAAATGTATTTTTAGGAATACAACATACCATGGCATCAATATTAAATATTGAAAGTGTAGATCCTTCAAGAGAACATATTAAAGAAGAAATTGCAGATGTTATGGTTCTGTTGAAACAATTTCAATTATATTATGATATTTCAACAGAAGAAATAAAAAGTATAATGAAAGATAAAGTTGCTAGACAATTAGAAAGAATGGCAAAGGAGTCAAAAATATGAAAGAAGAAGGATATTACAATGTTCCAACTTACATTGAAAAAGCTATTAAAAAAATGTTTAAGTTAAGAGAACAACAAAGGGAACTTGCTTCTCAAGTTGAAGATTTTATGGAATGTCATAATATTCCTAAGGATGTTCCTTTAGAAATGTTAAGACATTTTCCAGAAGAAAATATTGAACCTGGTCAACTTAAAATGGAGATGTGAATTTTATGAATGGTATAGAGAGAATTAAAATCTTGGGAAAAGATATTAAAGAGGATGCTCTTTTGGAAATTATAAATTATTTAATTTCAAGAGAAGATATGGCAGACAAGTATCTTAATGAAGAAAAAAGCTTATCTGGAATGATAGATTTCATTAGAACAAAGGCCAAAGAAAAGGCTATTAATAACATGGCAGTGGTTAAAGATGAAGAAGTATTTGGATGGGCAATACATTATTTTGATGAATCAAATGCCGATTTAGGAATAAAACAAGAAGAAAATAAAACCAAAGTAAAAGAAAAAAAGAAAGTAGAAAATAATGAAATAGAAAAAAATAATAAGCCTTCTAAAAAAGAGTGGAAGCCTGAAGGTCAATTATCATTATTTGACTTTAAGTAACTATGTATATAAAAATTAAAGATAGAATTTTATATAAAGAATTGGAAAATAACTTGTCTACTCCTAAAAATTGGAATAAATTTATAAATAAAATAAAAGTTAATCATAATTTAATCATAAAAGATAACTACTATTATTGTACATACTGTAAAGCACAATTTAAATCTAATACTAAGATAAATGATACAATGAAATGTCCCAATTGTAATTTGAATTTAAATGTTAGATCAAAAAGATTAAAGTATCATAAGTTTTATGATTATCTATCCGTTTTAGATAAGTATAAGAACTATTATATTCAAAGAATTTATATGCTAGAATCTATTTATAATAATAGAAAGGTAGATAGCACATGTTATGAATTTGGAAGAATTATGTATGATGATTCATTTAATATTATGCATAAGATTGTTAACGATAATGTTATTGCAACAATTAGTGGTGATTGGGTCTGCTATAGAAAAAATTCCGAATATAATTGGAGATATAATACTTCTTATAATTGTCCAGTATCTCACATACATGAATTTATTTATTACCCATATAACTTAAAAAAAGTATTGCCAGAAAAATATAGGTATAGTAAATTATGGACACTAGTGTCAAAAGTTGGTTATTGTGATTTAATCTATTTATTAAAAAATTATAATTATAGTGTAGAGCTCCTTATAAAATGTGGATTATATAATTTAGCTTTATGTCCTAAAAGTTTTAATTCTAAAAAAAATTTTGAGGAAAGATTTTATGGACTATCCAAAGATTACTTACCATATATTAAAAGACATAATTTGAATATTGATGAATTAAAAGCTTTATCTATAGTTAAGAAAAAAGACATCAGATTAGTAAAAAAAGTGGTTCTTATTCCTGCTTTTGAAAAATTATCTGTGGCTGGAGTAAATTTCGTTAAAGCATTTAAACTGACTGATTTATGTGTGCTTAACAGCCATGAATATATAGACTATCTTAAATTTGCTAGAGAATTAGGTTTTGATTTAAAGGACAAGAACATACTATATCCTAAAAAAATTAAAATAGCACATGATAATCTACTTAAACAAATAGAAATCAATAAAAATAAAAGAATTGATGCAAAAATAGTTAAGATAGCTAGAAAAATTAGTAGTACTCAATATAAAAGTAGAAAATATATTATTTTCCCAGCTAATTCTTATAAAAGTTTATTAGATGAATCTAAACAACAAAATAATTGTGTAAGAACTTATGCTGAAAAAGTAGCAGCTGGGGAATGTTATATATACTTTATGAGAGAATTAACTGATATAAATCATTCTCTTGTTACAGTTGAAGTAAGAAATAAGAAAGTAGTTCAAAAAAGAACTAAAAATAATGAGATAACTTCTAAAGAACAAGATAAATTTTTAAAAGAATGGGAACTAACAATTTTAAGAAACTGTGAGGTGATGAATTAATGAGTAGAACATTTAGAATAAATTTTGGTAGAAAAACAGTAAGGCCATTTAAAGAAAATGATATTAAAAATATGATTGTAATATGTAAAAAAGTAAGGGCTCAAGCTGAAGAAGATAATAATGATGAACAAAAATATCTTTGGGATAGAAACTACATGATTTTAGTTCTGGGAATGAATTTAGCATTTAGAATTGAAGATATTCTTCAGTTAAGAGTTGATAGTTTTAAAAATGGTGGAGTTTATACTAGAGAATTTAAAACAAACAAAGAACAATCTTTTGAATTGCATCCATCCCTTGTAAAAGATATAGAAAATTACATTAACAGAAACAATTTAATTGAGGGTGAATATTTGTTTAGAAGTCGTAAAGGAGTTAATAAACCTATAACTAGACAAAGAGCCTGGCAAATAATAAAACAACTTGCTTCTCAAGTAAAAGTTTCTTATCCAGTAGGATGCCACTCATTAAGAAAATATTTTGCAAGAAAATATTATGAAACCACAGGTGATATAGTTGGCTTAAAAGAAATGTTGAATCATTCTAGCGAAAGAGTGACTCTATTATATATTTGTTGGGAAAATGATGATAAAAATAAAAAGAGAAAAAGTTTTTATTTAGGAAGTTAGAGAACTATAAGTGATATATCTTGGGTATATCATAAAAATTTAAAGCAAGTAATTTTACAAAATGAAAAAATGTAAATTCAAGAAAAAAATAACACTTTCTTTATAACAGGAAAATGATTATAAAATCTAGGTAAAATTAAGATTTTGATATAAGAAAAATGAATTTAACAGAATTATGTCATTTTGTAAAATTCAATATATAGGAAATGAGGTGCTAGAAATGCTTGTATTACCAATGAAAAAGAAATGGTTTGACATGATACTTAGTGGAGAAATAAAAATATGGATAAAAAAGAAATTAAAGACTATTTGAAAAGAGTTGATGAGTTAGAAACTAAACTAACGGGAGAAGATAAAGAAACTTATGCTTGGTTAATTTATGGTTATAATCAATGTGCCAAATTGTTAAATGAAACGGAACAACAAGTCAAAAAGCAAAAAGAAGTAATAGATAAAGCAATAGAATATATATTAGAATGTTCCATAAATGAAAAAGGGCATATTAATGTAAGTTTATCTTCTAAAGAAGTTGGAAAATTATTAGATATATTAAATGAGGTGTTAGAATGAATAATGATGAATTAATAGAATATGCAATAAGAACTTCAAAAGTAATAAAAGAAGAAATAAAACCTAAATTAATAGATTATTTTTATAAGCAAAGAGAAGTTATTGATAAAGCAATAGGTTATATACAAGAAAATACCTGTTGGGAATTACGGACAAGCAAAGTATTAGATATATTAAACGAGGTGTCAGAATGAATAATTATAAAAGCTTTTCAGAACTAAAAGAAGAATTAGGTAACAATTATGATTTTAAATTATATGAAATGGGAATATCCGCATTGAAAGAAATTGAGAATTTACAGCAAGAAAATAAACAACTAAAAGAAAAGATAAAAAAAACAATTATAATGCTTGAAATACAAATTGAAGTGATAAAAGAACAGCCATCAGATAATGCTCTAAATGATAATATGGAAATTAAACGAAGAGAAATGGTTATTAACTTGTTAAACGAGGTGTCAAATGAAAATGATTAAAGAATATTTTATTTGTGATAGATGCAATAAAACATTAACAGATAAAGAACGTAATTTTGTTGTTGATTATATGTATGCTTATGATTTATGCGATGATTGTACAACCGTTTTTAAAGAATATAGAAAAAAGCTTGAAGTTTTAATTGATAAAGAAGATAAATTAAACAGAAAATATAAATTTAGAAAATATTTAAAAGAGAATGAAATGGTGGCAGATAGATTACAACAAGAAAGTGATGAAAGTGTAATTGTAGGTAAAGGAGATAGGGATGAATAAAGAATTAGTTGATTTAATAAGTGAAAATCCCGAATTACCAATTTTTGCCTGGGTAAATGGAGAAATATGTGAAGATAATTGTGGTTATTGGCTAGGGCAATTTGATAGTGCTTCAATAAGAGAATATGCAAAAGTAAAAACTTATGATTGGTATGGATATAATTATGTTTTTAAAGATGATTATGAAGATTACTTAAACTATTTATTAAATGAAAATGAGAATTTAACAGAAGAAGATGCAATAAAACAAATCCTGAATTTGGATTATAAGAGAGCGATATTTGTGTGTGTGGATATTCCAAGTAGTTTTTAGATTAAAGAATAGAAAGCGAGCGTTTGATTTATCATTGCAAAAATATAAAGAAATAATTGAAAGGAAAGTGATAAGATTTGAAGAAATTAAGACTAATAGATTTATTGTACTTAGATGATTTAAAATTGGATTGTTACATTTTGGAAGAGGAAATGATGATTGTTGAGTAAAAGAAAAATCATAGAATATGCCCTTTATAAAGGCGATAAATTTATAGATATAGGAACAGCAAAAGAATTAGCAAAAAAGTGTAATGTGAAACCTGAAACAATAGAGTTTTATGCCAGTCCATCATATTTAAAAAGACTTGAAAAAGTAAAAGATAAATATAATAAAGGATTTGTTTGTGTTAGATTACCGTAGAAAGGAATTTTATGAAAGAAACAAAAAGAATTATTTCTCAAATTTTTGAAAATGCGGAATATAGAATAGGAGATGAATAAAAATGAACTTAGAAATTGGGATGTTTTGCTATAACAAAATAAATCGTAAATTAGGAATAGGAAGAATAGTAAATTTTCAAGGTAATAATAATGTAAAAATAAGTTATAAAAATGAATCTGGATTTTCTTCGACAGGAAATGTAATAGCAAGCTTTAATATTATTGATTTAATCGAAGAAGGAGACTATGTAAATAGGCATTTAGTTACAGAAGTTTACTTAAGTGGAGAAAATAAATATATAAAACTAGATAATTCTTACGCAAATGGAGAGGGTATAAGAATATATGAAGAAAATATTAAAACAGTAGTTACGCGCGAACAATTTAAAAATCGGGAATATGAGGTAGGTGAATAAAAATGGACTTAGACAAAGAAATAGAAAATGTGTTAATTGCATTAGATGACATAGACAAATATTGTAATTCGTTATCTAATTTGCTAAGTTTGGAAGACCAAAAAACACAAGATTTATTGCATTATATTGAAAATAACAAAATAAATGCTTTTCAAAGTTATAGATTAGTTAAACAATTAAAAAAAATAAGACTTGATAGAAGAAATATAAAAAATAATATTGAATTGGCTACTACGTTCTATAATAACAAAAATAAATTAATATCTAACGAGTATAGGCCAGTTTTAAAAGATGAATTAGAAAAGACTAAGAAGCAGTTGCAATTAAAATACAAGAATAGATATTATCAGCAATGCGAAATAGCAAATATTGTAAAACAATAATTTTTCACATATTTCACATTGAATTAGTGATATACTATAAATTAGTGAATGAATATTCACTAAAAACCTCGTATACATAGAAAGCAACAATATTTAATATTGTTGTTTTCTGATTTAAACGAGAAGATTAAAACATATTTTCACCACAAAATTAATCTTCTCGTTTAAGTTTGGAGGGATAATAAATGTTTAAGAGTTGTAGTAGATGTGGTTGTATTCATGATGCAAATAAAAAATGCTATAAAAATCGTCAAGTAAGAGGTAGAACTGAAGCTGATAGATTTAGAAACTCATCTAAATGGCATCAAAAAAGCAATTACATTAGAAATCGTGATAAAAATCTATGTAGATGTTGCATAGCAAATATTTATAATACTTATCAAATTTATAATTTTAATAAGCTTGAAGTGCATCATATAGTTCCGTTAGAAGAAGATATTTCTAAAAGATTAGATGATGATAATTTAATTACATTATGCTGCTATCATCATAAGCTAGCAGACAATAACAAAATACCTAGAAATATTTTAGTTAAATTAACAGATGAACATTGTAATTTAAAAAAAGTACATGACGAGGTAGAAAAATATGGTATCCCCCCTATACCTTGATTTCGTTATTTTTAATAATTTTGAAACCTACCACTCACCTAAAAGTGCAAATTATGCCTAAAATGAAAATTTTTGGTGGTTGATATGAAATAAGGAGATGATAGAAATGGCAAGACCAGCTAAATCAATAGAAACAAACTCAATGAAAATGAGTAAAGAAGAAAGAAAAGCAAGAGAAGAATCTGAAAAAAATTTAAGAGGTTCTAATGATAATATTAAGCCTTTTTCGTATTTAAATAAAAGACAAAAAAATATTTTTAAAGATATTTTAAAAAATCTTAATAAAGATATTTTGAGTAATTTAGATACTTATCTTTTAAATCAAACTGCTATAACAATTGAACGACTAGAAAGCTTAGAAAAAGCAATTAATGAAGCTAGTAAGGTAGTAGATGACGATGGGAAAATTAAGGACAAGTTAAATGTAAGCTTGATCTCAACATTGAAATCAGCTCGAGATATGTATTCAAAAGATTTTTTCAGATGTTGTAATGAACTATCTTTATCACCTCAAGCTAGAGCTAAGATATCAATAAACACACAGCCCACAAAGAAAAAAACTTTAATGGATATCTTAAATGATGATGAATGATTATATATTAAATCATCCAGCTTATATTTATGCACGTGAGATTGTAAGTGGGCAATTGGAACCACCAAAATTGTTTTATGAATTAAATGACAATAAAAAATTTATCCCTCCGAAATATGTAAAGATTCAATGCGAGGAATTTTTAAAAATTGTTAATAATGATTCAGAGAAGTATATAATTGACTTTAAAAGATTAAAGAAAATTGATAAAATATGCAAAATTTTGGTAATGGCAAAAGGAATAAAAGCTGGTAAAAGAATTTATGATTCACTTGCTGGTTATCAATGGTTAATAATAGTGGCAAGTTTGTGTACTGTTTATAGAAACAATACTAAAAAAAGAAGATATGAAACAGTTATATTAGAAATCTGTAGAAAAAATGGAAAAACATTTATTGTAGCTTTTATAATTTTATTGTTGTTCTATCTTGAACCTATGTATTCTCAATTTTATTCTGTTGCACCAGACGGAGCATTAGCTAAAGAAGTAAAAAAAGCAATTGAGCCTTTAATAAAGACAAATGCCGAAATTTTTGAAGAAGGTGAATTTAAATTATTAAGGGATTGTATTAGACATACACTTACCGATAGTGTTTATATTCCGCTAAATTATTCGAAAGACAGAATGGATGGTAAAGAACCAAATGTTTTTGTAGCAGATGAAGTAGGTGCACTTCCGCAAGCATATCCGATTGAAGCGATGCGTTCGGGGCAATTGCTGATCATAAATAAGTTGGGTTTTATAATTTCCACAAAATATCCAACATTTGATAACCCCATGGAGGATGAAGTAAAATATGCTAAAAAAGTGTTAGAAGGTTTGATAGAAGATGAAACCGTGTTTGCTTTGTTGTATGAACCTGATGAATCAAAAGACTGGTCATTTGATGATAATATAATTCTTCAATCTAATCCACTTGCATTAGAAATTCCAGCGGTTTATAAAGACTTATTGGATAAAAGGGCAAAGGCTATTGAAATTGAAAGTAAAAGAGAAAACTTTTTAACTAAACATTGTAATATAATTTATCAAGGAGCAGGAACAGAAAGTTTTATAGATGTAACTGAAGTTCAAAGATGCAGAACTGATAAAATAGATTGGGCCGGTAGAGAAGTTTATATTGGAGTTGACTTATCAATGTCTGATGATAACTGTGCTGTAGCAATAACAAGTAATGATGATGGAACAATTTTAGCTGATTGTATTTCTTTTATACCAGAAGGAAGAATAGAAGAAAAAAATCAGTTTGAAAAAATAAATTATTTTGAATTTATAAAAACTATGAAATGTATAGCTTGTGGCGATAGAACAGTTGATTATAAAGTAATAGAAGATTTTGTTTTTGATATTGAAAAAAAGTATGATGTCGTTGTAATGGCAGTTGGGTATGATAGATATAATGCTTTATCCTCAGCACAGAAATGGGATGAAAGATTTAACACCGTACAAATTCGTCAACATTCAGATACATTGCATCCACCAACTAAACTTCTGTATGAAAAAATAATTGATGGAAAATTTAAATATGAAGAAAACAAACTCCTGGAAATAAATTTTCAAAATGCTAGATGTGTTTATGACACAAATATGAATAGATATGTAAATAAGAAGAAATCTAGCGGAAAAATAGATATGGTAGTTGCACTCATAAATAGTATGTACCTATTACAACAAGATGTCTTTTTAGAAAATGGTAATTTTTTTGTACAACTTGCATAATTCACATAATTCACACCAAAATTGTGCTATAATGTAAACTAGTGAAGTAGTAATGAGATAAGACAAGCTGAAATGGCTTGTTTTTTCGTTATAGAAAAGAGGTGAAGATAATGGCATTAATTGATTTGTTTTTAGAAAAAAGAGAAGTAATATCGGAAACAAAAGAAAACACAGATGTTGTTGATGATTTAATCTTAAAAAAATTGCTTTCTGGTCAAAATCTTACAAGTGATGATGCTTTATCAATTCCAGCAATATCAAGTGCTGTAGACCTATTATCTAACATGGTATCAGTGTTACCAATTAAATTATATAGGTCAGAGGTTATTGATGGAAACAAAAAAGTCACTGAAGTTCTTGATGATAAAAGATTATATCTCTTAAATATAGACACTATGGATTTGCTTGATCCATTTCAAATGAAAAAAGCAATAGTTCATGATTATTTAGTAGAAAAAGGTGCTTATGTATTTATTGATAAAAAGAAAAATACTGTTAATTCTTTAAGATATATTGATCCAATTCATGTGCATTTTCAAAGTAATTTTGATCCGATATATAAAGATGTTAAATACTCAGTAGATGCTAAAGAATATGAATCTTATCAATTTATTACAATATTAAGAAGAACAAAAGATGGAATAAAAAGTGTAAGTGCTATAGAAGAAATTACTAAATCCATTGAAACAGCTTTTTCAACAATTCTTTATGAATTAGGATTAGTAAAAAAAGGCGGTGCAAAAAAAGGTTTTCTTGTTTCTGAAAGAAAATTAGGAAGTGAGGAATTAAAAACATTAAAAGATGCGTGGAATCAGTATTTTGATGGTAATAATGAAGAAAGTGCCATTGTTTTAAATAATGGATTGAAATTTCAAGAAGCTTCTTCATCAAGTGTAGAATTACAAATAAATGAAAGAAAAAAGACTTTGAAAGATGATATAAAAGATGTTTTTCATATTCATGATGACTACAATAACACTATTAAATTTGGAGTGATGCCAATTATAAGTGCTATTGAAACAGCACTAAACAAGAATTTATTATTAGAATCTGAAAAAGGTTCTTTTTATTTTGCATTTGACACAAAAAACATTACAAGAGGTTCTTTGAAAGAAAGATATGAAGCTTATAAAATTGCTTCTGATACCGGTTGGATATCAAAAAATGAAATCAGAAATGCAGAAGATTATGATAGTGTAGATGGATTGGATGTTATTAGCATGACATTAGCAGATGTTCTTTATGATACAAAAAATAGAACATATTTTACTCCTAATACGGGATCCATAGTCGATTTGGAAAAAGGAGGTGATACAAATGAAAATTCAAGTGAGAAATGATAAAGTTATAATTGATGGTTATGTAAATGCTGTTGAGAGATATTCTAAAACGTTATGTGATAAAAATGGATATTTTATAGAAAGAATTATGCCCAATGTTTTTAGTAGAGCCATTGAGAAAAATCCTTCTATTAAAGTTTTATTAGATCATGATTATGATAAGGAACTTGCAAACACAAAAGATGGAACAGCTATTTTAGTAGAAGATAATATTGGATTAAGAGCAACCGTAGAGATTACTGATGAAAATGTAATTTCTAAAGCGAAAAAGAAACTTCTACGAGGTTGGTCTTTTGGGTTTTATTGTAATGAACAAGATGAGGAAGTAGGAGAAGATGGAATCACAAAGAGAAGTGTTAAAGATATTGATTTAATTGAGGTTTCCATTATTGATGATAAAAAAATTCCAGCATATATAGGAACGAGTATTGAAATGCGTGATGACAAGCCTAGATTGTTAGAATATAGAAGTGAAGAGTTTGATGAAAACTCTTTTTCTTATGAAGAAAATAACATTAACTTTGCTGATATGACTATGACTCAAAAAAGAGAAATATTATCATTAGCATTTAGTAAAACATTTACTAATGGTTGGCTTGAAGATTTTGATAATAACTTCATATATGGAGTTGTTGATGAAAATTATGAGTTATATAAAATACCATATTCAATAATTGATGGAAACGTTAATTTTGACTTGAGCAAACAAGTAAAAGTTATTAAAGGTGGTTATCAAGAAGTAAGAACAAAAGATAGGCCTGAACAATCTGAAAAGATTGACAAAATAGATTATTCAAAATATGAATTGATATTAAAAAATATGAAGGAGGAAAAAATATGAATATCAAAAAATTAAATGAAGAAAAAGCAGAAGTTCAAGCAAAAATGCAAGGACTATTAGATGGAGTAAAAGCAGAAGAAAGAGCTTTTACAGAAGACGAAATGAAATTATTCGATACTTTAAAAAGCCAAGTTGATGCTATTAATAAGACAATTGATGCTTTTGAAAAAAGTAGAGAATTAATTGATGATGATTCAAAAGAAGATGATGATTCAAAAAATAATGAAGAAAGAGCTTTAAAAGCAGAAGAAAGAGATGTAAAAGAATTTGCTAATTTTATCAGAACCAATGTTTTGAATGAAAGAGCTGGTGAATCTAACTTTTCACAAGGTCAAAATGGTGTAATTGTTCCAACAACAATTGCTAACAAAATAATTAAGGCTGCTGTTAATATGTCACCAATTCTTGAAAAAGCCACTAAATATAATACAAAGGGTAAATTAGAAATACCTGTGTATGGCAAAGGTGCAAGCGATGCAGACATTACTGTTGCTTATGGAGAAGATTTTACAGAATTAGTTGAAAAAGCTGGAAAATTCACTTCAGTAACTTTAGATGATTATTTAATTGGAGCCTTAGCAAAAATTGGTAATTCTTTAGTAAATAATACTGACATTGATTTAGTAAATGTAGTAATTAACATTATTGCTGAATATATAAAAATATTCTTAGAAGGTCAAGTATTAAATGGTAGCACTAATAAAATCCAAGGATGTAAAGATATTCCTGCTGGTCAAGTAGTAACTACTGCTGCAGCTGGTGTAATTGCTTATGATGATTTAGTTAAACTAAAAAATAAAGTAATTCAAGCTTTCAGAAAAGGTTCTATTTGGGTTATGAGTCAAGAAACTCAAACAGTATTAGAAACTATGAAAGATGGCAATGACAGACCATTATTTGTGCCTGATCCAACAGGTGAATTTGATGGACAAGTTCTTGGTTATCCAGTTTATGTTTCTGATAATATGGAAGAAATTGCTGAACAAAAATCACCAATCATTTTTGGAAACTTTAGTGGTATAGCTTTAAAAATATCAAAAGGATTAGAAATCCAAGTTTTAAAAGAAAAGTATGCTACACAACATGCAACTGGTGTTGTTGGATGGCTTCAAGCTGATGCCAGAGTAGAACATACTCAAAAATTAGCAAAATTAACTATTAAAAAATCTGCTACACAAGCAGGCAGCAACTAATGTATTTAGTTCTTAAGGGTTTTGCAAATAGTAAAATTTCGGCTGCAAAAGGGAAGATAATTAATCTTAATAAAGAAGAAGCAGCTTCCCTTTTAGAAGCTGGATACATTGTTAATGCTAAAACTTCAAATGTAAGTATTAGAGAAAAAGATAAAATTATTTCTAGTTTAGAAAAAACAAATGAAACTTTAGTTAGTAGAGTTGCCGAGTTAGAAGAAGAAAATAAAAATCTTATTGCTAAAATATCTGAACTAGAAACTTTATCTATGGAATCAATTGAAAATGTAGCAGAAGATGATTCAAACAAAGAAGAAAGTATTGACAATACAAAAGAATCAACTGAAAATGTGTCAGATGATGATTCCAACAAAAATGAAGAAGATACTGAAATTGTTGGAAATGAAGAAGAAAATAAGTAGTCAACTTAATTGTTCAGGCACTCCTGAAAGGAGGAATTAATTGATGCTTACAAAAATAAGTGAAATAGTAGTCAGTGATATAATTGATTACTTGAGAATCTCTGAAACTTCAGAGAAAGAAGAAAAATATTTGAAGACTATATTAAATGTTTCTAAAGAGTATATACGTAAATATACTGGTTATGATAAAATAGAAGATTTAGATAAGTATCCAGATCTTGTCATTGTTGTTTTTGTGTTATGTCAAAGTATGTATGATGATAGAGCTTACTACATTGATAACACAAATGTTAATAAAGTTGTGCAATCAATACTCGATTTGCATTCAAGGAATTTATTGTTATGATTAATCCTGGAAAGTATAATAAGCTTATTGAAATTATTGCGGTTGAAAAATCTTTTGATAAAGCTGGTTTTTCAGAACCGTCTGAAAAGACAATTTTGAAAGCTTATGCTAGTGTAAAAACCACAAGAGGATATACATTGATTCAAAATGATAGTGATTTTGAAAAAGCAACAACCAATTTTACAATAAGATATCCATTAACTTTGATAACAAGAGATATGCTAATCATTTATAACGATAAAAGATATTCAATAGAATATTTAAATAATGTGAATGAAAACAATGTCGAGTTAGAAATGCAAGCTAAATTAATAAGAAAATAAATGGCAAGTTTCAAGGCAGAGATTCCAGCAGATATAATATCAAGTTTTGAAAAACTTGAATCTAGTTGTGAAGAGATGCTAGGAAATATGACAAAAGCTGGAGCTAAAGTAGTTTATAAAAATGTAATTTCAAATATGAAAAAATCTTTTAAAGATTCTTCTGATTTAGAAAAATGTTTAAAAATTACTAAAACTTATAAAACATCAGATGGTTCCATAAATACCAAAATAGGTATTTATGGATATTTGCGTGGAGATAAGAAAAAACCAGCTCCATTAATTGCAAATGCTAGAGAACATGGAACATCTAGAGGAGAAGCAAGAAAACCTTTTCTCAAAAAGTCATTTGATAAAAGAAGTATTGAAGAAGCTATGAAAAAAGAAGAAAGTAAATATTTACCAAAGGAGTAATTAGTTATGAATGAGGATATAGAAAAAATTTTTCAAGGGAAAATTACTATAAATAAAAAAAATATTCCTGTTGTATTTAAAAAATATTCAGGGCATGCAACTGATTATGTAGTTTGGTTTAACGATGGTAATGTTCCTGGTTTTAATGCTGATGATAAAATCATTTACACGATCAATTCAGTAGAGTTTAATATATATACTAAAGGAAATTATATAGATATAGTACAAAAATTAAAAGACATATTAGAAGCAAATGATTATTTTTGGACTGGTGATAATGAAGATTTATATGAAGAGGATACTCAATATCACCATTTTGTAATGACATTTGAAAAAATAAGGAGGAAATAATATGGCAAGAATAGGTTTAAAAAACTTTAAATATTCACCACTAGATGCTGATGAAAATGTTACAGGGCCAAAATCATTGGGAAAAGCAATTGATTGCAAAGTATCTCTTGAACTAAATAGTGCTGAACTTTTCGGTGATGATACACTTATTGAAAGTGATTATACATTTAATAAAGGTACAGTAACTATTTCAATTGATGATGATGACGATGCAGTCTTAGCTCCATTACTAGGTCACTCCATTAGCGAAGAATATGTTGTAACCACTGATAAGACACCAACAAGTGGTAAAGTTTACTACACTAAATCAGGTAGTGAGTATACTAAATTGACTGGGTCAACATTTACAAGTGGTACAACTTATTATGAAAAAAATACTAGTTATGGTGAAGTTATTAGAAAGGATACCGATGTTGCACCTTATATTGCTTTTGGTAGAATTTTAACAAAAATTGTCAATGGAGCTTATAAGTACAAAGTAGAATTTTTAAATAAAGTAAAATTTAAGGACAGTATGCCTGATGAAAAAACAAAGGGTGAATCTGTAGAATTTACTACTGTGTCAATTGAAGGATCAGTAATGAAAAAGAAAAATGGTGAATGGTCAAGAACCAAAACATTTAATACTTATGCTGAAGCAAATGATTATTTAACATCATTGCTAACAAATTCTAGTAACTAATTTATTCTTTTGAAGAAACAGTGAAAAAATCTGGTAGAAGAAAGGGTAGAGATTAGACAAATATGTCTTTTCTTTACCCTTTTTTATTATATAGGAAGGTGAAGAAATGAAAGAAAAAGAAGCAATTATTACTGCAGGTGGTAAAGATTATAAAGTAGTTTTTAATCTTAACGTAATGCAAGAAATTCAAAATGAATATGAAACATTCGAAAAATGGGGAGAATTAACAGATGGATTCATTTATGATGAAAATGGCGAAAAAATTCCAAAAAGAGATAAATATGGCAATGTGATTACTAAAGTTATTAAAAATCCAGAAGGTGAAAATGAAGAAAGAGTAGTTTATGAAACAAAAGAAATTAATATTAAAGCTTTAATATTTGGTATTAAATTAATGCTTAATGAAGCAATTGATATTGATAATGAAACAAAAGAAATTAAAACTCCATTTTTAACCGATAAACAAGTTGGCAGAATAGTAACAGAAATGGGAATTTCTAAAGCTACTAGTGAAATAAACCAGGTTGTAATTGATTCCACTAAATCAGATATACAAAAAAACGAGTAATCCACGAGAAAGAAAAGAACGAAAAGATTGATTTCTCGTGGTTTTCATTTATTGGTGTAACAAAATTACATTATACGGAAAAAGAGGTTTTTCGCATGACTTTAAGAAAATTTAATAAATTATGGGAGTGGTATAAAGCTTATCGTGATTTAGAAAAGAAATGTACTTATGCAGAATTAGAAAAAGCAGAAGAAAAAGATGATGAATGGTTATAAAAGAAAGGAGGAAATAATATGGCAAGCTCATTTGGTGGAACAGTTAAACTGCAAGGTGAAAGTGAGTATAGAAAAGCAATAAAAGATATTACGTCAAATCTAAGATTAATGTCAAGTGAACTAAAATTAACAAATACACAATTTTCATCTGGTGACAAATCTTTAAAACAAACTAAAGAATCTTATGAAAATACTAATAAAGCTGTTCAAGAGCAAAAAGAAAAAATATCTGAATTAAGAATAGCTCTGACACAAGCTGAAAAAGAATATGGTTCAAATAATGAAAAAGTAAAGACTTTTAAGACACAATTAAATAATGCTGAAAATCAATTAAGACAAATGGAAGATGCAACTGACAAATCAACTAAAGAATTAAAAGAAATGAAAAATGAAATGCAAGAAGCTGGGAATGGTGCTATAAAATTAGGGGACTTAATAAAAAGCAATCTAATAAGTGAAGGAATAATATCTGGTTTTAAAGGATTGGTTGGAGTTGTTAAATCTGTTGGCTCAGCTCTTTTGGACGTTGGAAAGTCTGCTATAGACAGTTATGCTAATTATGAACAATTAATTGGCGGTGTTGAAACATTATTTAAAGATAGTTCAGGAATTGTTGAAAATTATGCTAATAATGCTTATAAAACTGCTGGGCTTTCTGCTAATGATTATATGGAAACAGTAACATCTTTTTCAGCAAGTTTGTTACAAAGTCTAAAAAATGATACATCAAAAAGTGCGGAAGTAGCTGATATGGCAATTACTGACATGGCGGACAATGCTAATAAGATGGGAACTGATATGTCAATGATTCAAAGTGCATATCAAGGTTTCGCTAAACAAAATTATACGATGTTAGATAATCTTAAATTAGGCTATGGCGGTACTAAATCTGAAATGGAAAGATTACTAAAAGATGCTCAAAAAATAAGCGGTGTTAAATACAATATTTCTAATTTAAGTGATATTTACAATGCAATCCATGTTATTCAAGGAGAATTGGGAGTTACGGGAACAACAGCAAAAGAAGCAGGTACAACTATACAGGGTTCTGTAGCCTCTATGAAATCTGCTTGGGGTAATTTATTAACTGGACTTGCCGATGAAAATTCTGATTGGAATACACTTATGAATAATTTTGTTAATAGTGTAAAAACTATGGCGGATAATTTATTGCCGAGAATTGAATCTACTTTTGAAGGAGTAGGTCTTTTAATAACTGATGTACTTGGTATGTTGCTTTATAATATAGTGCCTATGGGTGTTCAACTCATTCAAAATTTAATTGATGGTATGGTAAGTCAATTTCCAGATATACTGTCTAGTATTAATAATGCTATTGGAGTTATAACAAATGGTATAGTTAAGATGTTGCCACAAATTATTCAACTTGGTCTTAAGATTATATTGTCTTTAGTTCAAGGAATATCAGAATCTTTGCCAACATTAATTCCGCAAATTGTTGATACTGTACTATTTATTGTTGATACGTTGATTGATAATATTGATTTAATAATTGATGCTGGAATTCAATTATTAATTGGACTTGCTGATGGTTTGATTGAAGCATTACCTGAGTTGATTGATAGGATACCAGAAATAATTGATAAAATTGTAATGGCAATATCAAATAATCTTCCGAAAATAATTGAAGCTGGTGTAGAATTGATTGCAAAATTGGCTTGGGGAATAGTAAAATCAATTCCTAATTTAGTAGCGGCAGTCCCTAAAATATTTACATCTTTATTTTTAGGAATAGCCAGTTTTTCTATTCAACTTATTCAAAAAGGTGCAGAAATTATAAAGAAAATAAAAGAAGGTTTAGCAAATGGAGTTAGAAACGTACCAGAAATCGGAAAAAATCTAGTTAAGGGAGTATGGAATGGAATAAAAGATACAACTAGTTGGATTTTAGATAAAATTAAGGGATTTGGTAAGTCTGTTTTAAATGGAATTAAAAGTATTTTTGGTATTCATAGTCCATCTACTGTTTTTAGAGATGAAATCGGTACAAATTTAGCTAAAGGAATTGGTGTTGGATTTGAGAATGAAATGGAAAACGTAAATGGGACTATACAAAAGTCATTACCAACTGATTTAGATTTTTCATCAAACTTGGATTTGAAAAATAATAATTCAAATATGACAAAAATGTCTGAAATTGAAAATAACCAACTATTAGTATCAGCATTACAAGAAGCTTTAGAAGGAATGGCTTTTAAAGTTGATGGCGATAAATTTGGTGAATTAGTTATTAAAAATGTAGAAAGGGTGGTTTATTCATGAGTTATGTTATTTGGAATGGTAAAAAAAGTAGCGATGTTCCTGGCTTAATAATATGTGATTTACCACCAATTTCTAAACCTCAAATTAAAACAGAAATAATTGAAATTGATGGCACTGATGGTGATTTTGTTCAAAATTTAGGTTATAAGAGCTATACTAAAACAATTTCAATTGGATTAACCAGAAATTATGATATTGATGAAGTAATCAAGTATTTTAGTGGAAGTGGAATTTTGACTTTATCCAATGAATCAGACAAATACTATTATGCACAAATAATAGATTCAATTGATTTTAACAAGCTAATAAATTTTAAGACAGCAAGTATAAAATTTCACGTTCAGCCTTATAAGTATAAATTAAACGAAAGTAATGTTGAATTGAATATAACTAGTGAAGATGAATTAATAGTTAATAATCAAGGATTAGAAACTTCTAATCCGATTATTACTTTGTATGGTAGTGGTTTGGTTGAATTATCAATTAATGATGTAAAAACACTCTCTGTTAATATAGACAGTGAATTTATTGTAATTGATTCTATGAATCAAGAAGCATATAAAAATACATCTTTGAAAAATAGAAATATGATTGGTGAATTTCCAAAGTTACTTCCTGGAAATAATAAAATAACTTGGAACGGAACATTAACAAAAATAATTGTTAATCCGAAATCGAGGTGGTTATAATGATTAGCGTTTATGATGCAAATGAAAAAAATTTTGCTAGTAATGGACTTAAAATTTTAAAACCTCAAAAAGCATTGATAACAAAAGCTGATAATGGTGATTATTATCTTGAGGTTAAAGATTCAATTGATTTTATTGAATATTATCAAGTTGGAAATATTATTAGAACAAATACTCCATGGGGTTACCAAGGTTTTAGGATACATGACTTAGAAATAAATAAAAAAAATATTAGTGTTAAAGCTTTACACCTTTATTTTGATACAAGGAATTATGTTATAAAAGATAGCTATGTTGTAGATAAAAATTGTAGTGATGCATTAAATCATTTAAATACTGCTTGTGATGTTACTACACCTTTTACATTTCAATCTGATATTGTATCAATCAATTCATACAGATGTGTTCGATCTTCATTAGAAGATGCAATAGCAACTGTAATAGACAAATGGGGTGGGCACTTAGTTAGAGATAACTTTGATATTAAAATTAAAAGTAGTATTGGTCAAGACAGGGGAGTAGTTATTTCAGCTGGAAAGAACTTAATTAATATTAATAAAAAAGAAAATTGGAATAATGTAATAACAAAAATTCTTCCAGTTGGTAAGGATGGTGTTTTACTTCCAGAAGTTTATTTAGAAGTAGATGAAAAATTGTATGATATTCCATATACGAAAGTTGTTTCATTTTCACAAGATATTTCTGAAGAAGATTATAAAACAAATGAAGTTTTGGATAAAGACAAATATAATAATGCTCTTGTTGATGATTTAAGAAAACAAGCTCTAAGTTATTTGAATGAAAATAAAATTCCCAAAATTAATTATACTGTAGAAGCTGATATAAAAAATGTTTCCGATGTTGGTGATATAATTTACGTTAAACATCCGAAGTGTAAAATAGATTTAACAACGAATGTAATTTCATTGCAATATGATTGCATTTTAAATAAGTATGTAAAAATTGAATTTGGAAATTTTAAAAACAATTTAAAGAATCTTTTTAAAAGAGTAACTTCTATTGTAGACGAAAAAATTAAAAAAATAAATCCAGATTCTATTCTCGAAGGTGCAATTACAAAAGCAAGTGATTTAATAAAAAATGCTATGGGTGGTTATGTATATAAAACTAATAGTGAATTGTACATTATGGATACAAATGATCCAAAAACAGCAAAAAAGGTATGGAGATGGAATATTAACGGATTAGGGTATTCTTCTACAGGAATTGATGGCAGATATGAAACTGCAATTACTATGGATGGTTCTATAGTGGCTGATTTTATAACAACAGGTAAAATAAATACAAATTTGATTGAGGGTTACAAAGAATTAATATTAAAAACTGATGAAATTAATTCAAAAATTAGTGATATTGCTGATATTACAACTAGTGGAGAAAGTGAATATGCTTCAGTTAATTTAGTTGAGGTTAATGAGAGTGAACCAATTGCAATTAAAATTCATCCAACTACAGAGGACATTTCATATTTGTATCCTAGTGATTACTTGTATCCAGCTGACGACTTATATTTAAATAACAGAATAATAAGGTTTACTAACACAGATACAAATGAAGTGGTTGATTATGAATTGCCAGATGATTTATTATATTATGATGCTAATAATTATGATGAATTTATTCTTAATTATGATAGTCAAACGTGTTCAATAATAAAAAGGGTTGAGTATATAAAAGAAACTAATAAAAACGCAATTAAAACAACAGAAGAAACTATTAATTATGATTTTCCTACTATAGCACTTTCTGCAGGAAATTACACAGTTTCATTGCCTGGATATTCAAATGCGTATTTGTATGTTCAGTTAATGGCATCAAATATCTATACAACTCAATTTGCAACAAAGATTGAAATGAGTAGTGCAACTAAAAGTATTAATTTAGAAATCGAAAAGAAAGTTAACAATGAAGATTATACTGCGGCACAAATATTAATGAAAATCAACGGCGATACAAGTGAAACATTAATAAAATCTGATAAATTAGACATAAATGCAATTGCAAAGTTTACTAATGATAAGTTAGCTAGTGCTGGAAGTACTACTATAAATGGGTCAAATATAACAACTGGAACAATATCAACGTCTAGGTTAGCAGCAGACGTAATAACAACGGGTAATTTTTCTGCTCAAAAAATAAATGCAGATAACATAACAACTGGTACTATTAACTCATCAAGATTAGATAGTGATGTAATAACAACAAGTAATTTTTCGGCACAAACAATTAATGCTGAAAAAATTACTGCTGGAACCTTAAATGCAGACAGAATACCAAATATAAGTGCTTCAAAAATAACATCTGGAACAATGTCAGCAAATAGAATTAGCGGTGGCTCTTTAAATATTGGTAACAACACATATTATTTGAGAATGAAAGCTAGTGGAAATGGTTATACAAACAATCCATCATGTTCTGGATTAACAATTGGAAATCAAGGCTTAGTTTGTAATTCAACAGCATTTTTCAAAGCCAACACTAATTTCAATGGATATCTTAATATTTTTAATAAAAATTTGATAAGAATATATCTTGGCGGAGATACAAGTTCATCTAGTTATACAGGTGTAAGTGGAAAACATTCGCTAACAATAAGTGGACATACAATGACATTTTATAATGGTATATTAGTTGCAATTTCTTAGAAGGAGGAAATATGGAAAAACCATTCACGATTAGAATAAAAGAATTAGAAGAAAAATTGATAGAGGAAATCAATTTTTCAAAATTGCCAGTATATGTTTTGAAAAATGAAATTGAAAAAATATATGCTGAGTTAAATAGAATTGATGAAGAAGAAATAAACAAATATAATGAAATTGCAGAAGAATCGTGCAGGCTCTTGTACCAAAACGCCGCCGATCAGAGGCTTTGGCGAGGGAACGCACGGATCATTTCAGAATGGAGGACAGAAAATGAAAAAGACAGGCAGACGATGGCTATGCGGCCTCCTCACCGCAGCGCTGCTCGGAGGCATTCCCGCATACGCGGAAGGGGCCGCTCCCGTGCAGCCGCAGGAGGCGGAGCAGGCAGTGATGGACGTGTGGGTGCAGAATTCTGCGGATCGCGCCTTTGCCAGCTCGACCATGCCGGAGCAGGCGGCGCAGAAAATCGAGCTGTATGCCGCAAGAAACGAATACGAAGCGGCGCAGATTCTTGTCCGCAGCAGTGCAGCGCTGACCGGCCTCACGGTGCAGGCGACAGACCTTGCGAAAGCGGACGGGACACCGCTGGACGCCTCCAACATTACGATCTACAGCGAGTATTCCGCACCCGCCGGCGGCGTGATCGGTGATGTGGAAAGCACGCCGGATGGCAGCGATCTGTATACGGACGCGCTGCTTCCCAATGCGCCGCTGGACGTTGCGGAAAATACGACGCAGCCGTATTGGGTGCGCGTATATGTCCCAAAGGGACAAGCCCCCGGCGTCTATACCGGTAGCCTGCGCGTATCGGCCGGTGAACGCTCCGAGGAGCTTCCATTCTCCGTGAAGGTCTACGCTGTGACGATTCCGGATACGGACGAATCGAGCTTTAAAATGATAAACTGGTTTTCCACAGCTGGTACGGACTTCGGCGCGCTGGAATCTGCAGTGCCGAATCAGTATGATGTGGAGCTTTTCGACGAGAACTGGTGGCGCGTCATGGAGAGTTTTGCGCGGGATCTGGCCATTCACCGGAACAACGTGATCTTTATGGACGCGGAAGCGCTCCTGATGCCGGAAAGTACGCTTCTCGGCAGTGACAGCCGCAAACCGTATGTGACCGGCACAGACGGCAAAATGGCGGGCGGAAAGTATCTTTTCGACTGGAAGAACTTCGACCGGATGGTAGACCTCTTTCAAAATGCAGGCGCAATGCAGTACATCTATCTGGCCGGCAACAGCAAGGTCATCCGCGGCGCGGACGACCAGATGCAGCTGTATGTGCTGGAGGACGGCGGCAATGGGAAGCTTGTCCGCGTCCTGAAGCCGATCTATACCGATCAGGCAGCGCAGACCGTCAACCCGGAGGCGGAGGAATACCTGAAAACGATGTTCCGCGCCCTGCGCAGCCACATGTCCGAGCGCTACCCGCTGCTTCTGGACAAGCTCTATGTCTCCGCGCTGGACGAGCCGCATGTCAGCGCGCAGAATATGGCCTCCAACTGGTACTACAGCACGATCCGCGAGGTTTACCCCGAGGCGCTCAGCAATGAGGCCCACGATCGTTTCACAACACAGATGACGGAATCGACAACGCTCTGCCCGGTGCTTAATACCTATGAAGAAAACCAGGCGTATTATCAGAAGGAGCGCAGCAAGGGCCGGGAGCTTTGGTATTACACCTGCATCGGCCCGCAGGGCGACTATCTCAACCGCTTTATCCCTTATCATCTGGTCAAAACGCGGCTCATTCCGTGGTATGCCTACCAGATCGGCGCGTCGGGCTATCTCCACTGGG
>ENA-ORNY01000234-ORNY01000234.1-human-gut-metagenome-genome-assembly--contig:-NODE-234-length-42058-cov-11.232579_pt1 | contig 42058 bp, 35 predicted proteins | sample MGYA00242122_ERZ509036 | MGnify/ENA primary metagenome ERZ509036 (study PRJEB26280, sample SAMEA2338696) | human gut metagenome | biome: human gut; feature: human-associated habitat; material: faeces... | reverse complement strand
AAAGTACTTGGGTGGAAGCGCCCTGGGAGGATAGATTGTTGCCGGTTCAGGAAAAACCCCTTTACGCCAACGCGTAAAGGGGTTTTTTGTCGTACTGCCGGAAAGAGGCTTTTTTTGGCGGTTCGGCTGATTTTCCTTTCCTTCCGGACTGTCCATGATATATAATGTTAACAATGAAACAGGGAGGATATCGCCATGGAAACTACACAAGTTACGAATTTCAGACGGGAAGTTTTGCGCCGGATTGCCCGCTATGCGTGGAACGACTGTTTGCCTGAACATGTCTACGACATCCTGTATGAAGTCGTGACCGATGAAACACCTCGGGTGCGCTGCTGCGTCCACAAAGAGCGCGCGGTTCTGAAAAACCGGATTCAGATGGCCCTTTGGCAGCCCCTGGGCCTGAACATCATCAATGCGTCGAAGGAAGCACTGACCGGGAAGTACGACAAGTCCCTGCCCGTGGTAGACGTGCTGCCCAATGCCTGCGACGCCTGTCCCATCGAAAAGTATTACGTGACGGATGTATGCCGCCACTGCATTTCCCATAAGTGCATGAACAATTGTCCCAAGCACGCCATTTCCATCCAGAACAACCGGGCGTTCATCAACCGGGACATCTGCATCGAGTGCGGACGCTGCGCCAAATCGTGCCCTTACGGCGCCATTATCGAAATCAACCGGCCCTGTATGACGGCCTGCGCCCTTGATGCCATTTCAGCGGGCCCGGACAAACGTACGGTCATCGATTACAATAAGTGTGTCCACTGCGGCAATTGCCGGACGGCCTGTCCCTTCGGGGCCATTGACGAACGGAGTATGCTCATGCCGCTCCTGGCCGCGCTGAAACAAAAGAAAAAGGTCATTGCCATGCTGGCCCCGTCTTTTGTCGGCCAGTTCGGCATGAAAGTCACCTTTGGCCAGCTGGTGGGAGGACTGCGGAAACTGGGCTTCTTCAAAGTGGCCGAAGTTGCCGTCGGCGCCGATATCACGACGCTCCATGAGGCGGAAGAGTTCCTGGAGAAGGTGCCCAAGGAAATCGACTTTCTGACGAGTTCCTGCTGCCCGGCTTTTGTGGATCTCGTGAAGAAACATTTCCCGGAATACGATGACAACATTTCCAAAACGACGTCTCCCATGGTATCGTGCGCCCGGTACCTGAAGGACAAGTACCCCGATGCCCTGACTTGTTTTATCGGGCCGTGCATTGCCAAAAAGGCGGAAACCATCGCCCATCCGGAGAGTATGGACTTTACCCTGACTTTTGAGGAGCTGCAGTGCCTGCTGGACGGTGTGGGAATCGACCTGAACGATTCGGACGCCCCGGAAGTCCAGAGCGAGGCGGCAGCCGGGGGCATCGGGTTCCCGCTGCTGCGGGGGGTCCAGTCGTCCATGAAGGAAGTCCTGCCGGAAGATTTGCAGAAAAACTGCCGCCTTGAATATGCGGCGGGCCTGCGCAACTGTCATGAAAAGCTGCAGCAGATCAAGGACGGCAAGCTGCAGGCCGACTACCTGGAAGGCATGGCCTGCGCCAACGGCTGCGTCGACGGACCCGGCGCCCTGGCGATGCAGGGCGTGACCCGCGTTCTCGTCACGAAATTCGCGGCGGCGACGGGGAAGAAGACGAGCCTGGAAAATCCCGAAGCCGTCGAAGCGGTGAAGAAGCTCAATTTCGAAGTCTGACGGCCTGCATCCGGATGCCACGGAATGCCCGGCAAGAGGGAAGCGGGAGGCCGCTGGCAGGCAAAAAGCGCAACATTTTGGTTGTCAAGAGCGGCGAAAAGAGTTATAATACAATGGTTATATTTAAAGTATCCTTTTAGAGATCATGGGAGGTTTCAAGTATGTCCGGACATTCTAAATGGGCGAATATCAAGCACAAAAAAGGCAAGGCCGATGCCGCCAGAGGGAAGATTACCACGAAAATCGGCCGCGAGATTACCATTGCCGTCCGTATGGGCGGCCCCGACCCGGTCGGCAACATGCGCCTGAAACTGGCACTGGCCAAGGCGAAGGCGAATAATATCCCGAAAGACAACATTAAACGTGCCATTGCCAAGGGCACGGGGGAAACGGGCGGTGCCAACTACGAGGAAATCACGTACGAAGGCTACGGTCCGGCCGGGGTGGCCATTATGCTGGATGTCCTGACGGACAGCCGCAACCGCGCCGCTGCCGATATCCGCCACGTCTTCACGAAACACGGCGGCAACATGGGCGAAACCGGTTCCGTCGGCTGGATGTTCAAACGCAAAGGCGTTTTCACGATTGACCGGGAAGAAGGGCTGCAGGACAAGTCCGAAGACGATATCATGATGATTGCCCTTGAAGCGGGCGCGGAAGATGTCAAGTCCCATGACGACAGCTTGGAAATCCTGACGGATCCCGATGATTTCGACACCGTCGAAAAGGCCCTGACCGACAACGGTATCGAGACGGTCATGTCTGAGATTACCATGGTTCCGGACACGATGGTCAAGCTGGAAGGCGAAGACGCCGAAAAGGTCCGCAAGACCATTGAGATGTTCGAAGACCTGGATGACGTGCAGGAAGTCTACACCAACGCCGATTTGCCGGACGAGGAAGACGAGGAAGAGTAAGGGACGCAAGGGAGGCAGGCTTTTTCGGAGCCTGCCTTTTTTTATGGGTCCGGGAAAAAGCAAATGAATGTTCACAAATTTTTCCCTCGGAGGCCTGTATAATTCCTCTAAATAAGGTATAATGAAACAAGTGGAGTAAAGGGGGAAGAGCATGCTTGCCTTAGGCATCGATCCGGGTACGGCCATTTGCGGGTACGGCCTGGTGGAAATGAAAAACAATGTCCTGCGGCCCGTCCTGTACGGGTCGGTATTTACGGACAAGGACTGGAAGCCCGAAGTCCGGCTGCAGAAGATTTACGGCGACATTTCCGCGATTCTCGAACGGTACCATCCGGACCTGCTGTCGATTGAAAAACTCTTTTTCGCGCGGAACGTCAATACGGCTCTCCCTGTGGCCCAGTCCCGTGGGGTTGTCCTGCTGGCGGCAGGCCAGCAAGGGGTTCCCATCCTGGAGTTCACGCCCATGCAGATCAAGCAGGCTGTGACGGGAACCGGCAGCGCCAGCAAAAAGCAAGTGATTTTTATGGTCCAGCGGTTGCTCGGCATTCGGGAGAAAATCGCCCCGGACGACACGGCCGACGCCCTGGCCATGGCAATCTGTGGCCTTTACGAGGAGCATGTCCTGCGCCTGCGCAACCAGGGGACGGGCGCCCGCATCCGGGAAATCCTCGAAGCCCAGCGCAATCCGCTGAGTAAACGATAAGGCACGACGGTACGGCGGCAGGCTGCCGTCCGTCCGGGTGACGTGAGACAGGAGTATTTCATTATGATAGGTTCCATCAAGGGAACGGTCACGGCGTTGACGACAGGCTACTGCCTCCTCGAAACGGTAGGGGGCGTGGGGTATCGTGTGTTTATGCCGGTGGGCCAGCTCCAGACCCTGTCCCTGGGACAGGAGACAAAGGTGCAGACGTATACGGTCGTACGGGAGGACGCGATCCTGCTGTACGGATTCCTGGACCAGCCGTCCTACGACTTGTTCTGCCTGTTGCTGCGGGTCAGCGGTGTCGGCCCCAAAGGGGCCATGGGCATCCTGTCGGGAATCAAACCCGGCGATTTCTATCTGGCCGTCCAGAGCCGCGATGTGAAGACCCTGACGAAGCTGCCGGGTATTGGCAAGAAGACGGCGGAACGGATGATTCTCGAACTGAAGGATAAGATCGGCACCCTGGAAGGCCAGGAAGAAGACCGCCACTTCGCGGAACTTGTGGAGAAGCGGCAGGGCGGCGCCGTGGAACAGGCTGTGCAGGCCCTGGCGGCCCTGGGGTACGCCAACGCGGAAATTCAGCCGGTCCTGCGCAGGATAGAGGGTTACGAAAACCAAAGCCGGGAGGAACTGATCCGCAAAGCCTTGCAGATTTTCGCCAACCGGTAAGGACAGGGGGAGGAAGACATGGATTTTGACGACCGTATCGTAGACGGCGCGGCGCAGGCGGCCGATGCCGAGCAATACAGCCTGCGCCCCCGGACGCTGGCAGAGTACATCGGCCAGGATAAGGTAAAACAGAATATCGAAGTCTTCATCAAGGCAGCCCTGGAACGGCAGGAAGCTCTGGACCACGTGTTGCTGTTCGGGCCGCCGGGCCTGGGCAAGACGACGCTGGCTAATATCATCGCCAATGAACTGCACGTTAACATGCGCGTCACGTCGGGACCGGCCATTACGCGCCAGGGCGATCTGGCCGCCGTGCTGACGACCCTGGCGGAGGGCGAGGTCCTCTTTATCGACGAAATCCACCGCCTGCCGAAGGCCGTGGAGGAAATCCTCTATTCGGCCATGGAAGACTACCAGCTCGATATTGTCATCGGCAAAGGGCCCGGCGCCCAGAATGTCCGCCTGCCCCTGCCGAAGTTCACCCTCATCGGGGCAACGACACGCCTCGGGTCCCTGGCGGCCCCGCTGCGGGACCGCTTCGGCGTCCAGTGCCGGCTGGAATTTTATACGCCGGAACACTTGGCCATCATTATCCGCAAATCGGCGGAAAAACTGGACGTGGCCATTGAAGAAGAGGGAGCCCTGGAAATCGCCCGCCGCTCCCGCGGCACGCCCCGTGTGGCGAACCGGCTGCTGAAGCGGATCCGCGATTTCGCCCAGGTCATGGGCAACGGCGTCATCGATAAAAAGGTGGCCGAACAGGGACTGGCGCGTCTCGAAGTGGACCAGTGCGGCCTGGACCGGAACGATTACCGCATCCTGCAGACCATCGTCAAGAATTTCGGCGGCGGCCCGGTCGGGGTCGATACCATTGCGGCGGCTGTCAGTGAGGAAGCGGGTACCATCGAAGATGTCATCGAACCGTACCTGATGCAGCTCGGACTGCTCCAGCGCACGTCCCGGGGCCGTGTGGTCACGCGGAAGACCTACCAATATCTGGGCCTGCCGTACCCGGAACACGGCGGCGTGCCGGAACAGCAGCCCCTGTTGTGAGGCACCGCCAGGAATCCGGGCAGGAGCGCTGCCGCGGCGAGAGACCCGGCGTGCCCCCGTGAACGGGAAAGGAATCAGGAATGTGATGAAATTACTGCTGCATGCCTGCTGCGGGCCCTGCGCCTGCTATCCGACGCAGGCCTTGACGGACGAGGGTGTGGATTTCACGCTTCTCTTCTATAATCCCAATATTCATCCCTATAAAGAATTCAAGCGGCGGCTGGCCGCTTTGCGGGAACTGGCGGAGAAAAAAAGCTATCGTCTGATCCTTGACAAAACTTATCCCCTGGAGGAATGTGTCGCCGGCATGCTCGCCGAGCGTCCCGGCCCGCGCTGCGCCTTCTGCTATCGGATCCGCATGCGTTATGCCGCGGCCTACGCGAAAGAGCATGGGTTTGACGCCTTCAGTACGACGTTGCTCTATAGCCCGTATCAGAAACACGAACTGCTGGTGCAGGAGGGGCGCGCTGCCTCGGAAGCCTTTGGCCTTCCGTTCGTGGAATACGACTGGCGCCCCCATTATCAGGAAGGCGTCGACCTCAGCCTGGAACTGGGACTGTACCGCCAGCCTTACTGCGGTTGTGTCTTCAGCGAGCGGGACCGGTATGAGGAGCGCCCGAAAGTCAAGAACGGGGAAGGGCCGCGCGAAACTCAAGGCTATGTGCGCGTCACGAAGAAGATTATCCAGCTGGAAAGGCAGGACCATCTCCCGTATCTGTGAATGCCGTGTCTTCCCTATCCCATGGAGGTTTTCTATGAAATCGATCCTCTGGACTGTCCTGTTCCTGTTTGGTGTCCTGTGGAATTCGGCGGCCCGGGCGGCCTCTCCCGGCTTTGATGTCGGGATCGTCGTATCCCAGTATTCGGCGGAAGTCGAAGCGGCGCTGCCGGTGACGCTGACCTTGCCGGACGGCAGGCAGCGGACCCTGGCGGCCGGACGCTATTTTTTTGCGGCCGACGGGGGAAAAATCCGTCTCGGCGCGGAAGTGTACGAAGGTCCTCTCGTATTGACGGTGGCCGGGGAGAAGGGGGCCGGCGATACGGGGAACGCGGGGAAGGGAAACCCGGCGACCCGCGCGAGGGAGCCCCTGCCGTCCTTTCTGGTGAACAAGCAGGACTGCCCCGGGGAAGTGCGGATTTATGCGTCCGGCGAGGGCGCGGATTTGACGGTCGTCAACCGCGTGTCCCTGGAATTCTACGTCGAATCCGTCCTGGGACCCAAGTCGTCCCCGGTTTGGCCGGACGAGGCCATCAAGGCCCAGGCCGTGGCGGTCCGCAGTCTCGCCTGGTATGAAAAGCAGCGACAGGGAGAACGGCTGTACGCGGTCCGCTCCGTCGAAAGCGGCGCTTTTTACGGTGGCGGCCGTACGGTGAACCAGGCCGTGGCTGCCGTGGCCCGGACGACGGCCGGCCAGGTCCTGTACTATCAGGGGGCCCCGGCGGCGGCCTATTCTTCCGAAAGCAGCGGCGGCCGTACGGTTGCCGCTGCGGAAGCCCTGGGGTACGAGGTGCCGTACCTCCCGTCCGTGGAGGATTTCGATCAGGACTGCCCGGGCTACCGATGGGAAAAATTCATCCCCGTAGCGACAATCCGCCGCCTTTTGAACCAGCGCGACCCGTCCCTGGGGAAACTGACGGGATACCGCCTGTCGACGCGGACAGATCCGGACGAGCGGGACCGTTACGCCAGCGGCCGTGTCCGTTCCCTGTCCTGGCAGGGAGAACAGGGGAATCTCACCCTGACAGGCCGCGAATTCGCGGACATGCTGGCCTTACCCAGCAACGACTTTGATATGTACCGGGCCGAGGCCGTGCCGGACAAGCTGGATATCCCCATTGAAAACAGCGCGGGTATCGAAATCGGCCGCAAGCAAATGCCCATCGAAGTGCAGGAACCGACGCGCCCGGCGTGGCAGACCACGATCCGGGGTTTCCATTTCCTGACGGGAGGCAAGGATGAAGGAATCTTCTTCCGGGGAAGGGGCATCGGTACGGGCCTGGGCCTGAGCAAGTGGGGAGCCCGGGGCATGGCCGTCGCGGCGGGGGACCGGGACGGGTACTACCGGACCATCCTGTCCCACTATTATCCCGGCACGGCACTGGTGACTGTCTATGCCGCGGGGGAACCGTGAGCCATTTTTCCGGAAAACAAGCACAGCGGCAATCCGCTGAGGAAAGGAAGCCTTACGTTGAAAGTTACGGATTTTGATTACGACCTGCCGAAAGAATTGATTGCCCAGCACCCGATGGAACCGCGGGATCACAGCCGCCTCCTCGTGGTGGATAAGGATACGGGCGCCATGGAACACCGTCATTTTTACGATTTGCCGGACTATCTGCGGCCCGACGACCTGCTGGTCTTCAATGACACGCGGGTCATTCCTGCCCGCTTGCACGGACGCAAGGATACGGGCGCCCATGTGGAAGTTTTTCTTCTGACGCGTTTGAACAATACGGACTGGGAGGTCCTTGTCCGTCCGGGGAAACGGCTCCAGGTAGGGGCACACATCAACTTCTCTGATGACCTGGCCTGTACCATCGTGGACCATACGGATTTCGGCGGCCGCATCGCCCGCTTCGAATTCGACGGCGTCTTTGAGGAAATTCTCGACCGCCTCGGAGAAGTCCCGCTGCCGCCGTACATTACGGCGGAACTGGAAGACAAGGAACGCTACCAGACCGTATACAACCGGGATCCCGGTTCTGCCGCCGCCCCTACGGCAGGCCTGCATTTCACGAAAGAACTCCTGCAGAAAATTAGGGACAAGGGGTGTGAGGAAGTGTTTGTCACGCTGAATGTGGGATTGGGCACGTTCCGTCCCGTCAACGAGGAAAACATCGAAGACCATCCCATGCACAAGGAGTTTTACAGCGTGACGCCCGAAGCCGCCGCCGCCATCAACAAGGCCAAGGCCGAAGGACGGCGCGTTGTTGCCGTGGGCACGACGGCTGTCCGGACCCTGGAATCGGCCGGGGCGACGGGCACGGTCCAGGCCGGCGGGAACTGGACGGACATTTTCATCTACCCGGGCTTCCAGTGGCATATCGCGGACGCCCTGGTGACGAATTTCCACTTGCCCCAGAGCACGCTCCTGATGCTCGTATCGGCCCTGTCCACGCGCGAAATCATGCTGCGCACCTACGCGGAAGCCGTGAAGGAAAAGTATCGCTTCTTCTCCTTCGGCGACGCCATGTTCATTACCAAACTGGAGAAGGAGTAACGATGCACGCAGTCACGTACGAATTACTCACGGAAGACACCCGCGGCAAGGCGCGCCGGGGGCGTCTCCATACGCCGCACGGCACCTTCGAGACGCCCATGTTCATGCCCGTCGGCACGCAAGCCACGGTCAAGACCCTGTCGCCGGAAGAGTTGTATGAGATGGGCAGCCAGGTCATCCTGGCCAACACATACCATCTGTTCCTGCGCCCCGGCAGTGGTCTCATCCAGAGAGCCGGCGGACTGCACCGCTTCATGAATTACAACCGGGGCATGCTGACGGACAGCGGGGGCTTTCAGGTCTTCAGCCTGGGCGCCATGCGGAAAATCACGGAGGAGGGCGTCCTTTTCCGGTCCCACATCGACGGCTCGAAGCAATTCCTGTCCCCGGAAGTTTCCATGCGCGTCCAGGAAGAACTGGGGGCGGACATTGCCATGGCGTTTGACGAATGCATTCCGTATCCGTCGGACGAAACCTACACCAAACGTTCTACGGACCGCACCCTGCGCTGGGCCAGACGCAGCCTCGAGGCCCATACGCGGCCTGACCAGGCGCTGTTCGGCATTGTCCAGGGCGGGATGTATCCTCAGCTCCGCCGTGAAAGCGCCCTCGGACTACAGGAACTCGACTTCGCGGGGTATGGGACCGGCGGCTGGTCCGACGGGGAGCCGAAGCCGCTCATGTATGACATCCTGGACCGGACGACGGACCTCATGGACAAGCGGAAGGCCCGCTATTTGATGGGCGTCGGGACACCGGACTGCCTCGTCGAAGGCGTCAACCTGGGCGTGGATATGTTCGACTGCGTGTTCCCGACCCGCGTCGCTCGCAATGGCACGGCCATGACGCGCCACGGGCGCCTGGTCATCCGCAACGCCGTCTACGCGGAAGATTTTCGTCCTATCGACGAAGAGTGCCAGTGCTATACGTGCCGGAATTTCTCCCGTGCTTACGTGCGCCATCTCTTCAAGGCGGAAGAAACCTTCGGTCTGCGTCTCGTGTCGATCCACAATCTCCATTTCCTCCTCGATTTCGCCCGCCGTATGCGGGAAGCCATCGAGCAGGGCCGTTTCCAGGAGTTCCGCCGCGATTTTTGGGACAATTGGGAAGAAAAGGACGCGAGGCCGGCCGATTTATGACAGTGGTTCCAGCCGGACCGGGATTTGCGCAATTCCAAAAGACAAATTTTCTTTTTTCTGATATAATATCTGTACTGTTGAAAAATCAGGAAGGGAACGGCTGGTTCCGTTTCCGTAAGGAGGGATTGGGATGGATAACATCATGGCGACCATCAGCGCCTTATTTCCGTTTATCCTGTTGATCGCGATTTTCTATTTCATGCTGTGGCGCCCCCAGAAAAAGGAGCAGCTACGCCGCCAGCGTATGCTCAACGCGTTGAAGCGCGGAGACAAAGTCATTACGAACAGCGGGATTTACGGCCAGCTGACTGTGGTCGGCGAAACGAAGGTCACCCTGAAGGTGGCGGAAAACGTGGAAATCGAAATGAACCGCACCGCCATCGGCGCGTTCCAGGATGCGGCCAAGCAGGAACGGGTGGAAAAGGGAGAGTGACCCTATGGGCCAGGGAACGGCAATGACGGGAACGGCGCGCAAAAAGGCGCTCCGGCAGGAACTGCGGCGGCGTATGCTGGCGCACACGGACGCCCAGGTGGCGGCCTTGTCCGAAGCGGTCGCGCGCCAGGTCCTGGCATCCCGTGTTTTTCAGGAAGCCACCACGGTTTTCGGCTATTTGGCCTTTGCCAAAGAGTTGTCTGTGGACCTGATCCTGCAGGAGGCCCTGCGCCTTGGGAAGACCGTGGCCGTGCCGCTCATCGTATCGAAGACGGAATTTCGGGCCGCGGTCCTTCCCCGACTGGGGAACCTGCCCTTGGACCGGTACGGCATCCGCACGGTGCCGGAACCGTATACCTTTTTGGATCCCCGCGGCCTGGACCTGATCCTGGTGCCTGGCGCCGGCTTTTCGGAACAGGGAGCCCGGCTGGGACGCGGGGCCGGTTACTATGACCGTTTCCTGGCGGGAACCAGCGGCCACCGCCTGGCCATTGCCTGCGAGGATTTTTTGACTTTCGCCATCCCTATGGAAGCGACGGATTGCTGGATGGAGGCGGTCGTGACGGAAAAGCGGTGGATCCACTGCCCGGCACGGCCTTTGCGAACGCCCGATGAAGAATAAGCGGCTGCGGCCGGTTGTTTCTTTTTACGGAATCTATTTTTTGGCGGGAGAATTTCCCGTAGGAAAGGGGAAAATCAATTTTGAGATGGAATGAATTTGGCAAATTCCTGGTCATCGCCCTCGCGATTATCGGTGGATTTTGCATGTATATCCGGCCCCTGGCCAGTACGGTCAAACAGGGCCTGGATCTGCAGGGCGGCACCCACGTCGTGCTGCAGGCGAAGGATACGCCGCAGCTGCGGGTGAACGACGATGCCCTCGACCGGGCGACGCACATCATTGAACGCCGCGTCAACGCGCTGGGCCTGACGGAACCGGTCGTGCAGCGCCAGGGCAAGGACCGCATTATCGTGGAACTGCCGGGCGTCAAGGATCCGGAAAAAGCCATCAACATGCTCGGCAAGACGGCCATGCTGGAGTTCAAGGATCCCCAGGGCAAGACGGTCCTGAACGGGATGGATCTGAAAGATGCCAAAGCCACGATGGGTAACGGCAACCGGCCGACGGTCAACCTGGAATTCACGGACGAAGGGGCGAAGAAATTCGCGGATACGACGGCCCGCAACGTGGGCAAACAGATCGCCATCACCCTGGACGGGGAAATCCTGACGAATCCCGTTGTCCAGGAAGCCATTACGGGCGGCCGTGCCCAGATTACGGGCGAACGCACCATGGAAGACGCCAATCATCTGGCTATCCTCCTGCGCAGCGGCTCCCTGCCGGTGAAACTCGAAGTCATTGAAAACCGCACGGTCGGGCCGACGCTGGGCCAGGATTCCAAGGAAGCCAGCCAGAAAGCCTTCCTCATCGGTGTCGCCGGCGTTTTCGTCTTCATGCTGCTGTTCTACCGCCTGTCGGGCCTCGTCGCGGACATCGCCCTGCTGCTGTACACGATGCTCTTGCTGCTCCTCATGCGCTACCTGAACGCGACGCTGACCCTGCCGGGCATGGCTGGTATCATCCTGTCCATCGGCATGGCGGTCGACGCGAACGTCCTGATTTTCGAACGGTTCCGGGAAGAAATCCGCGCGGGGCGCTCCCTGCGCAAAGCCATGGACAGCGGTTTTTCCCGCGCCCTGTCCACGATCCTCGACTCGAACATCACGACCCTGATGGCCTGCCTGGTCCTGTTCTATCTTGGCACGGGCCCGGTCAAAGGCTTCGCCGTAACCCTGGCCCTCGGCGTTTTGCTGAGTATGTTCTCGGCTGTTACAGTTAGTCGTTTCCTGCTTAAGTTCCTTGTCAATTCAGAACTGACGAAGAATCCCTTCTGGTACGGGAACAGGGCTCCGAAACAGGTGGAAGGGGGGAACGGAAAATGAAAAAGTTCTCCATTGTCAGACACTGGAAGATTTTCTTTACGCTCTCCATTGTTTTCCTCCTGATCGGTTACGGCTCCATGATTTTCCGTGGTTTCAACATGGGAATCGACTTTACGGGCGGCAGCATCATGGACCTGTCTTTCCAGAAACCGGTTACGGTTTCCCAGGTGCGGCAGGTGCTGGACAAGCATAATCTGGGCAACGCCGTCATCCAGCTGGAAAGCAGCGACACGAATGTGACGTCGGCCCGGGGTGTCATTATCCGGACGGCAGTCATTCCGGATACGGAACGGAAAGACGTCATGAACGACATGACCCGTTCCCTCGGCCAGTACCAGGTTCGCCGCGTGGAAAACGTCGGCGCCACCATCGGGGGAGAACTGGTCCAGCAGGCCGTGATCGCCATTCTCCTGTCGTGGGTCCTCATGATCCTCTATATTACGATCCGCTTCCAGTTCAAATTTGCCGTGGCCGCCATCATCGCCTTGATGGTCGACGTCTCGGTTACCTTGAGCTGGTTCAGCCTGACGGGGATGGAAATCGATTCGAGCTTCGTCGCCGCCCTGCTGACGGTTGTCGGGTATTCCATCAACGGCACGATCGTTATTTTCGACCGCATCCGCGAGAACCTGAAGGTGCATCGCCGCAGCGAAACCGTGACGGATATGGTCGACCACAGCATCTGGTCCACCATGACCCGTACGTGCTACACGACGATTACGTCGCTCTTCGCTGTCATCGCGATCTTCCTTTTCGGTGGCGCGACCATCCATAATTTCTCCTTTGCCATGCTCGTCGGCTTCTGCAGCGGCGCTTACACGTCCATCCTGCTCGCCGGTCCGCTGTGGCTCTTCCTGCAGGGGAAACGCGCCGGCGACTGAGCCCGCGTCCCGGCAATGCTGCAAGGCCATCCAAACCGTCTGTTGTGAAACGGCAGGCGGTTTTTTTACTACATTCGGAAGGAGGCGGATGTCATGATCCGAACGTCGAAAAATCCGGTCCTGGAAAAGGACGCTGCGGAAGGGGCGGAGAACCTGGCCGCCCGGGGAGAGGAATCCCTGATCCTGGCCGGTCCGTACGGGCCCCTGCCTGTCGTCGTGACCCCGGGCCGGACGGAACGGGCGCGGCAGTGTGTGTTCGTGCTGGCCCACGGGTTTCGCGGCTCCCTGGAAGGGGGCGGCCGCGCGACAGATATGGCCCGCGATTTGGCGGATCTGTGCACGGTCGTACGCTTCGGGTTTACCTGGTGCACGACCTTGTCCTGCCAAATTGGGGAGTACCGGGCAATCCAGGACTGGGTGCGCCGGACCCTGCGCCCGCGGCGGCTCTACTGTCTGGGCCGCAGCCTCGGCGGGGCGACGGCCCTGCTGGCAGGGTGCGCCGACGAGGCTTATGCGCCGGACGGGCTGGTACTCTGGTCGGCGCCGCACAACCTGGAACAGACCTTCCGTCAGGTTCTGACGGATCCCGTTTTCGATAGACTACGGGCGGGGTATGATTTGTGGCTGGAAGATGAAAAAGGACGGGACCTTATTCGCGCCGCTTTTGTCCAGGACATCTTCCGGTACAATTTGCCGGAGGCCTTGCGGGCGTGGCCCTGCCGCCCCGTCCTGATTCTGCATGGGAAGGAGGACACGGTCGTGACGCCGGATCAGGCCGTGGCCAACTACGCGGCCCTGCCGGAACCGAAGGAATGGGTGCTCCTGCCCGGAGGGGACCACAGTTTTTCCCACGGCGGCGCCGAAGCGGCCCGTCTTGTCCGGCAGTGGCTGGAGCAGCGACTGGAAAATTTTGTCAAGTGAACCATTTCCGTTTATAATAAAAAGAAAGGCTATGATCAGGAGGAGTTATCCGTGAAAAAGTATATCTGGCTTTTGCTGGCCCTGTTCCTGTGCCTGGCGGTCAGCGCCTGCGGCAAGGCAGGGGAGCCGGCTCCGAAAGCGGCGGCTGTGCCGGCGACGGCGGTCTTCGAGACGAGCATGGGCACGTTCCGGTGCCGTCTGGACACAAAGAATGCCCCTTTGACGACCCAGAATTTCATCACGTTGGCGAAAAAGGGATTTTATGACGGGCTGACGTTCCACCGTGTCATCGATGGGTTTATGATCCAGGGGGGAGACCCGAAGGGGAACGGCACGGGGGGCCCGGGCTATACGATCCGGGACGAGTTCAGCCCGGATTTGAAGCATGACCGGCCGGGCACGCTGTCCATGGCCAACGCCGGCCCCAACACGGGCGGCAGCCAGTTCTTCCTTACCCTGACGGCTACGCCCTGGCTCGACGGGAAGCATGCCGTTTTCGGCTACCTTACGGATGGCATGGACGTGGTCCAGAAAATCGGCCACACCCGTACGGATGCCCAGGACAAACCTGTCTTTCCTGTCGTCATCCGGAAGATTACCATTGAGGAAGGTGTGACCCAAAAGGAGGGTAAGTGATTTTGGCGGATTCTTTTTTAGCCGGGGAACAAGTGATTGAAATTAACAACCAGCAGGAGATGGTCGGGATCCTGGGACGCAACGACGAGCACTTGCGCCTGATCAGCGCCAGCTTTGACGCCACCATCGTGGCCCGGGGCAATAAGATCATCTTCAGCGGCAGCGAGGAAGAGGAACGGCGGATTGGGGAACTGTTCCGGGAGCTGTTGTTCCTGTACCGGCAGGGGCTGCCCATTACCTCCCACGATGTCCGCTACAGCATCTATATGGTGCAGGGCGGCGCCGTGGCGAAGCTGCACAATATGTACGCGGAAACGCTGATCGTGACATGGCGCGGGCACCAGATCAAGGCGAAGACCCTGGGCCAGTACAATTACGTGCGGGCCATCCGGGACAATTTCATCACCTTCGGCATCGGACCGGCGGGGACGGGCAAGACTTATCTGGCGGTCGCCATGGCGGTCACGGCGCTCAAGAAGCGCGAAGTGGAGCGCATCATCCTGACGCGTCCCGCCGTGGAAGCGGGCGAAAAACTGGGCTATCTGCCCGGGGATATGCAGGAAAAGGTGGACCCGTACCTGCGGCCCCTGTACGACGCCCTATACGACATGCTGGGCAGCGAGACGGCCCAGAAGTACCTGGAGAACGGGGTCATCGAAGTGGCGCCGCTAGCGTACATGCGCGGCCGGACCCTGAACGGGTCTTTCATTATCCTCGACGAGGCACAGAATACGACGCCGGAACAGATGAAGATGTTCCTGACACGGTTCGGGTTCGGGTCCCGCATGGTCGTTACGGGGGACATCACCCAGATCGACCTGCCCAGCGGCAAGGCAAGTGGCCTGATCGACGCGGCCCGCGTCCTGCGGGGAATTCCGCACATCGGCCTGATCTACTTTGACGAAAAGGATGTCGTCCGCCACGAAATCGTGGGCGCCATCATCAAAGCCTATGAACGCGCCGACGGCGCCGGGGAACACGAGGGAAAGAAGGGGGACAGACTGTGATTATCAATTACCGGAATGACCAGAACAAGGTGGACGTACCGAAAGAGGCGGAGCGGCTGCTGCGCAAGGCGCTGCAGGCCGGTGCGCGGGTACACAAGCTGCCGAAGGAAACGGAAGTGGGCGTGACGCTCGTGGACAATGCGGAAATCCACGAGTTGAACCGTATGTACCGTCAGGTGGACCGGCCGACAGACGTCTTATCCTTTGCGTTGGACGAAGCGGACGAACCGGCGGAAGTCGGCGGTCCGGACGAGCATCTGCTGGGCGACATCGTGATTTCGGCGGAAATGGCCCGGAAGCAGGCCGAGGAATTCGGGCACAGCCTGGAGCGGGAGCTGGCGTACCTGGCCATCCACAGCCTGCTGCATCTGTTGGGTTACGACCATAAGAAGGCGGCGGACAAGAAGCTCATGCGGGCGGAGGAAGAGCGGATTTTGGAAAAAATCCATCTGTCCCAGGACGATTTGGGCGGCGGCTTGCCGTTGGCCGATGATGCTCAGGAAGACCTGGCCCACGCGCTTTTGGACGGCTTGGACAAGCGCGATGTGGACCTGGCCGGGGACGGCGTGGCGGAAATGTTCGAAAAAGCCCGCGCCGCCATGGAGCAGGCTTATGTTCCCTATTCGAAATTTCCCGTCGGCGCGGCGGTCCTGACGGACGACGGTACGATCTATACGGGCTGCAATGTGGAAAATGCCTCGTACGGCTTATCCCTGTGCGCCGAACGGAACGCTATTTTCAAGGCCGTTTCGGAGGGACACCGGACGTTCCGCATGCTTCTCGTGACGGGCAACACGACGGCGCCCCTCGCGCCTTGCGGCGCTTGCTGCCAGGTCATGGCGGAGTTCAAGATTCCCCGCGTCCTCATGACCAACGCTGCCGGCGACGTGCAGGAAGCGACATACGCCGAGCTCCTGCCGTTCGGCTTCTCGGAAGAAGAGCTGGCCGAAGGGCGCGGAACTGCGGAGGAGAAACACGCCGGGGAAACGGTGGGATGAGAGAGAAAAGGTTGGGTACGATATGACACATCATTCCGGGTTTGCCGCCCTAATCGGACGGCCGAACGTCGGCAAATCGACATTGATGAATGCCATGATTGGCGAAAAAATCGCCATTATGAGCGACCGCCCGCAAACGACGCGGAATCGTATCATGGGCATCCTCAGCACGGCGGACGCCCAGATCATGTTCCTCGATACGCCGGGCATCCACAAACCCCTGCACAAGTTGGGCGAGTATATGAACCGCCAGGCCGAGCAGGCCCTGGAACAGGTCGATGTAGCCTGCTTCGTCGTCGACGTGACGGAGAAAAAGGGGCCGGGCGAGGCCTTCATCCTGGCCCGTCTCCGGCAAGCGAAGGTGCCGGTCCTCCTGGTCCTCAACAAAATCGATGCCCTGGAAGACAAGGCGCAGCTCCTGCATATCATTACGACCTATGCGGAGGAAATGCCCTTCGCGGCGGTCCTTCCCGTAAGCGCCCTGACGCACGAAGGTCTGGACGAATTGCAGAAGGAGCTGGTACGGCACCTGCCCGAAGGGCCGGACCTGTACCCGGAAGACGAATTGACGGACCAGCCCATGCGGGCCATCGCGAAGGAAATGATCCGCGAAAAGGTGCTGCTGCATACGCGGGATGAGATTCCTCACGCCATTGCCGTGGAAGTGGACGATTTCAAAGATCGTCCCAGCGGTACGGTGTACATCAGCGCTACCCTGTATGTGGAACGGGAATCGCAGAAGGGCATCGTCATCGGCGCCAAAGGGGCCCTGCTGAAAAAAATCGGTCAGGAAGCGCGACGGGATATCGAAGGCCTGACGGGCACGGGCGTCTACCTGGACCTGTGGGTCAAGGTACGGCCCGGTTGGCGGAACAAGAAGAAGGCCCTGAAAGAATTCGGCTACGAAGACGAACGGTCCTGACCGGGGCCGGCTGTGGGATACGCCGTCCTGGCGGTGTAGTTGGGAAGGGAGAGAAGACTTATCGAAGGGTTTGCATGGCTGGACAGCCTGAAGCCGGCTGTCTTGATCCTGGTCCTTTTGTTCGGCAATGCGTATCTTGTCCTCGCGGAGACGGCCTTGTTCAAGAGCCGCCGCGGCAAACTGGAAGAACAGGCCGAAGAGGGGGAGGAACAGGCGGCGGCGCTGCTGCCGCTGCTGGATGATAAACGCGGTTACGGGGCGGCAGCCCAAATCGGGATGACGGCGGCGTCTCTGCTCCTGGGCTGGTACGGCGGGCCTTTCGTGGCCGACGGTCTGGCGGCCCTGACAGGACGGGAATGGCCGGCGGCAGGCCTGGCGGCGGCCCTGCTTCTCCTTGTCGTGTTCCACGTGGCCCTGGCGGAACTCGTGCCCCGCGTGCTGGCGGCCGGTCGGGCGGAACGGGTCCTTCAGTCCGTGGCGTGGTCCCTGCGCCTGGCCCATTTCCTGTTTTATCCCCTCGTGGCAGTGACATCGGCCCTGGCCCGGGGGACAGTGCGGCTTTTCGGCATCCGGACGGTGCCCGTGGAAGACATTGCCCGCAACGAGGAAGAACTGCGCCGTATTGTCAACGCCAGTGAGAAACGGGGCGAACTGGACAAGGTGGAAAGCACGCTCATCGATAACGTGCTGGAATTCAACGATCGCGTCGCCCGGGAAGTCATGATCCCGCGACAGGACATGGTCTGCCTCTTTACGGACGATACGCTGGAGGAGAACCTGGACACGATCCGCAGGAGCTGCCATACGAGGTATCCGCTCTGCGAAGAAGACAAGGACCACGTCCTGGGCATGATCCACGTGCGCGACCTGATGGACCATACGCAGGACAAAGACTTCGATTTGCGTTCCATCCTGCGGAATATCGTCGTCGTATCGGAGAACATGAGCGGCGCGAAGGTCCTGCAGATGATGCAGGACAAACGAATCCAGCTTGCTGTCGTCGTCGATGAGTACGGCGGCACGACGGGGCTTTTGACACTGGAAGACCTGGTGGAGGAAATCATCGGCGAAATCCAGGACGAACACGACCAGCCCGAGGCGGCGGAAGTCGTGCGCCTGCCTGACGGGAATTACGAGCTGGACGGCGAAGTGCTCCTGGAAGAATTGGACGAGCTGCTCCAAGTGGACCTGGAAGATGCCGATGAAGATGATACCATCGGCGGGTATATTTTCGGCGTCCTGGGGCGGAAGCCCGTCGCCGGTGACGAAGTGACGGTGGCCGGCTGGCGTTTTACGATCCTGAAAATGGACCACCTGCGGGTGGACCGGGTCCGGGCGGAGCGCCTGCCCGCGGAACCGGACGGGCTGGAAAAGTAAGCTGCAGGGTTCCCGCGGGGACCCGGGCTGGTCGGAATGTTGGGGGAGCCTATGGCGGCGACAGCTTTTACGGACGAGATCCTGGTCTTGCAGGTGAAAAACTGGCAGACAGCGGATAAGTACGCTGTCTGCTTTTCGCGCGCGCACGGGAAAATCGTCTTCCTGGCCTATGGTGCCCGCTTCGCCAAGAGCATGGCCGGCCGTCTGGTACAGCCATTTGCCCATTTGAACGCCACTTTTTACGCCGGCGCCAAGGTGGACAAGCTGAAAGCGTGCGAGCTGTTGTCCCAGCCGCCGCAGCTGACGCTGCCGCAGCTGGGCTACGCGGCACTGCTGGCTGAAGTGACGGAACAGCTGACGGAGCAGGGGGAGGAGCAGGAAGCGGTCTTCGATTTGCTGCTGCAGTCCCTGATGGTGCTGCGGCAGCGCAATCCGCGGCTCGTTGTCCTGTCGTCCATCCTGAAACTGCTGGATTTATGCGGTATCGGGCCTGTCTACGAAGTATGCGTCCACTGCAGCCGCCCGACGGAGGAGGATGCCTTTTTTAGTGAGGAACAGGGAGGCCTCATTTGCCGGGACTGCTACGACGCTTCGCGGGCGGCCTTGACGAGCCGTCTCGGGGAGCGGACGGCGGAAGGGACCGTGCCGGGTCTGCCGGAATTGCGCGTTCCTGTCCGGGGCCTGTGGCAGAAACTACAGTCCCTGGACCTGGAGCATCTGACGCCGTTTACCGTCCGCGGCCGGGACCTGATAGAACTGGAACGGCTGGTCCTGTCGTACCTGCTGTACCAGACGGACCGGCCTCTGCAGAGCCTGGAATTCCTGCGCCAGATCGGGACGGGCGGCGGTACCCCTGGTTGACAAACCCGGTGGAACTCCCTATAATATTCCTATGCGATGAAGAGAACAAGTATTCCGCAGTCCCAGCGAGCCGCGGCGGTGTAAGGCGGCAACAGCGGAAGAAGGCGCCTTGGAGCTGCAAGTACACAGATTGAGGCGGGCTGCTTCGGCAGTCAAGCAGGGTGGAACCGCGGACTGATCTCCGTCCCTGTAACATTTCGATGTTACAGGGACGGTTTTGTTTTTGTAACACCGTTTCGAGGAGGACAATATGGATTTTCAGCAGATCATCTTGACATTGCAGAAGTTTTGGTCGGAACAAAACTGCATCCTGGCACAGCCCTATGACATTGAAAAGGGTGCCGGCACCATGAACCCGTCGACGTTCCTGCGCGTCCTGGGGCCGGAACCGTGGCGCGTGGCCTACGTGGAGCCGTCCCGCCGCCCTGCCGACGGGCGCTACGGTGACAATCCGAACCGCCTGTTCCAGCACCACCAGTTCCAGGTCATCATCAAACCGTCCCCGGAGAATATCCAGGACCTGTATCTGGACAGCCTGGCGGCCCTGGGCATTAAGCCGGAAGAACACGACATCCGTTTCGTCGAAGACAACTGGGAATCGCCGACCCTCGGCGCTTGGGGCCTGGGCTGGGAAGTCTGGCTCGACGGCATGGAAATCACGCAGTTCACGTATTTCCAGCAGGTCGGCGGCCTGGATATCAAGCCCGTCGCCGTGGAAATCACGTATGGCCTGGAACGTATCGCCATGTATATCCAGGGCGTGGAAAATGTCTATGACGTCAAATGGGTCGGCGATGTGACCTACGGCGACGTGTTCCACCAGAACGAGGTGGAGCAGTCCTGGTACGCGTTCCAGCTGGCCGATACGGACATGCTTTTCGACATGTTCGAGAAATATGAGAAGGAAGCCGAGCGCATTGCCGCTACGGGCAACATCCGCCCGGCGTACGACTACGTCCTGAAATGCTCCCACACCTTCAACCTCCTGGACAGCCGGGGCGCCATCAGCGTCAGCGAACGTGCCGCCTACATCGGCCGTGTCCGCCGCCTGGCCCGGTTGTGCGCCAAGGCCTATGTGGAACAAAGGGAAGCCCAGGGATTCCCGCTGCTGAAGGGAGAGAACAAATGATGAAAAACTTACTCTTTGAAATCGGTACGGAAGAATTACCGGCCAACTATATGCCCCGTGTCCTGACGGACCTGCAGGAACTGGCCGCGAAAAAATTCACGGAACAGCATATTCCCTTCGAATCCGTGACGGTCTACGGCACGCCGCGCCGTCTGGCCCTCCTTGTCCATGGGGTGGCCGAGGCGCAGGCAGATACGGAAGAGGAGTTTAAGGGCCCGTCCGTGCAGATCGCGTTCAAGGACGGTGCTCCGACGAAGGCGGCCATGGGCTTTGCCCGCGGCAAGGGTGTCGATGTCGGGGATTTGACGGAACGGGACGGCTATGTCTATGCCGTCAAGCGGACCCAGGGCAAGGCGACGAAGGAAATGCTGCCTGCCGTACTGGAAGACATCCTGCATACCATTCCGTTCCCAAACCACATGCGCTGGGCTGATTTCGAGTTCCGCTTCCTGCGCCCGGTCCGCTGGCTCGTGGCTCTCTTCGACACGGAGGTGATCCCCGTGGCGGTCACGGACGTGCGTTCCGGCAGGGAGACCATGGGACACCGGTTCCTGAGCCATGGCCCGGTATCCATTCCGTCGGCCGACGACTATGTGCAGGTGCTGAAGGATCATTTTGTCCTTGTTGACCAGGAGGAACGGCGGGAGAGGATCCGGAAACAGATTACGGAACTGGCCCGCGAGGAAGGCGGCGAAGTGGAAATCGCGCCGGACCTGCTGGAAGAAGTGACGTACCTCGTCGAATATCCGACGGCCCTGTGCGGCAGGTTCGAGGAAAAATACCTGCGCCTGCCGGAAGCGGCCATCATCACGCCCATGCGGGACCATCAGCGCTATTTCCCGGTCCGCGGCAAGGACGGCAGGCTGCTGAACAAGTTTATCGCGGTCCGCAACGGCGGCAAGGATTTCCTGGAGAATGTCATCCATGGCAATGAACGCGTTCTCCGGGCCCGTCTGGCCGACGCGGAGTTCTTTTTCAACGAAGACCGCAAGAAACCGCTGGCCGGGTACGCGGAAAAGACCAAGACCGTTGTCTTCCAGGAGGGCCTGGGCAATATGTATGACAAGAGCCAGCGTCTGGTCAACCTGGTGGAAGGGCTCCATTTCGTCCTCAATTCCCAGGGCAGCGTAGACGACCTGAAACGGGCTGCTGCCCTGAGCAAGTGCGACCTTGTGACGGGCATGGTCACGGAATTCACGGAGCTGCAGGGCATTATGGGCCGTGACTACGCGCGCCTTGACGGCGAACCGGAAGAAGTGGCCGTAGGGATTGCCGAACAGTACCAGCCCCGTTTCGCCGGCGATGTCCTGCCGCGGACGGAAATCGGCCGCATCCTGTCCCTGGCCGATAAGATCGACAACATAACAGCGACCTTCAGCCGCGGCAAAGCCCCGACGGGTTCCCAGGATCCCTTCGGCATGCGCCGTCAGGCCCTGGGCATCCTGAACATCCTGCTGGATGGCAAGTACCATCTGGGGCTGCGCAAGGCCTTCGGTCAGGCCATCTTCCTGCTTCATGTCGATACGGAGAAGGCGAAACCGCTGATGCTGCAGATTTCCGAATTCCTGCGCCTGCGTTTCCGCAATATGCTGCTGGACCAGGGCATCCGCTACGATGTCATTGACGCGGTCCTGGCCGATGGGAAGAACGATGACCCGTACGACCTGTATCTGCGGGCCCGGGCCTTGCAGCAGTTCGTCGCCGAAGCGGAGGCGCCGGCCATTGTCCAGGCCGCGGTCCGCGTCCATAACCTGTGCGGCAAGATCACGAGGAACGTGGACGTCGCCCCGTCCCTTTTCCGGGAAGACGCAGAAACGGCGCTGTATGAAGCCAGCCAGGCCGTATCGGAAAAACTTTTGCCTGCCCTGGTGCGTCACGAGTACGGCAAGGCGGCCTTGCTGCCCCTGGAACTGACGGCGCCGGTCAACCGGTTCTTTGACGAGGTGATGGTCATGGACAAGGAGGAACAGATCAAGGACAACCGACTGGCCCTCCTGGCGAACGTCCAGAAGATTCTCCACTGTGTCGGCGATTTGTCGAAGCTTGTCCTGGCGTAAAGCGGCATGGGAGCCGCGCAAAGACAGCGAAGAAAGCAGACAGCGTGCCTTTCGGGGCACGCTGTTTTCCTTTTCGGGCCGTCCCGGAAAATTTCCCGATTGTCTCTTGAAATGTCCTGCTGATAATGATATAGTATATACTAAATTGAGGGAAAATGCTGATAATGTATAATGCATTTCCCGAAAGCAGGAAGGAACAAAAGGAGCGAATATGATGGACAAAGAAAAACAGTACCTGTTGTGGTTCGAGCAGATGGAGCGCAAGGATGTCGCCATTGTAGGCGGCAAATCCTCGTCCCTGGGCGAAATGACCGCCAAGACCGATGTGCCCGTACCGTACGGTTTCGCGACCACAGCCTATGCGTACCGTTATTTCATTGAACAGACCGGCTTGAAGCAGAAGATGGCGGACCTGATCGGCCAGTTGACGGACGTGGAAAACACGGCACTCTTGCGGGATATCAGCGCCAAGCTGCGGCAGGCGATCATGGAAGAGGAAATGCCGCAGGACCTGCAGGACGCCATTACGAAGGCCTATGCCGAACTGGGCGCCAAGATGGGGGAAAAAGATCCCTATGTCGCCGTCCGCTCCTCCGCGACGGCGGAAGACCTGCCGGACGCCAGCTTCGCGGGACAGCAGGACACGTACCTGAATGTCCATGGGGCCGGTATGGTTATCCGCAAAGTCAAGGAATGCTACGCTTCCTGCTTCACGGACCGTGCCGTCTATTACCGCGAAAAGCAGGGCTTTGACCATCTTGATGTCGCCCTGTCCGCCGTCATCCAGATGATGGTCTATTCCAAGGCGGCTGGTGTCATGTTCACGGTCAACGTCGCCAACGGCGAGGACAAGAACGTCCTGATCGAAGGCGCCTATGGCCTGGGTGAATACGTGGTCCAGGGCACGGTGACGCCGGACGATTACCTCGTCGACAAACAGACCCTGGCCATTGTGGACAAGACGGTCAATCCCCAGGAAGTCAAATTGATCCGCAAGCCTGGCGGCGATGTGGAAGAAGTCCGCGTTCCGGCCGAAGAAGGACGGGAACAGAAGCTGACGGACGCCCAGATTGTGGAACTGGCCGGCTACGCGGTCCAGATTGAAAAACACTACGGCTGCTATATGGATATGGAATGGGGCGTCGACGAACGAGACGGCAAGATCTGGATTCTCCAGGCCCGTCCGGAAACCGTCTGGTCTCGCCGCAAAGCAAAGGATGCCAAGAAGGAAGGGAAGGGAGCTGTGTCCACCACGGAGAAGAAAGTCGTTGTCAAAGGCGCCCCGGCCAGCCCGGGCCTCGTATCGGGCAAAGCCCACGTCATTTTGGATCCGTCCCGCATCGACGAATTCAAGCAGGGGGAAATCCTTGTTACGGAAATGACGGCCCCTGACTGGGTCCCGGCCATGAAAAAGGCCCAGGCCATTGTGACGGACAGCGGCGGCATGACCTGCCACGCGTCTATCGTTTCCCGTGAACTGGGCATTCCCTGCATCGTCGGCACCAAGAGCCGTGGCGACGCCGCGACGACGACCATCCGTGACGGCCAGGAAATCACGGTCGATGCTACCCACGGCGTCGTGTACGAGGGAATCCTGGAAACGGAAAAACCGGTGGCAGCGGCCCCCGTAGCCGCGGTGGCAGCAGAATATTTCCCGCCGACGGGGACGAAAATCTATATGAACCTTGGGGATCCGGACTTGGCGGAGAAATACGCTTCCCTGCCTTGCGACGGGATTGGCCTCATGCGCGAAGAATTCATCTGGACGACCTATATCCACGAACATCCCCTGTACCTGATCAAGACGGGCCATCCGGAAAAAGTGGTCGACATGCTCGCTGAAGGCATCCGCAAAGTCTGCCAGGCCATGAGTCCACGGCCGGTCACGCTGCGTTTCAGCGACTTCAAGTCCAGCGAATACCGCGACCTGAAGGGCGGCGATGAATTCGAACCGCATGAACCGTCGGCCCTCCTGGGATGGCGCGGCGCTTCCCGCTACTACGATCCGAAATACATTGACGCGTTCCGCCTGGAATGCGAGGCTGTCCGCAAGGTCCGCGAAGAATACGGCCTGAAGAACCTGAACGTCATGATCCCGTTCTGCCGCACTGTCGACGAAGCCGCCAAGGTCACGGCCATCATGGCGGAACAGGGACTGAAGCGCGGCAAGGACTTCAAGGTCTGGCTGATGGCGGAAATCCCGTCTAATATCATCCTGGCAGACCAGTTCAACCAGTTCGTCGATGGGTATTCCATCGGATCCAACGACCTGACCATGCTGGTCCTTGGCTGTGACCGGGACAACGACACGGTGTCCGCTATCTATGACGAACGCAACCTGGCCGTCCGCCGCGCTGTCCGCCATTTGATCGAAGTGGCCCACAAGGACGGCAAGACCGTTTCCATTTGCGGCCAGGCCCCGTCGGTCTATCCGGAATTCTGCGAATTCCTGATCAAGAGCGGCATTGACAGCATGTCCGTCAACCCCGATACGGTCAAGTTCACGAAGAAGCTGGCTGCTCACGTGGAACAGCGCATCCTGCTCGATTCCCTGACCCACCGGGGCCGTCAGGAAGCGGAAGACATCGAATGGTGATAAGCCGCGGAACACGGAACGGGTCGCAAGCCCGCTGTGGACGACGGGAAGAAAAATTGATAGGAAAATCCCTTTAGGGACACACTCCGGGAGGAATGGCATCCATTTCTCCCGGAGTTTTTTTCGCGGGACTCTTTGGCAACTTGTCCTGTGTTCCCGCCTGAATTGTGGTATAATAAACTTGTCTGACTATGGCCATTTTCGCCTTGTCGGACGTGGCGCGGAAGCGCCGTCCGGTCCTTCTTTCATGGTACGGCCGCGAGAGCGGGGAAGGAGTATCCATGGAAGCAGTTTCTGTCAGTCTTTGGTTTCAAGCGCTGCCCGGGCCGGCCCGGGCGTTGTTTCTTGCCTTTTTGGCCTGCCTTCTCTGGGAGACCGTGGAGGATTGCCGTCATTTGTTGATCCACGACAGGGCGGTGGTTTTTCTTGCGGGAGGAGGCCTGTGGTTCAGTGCCCTTTGCGGGATGCCCTGGACGGAATCCCTGGCCGGCGCGGCTTACGGCGCCGGTTTTCTGGGCGCCGTCCGGCTGGCCTCCAGGGGCGGCCTCGGGTGGGGCGATGTCAAACTGGCCGGCGGCCTCGGGACCTGGCTCGGTCCGGAGCAGACAGGGCTTTGCCTCGGCCTGGCCTTTGTGGCCGGAGGGTGTGTAGCCCTTGCCCTGCTGGCCTGCCGCCGCTGCCGGCGGGGCAGCGTGCTGCCTTTTGGTCCCTTTTTGTGTGGTGGCGCACTCTTGTCCCTGTGCTGTGGTCCTGCGCTGCTGTCCCGCTATTACAGCTGGATCTTGTGAGGAGGGGCCATGGCACAAGAGATATCGCGCTGGAGAGAGAAAACAGACGGTGGCAGCGGTCCCGACGGGATTCAAAACAAGTGGGGACGGGCTCTTTTTGCACGGCTGCCCGTGAGCCTGCGGCGCTGGCTCCGTCCCGCGCCGGTCACGGTGGAATGGACTGCCACGAAGATCATTGTCCGCCGGGAGAGGCAGGAACGGCGGGAGGCTTTGCCGCCGGCGTTCTGTCATTTGAATTTTTTCCGGCATCCCCTGGAAACGGCGGAATGGCTCCGTCCACGCCTGCCTGCCGGACGCGCGGCGTCCTGCCGGTGGGTCTTGCCGGAGGAGGCGGCCTGCCTGCAGTCCCTGGACCTGCCGTACCTGCAGGGACAAGAATTGCGGGAGTTTCTGCGCTGGGAAGGTCCCCGCTCCATTCCCTGGGAAGAGGGCACTTTTTACCTGGAAGGGCTGTATCGCCCGGAAACACCGGCAACAGGGGAAAACACGACGCTGCTCCTCGTGGCTTTGCCGAAAGAGCAGGTGGCGGGCCTGGCTGCCCTCGGTACGCTGCTGGGACTGGCGACGGAGGAAGTTACAGTCCGCGCGGCGGGGCAGGCCCTGCCCCTGAACTTTGTCCCGCCGGCCCAGCGGGGGAGCCGGCAGTGGAAAAGCCGGGGCTGCCGTGCCGTTGCCGTCGCGCTGCTGATCGCGACGTGCGGCCGCGTCGCCTGGACGGCTTACGGACTGCAGGAGGCCAGGGCGGCTTCGCTGCAGATGGCGGAGGGTCTGGCGACCTGGCGTCCGGTGGCCCGCGACTATGGGGCCGCCCGGGCCGAGGAGAAGGAGACCGAAGCCCGGCGCGAGGCCTGGCTTCGGGCTAAGGGAAACCATCCTTCGTGGTATCGCACGCTGCTCGCACTGGCCCGGGCCATTCCGGCCGGCTGCCGGCTAACGGAAATTGTCCAGGAAGACATGGCGCCGACAGGACCGTCCGGGAAACCGATGGGGAAAAAGGAGGCTGCCATGGGACGGAATTCTGTCCGGGAGCGCCCGGTCCATTCCTTTTTGGTCCGCGGGGAAGCCTTGGACAGCGACAGCCTTCGTCGTTTCCTGGCGGCGCTGGAACAGGATCAGGGCCTGTCGGGAGTCCGCCTGCTGGAGACCGGGGTTATCCGGGGCCGGCAGACGTTTTCCCTGCGGCTGGGACGGAGGGAACCCGATCCGGGGCGGGAGGGAAAGGCATGAAAGACTTTTCCGTTTTCGGTCTGGGCCGGCAGCTCCGGCGACGTCTTTCCCTGCGGGGGAATCCGTCGGACCGGGCCGCCCTGTTCCTGTTGGGCGCCTTTTTGGCAGCCCTCTTCATCCAGACGCGCTTCCTCGTTCCGTGGGTGGAGGAAACGGGGCGGTTGCGGCAGGAAACGGCCCGCCTGCGGGAGCGGCAGCAGGTCTATGCCCGCTTTGCCGCGGCGGAGGCCGACGGCACGCGGGCCCGCGCGCGCAGGGTCGAGGCCAGGGCCTGGCGGGGGAAACTGCCGGACGCGCCGCCGGGCGGCGCGCTGTGGACGACTCTTTCTGCGGAAGCAGTCCGGTGCGGTGTGCACCTGAATCTGCTTCGGCAGAAGCAGCCACCGGTCCCGGACGGGACCCGGACGGTCGTGATCCTGGAAGGATCGGGACCTTACGCGGGCTGGCTGCGGTTTTGGAAACAAGTGGAGGACCAGGGGGGATTAAAGGGATTTTCCCGCGGGAGTTTGCGGACTGCCGGGCCGGGACATCTTTCCTTTCGTGCCGAAGTGATGTCTTATGGCGCGCCGCGGTCCCAAATTCGAAAATAAAGGCAGGGGAAGAGCATGCAGATTCGAGACAGAAAGGCGAAAATCCTGATCCTGTTTCTGGTGGTAATCGTGGGCGTCGTGGCGTTCCGCGTGATTTCCAATATCCTGGCCCGCCAGGACCAGGCCCAAAAGAGTCGCCAGGGCAAGGTGGCCGTTGTGGCAGCGGAGCGCCCGCAGTACCGAACGATTACACCGAAGTTCCGTTTTTCCGGTTCCCTCGACCCGGTCTGGCAGGCCGATGTGGCCGCAAAAATTGACGGGCGCGTCGAGAAGGTCCTCGTGGAGGAGGGACAGGCCGTGGAGGCCGGGCAGACCCTGGCGGTGTTGGACCAGGCCGATACGGCGGCGAATCTGCTGAACGCGCGGGGCCTTTATGTGGACGCGCGGACCAATTATGAAAAGGCCCGGACCGACCTGGGCCGTTACGAACGGTTATACGAACAGGGCGCCGTGTCCCGGGAAACGCTGGACAACATGCGTTTTGCCGTGGAAAATGCCAAGGGCAAGCTCGACGCGGCCCAGGGCAACCTGCGTCTGCGCGAGTCTGAAAGCGGCGGGGCGAACCTGGTCACGCCGCGGGCGGGTATTGTCCAGACCCGCTATCATCAGGAAGGCTACTATGCCAAGACGGGTACGGCCCTCTTCAACGTTGCCGATATTTCGACCCTGCGGGCGAAAATCGATGTACCCGAAGGCTATGTAAGCAGCGTGGAACCAGGCGGTACCGTCGATTTCGTCATACCGTCCCGGAAGGGGCAGGACAAGCACGTCCGGGGGACGATTACGCACATCAGCCCGGTGGCGGAAGGCGCGGCCCGTACCTTCGCGGCCGAAGTGACCGTGGATAACCGCGACGGCAGTCTTCGCGGCGGGGTTTACGCCGATACGACGATTACGGCTGTGCCGCGGGAACATGCCCTGACCGTGCCCTTGTCGGCTATCGTCATGCGCGACGACCAGCGGACGGTCTATATCGTCCAGGACGGCAAGGCTGTCCGCCGCGTCATCAAGACGGGCTATATCGGGGACAACCTGGTGGAAGTCCTCGACGGCATCAGCGCTGACGACCAAGTTATTACGGGTGGCCAAAACAAGATCCGGGAAGGCAGTAACGTCCGGATTTCCGGGGAAAAGGACAGCTGATCATGATTGAGACATTTATTAAACGGCCTGTCTTCACTACCATGTTCATCCTTGTCCTGGTCGTGTTCGGCATCCGGTCGTATCCCGCGCTGGGCATCGATCTCTATCCTGACATCGACCTGCCCCTCGTCGGCGTGACCGTCACTTATGAAGGGACGGCGCCGGAAGAGATGGAGACCCTTGTCACGAAGCCGATTGAAAACCGCGTCAGCCAGGTTTCGGGCATCAAGACGATTTCTTCGACGATTCGCGAGGGCTATTCCCAGACGGTCCTGGAATTTGAAATCGGCACGGATCCGCGCCAGATGGCGAGTGAAGTCCGTGAAAAGGTGGCCGGCGTCCGCAAACGCCTGCCTGATGACATCGACGAACCGGTCGTACAGCGATTCGACATGGCGTCCATGCCGATTGCCACGTACAGCTTTTCCTCGTCGACGCGCAGTCCCGGCGAAATCCGCCGTCTCCTGCAGGATGTGGTCATCGATGATCTGCAGATGCTGGACGGCGTGGCCGACGTGTCTGTGTTCGGTGCCTCGGACCGGGCCATCAAGGTCCACGTCCTGCCGGAAAAACTGGCCCAGTACGGGATTGCCATGCAGACGGTCCTGAATCGCGTCAACAGCGCCAACATCAACACACCGGGCGGCAAGATCCGCGGTACGGACAACACGATTACGATCCGTACCATGGGCAAGATGAACATGCTGGACGATTTCCGGCAGATTGCCGTGGCCAGCCGCAACGGCAAACCGATTCTCCTGACGGACGTGGCGGACGTGGTCGACGATTGGGAAGACGCGGAAAACTTTTCCCGTACGAACGGCGTACCTTCCGTCACCCTGGCAATCCGCAAGCAGTCGCGGACGAACACGGTCCAGGTCGTCGACGCCGTCAACCAGCGGCTCCAGACAATCCTGAAGCAGGACTTGCCGCCGGATATCCGCATGGATATCGTCATGGACCAGTCGCGCTACATCCGCGAGAACGTGGCCGATGTATGGAACACCATCCTTTTCGGCGGCTTTTTGGCTCTGTTCATCACGTATCTGTTCCTGGGCGACATCCGCGCCACCATCATCGGCGGACTCGCCATTCCTACGTCGATCGTGGCGACCTTCTACCTGATGAAGGTTATGGGTTTCACGCTGAACAACATGTCCCTGATGGGACTGTCCCTGGCCGTGGGCTTCCTGATCGACGACGCCATTGTGCTTGTGGAAAATGTGTTCCACCATCTGGAGCTGGGGAAGGATCCTTTCCGGGCGTCGGCGGACGCGACGAAAGAATTGGTTCTGGCCATCTTGGCGACGTCCCTGTCCCTGCTGGCGGTCTTTGTTCCTATTGGCAGCATGGGGGAAATCGTCGGACAGTATTTCAAACAGTTCGGGCTGACCGTGGCCTTCGCCCTGATTTTCTCGACATTGTCGGCGTTCACCCTGACGCCGATGGTTTCTGCCCACTGGCTGCGGGCGCAGGACAGGGACCGTCATTCCTCCCTCCGGCCGGCCTGGCTCTCGTCCTTCCTTGACCGATTTGAGCGTTGGTTCCAATATATCCGCACCCTGTACGGACAAATCATGGCGTATGCCGTGCAGCGGCCGTGGCGAATCATCGGCGGCGCGCTCCTGCTCCTGTTCCTGAACCTGGGGCTCCTGCCGTTCCTTGGGACGGAACTGCAGCCTGTCTACGATTCGGGCGAATTCCGGGTGAATATGAAGGCTCCGGCCGGCATCGGCCTGGATCAGATGGAGCGGTGGTCCCGCCCGCTGGAAGATACGATTGCCAAGCTTCCGGAAGTGACCGTGGAGGCCATGCACCTCGGCGGCACCCGCACGCCCGTCAATGAGGGAACCATCAATGTGAAGCTGAAACCGCAGGAAGAGCGGAAGCGGGGTATGCTAGACATCATGGCGGAGCTGCGCAGGGATTTCCGGGATGTGGGAGACATGCAGGTATCGGTTGTTACCAACCAGGGCGGGCGCGGCGATCCCCGGCCGGTCCAGTTGGGCCTGCGCGGCAGCGACATCCGGAAATTGTCGGGTTATGCGGAAGCGCTGGCGGATAAAATCCGCCAGGTACCCGGTGCGACGGACGTCGAAGTCATTGGCGTCGCCCCGGAACCGGAAATCATCGTTCGCCTGGACCAGAAGAAGGCTGCCCAGCTCGGCCTGGACAATACGACTGTGGGAAACGTGGTCAAGTATGCCTTCCAGGGCAAGAGTACGGGTAACTCCTATACCATTGGCAACAACGACTATGACATTATCGTGCAGATGGAGCGGGGAGACCGGCGCAGCCTCCAGGATGTGGAAAATCTGAAAGTATCCGCCGCGGATGGCACCTACGTGCGCCTCGGCGATATTGCTGACGTGCGCCTGGGCAGCGGTCCGACCCGTATCGACCGGGAAGGGCGGCAGCGGCAGATTGCCGTCTACGCCAATACGACGGGGATTTCGCCGGGCGAACTGCTCGATACCATCCAGACGAAACTTATTCCGGATCTTAACATGGAAGTGGGGTACCGGTATAAGCTGATCGGCGACTCGGATATGATGAGCCGCGTGCGTCGGGAAATCGTGATTGCCGTTGTCATGGCCATTATCCTGATCTACATGGTTCTGGCAGCGGAGTTCGAAAGCTTTTCCCAGCCCTTGGTCATTATGATGAGCCTGCCCTTTGCCATTATTGGCGCTGTCCTGGGACTCCTGGTGGCGAACCAGACGGCGAACATGATGTCCCTTATCGGCTTTACGATGCTGCTGGGGCTGGTCACAAAGAACGCCATTCTCCTAGTCGATTACGCCAATCAGGCGCGGGCACGGGGCTTGTCTATCCAGGACGCGGTCCTCGAAGCCTGTTCCTTGCGGCTTCGCCCCATCTTCATGACCACCTTCTCGACGCTGCTGGGGATGCTGCCGGTGGCGCTGGGTCTGGGGGCTGGCGCGGAGCTGCGCCAGTCCATGGGCGTCGTCCTTATCGGGGGCTTGACGACATCGACCCTGTTGACCCTCGTCGTCGTCCCCTTGATCTATCTGTTGAGCGAACGCTGGCTGGCAGCCCGGAAAGCCTGCAGGGAAGCGGGGCATGGGGCCTGACCCCATCGCCAGAAAGGAAGTTTCCGTTTGATGAGTTACGAAAGCGATGTACACACGCTCCTGTCCGAATTCAAACAAGGGAAGATGTCGGATAGCGGGCTATTGGAAAAATTACAGGAGTTGAATGTGACCGACTTGGGCTTTGCCAAGCTGGACCATAACCGCAGCCTGCGGCAGGGGTTCCCGGAAGTCGTGTACTGTGAGGGCAAGTCCCTGCGACAGGCGCGGGAGATCCTTCGCGTCCTGGCGGCCCGCCATGACAATATCCTGGGAACGAGGGCCAGCCGCGAGCTGTACGACCTGGTCCGGGAGGATCTGCCCGATGTGGTCTACCACGAGGAAGCGCGCCTCCTTGTCCTGGAGCGCAGTCCCCTGCCGAAAGACGAGACGCACGTCGTTGCCGTCGTCGCTGCCGGGACCAGCGATTTCCCCGTGGCGGAGGAGGCAGCCTTGACGACCGAACTGATGGGTAACCGCGTGACCCGCGTCTATGACGTGGGCGTAGCCGGAATCCACCGCCTGTTGGGCAAACTCGACATCATCCGGAAGGCCAACGTCGTCGTCGTGGTGGCCGGCATGGAAGGAGCCTTGGCGAGCGTCGTCGGCGGCCTTGTGGACAAACCCATTATCGCCGTGCCGACGAGTGTAGGCTACGGGGCGAATTTCCACGGCCTGGCAGCTCTCCTGGGCATGCTGAACAGTTGCAGCGCCGGCGTAGCCGTTGTCAATATCGACAACGGCTTCGGCGCCGGGCGGCTGGCCAGCACGATCAACCACCTGCGCTGACCGGCTCGTGCCGGCAGATACGCCAAGGCCAGGACAACCGGGCCCGGGCGAAATGTGCGCTGCCGGGCCGGGAGAGAACCTACAAAAAGGAGAACGACAAAGATGAAAGCATTGTATGCAGAACCGTTTGCCGGAATCAGCGGCAACATGCTGTTAGGCGCCCTGATAGACGCAGGCGTGCCTTTTTCCTATCTGGAAGCGGAGTTTGCCAAGCTTCCCCTGGGGGAATATACGCTGGTGCATCGCTCCGTGAACAAGAGTGGAATCCAGGCCACCTATTTCGACGTGGACCTGCCGGAGTACCATGAGCATCCTCACGACGAACACCATCATGAGGAGCATCCTCATGACGGCGAGCACCATCATGAGGAACACCATCATGACGGCGAGCATCATCATGACGAGGAACACATCCATCATCACGCGCACCGCAATTTACAGGACATCGAAGCAATCCTGGACCATTCGGAGCTCGACGCGGAAGTCATTGCCAAGGCGAAGGACGTGTTCCTGGAAATCGCCAAGGCGGAGGCGAAGGTCCACGGGACCACGGTCGAAAAAATCCATTTCCATGAAGTGGGTGCCATCGATACGATTCTCGACGTCGTGGGCAACATCCTAGCCCTGCGCTACTTAAAAATTGAAAAGATCTTCACGGCACCGGTCTGCACGGGGTACGGTTTCGTTTCGTGCGCCCATGGCATGATGCCGGTTCCGGCACCGGCCACGGCGGAGCTGCTGGCAGGAATGCCGCAGTATCGGGGGACGGTGGACCGGGAAATGACGACCCCAACGGGGGCGGCGCTTCTGAAGGTCCTGGCAAAGCCTGTCCACGACACCCCCAAGGGATTCGTGGACAAGGTCATCGGGTACGGTGCCGGCACGTGGGATGTGGCCATTCCCAATGTACTGCGCGTCCATATCGGCGAACTGTCGGCCCTGACGCAGGAAGACGGGCAGCCGGCCAAAGCCATGCTGATCCTGGAATGCAACATCGACGACATGAACCCCCAAATCCTGCCGTATGTCCTGGAAAAACTCCTCGCTGCCGGGGCTGCCGACGCGTGGCTTCAGCCGATCCTCATGAAGAAAGGGCGTCCGGGGCAGATGTTCCAGGTTCTCTGCCAGCCGGCCCAGCGGGACGAACTGACGCAGATCCTGTTCCGCGAAACGTCGACCCTCGGCGTCCGGTGCTACTTTGTCCAGCGGACGGCCCTAGAACGGCGGTGGGAAATGGTACAGACCGAGTGGGGGCCGGTTCGCGTCAAAGTGGGTATCTTGGATGGGGCTGTCGTGAACGCCGTGCCGGAATTTGAAGATTGCCGCGCGTTGGCGGAGCAGTCGGGACAGCCCTTGAAGGTTATTGAGTACGCGGCCTTGCAGGCTGTCAAAAAGGTGTGAGATGGAGTTTACGGAACTCGTGCGGCATCTCGTGACGGTTTTCTCTTCCCTGGGAGCCGTGACGACGAAGAAAATCAATTACGGAATGCAAATAGCTTTGACAGACCGTGACAAAAAAGTTACACTAAATGTGTACAATGGCAGAAAAGGTGTAAAATACGTCTGGGGTGGGGGCGAAACCTCGCTGCGCGCCCGGGCGGAAGCCCTGGCGGCGGAAACCTTCGGGGCTGCTGTGGCGCCTTTGCCCCGTGCGTCCACAAGAGCGGGAAATCTGGATCGGACGCCCCCGCAGGGAAATCCACTGGCGCTGTCCGGCGGCCTGCCGGGCATCCTGCTCCGCGGCGTCCCGGCCTATGAGGGAATCTGGATGGGCAGTGACGAGTCGGGCAAGGGGGACTATCTGGGTCCGCTGGCCGTTGCCGCCGTGGCGCTGGATGAAGCGTCTGCCAAGGCCCTGATAGCGGCTGGCGTCCGGGATTGCAAGGCGTTGGGCGATGCCCGGATCCGTGCCCTGGCGCCAGTCATCCGCGCGAAGGCCAGGGCTTGTACGGTCCAGGTACTCCTGCCGGACCAGTATAATGACGTCTACGGAAAATACCGGGCGCAAGGGAAAACCTTGAATGTCCTGCTGATGCAGGCCCACGCCAATGTATTGGAGGAAACGGCCCATCGGGACCCGGCCTGCCGGCTGGCCCTGATCGACCAATTTATGGAATCCGGAAACATTCTCCGTTTTATGCGGGCTGCCTGTCCCGCGGTAACGGTCTACTGCCGGCCGCGGGCGGAAGCGGATATTGCCGTTGCCGCAGCCAGTGTGCTGGCCCGGGCCGCCTTTTTGGAGGGCATGGACCGCCTGGCGGCGGAAGCCGGACTGGCGGAGCTTCCCAAGGGAGGCGGCAGCGCGGCTACCGACGCGGCGCGCCGGTTGGTGCAGCGCCTCGGCCGCGAAGCCCTTCCTCATTTTGCCAAGCTTCATTTTGCCAATACGATGAAAGTCTGATACCTTGGTGGGGGCGTAATGCATAATAAGCTATTTAAACGGATTGCGCTGCTGTTCGTGCTGGTGATCCTCATCTCGGCGGCAGTCATCTACTTCACGTTCGACATGCGGGCTTTGCGGTACCTGAGCCTGTTCTCCCCGGAGAACGTGCTCCTGGCACTGGGATCCTTGGCGCTCGGCCTCTTCTTTGACGGGACGAGGCTGATCACGCTGGCGAAGGTGACGGATGAAAAATTGGGCGTTTGGGACGTCGTCAAAGTGGTCCTGAGCAACTATTTCCTGGCCCTGGTGACGCCCGGCGCCACAGGTGGCGCCATTGCGCAGATCCTCTTCATGCGGAAGGCCGGCGTACCCGTGACACGGTCGACGGTCATCATCCTCGTGCGGACCCTGATGTCCATTGTGTTCCTGATTCTCATGCTGCCTTTCTTCATGAGCATCGACGAAGGCATCACCATGTGGGTACCCATGCCGCTGATTACGGCGGTGTGCGTCCTTTTTTTGGCCTTGCCGCTGGCGGCCATCTTCCTGATGCACACGGATTACCCGGAACGCATCATTTACAGCGCGTCGCGGCATATCAGCCACGAACGGCGCCGCCAGGCCTTCCGGGCCTATCACGATTTCCGGCACGCCGTCTATATCATGGGCCGGCAGCCCCTGATGGTGTTCCGCGCCTTTATCGAGTCCGGCCTGAGCCTGACCTTTATCTATATGACTGTGCCCTGTTACTTTATGGCCCTCAATTTTCCCTTCGATTGGGTCTTGACCATGGGGCGCATGTATTTGTTGAACCTGGTCCTGTATTTTACCCCGACACCGGGCGGCAGCGGCGTAGCCGAAGCGGGGTTCGTCGTCCTCTTTTCCAAAATCGTGCCCAGTGGTACGGTCGGGATCCTGGCCGTCCTGTGGCGCTTTACGGCGGAGTACATCCCCTTTATGCTGGGCGCCGTCATCACGTTGCGCGCCTTCGGGTACAACGTCTTGTCTCTCGCCGAAACGCATATGCGGAAAGAAGCGTTGAAAAACCAAGCTGTGGAAAATCAGTCCCTGCACCGGCTGCATAAAACGGAAGAAGGGGAGCCCCTGCCCAGGGAGACGAAGGAACCCTGACGGATTTTTTTGGATTGAGGAGAGTTTTGTATGAAGACCATATCCCGTATTGTCCTGCTGGTGCTGGCCGTGGTGACTTTGGTCACCCTGCTCTTCGGCATCGGCACGATTCCTTTGCGGGATCCCTACGAAGCGGCGTACGGGGAAGTGGCCCGTGAAATGGCACAAGCCGGCAGCTATCTTTCGCCGCGACTTTTCGATCAGTTCCTGCCTGGCGTGCCGCCGTTGAGCTATGTCCTCAGCGCCTTCTGCGTTCGGATCTTCGGCGCCACGGAATGGGCCGTGCGTCTTCCGTCAGCGCTGCTTCTGGCGGCCCTGACCGTTCTCCTCTACGCGGCCGTGACCCACACCTTCAACGAACGGGCCGGGTTCTGGTCCGGCATGGTCTTCGCCACCAGCCTGCTCACGTCGTATTTCGTCAAGACCTCCGTTACGGACAGTACCCTAGTGTTTTTCGTGACGGCGGCCTTGTTGTGTTTTATCCGGGGACATTACTGGCTACTGTACGTGGCGGCGGCCCTCAGCGTCCTGTCCGACGGGCCGATAGCTCTCGTTTTTCCTGCGGTCATTATTGGCCTGTATCTTTTGTTGTCCGGAAAGATGTACCTTCTCGGCAGGATGCATTTTTTTCGGGGAATCCTGCTGGTTCTCGTCCTTTGCGCTCCCTGGGCGGTTTTCCAGTTCCATGTCTATGGGGCTTCCTTCGCGTCGGCCTTTTTGGCTTTCCCCGATTTCGGCATGCCGTTCCTGGCCACGCAGGCTGTCGTGGAACCGTTGTGGTTCTACCTGCCGGTCCTTTTGGGAGGAATCTTCCCCTGGACAGGCCTTTTGGTCAAATCCCTGAAAGACACGATCTGCGAAAGCGGGACGGCGGATTTGGAAAACCTCCTGTTTTTCCACCTCTGGTGGATTTTCGTGTTCCTATTCTTCACCTTTACGGGAACCCGTGTTCTCGCGTCGCTCCTTTTGGCGTTTCCGCCGCTGGCCGTACTGATTGGCTGGAACCTGGACCGCATGCCGAGGGAGGATCGCGGCCATTATGGCGGCTGGGCCCTGGCCAGCCTGCTGGCTTTCGCCGTGGCGGCGTTTGCCTGGCTGTACTGCTTCCGCGGCCTTCCCGCCTTGTCCTTTGTCAGCCTGATCCTGAGTGCCATGACGGTCCTGTGCGGTATGGGAATCGGGATCGCCTTGCTGGGCTACCGCGACGCGGCCCTGGGCAAGTGGCTCCATGCGGCGGCAGGCATTCTGACGATGATTGTCGTCTATTCCTTCTTCCTGCCGCTCCTACAGGACACGTACAGCGTGCGGGCCTTGGCGAGGCAGTATGCGGCCTTGTCCCCACAGGAGGAATCCGCGTCCCTGTATGTGGAACACGATTATCGCCCTGGCGTTTCTTTTTACGCCCAGCGTCCAGGGCAGGAATTGAATCCCAAGGACGCTGCTACCGTGCGTGGCCTGTGGCGGGACAAAGGACCGAAATATGTCATCCTCTCGCGTCAGACGTATGAACAGTTGAAGGGTACCATCGGCGGGGAAGCGTGGCACCTGGAAGGGGAGAAGCAGGGCGTCTGCCTTTTCTCGTACCTGCCGCCTGTCCCTATCGTCGCCGCGCCGGCCGAGCCGCGGGAGGAGGCTAATCCGGCGGCCGGCCCCACTCCCGGAACGGCCTCCAGGAACCCGAATCCGGCTGCCCCGTCGGCGCCGGAACCAACTGCCGTCCCGTCGGCGTCCAGGACCCAACCGTCGGCGCCGGGTCCGTCCGCCGCGCAGCCTGCGCCGGCCAGGACACCCAAACAGCCTTGATATACGAAAAGGACATGACATCCCCGGCCAATCCCGGCAGGGGAGCATGTCCTTTTTTATTTCTTGGTACCGTTGGTCAGCGTTTGCCCAGTAAGGCCTTCAGTTCCGCCAGTTTGGCGGCAAATTTGTCTACCGTACTCTGGACCGGGGCGGGCGTCGTCAAATCCACACCGGCCTGCTTCAAAATGCGCAGGGAATAGTCACTGCCGCCGGCATGGAGGAAGCCCAGATAGGCGTCTACGGCTTCGCGCTTCCCGTCTCCCCGGGCCGCTTCGTCCAGGATGGCCTTACTGAAAGCCGTCGCCGCGGCGTAGCCCGTCGCGTATTTGTATACGTAGAAGGGCGTGTAGAAGTGGGGGATGCGGCTCCATTCGTGGCCCAGTTCGTCGTCGATGGTCAGGCCGTCGCCGTAGTAGCGGCGGTTGCTGTCTCGCCAGTACGCGTTCAGGTCCCGTGCCTGCAGGGCTTCGCCGGCAGCGATTTTTCCGTGGATATACTGCTCGAACTCCGCGAACTGGACCTGGCGGTACACGGTCGTACGGACCGCTTCGAGAAACTGGCTCAGCAAATAGATCTTCTGCTCTTTCGTGGCCGATTGCAGCGTGTGCTCCAAAAGCAGGCTTTCGTTCGTCGTTGAGGCCACTTCGGCGCAGAAAATCGTGTAATCCGCCTTTGCGTACGGCTGGGCATGGCTCGAAAAGTAGCTGTGCAGGGAGTGTCCCAGCTCGTGGGCCAACGTACTGATGCCCGTGTACCGGGGCTGGTAGTTGAGCAGGACGTAGGGATGGACGCCGTAGACCCCCCACGAATAGGCGCCGCTCCGTTTGCCCTTGTTTTCGTACCGGTCAATCCATCCTTCGGTCATGCCTTTGCGCAAGACAGACGTATACTCCGGTCCCAGCGGGGCCAGGGCTTCCAAAATGCGGCGGCACGCCTCGTCATAGTCGCAGGTGAAACTTTCGGCGCCGTGTTCCGATAAGGGCGCGTACAAGTCGTAGTAATGAAGCTCGTCGTAGCCGAGAACTTCTTTTTTCAGGCGGATGTATTCGTGCAGGGGGTTCAAATTCCGGTGGATTGTTTCAATAAGTTCGCTGTAGAGGCTCGTCGGAATGTTTTCGTCGGCCAGGCTGGCGGCGAGGGAGCTGTCGTAATGGCGGACTTTGGCGTAAAAGGCGCTGCGGCGGCACGCGCCGGTCAGGGTGGCGGCCAACGTGTTGCCGAACTTGCCGTAAGTGCCGAAGAGGGACCGGAACGTATGTTCCCGCAAGGTCCGGTCCGGCGAAGACATGTTCAGCATATAGACACCTTCGCTGACAGGCTGGGCCTGTCCTTCGCTGTCTGTCGCGTCGGGGAAGGACAGGTCTGCGCTGGCCAGGGCCCGGAAGGCTTCACTGCCCGTACCCGTGGCCAGCTGGCTCTGGGCGAGCAGGGATTCTTCTTCCGACGAAAGGATGTGCTCCGCCTGGCGGTCCAGGTCTTTCAAATAGAAGTCGTAGTCGGAAAAGGCCGGATCCTGCTGCAGCGCTTTCCGGGCCTCCGGCGCCATGGCCAGGATTTCCGAATCGATAAAGGAAACGGCGTGGCCGTAGGCGGCGAGCAGGCTTTCGGCTTTGCCCGCCAGGGACTGGAAGGCCGTGTCGCCGTTGTCCGCGTCGAGCTGCAGGCGGGCATAGGCGTAGATTTTTTCGATTTCCCGGGATAGGTTGTCCCGCAGGAGCAGGGCCTTATGCAAGGTATCTTTGTCCGACAGGGAGCCCTGCAGGGCTTCCATGCCGGCAATCATCTCCCGCAGGGCCCTGCTGGCCTTTTCCCAGTCGGCGGGGGATGCGTAGATGTCGGAGATATTCCATTTGTCCGAGGAAGGGACATCTTTTCGTTCTGTTTTATGGCTGTAGTTCATCATTTTTCCTTTCTGTATATCACAAGGATTTCCGGGGAGAGGAAAGCGTGCCGATGGCCTGGCGGATTGGGCCGGGGACGCGCTCTTTCCGTTCCAGTTTACGGCACGGCGCGGTTCCTGTCAATCGACAGGCTGGTGTACAGGGAGGGCGTGGTGGTGTACAATAGGGAAAGCAAAAGGAGGGCGCCATGAAGATCATTTTTGTCGGTACTAACAGCAAATACATCCATACGGCACTGGGCGTCCGCTATATCCGGGAAGCCTGCCGCCGGGAGGGCCTGGACGCGGACCTGCTCGAAGTTTCCGTGAATGAGCCGATCCTGCGGGTCCTGGCCCGCCTGACGGAAAGACGCCCTGCCGTCGTGGGCCTGGAAGTGCATATCTGGAACCGGTCCTATGTGCTGGAGCTCGCCTCCCTCGTGCGCAAGGTCCTGCCCGATTGCCTGCTCCTGGCCGGTGGCCCCGAAGTGCTGTTCCATCCCCGGGAAACCCTGGCGGCGGCGGCGGCGCTGGACTATGTCGTTTGCGGGGAAGGGGATGAAATCGTACCGGCCTTTCTCCGGGAAGTGGAGCGCTTCGCCGCCTCGCACCCGTCCTGGAGCCGGGACGAATTCCTCTCTTTTGCCGCGGTGCCGGAAGGTTTTGCCTGGCGCGACAGGGAGGGCGGCGTCATGGCGCCGGACCAACCTGTCGTCGTAGAGGAACTGGATGCCCTGCCGTTCCCGTATCCCGATTTGGATCAGGTCCTGCGGGACCACAAAATCCTGTATTATGAAAGCAGCCGCGGCTGTCCGTTCCACTGCGCCTATTGTCTGTCAGGAATCACGCGGACCCTGCGGTATCGTTCCGTGCCCCTGGTGCTGCGGGATCTGGACCTCATGGCGTCGGCCGGGGCGACCCTCGTCAAGTTTGTGGATCGGACTTTCAATCTAGACGAGGACCATTATCTGCCTATCCTGGAGCACTTGGCGGCTTTGGATACGCAGGCCACCTTTCATTTTGAAATCAAGGCGGACATCCTGACCCCGCGGGTTCTCGCTTTGTTGCAGACCGTACCGAAGGGACGGTTCCAGCTGGAAATCGGTGTCCAGAGCACGAATCCGGAGGTCCTGGCCGCCATCGGGCGCAAGGACAACTGGGTCCGGCTGCGTCGGAACGTGGAAGCCTTGCTGGCGGCGGGAAACCTGCACATCCATCTGGACCTGATTGCCGGCCTGCCTGGGGAGGATCTGGCCAGCCTCGCCCGATCCTTCAACGATGTCTACGCTCTGCGGCCCCAGACCCTGCAGCTGGGATTCCTGAAGGTGCTTCCCGGCACGGTGATGGCCAGGCGGGCTGTGACGGACGGCCTGGTCTTTATGGACAAGGAACCGTACGAGGTGCTGGCCACGCGGTATCTATCCTATGAAGAAATGTGTTCCCTGAAAGTGCTGGAAGAAGTTTTCGACTTGACGTCCAATTCAGAACGGTTCCCTTTTTCCTTGCCGTATCTGGCAAAGATAGGCGGGACGCAGTTCGGCGCGGGACCGTCGGATGCCTTCGCCTTTTTTCGAGAACTGGCCTGCTGGTATAGGGAAAAAGGCTGCGTGGGCCTTGGCCATACGGGCATCGACACGGCGCGGCTCCTTTACGATTTCCTCGTGGAACGGATGCCGGAAGCGGCGGCAGCGGGGAAGGAGCTCCTGCGTCTGGACGTGCTCTTGTCGATGCCCAACAACAAGGCTGCCTGGCTGGGCTGGCGCCAGGCGGAGAACTACGCGCGGGTGACCGCCTTCTGGCGCGACGCGGAGCGGGTGCGCCGCTACGTGCCGGATTTCGTCTTTGAGAACTGGCGGAGCCTGCACAAGCGGTACTTCCTGGAGGAGTTCGCCATCGACCCTTGGACGTACGAACCGGGCCGGATTTTTATTCTCTCAGATTCTGTAAAAAAAGAGTTGACAAGAATAGAACCCAGTGATATCATTTAGAAGTCGCGAGAAACGCGACAGCGAGGAACCTTGAAAACTAAATAACAAGAAACCAGATAAATGTGCGGGTCCCATTTTCGGCAACGAAGATGGAC
>ENA-ORNY01000232-ORNY01000232.1-human-gut-metagenome-genome-assembly--contig:-NODE-232-length-42390-cov-3.928310_pt1 | contig 42390 bp, 34 predicted proteins | sample MGYA00242122_ERZ509036 | MGnify/ENA primary metagenome ERZ509036 (study PRJEB26280, sample SAMEA2338696) | human gut metagenome | biome: human gut; feature: human-associated habitat; material: faeces... | reverse complement strand
ACCCAGCCGACCACCCGGTCGTTTGCGGAGAGACAGGCTCCCGAACCTACGCTTTCAGAAAATATCACAAAATTGCAAATCACTGATAATCACACACCATCCACGATGCAGAGTAAATCTAAATCTTTCTAAATACCTTTTGCCATTTCAATTTTTGGGTGTATATTTGGGTGTAGAATTTCAAACGCACCCAAATATGAATATCAAACGTAACATCATTTTTGCATTGGAGAGCCGGAAGAAGAACGGTGTGCCAATCGTAGAGAACGTGCCTATCCGTATGCGTGTCATATACGCAAGCCAACGCATCGAGTTTACAACAGGCTACCGGATTGACGTAGCCAAATGGGATGCCGACAAACAACGGGTAAAGAACGGATGCACCAACAAGCTGAAACAAAGCGCATCCGAAATCAATGCGGACTTGCTGAAATACTATGCTGAAATGCAAAACGTGTTCAAGGAGTTTGAGGTACAGGAAACCATGCCCACCACCCAACAGCTAAAGGATGCGTTCAATCTACGGATGAAAGACAACAATGAAGGACAGCAGGAAGAAGCACAGATTAGTTTTTGGGAAGTGTTCGATGAGTTTGTAAAAGAGTGTGGCAACCAGAATAATTGGACGGCATCCACCTATGAGAAATTTGCAGCGGTAAGAAATCACATCAAAGAATTCAAGGAGGATGTAACCTTTGAATACTTCAACGAATTCGGGCTAAATGAGTATGTTAATTTCTTGCGTGATAAAAAGGACATGAGAAACAGCACTATTGGCAAACAGATGGGGTTTCTCAAATGGTTCCTGCGTTGGAGCTTCAAAAAAGGGCATCATCAGAACATTGCATACGACGCATTCAAACCCAAATTGAAAACAACCCCTAAAAAGGTTATATTCCTGACATGGGATGAACTGAACAAACTGAAAGATTATCAGATACCGCATGACAAACAGTATTTGGAACGTGTCAGGGATGTCTTTCTGTTCTGTTGCTTCACGAGTTTACGATATTCGGATGTCCGTAACCTTAAAAGAAGTGATATTAAGCCCGACCACATTGAAGTCACCACAGTCAAGACTGCGGACAGCCTGATAATCGAACTGAACGACCACAGCAAAGCCATTCTTGAAAAATACAAGGATGTTCATTTCGAGAATCACATGGCATTGCCCGTCATCAGCAATCAGAAGATGAACGATTATTTGAAGGAACTGGGCGAGCTGGCGGAAATCAACGAACCTGTACGGGAAACCTACTACAAAGGAAATGAGCGCATAGATGAAATCACGCCCAAATACGCATTGTTAAGCACCCATGCCGGAAGAAGAACATTCATCTGCAATGCGTTGGCTCTCGGAATCCCTGCACCGGTGGTCATGAAATGGACGGGACACAGCGACTATAAAGCCATGAAGCCCTACATTGATATAGCGGATGACATCAGAGCAAACGCCATGAACAAGTTTAATCAACTATAAAAGTATCAATTAGTTTCATAGATTACCACCATTGAAGTATATTTGTATTCTGAAAATATCATAAGATGAGCAACAACGGACATAACATAGAAAAGACGAATTTTGATGCATTTATAAATGCTGTCGGTTCGGAAATACAACAGGCGCAAGTACGGCTGATTACCGCTGCCAATGCGCAAATGTTGTTCCATTACTGGAAAATGGGCAACTATATTCTCTATCATCAGCAACTGCACGGATGGGGAAGCAAAACCATCAAACAATTGGCAAAGGCTATCCGATTCAATTATCCCGAAAAGAAAGGTTATTCGGAACGCAACCTTACCTATATGTGTCAGTTTGCAAGAACATATCCATTGAGAGCATTGCAGAATTTCATTGATACGGATGCAAAGCTGATAGCTCCAAGCGTGAAGAAAATTGAAGATGAAGTACACTACTTAAATGATTCGCAATTTACGCAAGAGCCTCTTGCACAAATTCAATCCGTTGATAACAAAGAAATTATAATCACGCAAGAACCTCTTGCACAAATTCATAATGTTGCCAAAACCGTATCCGACATTTACCGTATGGAAATTAAGGATATAGAAAACATATTTATGGCATCACCTGTTGCAAGAACCAATTGGGCGAGCCATGTGATTATGCTTAACAGTTCGCTTCCATTGGGTGTAAGCTATTGGTACATGAAACAGTCCGTGGAAATGGGCTGGAGCAGCAATGTTCTTAAAATACAAATTGAAACCAATCTGTATAGCAGACAAATCAGCAACAACAAGGTTAATAATTTCACTGCCACGCTTCCTGCACCGCAAAGCGACCTTGCCAATTACCTTCTAAAAGACCCATACATCTTTGACTTGGCTGGAACTAAGGAAAAGGCGGACGAAAGGGACATAGAAGAACAACTGGTTAAGCACGTCACACGTTACTTGCTGGAAATGGGAAATGGCTTTGCTTTCGTTGCCCGACAGAAGCATTTTCAAATTGGTAACAGCGATTTCTATGCAGACTTGATTCTGTATTCCATTCCCTTACACGCATACATTGTAGTAGAATTAAAGGCTACCCCATTCAAACCGGAGTATGCGGGGCAACTGAACTTCTACATCAATGTAGTGGATGACAAACTGAGGGGAGAGCATGACAACAAGACTATCGGGTTGTTGCTGTGCAAGGGGAAAGACGAAGTTGTAGCGCAATACGCATTGACAGGCTACGACCAGCCGATAGGCATCAGCGATTACCAGTTGAGCAAGGCTATACCTGAAAACTTAAAATCGGCTCTGCCAAGTATAGAGGAAGTGGAGGAAGAACTGACTTCCTTTCTTGATAAAGATAAGACCCCGTAAACTAAGCGTATATGGCAGGAGAAATACAGATTATGATTCCCCAATATGGCGAACTCAACCGGATATACAGCGACTTTATAATCAGCCATGCTTTCTCTTTTGAAAGGCAGAAATTCATCACGGACTTCTACAAGCAATACAATGACACAAAATCTTTTGAAGCCGCCATCCTTGAACTGGTGCTTGACAAACCGAAAGAACAATATACTCTGGTCCTCAACAGCCTGAGAACCGAGATAGAGAAAAACATATTGATTTACGAAAAACATCCATTGTTTGATGATGAGATAATTTCTCGTGTGTGTTACAACTTCGCTGGCAGATATGACACTGATATAAAGGCACAATTGGAGGTTACACAAAAATTAAGCAAGCCTTTGAATGAAGCATACAACAGGTATGATTCCATTGGCTACAGGGTACATACGGCAGCAGAAGAAAAGCAAGCCGAAAAGGAGTATGAACGCTGCAAGGCTGAATATGAGAAGGAAAAAGAAGAACTGGACAGGCTTTATGAATTGGAAAGGCAGGCAAGAAAGGAAGCTTTCCAATATGTTGAGAACTGTTGCGGAGATATTTATAAACTGAGTTTCCATTTTATGGAAATATTGGCAAAATATATTCCCGTAGAAAAAGACAAGCCGGATGAACCGAGCAAGCAAGAGAAACAGCAGGATGCGCCAAAGGAGCAATCCGAATATTTCGATGCAGAATTACTTTCGCTTATTCATAAAGTCTGTGTGGGGGAACAGTTTGAAGATATTGCAACGCAGGACTTCTATGCCAACATGAACCTATCCTCCTGTAAAAAGGAATTAAAAATCAAGGCAAGGGAAAAGATACGGGTGTGTTACCTGATATTCCTGATGAGTGAAAGACTGCCCAAACAAGACAGAGATAAATGGAAGAATATAATCCTGAAACAGCTGGATATTGACGAGAACTACTACAAGTCAAAGTACAAGGAACCGGTGTCGGATTTTCCAAGTGACAGTAACCAGAAGTTCGCCAAAGAAATGGACGCAATATTCCGATAATCCGTGATACACCCTGATATTTTACGAAATTACCACTTTTACCACTCAAATTAATTTTTGAGTGGTATTTTTATTATCTGATATTCAGTGAAATAATAAAATATCCCATTTACACTAACCACATCCTTACCACTCACGCCCCTACCTAATTTTGCATCGTTCGAGAACAGAGATAACAGCCAGTGCGCAGGGCTGATTGTTTAACGGCTAAATAGATTGAACGATGACAAATCTTCAAGAGTTATTATTAAAACCCGTCTGGCAGATGACAGGCGAAGAGTTCATATTCCTGAGCAAGCACGCTTCCGGTCAAACGGAAACGCAACCACGACCCGTTACGGACACAGAAAGAAAGTATGTGTACGGAATACTGGGCATAGCCAAACTGTTCGGGTGCAGCCTGCCAACCGCCAACCGCATCAAGAAAAGCGGAAAGATTGACAAAGCCATCACCCAGATAGGACGCAAGATTATCGTGGATGTGGAGCTTGCCCTTGAACTGGCAGGAAAGAAAACCGGAGGACGGAAATAACGGGAGGAATGGCTATGGACTATATGAAAGAATTTAAGGACATATCGGCAGAAGAAGCCGTAATCCTTTGGCAAGCCTCACGTTTGAGTCTGTCGAAAAGTTATGAGAAAGCACCTGAAATCCTCAAAGTGCATGGTTCTGTCATTGGGACATTGGGCAATTTCAGCGCATCCATCGGCAAAGCCAAAAGTAAAAAGACATTCAATGTTTCGGCTATTGTAGCCGCCGCATTGAAGAATGGCACAGTGTTGCGGTATGTAGCGGAACTCTCCGACGGGAAGCGGAAAGTGCTTTATGTTGATACGGAGCAAAGCCCTTATCATTGCCTGAAAGTCATGAAACGTATTTTGCGGATGGCCGGGCTTCCCGATGACAGGGACAATGAAAATCTTGAATTTCTTGCTTTGAGGAAATACACGCCCGAACAGCGTATCAGGATTGTCGAACAGGCTATCTATAATACACCGGACATAGGGCTTGTAATCATAGACGGCATCCGTGATATGGTATATGACATCAACAGTCCGGGAGAATCGACACGCATTATATCCAAACTGATGCAGTGGACGGATGACAGGCAGATACACATCCATACGATACTCCACCAGAACAAAGGCGATGAAAACGCAAGAGGGCATATCGGTACGGAGCTGAACAACAAGGCGGAAACCGTTCTGCTGGTGGAAAAGGACAAGAGCAACGGGGATATAAGCAATGTTTCAGCCATGCACATCCGTGCAATGGATTTCGAGCCTTTCGCTTTCCGTATCAACGACAATGCATTGCCTGAACTCATAGAGGGGTACAGACCCGAAGCGAAGAAACCCGGAAGACCGGAAGAGGAAAAGTTTGACCCTTACAGACATATTAGCGAACAGCAGCACCGCATAGCACTGGAAGCGGCTTTCGGACTGAAAGAGGAATACGGCTACAAGGATCTGGAAACCTCCTTAATCAAGTCATATATGTCGGTAGGTGTAAAACTGAACCATCAAAAAGCGGTATCACTTATCACCATGCTCCGGAACAAACGGATGATAGTACAGGAGAACGGCAGGAAATACACGTTCAAGCCGGACTTTCACTATTAGACCGTATAACCTGTAATCACTTCACTTTATTCGGCAGGTCTATATATTAAGAATAAAGCGAAGCGGTTGTAGGGAATAGAAAAGCGCTTCACTTTATTACCGTATCCTATATATACGAAGATAAAGTGAAGTGATTATACAGACCGTACTTCATAAAAAAGTACGGGCGAAAAGAGAAATAAATATTCCAACCATTATTCAAACACTCATCTTATTATGGATATACAGACAGCAAAACAAATCAGGATAGCGGATTTTCTGTACAGTTTGGGATATTCTCCCGTCAAGCAGCAAGGTATTAACCTATGGTACAAATCCCCGTTACGGGAAGAGACAGAACCCTCGTTCAAAGTAAATACCGAGCGCAACCAATGGTATGATTTCGCAATCGGCAAAGGTGGAAATATCATCGCACTGGCACAGGAACTCTACTGTTCCGACTATGTGCCTTATCTTCTACAGAAAATCGAAGAACAGATACCACACATACGTCCCGTGTCTTTCTCTTTTGGCAAGCAATCATTTTCCGAACCGAGTTTTCAGCAATTGGACATTGTGCTGCTGGCTTCTCCTGCCCTGCTTGCCTACCTACAGGAAAGAGGGATAAACACGGCACTGGCGAAAAGAGAATGTAAGGAAGCCCGTTTCACCCACAACGGCAAACGGTATTTCGCCATTGCCTTTCCGAACATATCAGGCGGATATGAAATTCGCAACCGATATTTCAAGGGATGTATCGCACCAAAAGAAATATCCCATATCAGACAGTCAGGAAAACCAAGGAGTACATGTTACGTTTTTGAGGGATTTATGGATTACCTTTCCTTTCTTACTTTAAGGCTGGAAAGCTGTCCGCAATCACCCGACTTCGACAGACAGGATTACATAGTTCTTAATTCCGTAGCCAATGTTCCCAAGGCACTCTATCCGTTGGGAAGCTATGAGCGCATCCACTGTTTCTTTGACAATGACCGTGCAGGAATGGAAGCAATACAGCAAATCCGAAAGGAGTATGATGCTACCCGGTATATACGTGACGCCTCGCAAATCTACAGTGGATGTAAAGATCTGAACGAATATTTACAGAAACGAATAGCCGATAGGAAAGAGCAAGCGCAATCTGTCGAAAAGAGGAATGATACGCTATCCAAGAAACCGAAAGGCTTCCGGTTATAGCCCACTATAACTACACGCTTCGCTTTCGTAGTTGTGGGCTCTCCCGAGGGGATTAGGGCTTTGCCCTAATGACCCACTCAGGGCGTTTCACCCCTGAGAACCCCGAGCAAAGAGTGACCCTCTCTTTGCAATCTCCGCTTATGGGTTACCCCTAAGAACCCCTCTGCGAAAGCGAGCAAAGTAAATCAATTGTAAACAAAGGAAAGAAGCTATGGCAACAAAATCAAGCATACATATCAAGCCTTGCAACATCGCATCGAGCGAGGCACACAACCGAAGGACTGCCGAGTATATACGAAACATCGGGATGTCCAAAATCTATGTTGTGTCCGAACTTTCTGCCGACAACGAACAATGGATAAACCCGAACTTCGGCACTCTCGAACTGCAAACGCACTACGACAATATCAAACGGATGGTCAAGGAAAAGACCGGACGTGCCATGCAGGAAAAAGAGCGGGAACGCAAAGGAAAAAATGGTAAAATAATCAAGGTGGCAGGATGTTCCCCCATTCGTGAGGGTGTACTGCTCATCAGACCGGAAACCACACTGGCTGATGTGCGTGAATTTGGCGAAGAGTGCCAAAGACGCTGGGGCATCACGCCACTCCAAATATTCCTGCATAAGGATGAGGGGCATTGGCTGGGTGGAAAACCTGACACAGAAGACAAGGAGAGTTTCCAAGTGGGTGGAAAATGGTTCAAGCCGAATTATCATGCCCATATTATTTTTGACTGGATGAACCACGATACAGGAAAGAGCCGCAAACTCAATGACGAGGATATGGCAGCAATGCAGACTTTGGCATCAGACATTCTAATGATGGAACGTGGTCAATCAAAAAATGTTACTGGTAAGGAGCATTTGGAACGAAACGATTTTATAATTGAGAAGCAGAAAGCCGAACTACAACGCATAGATGCTGCAAAGCGGCATAAAGAACAACAGGTGGAACTTGCCGAACAGGAACTCAAACAAGTAAAATTGGAGATACGCACTGACAAACTCAAAAGTGTAGCCACCGATGCTGCCACAGCCATAGCAAGCGGAGTGGGTTCTCTTTTCGGCAGCGGAAAACTGAAAGAGCTGGAACATAGCAATGTGGAACTGTATCAGGAGATTGCCAAACGGGACAAAAGCATTGATGATTTAAAAGTCCGGATGCAACAGATGCAGGAACAGCATGGCAAACAGATTCGTAATCTTCAAGGAATACATAATCAAGAGCTTGAAACCAAAGACAAGGAAATATCCCGATTGAACACCATTCTTGAAAAAGCGTTCAACTGGTTCCCTTTACTCAAAGAGATGTTGAGAATGGAAAAACTCTGCTATGCCATCGGATTTACCAAAGATATGATAAACAGCCTTTTGACAAAAAAGGAAGCAATCAGATGCAATGGAAAAATCTATTCCGAAGAGCATAGGCGAAGATTTGAAATCAAGAATGACATTTTCAAAATTGAGAAAAGTTCGGTTGATAATAATAAATTGATGCTTACAATAAACAGGCAACCGATAGGCGAATGGTTCAAAGAGCAATGGGAGAAACTTCGGCAAGGTTTACGACAATCAGCGGAAGAACCAAGAAAAAGTAGAGGATTCAAGTTATAATTCCGTTCTATATAATGCAAAACATCAATAAAATAACTAATTTTGCATTCGGATAGGGAGCAACTCTTTCCAATACATAAGAAAAAAGAAGCGTTATGCTCATCAAGTATTTGGAAACGTAGGAAATTTTCAAATTGCATACTCAGATGGCATAGTGGTTCTCACGCATATAGCGTGGGCTGCTATTACTACATCTGTATGCAAGGTTTCCTACGACCTCCGAATAAAGAAGTGGCATTGCAGTCCGCGCTTTTGTCTTTTAATAACCTGCCCTGTTGGACTGATGGGCAAAAAGAAAAACGATATGGAACAAAAATTCTGTCAAAGCTGCGGTATGCCGCTAACAAACGAAATCCTCGGTACGAATACCGATGGCACACTCAATGAAGATTATTGCATCTACTGCTACAAAGATGGCAAGTTTGCGCAAGATATGACTATGGAGCAGATGATTGACCACTGCGCCCAATTCACTGATGAGATAAACAAGCAGTCAGGACAGAACTTGACACAGGAACAGGCTAAAGACATGATGCGTCAATTCTTCCCTCACCTTAAACGCTGGAAAAATAGACTCGTTATGTTTATTGCAATTCTCACATACAAAAAGCCGTTGAGCGAGGTTGATAACTATCTGAGTGCGCACCGTGAATATCTCGCCAAACATTATGCCATCGGCGATTTCATAACATCTGGGCCACAGATCCCTCGCATTGGTGGCGTGATAATGATAAAAGCCAACAACCGTGAAGCGGTTGATGCTATTATTTCCGAAGATCCGTTCTACATCAACGGCATCGCCGATTATCAGATAGTGAAGTTTTCTCCGACAATGTTTGCCAACGATTCGTTAAAATCATTTCTGGAATGAAAGTAATCGGTATTAACGGTAGCGCACGGAAAAATGGCAATACGGCAATCTTAATCCGCACAATATTTGAGGAACTGAATAAGAAAGGTGTTGAAACCGAGCTTATTCAGTTGGCAGATGTCGATATAGAGCCGTGCCGTGCTTGCTTCGCCTGCAAAGGCAAGGACAACTGTGTGTTCCGTAAAGATGGTTTTGCCGAGGTATTCAGTAAAATGGTGGAAGCCGACGGAATAATACTCGGCTCTTCGGTCTATTCAGCCGATGTTTCATCCCGGATGAAAGCATTGTTGGACAGGGGTGGTGTTGTAGCAGCCACTAACCCCGGAATTCTTAAACATAAAGTAGGCGTGGCGGTTGCCGCTGTGCGCCGTGCCGGAGGCATGACATCCGTTGATACCATGAATCATTTCTTTCTCAATAAAGAAATGATTGTCATAGGCTCGACTTATTGGAATATGGTATATGGGCGAGAAATCGGCGATGTACTTAACGATGACGAAGGTATTGCCAATATGCGCAACCTCGGTCAGAATATGGCTTCAATTATGTCTAAATTAAATTCGTGAGATTATGTCATATTTCAATCGAAAACATATAATTAACTATACGAAAAGAAAAAAATCAATGAAACTGCAGATTAAATCATTCATTGCTATCGCAATTTTATCGGGAGTAATCGCAACAGGATGTTCTGGTAATAAAAAGAACAGTGCCGATGTCGCAGAAAGCACAACTTTGAAAACAATGGCGGATGCAGACATTCGGGGACAATGGTACATAGAAAACATAGTCTTCAATGATTCGGATTATGTCCGCCCGGACGAAACTATGCACAGTCTTCGCCAATATATCATTTTTGAAGACAGCACATATTTCATCCAGACAAACTGCAACACAATCTCGGGGCCTTACACCATTACAGGTGATTCAATCACTTTTGGCGACGGAGCAATGACCGAGATGGCTTGCGACGACATGGCGGTCGAAGACGCCTTGCGCAGGATTCTACCGGATATATCCACAATAGATCTTCAAAACGATTCGGTAGTCAGACTGAATGGGGCCACACCTGCAGAATGTATCCTGCTTCGTAAAGCGACCGAAATAAAATGATGACCCCAATATAAAATATTTGTGATATTATGCCATACATATCAGTTGAGAGCGGAGCATTGACCTCCGAGCAAAAGAAAGAACTTATCGAACGACTGACAGCAACAGCCGCCGAGATAACCCATATCCCGGAACAGTTCTTCACCGTCACCATCAAGGAATTGCCAGATGAGAACTTCGGCATAGGCGGCAAGTCGATAGACGAAATCAAACGCAACTATATTGGAAAGGAACATTAGAAATGGCATTTGACTATAAAAAAGAGTATAAAGCTTTATATATGCCTGAATCCACACCGGCAGTCGTTGATGTGCCTGTCATGAAATTCATCGCTGTAAATGGTGCAGGCAACCCCAATGACCCTGACGGCGAATATCAGAAGGCTCTTGGCATGCTATATCCGGTGGCTTATGCCATAAAGATGAGTTATAAGACCGATTACCATATTGACGGGTTCTTTGAATATGTTGTGCCGCCGCTTGAAGGCTTGTGGTGGACAGACAATGCCATAGGTGATTTTACCCACAAATCCGCCTTCAAATGGACAGCAATGATACGTGTCCCTGATTTTGTTGACAACAATGATGTTGAATGGGCGAAAGCAGAGGTGCTGAAAAAGAAAAGACTTGACTGTTCCGCCCTTTTCCTCATGACTTTTGAGGAAGGTCTATGCGTACAGAGTATGCACATCGGGGCGTATGATACCGAGCCTGCAACACTTGCCGTGATTGACCGATTTATAAAAACAGGTGGTTATATCAAGGATATTAATTCCTCCCGTCGTCATCACGAGATATATCTTTCCGATCCGAGGAAAACCAGTCCCGATAAGATGAAGACGGTTCTAAGAATCCCCATTGCAAAGCACGAATGAATCTACAGCTACGACCATACAAATCAGCTGATGCCAATATAATCACTACTTGGCTTAAAAGCGAATATCTTATGCGCCAATGGTGCGCTGACCGATATGAGCGTTATCCCGTCACTCCAGATGATATGAACTCTTATCATCAGCAATACATTGACGGACATAACTCTATTGCTCTGACTATGGTTGACGGTGAAGAGATTGTCGGGTATATTACTCTACGCACTCCGGCAGATGATTTATCCGAACAACGTCTTGGTTTTGTTATTGTTGATGACTCAAAGCGTGGCAAAGGATTGGGAAAAACTCTTGTCAGCATGGCGGTTGATTATACATTCTGCAAACTCGAAGCCACAAAAGTGTCATTGGGCGTGTTTGAAAACAATCCGGCTGCAATACGTTGTTATGAATCGGTTGGATTCCATCGTGTTGGCAGACAAGAAACTGAGAGTTACAGATGTCTTGGTGAAACATGGAATTGTATTGAAATGGAATACCAGAATAATATTACAATACGCACAATTGAATCAGACGAAGCAATGCTCTTGACAGAATTCCTTTATGAAGCCATATATCAGCCGGCAGGAAGTCAGAAAGTGTCTCGTACAGTATTGCAACAACCCATGATATGGGCGTATGTAAAAGATTTCGGCAAATTGCCGGATGACATATGTCTGGTGGCTGTCGTTGACGGATTGTCGGGGCGGCATGGTCGAGGCTCGGCTGTTCATACGGCAAGATTGATGACACAACGCCTGAATTTGCAATCTCCGTATATCCCGAATACCGAGGAAAAGGCATTGGCACAAGGCTTCTTTCTTCCTTATTGGATGCTATTCATAAAATAGGACATGGAACAGTCTCATTGTCAATCGATAAATCCAATTATGCTGTGGGAATATATCTTAAAGCCGGTTTTGAAATATTGGAAGAAAGAGAACATGATTATATAATGGTTAAACGCTGGAATAATGAGTGAAATTCGACATATTTCATACGACAGTACCTACCTAAACAAGCAGATGGCACTCGCGGTCTATCTTCCTGATGAATATAAATATGGCGGTAAATTCCCTGTATTGTATTTTCTGCATGGAAGAAGTGGTGATGAGTCTTTTATTGAGCAGTTAGGTTTGGCACAATTGACAGATTCACTGATTGCCGCATCCAAAATAGAACCGATGATAATCGTTTGTCCACGAATGGATAATAGCCGTGGTCTGAACTCAGCCAAGATTGCACGTCAGGAAAAGATAGGTAATAATGTGATAGATGTCGGTAGATATGAGGATTATTTTATCCAAGAAATTATTCCATATATTGATGGGAATTTCAATACAATAGCCTCTCGAAAGGGAAGATATGTAGGAGGGTGTTCTGCCGGAGGATTTGCAGCAATCCATTACGGCTTAAAATACCCCGAACTATTTTCCAGGATAGGTGGACATATGCCTGCTATAGAAACTGAACTTGCCCTATCGGATATTCCCTATTATGGGAACGAACACAGTTTTCATAAAAACAATCCTCTGGAGTTCGAGCGATTTGAAAAGCTACATCAAAAGCAAGAGTGGTTTCTTGATGCAGGGGATGAAGATGAGGGTGGTTTCAACAATGCGGTGGAATCATTGTCCAAGAAATTAATATCACATGGAATCTGCGTCGAGCATCATATATCGCCCGGACATCATAATCTTCAATATGTCAAAAGCAATATTTGGAAATACTTAATCTTTTACGGAAACAGGATATGAACGAGTTCAAACAATTAGGTTCACATACGGATTTTACCGCTAATAATTGTATACTGCTATGGAAAGTCGCAAAGTAATCATAACTTGGATTGCCGTTACAGTAGCAGTGATGTTCGCATTGCCGTTTGCTGTGGCAGGATTCGCGTCGGAATGTTCGGGAATGGCTTTGTGTATGATATTGTTTCATGACTTCATAAGGTAATTGGAAATGGAAGAATGGGTCAGTCCGAAAACCATGTGGGTGATTAATCGTAAACGATGAGTTATAATACTGGTACCCAATCAAGCGGTTGTCTGACATACTTAATTTATAATGCCTTAAAAGAATCTGTATTCTTACATTGCAATATTGGAATTTTTTCAAAATATTATGTCCACAGGGTTTTCGGACTGATCCGAAAGAATCACTGATCAATGCATAGTCGCTCGGCAGTTTTCTTAAATAATACAAAAACACCCGATTTTACATTCTTGGGTGTAAAATCGGGTGTTTATTTTGCAATTTGCTGATTTTCAGCGTTTATTGCGGAGAGAGAGGGATTCGAACCCCCGGTACAGTTGCCCGTACACCGCATTTCGAGTGCGGCCCGATCGACCACTCCGGCATCTCTCCCGGTCCATCACCAACCCTTCGGCCGGTAATTCGGAGTGCAAATATAGCTATTTTTCGCAAAAAAAGCATTTTCGGGACAAAAAAAGATTCGAATTTCTATTTTCACCCTCCCAACGTATTTCCCGATTTTATTGCTATTTTTGTGAGGTATTGACCCGCCGGCAATAAAACCGGTACGATTTTCGTTGAAAATATAACCACACAGTAACTCCGAAACACGATGAAAAACCGAAATTTCAAAATAGGTGCTCTGCTCGTGTCGCTCTTCGCGGCAAGCTGTTCGCCGGCACTCTACCAATCCGGCACCTACAACATCGACGACATGTACGCGGAACACGATGTCACCCGCATCGCCCAGGAAAAACAGGCGATAGCCGAAGCTCGCAAGGCCGAAGCGGAAGCCCGTCGCGCCGAAATAGAGGCCCGGCAGGCGGAAGCCGCATACTACGCATCGGACGACTCCTACCAGGGCGTGCTGGCCGACACGTACGAAAGCGCCTATGCCCGTCGTTTGCGGGGATTCAGCTCCCCGACCTATCAGATGCCGACGAGCTATTTCAACCTTCGTTACAACGGCACCTACCAATTCGTTTCGGCCTACGACCCGGCCGTTTACAACATCATCGTCATGGGCGACGAAGTGTGGGTCGAACCCAAATACATTACTTCGATGTTCGGCACATGGGGTTCTCCCAGCATAGTGAGCTTCGGATGGAGCGCAGGTCTTTACAATGACTGGTATTTCAGTTGGGGTTACAATCCCTATCCCTGGGCATACCCCGGTTTTGGCTGGCCTTATTACAGCTACAACCCCTATTGGGGTTATCCTTACTGGGGAGGCTATTACCCTTACTGGGGTTATTATCCCGGCTGGGGAGGCGGCCATCACCACCACCCGTACCCGCCGCACCATCGGCCCAATGTCGTACACCGTTCGACCTATCGATACGGCTCGGGAGCAGGATCGAACATCGGATCGACCAGTTTCGGAGGGCGCGGCCAGGGTAGTTTGAACAACGGCTACAGAAACGGCACTACGGTCGGCAGCGGCAGCTTCCGGGGCGGCAGGACCAACAGCAATTCCAGCTCCAGCTTCCGAGGCGGCTCATCGTCAGTCAATCGAGGCAGCTCGACCTACCGCAATCCTTCGTTCGGAGGCAGCAGCAGCTCCTACCGGGGAAGCAGTTCGACACCGAATAGAGGGACTTACACCCCGGCCCCCTCGCAACCGAACAGAGGTTCGAGCGGTAGTTTCGTGGGCGGAGGCGGAGGGGTCCGCGGCGGAAACAGCAGCGGACGTAACTCTTACGGCCGTTAAACGATCACCCCGGCAAATTTCGACGGACGGCGCACAGGATGCACACGCAGGCGGCAAACGAATATGAACGCAACGACCGGTTTCGACCGGCAGCGGCGATCGTTTCCGCCCCTGCTGTCCCGAACGCCGGAAACGAAAAAACAACTCAACGATTTTTGTTATGAAACATCTCGGAATTTTGGCGCTGCTTTCAGCGGCCTTGTTCGCAACCGCCCCGGCGTCGGCTCAAAGCTCCGGAGGTTTATTGATGGACCGTGACATCGTCACCCCGTCCGACCTCTTCGAACTCTCGCAAACGACCTTCAGCCTCGGAACGGCGCGGTCGATGGCCATGGCAGGCGCCTTCACCTCCCTCGGAGCGGATCTTACGTCCATGGCGATCAACCCGGCGGGCCTGGGCATGTACCGGCACAACGAAATTTCGATCACGCCTCTGATGAGTTTCGCACGGGCGGAAAACAACGCTCCGGCATTCAACTCCAACAGTAAAAACCGGTTTTCGATCGGCAACTTCGGCTTTACGGCCAATGTTTACGAAGGATCGGGACCGCTCGTGAGCGTCAATATCGGGTTCGGCTACAACCGCCTGCAGGACCTCAACTACCAATACTCCTATTATACACAGGGCAATGTCAGCTCGATCGCCGACGTTTTCTCCGACATGCTGCAATACAGCGGTATCAACAGGGATCAGATCACCGGCGGCTTCAACTGGAGCAACTTCAACCCCCGGCTCTGGGGTTCGATCCTCGGCTACAAGGCCGGATTCACGGATCAAATCGGCAGCAGGTGGCAGCCGACCTGGATCGGCAACAACGTCGATATCGGCAACTACACGACCGTCGTAAGCAATGGCTCGATAGGCGAATACGACATTTCGGCAGGATTCAACCTGAACAACAAGTTCTATATCGGGGCCACGTTCGGCATTCAGTCCCTGTATCAACGCAAAACCTACTATTACGGAGAAGATTACGTCTATCCCGGCAACGGCACCGATCCGAACCTGGACTACCAACTGCTCTATTCGAACTTCAACCAGGAAGTCATCCTGGACGGCGCAGGGGTCAATTTCAAGCTCGGCATGATCTACCGGCCCATTCAGAACCTGCGAATCGGCTTCGCGTTCCACACCCCGACCTATTACTGGATCGACCGTACCTATCAGGCCTACACCGATTCCGGGGTGCATGTCAATAACCCGAACGACCCCGACGGTCTCAAACCAGGTCCGGACGGCAACCAATATACGGACGCCCTCTCTCCCGTACTGGAAGATACGGGCGGTTACAACTGGGAGTTCACCACGCCGGCCCGCCTGATGTTCGGCATCTCCTACGCCTTCGGCAACCGGGGTCTGATCTCCGTGGATTACGAGCGCGACTGGTACAACGGGATGCGGATGAAAAACAATCCTGGGGGTGGCGGCAACGAAATCTATAACGACACGTTCCGATCCTGGTACAAAGGCGCCAATATCGTCCGCATAGGCGCGGAGTTCAAACCGCTGCCGTTCCTGGCGATCCGGGGCGGTTTCGGCTACATGGGGTCCATGCTGCAGGACGAAGAGCAAGTTTCAGCGGCCCCCATGACCAAGCAGATGCTCTACTATTCGGCCGGCTTGGGATTTTTACTCTCTCCGGGCGTTGCACTGGACCTGGCCTACAACTATTCCTCGACCGAGCAGACGGACTACAACCTCTACTATTTCGAATCTCCGAGCGGCATAAACGGCAGCGGCATCTACAATACCAAACTCAAGCGCCACTTCGCGGCCCTGAGCCTCAGTTTCCGCTTTTAGTTTCGCACGACATATCGCAACGGCAGAACCTCCCGTACCGGAAGTCCTGTCGTTTTTTATCCGGGACAGACCGGATTTCGGGCCAGAGAAGAAAACGCACCGACTTCAAAAACGCAAAACGAGCCATCGGCACCTTCGACCGACGGGGCAAAGCGGCCCCTCGCAGCGGGTAAATTCAAGATTTATCGGAGCGCAGTTGCGAATTTCTGCATAAATCGTTAATTTTGCCGACTAACCGACATACGCCGGCTCCGAAGCCGGTGACACGATTCCCGGAAGTTAAAAAATAAATAAGATATGGCAAAGGAACTTAAAGACGTAACCAAAGCCGAGGACAACTACTCGCAATGGTACAACGACCTGGTGGTCAAGGCTGGTCTGGCCGAAAATTCGGCCGTACGCGGCTGCATGGTAATCAAGCCTTACGGCTATGCCATCTGGGAGAAAATGCAGGCGGCCCTGGACAAGATGTTTAAGGACACGGGGCACCAGAACGCCTATTTCCCGCTCTTCATCCCCAAGTCGTTCTTCTCGAAAGAGGCCGACCACGTGGAAGGCTTTGCCAAGGAGTGCGCCGTGGTCACCCACTACCGCCTGAAAAACGATCCCGAGGGCAAGGGCGTCGTGGTCGATCCCGATGCCAAACTCGAAGAGGAGCTGATCGTCCGTCCCACCTCGGAAACGATCATCTGGAACACTTACAAGGGCTGGATCCAGTCCTACCGCGACCTGCCGATCCTCTGCAACCAGTGGGCGAACGTCGTACGCTGGGAGATGCGCACCCGCCTGTTCCTGCGCACGGCGGAATTTCTCTGGCAGGAGGGCCACACGGCCCATGCCACGAAGGAGGAGGCCATCGAGGAGGCTACCCGGATGATCCACGTTTACCAAAAATTCGTCGAGGAGTGGATGGGCGTACCGGTAATCGTCGGTCACAAATCGCCGAACGAACGGTTCGCCGGTGCGGTCGATACCCTCACGATCGAAGCGCTGATGCAGGACGGCAAGGCCCTCCAGAGCGGCACGTCGCACTTCCTGGGCCAAAACTTCGCCAAGGCATTCGACGTACAATACATCAACAAGGAGGGCAAACTCGAATACGTATGGGCCACTTCCTGGGGTGTTTCGACCCGTCTGATGGGAGCGCTCATCATGGCTCACTCGGATAACAACGGCCTGGTGCTGCCTCCGAAACTCGCCCCGATTCAGGTCGTCCTGATACCTATTTATAAAGGAGAGGAGCAGATGCGGCAGATCGTAGAACGTCTTCGCACCATCGCCGAAGAGCTCAAGTCGAAGGGACTCTCCGTGAAGATCGACGACCGCGACAACGTCCGCTCGGGCTTCAAGTTCGCCGAATACGAGCTCAAGGGCGTCCCCGTACGTCTGGCTCTCGGCCCCCGCGACTTGGAGAACGGCACGATCGAACTGGTCCGGCGCGATACGCTCGAAAAGGAAACCGTTCCCCAGGAGGGACTCACCGACCGGGTGGCATCCCTGATGGACGAAATCCAGCAGAATATTTTCCGCAAGGCGCTCGACTACCGCAATTCGATGATTACCAAAGTGGACACGTGGGACGAATTCGTCGATGTGCTGGAGAACAAGGGCGGCTTCATCTCGGCCCACTGGGACGGGACGGTCGAAACCGAAGTGGCGATCAAGGACGCTACGAAAGCCACGATCCGCTGTATCCCGATGGATGCGGTCGAGGAGGAGGGCAAATGCGTATTCAGCGGCAAACCGTCGCACCGCCGCGTACTTTTCGCCCGCAGCTACTAAACCGCTGTCGATACCGAATCATCACAACGAAGACGGATGCCATTCAGAGAAGTGTCCGTCTTCGTTTTTGCAGGAAACAGGTCATGAACTATCAGAACGATTCAATCCGCCGGCAGGACCGCCTGCTCGACCAACCGGAGGCGACGGAGCTGTTGCGGCGGGGCGAATACGGCATACTCTGCATGCAGCGTCCCGAAGGCGGCGGCTACGGAGTGCCCCTGAACTATGTCTGGGACGAAGCCGACGCGATCTACATCCACTGCGCCCCCGAAGGACGCAAGCTGCACTGCCTCCGGGAGTGCGACCGCGTCACTTTCTGCATCGTCGGCAAAACGCAGGTGCTGCCCGCGCGGTTTACGACCTTCTACGAAAGCATCCTGCTCGACTGCCGGGCCCGCACGGGGCTCACAGCGGAGGAACGTCGGAGGGCCCTGGACCATTTGATCGGCAAATATTCCCCGGAGTATAAGACAATCGGCAGGCAATATGTCGAAAAGTCTTTCCACCGGACAGAGATTATCCGGCTCGACATCCTGTCGTGGAGCGGAAAATGCAAGGATAACCTACATCCGGGTGCGACACCGCCCGGAGCAAACAGCAACCGGACATGAATCAACCCACGGAACGCACCCGAAAAATTTACCGGGTAACCTGGATCGGAATGGTCGTCAATATCGCCCTCTCCCTCCTGAAACTCGCGGCCGGCATCCTCGGCCGAAGCGGAGCCATGATCGCCGATGCCGTGCACTCGATATCGGACCTGGCGACCGATGTCATCGTGCTGATCTTCGCCCGGATCTCCTCCAAACCCGAAGACGCCGGCCACAACTACGGACACGGCAAGTACGAAACCCTGGCCTCCATCCTCATCAGCCTGGCCCTGATCGCCGTCGGCGGAGGCATTCTGGCCGACAGCATCCACAATATCCGTCTGGTATTGACCGGAGAAATAATCGGACGACCGGGCGCGATCGCCCTGATCGCCGCCGCAATTTCGATCGTCGCCAAAGAGGTCCTGTATCGCTATACCGTTCGTGTGGGACGTCAGACGGACAGTCCGAGCGTCGTAGCCAACGCCTGGCACCACCGCAGCGACGCACTTTCGTCGATCGGCACCATGACAGGTATCGGGCTCGCCTATTTTCTGGGCGACAAGTGGCGCATCGCCGATCCGCTGGCGGCCCTCGTCGTTTCGGTCTTCATCTTCAAGATCGCGTTCGACCTGCTGCGAAGCGGCCTCGGAGAACTGCTCGAACATGCCCTTCCCGCCGCAACCGAGCAGGAGATACTGAACATCCTGACTCACTCGAAGGAGGTGACCGAACCGCACCATCTGCGCACACGCCGTATCGGAGCCACCGTCGCCATCGAAGCCCATATCCGCGTCGATCCTCGGATGAGCGTGCTCCGCTCCCATCAACTGACCGTCGATATCGAACGCCGGCTCAAAGAGCGATTCGGCCCCAATACGCTCATTTCCATTCATGTAGAACCGATCGAAACTGAAAAACTTTCATCTTCGGACTCGGAGAAAGATAAAAATATCTGATAGATTTTATTTTTGGCATAGTTATTGTTAATTCATCGATACCCTGCCGAAAAAATAGAAATCTAAAAAGTTTGTTTTTTGGGATAATTATTTCTACCTTTCCGACACAAAAGATGTCGAAACGGGTATCCGGCGCATCAAAAAACAGAAACTTAACAACTTAAAAGATTGCCTATCGAAACATTCTACTCTTAATAACTAATTCAGGAGAAAAGAGTATGAACATTCAAGTATTAAGCGACCAGCACTTGCTTAATAATTATCGTTCGGGTGATCAGAGTGCCATTTCCAAATTGATCGAGCGCCACAAGCGTCGGGTTCGGGACTATATTTACATGATGGTCAAGGACAACGACGTAGCGGACGACATCTTCCAGGAAACATTCATCAAAGTCATACGCGTCATCGACGAAGGCCGCTACACCGACAACGGCAAGTTCCTTTCGTGGGTTCTGCGTATCGCGCACAACCAGGTGATCGACCACTTCCGCGCCTGCAAGCAGAACAAGCAGGTCAATGAAAGCGAAAGCGGCTACAACGTACTGGGATCGCTGCGTTTCGCGGAAAAGACGATCGAAGATGAATTGATCTCCTCGCAAATCGAAAGCGACGTGCGCAACCTGATCGAACTGCTTCCGGAGGAGCAGCGCGAGGTGGTGATGATGCGCTACTACTCCGGTATGAGTTTCAAGGAGATCGCCGAGCAAACCGGCGTAAGCATCAACACAGCGCTGGGACGCATGCGCTATGCACTTATCAACCTGCGGCGCATGATTAGGGAAAAAGAACTTATTTTATCTTAATCCGTATGCAATAAAGCCCGGAGGCCACCGTTTCTTTAATGTAACGAAAGAAGAAATACTAAAAGGGCCTCCTATGATTGAAAACGACAAAACGGATACATCAAGGTCTATCTCCGACGAAGAACTGATGAAGAACGAAGTGATCGGCGACGATGCAGATCTGTATTATCTCGATTGCTATCTTTCGGACATTCTTGGAAAGGGATAATTTTAGGGTTAATTTTTGATGGGAGGAGGCGACAAGATATCTTGTCGCCTCCATTTTTTATACCGGTTTCATCCGACGACTACCGCCGGAGAGCCGCACGCCCACATCCTGTCACAACCCCTGCATCTCCTCGCGCGTGATATGCACCTCGACACCGCCCAGGGCATAGCATCCGATGTCGTAAGGATTATAGTAAAACGTAATGCCGTCCTCGGTCACTTCGAAATTCTCGGTCGTGGAAATGTATTCGGGAAAAAATCCCTGCGCCACCAGACCTTCGTCCCCCGTGACACCGAACTGTTCGTAAAGCTTGTTGCGGATCAACCCGATCAAAGCCTCCTGTCGTGCCGCATCGAACAAGTCGGACAAAGCCAGCTCATAACCACCCGCAATGGAATAATTATGGCAATTGATGCTGTACATACCGTGCGCACCGCCCGTATAGTTCGAACTCGAAATCGTATAGACCAGCAACGTATCCACCACACGGGCCTCGGACTCGACCGCCATCTCCATTTCGGTTTCCCACTGGGGTACCGACTCATCCAGGGTACCGATATACTCGTCCATGAACTGCCCGATAGACCAATCGACAGCCTCCTGCACCCCGCCCTGGAAATGCTCCAGTCCGAAGAAATAGAGCATATTGGATTCCTGGATCGCCTGCAATGCCGGAGCTTCGTCGGCATTGGCGATCGAGGTAAAGGCATACTGGAAGCGACAGGGTATTCCGCCGCGTACCGCTACGGTATCCGTCACCACGATATCGAATTGCGGCATCACGGTCTGCCGGCGGCACGATCCGAAAGTCAATCCGGCAAAAACAAGAAAAAGGAGAATCACACGTTTCATACGAATCCGAAATTTTTTCTAAACAAGATATAACGAATGTCCCATGCAGAACCGCATATAATCGGGTTATGCCCAAGTACATCCTATCTTCTACAAATGTACATAAAAAGACGGACGAACAAACGGCCCGAGAAAAAAACAACAGTTTTCACGAAAAAAAATTTGTAAATTCAAAACATCGTATTACCTTTGCAACACCAAATTTCAACGGTGGATTCATCTAAGGGTTAGGATACGTGCCTCTCACGCACGACATAGGGGTTCGAATCCCCTATCCACTACCAAGAGCGACTGTAATAGTCGCTTTTTTTATTACTGACTCTCCGGAGTAACGGGACAAGGGGAGGAGAACCCCATTCGAACAAACGGAGCAGCGAGACCCGGACGAACTCCGTTCGAGCCGCCGAGTCGTGACGTTTGAAGACAGGCGAAGCGAAATCAATTCCCTATCCACTACCGAAAACAACTGTAACAGGTCACTTTTTATTTTGCACTCCACGGCTCCGGTACAAAGACCGGGAATCCCGATTCGAACCGGATGCGCAACGGAGCAATGCAAAGACCGTTTATCTCGACGCAAGGCAGCGGCTCCCGATATAGAAGAAGCACACCTTGCCGTCCTTCGCCCACAACTCCTGCCCAAAAGTCGCCGAAATTAAAAACATTCCGAAATCCGATCGGCAAAAATCATAAATTTAAGATTAATGACCTGCACAAGCAATATTTCAGTTCAAACCGCTATCTTTGCAAGCGGATTAAATACATAATATATTTTTCGCATGCCCACCGTTTCGGTCATTGTTCCCAACTACTGTCATGCTCCCTATCTCGAGCAGCGTATCGAAAGTATTCTGCAACAAACGTTTCAGGACTTCGAACTGATTCTGCTCGACGATTGTTCGACAGACGGCAGCCGTGAAATTCTCGAACGATACCGCAATCACCCCAAAGTTTCCGGCATTTTCTATAATGAACGGAACAGCGGATCACCTTTCAAACAGTGGAAAAAGGGGTTGTCGAAAGCCACGGGCGATTACGTGTGGATCGCCGAAAGCGACGACTTTTCCTCTCCCTGTTTTCTGGAACGGTGCGTCCGGATTCTCGACACCCGTCCGGATTGCAGCATAGTTTTCACCAGCAGCTATATCGTCGATTCCCACTCCCGGACCATACGGGAGGAGGCGCCCGTCAAATACCCCAAACACAAGCAGATCCGATTCGGCAGCCGTTTCTTCCTCTACCGTTTTCTCTGCCCGAGGAACACCATCTACAACGCAGGAATGGCACTGGTGCGGCGCAGTGCGCTCCCTGCGGACGACAATTACACCCAATACCGTTATTGCGGCGACTGGCTGTTCTGGATACAGATCGTATCGGGGGGGGGAAATGTCGTCTATCTTGCCGAACCCCTCAACTACTACCGGGTACATGACAGCAACACCACCGCAGAATCGATCGTCACGGGACGCAAGCACATCGAAACGCTCCGCATCCTCGAAGAAACCTTCCGGCTCATAGACCCGCCCCTGATCTGCCGCCTCTCGATCGCGGGCAAACACCTGCTGCGGATCCGCAAAGCCGCCGGCAGCCACTGGAACGAGGAGCCCTATCTCTCGGTCCGCCTCGCCTGGCGGGAGCGCTACCGTCATCCCCGGATGATAATGTTCTGGCACAAGGTGTTCAAAGATCTTCCCCGCAGTTTCGCCCGCTAAATTCGCCGGGAATCGATCCGGCAACGACCGGACAGCCCTCTAAAAATACCGCATTGGAGCGATACTTCCCATTTCCGGATGCAAATTGCACCGGAAATGGGAAAAAAGAGTTATTTTTGTAAGGTTTAACCTTTACCCCGACACAAATGCTCATCACCGTCATCGTTCCGATTTACAACATGGAAGCCTACTTGTGCACCAGCCTGGACCGCCTGTTGCAGCAAAGTTTCCAGGATTACGAAATCCTGCTTATCGACGACGGCAGCAAGGACTCCTCGGGCGAAATCTGCGACCGCTATGCCAGGGAACACTCCCGGATCCGGGTCGTCCACAAACCCAACGGAGGATTGAGCACGGCCCGCAACGCGGGTATCGAACACGCCCGGGGCGAATACCTGACCTTCTGCGATCCCGACGACTGGGTCGATGCAGACTACCTGCAACAATTCGTCGAAGCAGGCATGGACGAACATACGCTGCCCGTGACAGGCATCCTGCAACACCGGGAAGGCAAATCGGACCGGCGGCTGACAGCGCCTGCCATGGACGTACAGGGCCAAGCCTGCACGGAAGCCATCGTCGCCCTGCGGCGGCACGACATGCTGGGATTCACCGTCAATAAATTGCTGGTCAAACGGATCATCGACGAGAATGGGCTCCGCTTCATCGAGGGGCTCTCGCACCGGGAAGACGAAATCTTCCTCCTGCAATACATTCCCCACGTTTCGCGCATCGTCATCAACGAAAAAACGCCCTACCACTACCGGGTCCTCGGCAGCGGCCTCTCCAAAAAACGCAAGCCGACGGAGCTGATTCTCCGTGTTTCCCGCCAGCTACACGACCTTTTCCTACAGGCCGCACCTACCCCGGAAGGGCGTTATGTCGCAGCCCGCATCCGGTTGCAACAATGCTGCGAAGCGGTCGCGGCGTCGAAAACGAACGAGGAGCTGCATATTGCCGCGAAAGCGGCCCGCAATGCCCGCAAAGAGTATCTTTCGACCTTCGACCCCGCGTTTCTCGCCGACCGCCGGGATCGGAAAGTCGCAGCCCGCAGCCGGTGGGTCTTCGCCCTCGGAGCTCTCTCCGGCAGGCTGCTTCGACGCCTCACCCGATTGATTCACATATAAACCCGCTGCATCATGTCGAAATACGATTACCTGATCGTCGGAGCCGGACTTTTCGGCGCAGTCGCAGCTTACCGGGCCGCACGGTCCGGTAAGAAAGCGCTGGTCATCGACCGACGGCCCCACACGGGCGGAAACGCTTACTGCGAGGAGCGCGAAGGCATCCGCGTCCACAAATACGGCGCCCACATCTTCCACACCTCCAACCGCGAAGTGTGGGAGTTCGTGAACCGCTTCGTCGAATTCAACAACTACATCAACTCCCCGGTGGCCAACTACAAGGGCAAGCTCTACAACCTGCCTTTCAACATGAACACTTTTTACGCCATGTGGGGCGTTACCACGCCCGCCCAGGCAGCGGAGATGATCGACCGTCAGCGTCACGAAGCAGGCATTTCGGAGCCCCGGAACCTCGAAGAACAGGCCATCTCGCTGGTCGGCATCGACATCTACGAACGGCTCGTGAAAGGTTACACCGAAAAACAGTGGGGACGCGACGCCACCCAACTGCCGGCATTCATCATCAAACGCCTGCCGGTGCGCTTCACCTTCGACAACAACTACTTCAACGACCGCTGGCAGGGTATCCCCATCGGCGGCTACAACAAACTCGTGGACGGATTGCTCGCAGGCGTCGAGGTGCGCTGCGACACCGATTTCTTCGCCGACCGCACGCACTGGGAAAGCCTCTGCGACCGCATCGTTTTCACGGGCCGCATCGACGAATACTACGATTTTAGACTCGGAGAGCTGGAGTACCGCTCGCTGCGCTTCGAACACGAAACGCTCGACACCCCCAACTATCAGGGCGTCGCCGTAATGAATTTCACCGAGCGCGAAATTCCCTACACCCGGATCATCGAACACAAGCATTTCGAACCGGGCGGCGATCAGCCCCGCACGATCATTACCCGGGAATACCCGGCCCCGTACGAACATGGAGCCGAGCCCTACTACCCCGTCAATGACCAGCGCAACACGAAACTTTACGAAAGCTACAAGGCGTTGGCCGACCGGGACCGGAAAGTCATCTTCGGCGGCCGACTCGGAGAATACCGCTACTACGACATGGACAAAGTGATCGAAAGCGCTCTCAAACTTACCCTTTAGAAAAATGAGCAAAACCGTCATCCTGGTCTGCGCCCACAAGCAGGACGCATGCCTCAAAACCCCGCCCTACCAGCCCGTTCAGGTCGGACGGGCCATTTCGCAAACGGAACTTCCGTTCGCCGTCGGCGACGACACGGGCGACAACATCAGCGACCGCAACCGCCACTACTGCGAACTCACGGCCCACTACTGGGCCTGGAAAAACCTGCACGACGCAGACTACATCGGGTTGAACCACTATCGCCGCTATTTCGACTTCGAAGGCGGTTCGGCCTGCTCGCTGCGGACGGTTCGCTCGGAAGCCTTCTTCTCGGCATCGCATCCGGTCCCCGACTTCGACCGCCTTTTCAGCCGCTGCGATATCGTCATGGCCCGGCCGAAGATCTATCCCTACAACCTCTACACGGATTATTGCAAGTGCCACATCGAAAGCGACCTGCTGACCGCACGGCAGGTGATCGCAGAAAAATATCCGGCCTACCTGCCGGATTTCGATCGGGTGTTCTTCCGCAACAACCGCCTCTCGCATTTCAACATGTTCGTCCTGCCGCGCGAGCGGTTCGAGGCTTACTCGGCATGGCTGTTCGATATTCTGTTCGAGGTGGAGCGGCGGATCGAGATTCAGGACGACCCCGTGCAGGGACGCGTGATGGGGTATTTGAGCGAACGGTTGCTCTCGGTATGGGTCCGGCACAACCGGCTGAAGATTTGCTACAAAACCGTTCTGATGGTCAATGACCAGAAGCGAAAAGGGCTGGGCAAGCACCTTTTCCATACGACGGTCAATACTCTGGCGTACTGGATCACTTATCCGCTGCGGCGCCGCTCGCCGCGCCGGGCAGCGGAATAATCTGCTGCCAGAAGCGCCACATCCGGGGCTTCGACCAGCTATGGCACCCCATCGGCAGGCGACTGCCGCACAAACGGTAGCAATAGCGGGGATTGGTGTCGAACGCGAACCGCAGCGCCTCCTCCTGCGAAGGATAACGAAACCCTTCGGGAACGACGGCCCAGAAAACATCCTCGTTGCCCAGGTGGTTGCCCATCGAGCAAAACCGCTCGATCTCGTCGCCGTACCTTTCGCAGGCGGCCCGGAAGCTCTCCACGCGGCGCAGCGAAAGACCTCCGTTTCCGATCTTCCCGTAGAGCGACTGCCGGATCATCCGGCCCGCCCGCTGTGCGCGGCGAAGCCTCCATCGCAGGTATTGCTTCAGAATCGGCAGATCATACACTTTGCGGCGGACCCAGGGAGCGGCCACACAGTCGTATCCCCTGCGGCACCAGTCGCCGAGTTCGTCCCGGAAAATCCAGGCGTCGGTATGGCAGATCAGGAGATATTCGTAATCGCGGAACAACTCGTAGAATCCGGCCGAAAGCATCATCCGGTTGTATCCCGCAATCCCGTTCTTGCGGCCCAGCCATTCGTCCGACACCTCCCGAACCGGCAGTCCGGAGAACTCACGCCGGATCGCCGAGCAATCCATACCGCAGGGAACCAAGAGTTCGACCGGATAATTTTCCTGTAACACCCCAACAGTCTGCCTCAACGACGCCCGTTCCCAGACGGTCAATTCCGGCCGATAAACAGGAACGACGACCACCACTTCCTTCTTATCCATACGCTATTTTTTCAAATAATTTACAACGGCATCGGCAATACGCTCGCCGTCAAGCGCCGCCGAGATGATTCCGCCGGCATACCCAGCTCCTTCGCCCGCAGGGAAAAGCCCGGCGACCTCGGGGTGCATCAGCGTCTGCGCATCGCGCGGAATCCGCACGGGGGTCGAGGTGCGGGACTCGACGCCCACGACCAACGCTTCATTGGTCAGGAATCCCCGCATCCGCCGCCCGAAAGTGGCGATACCCGCCCGCAGGGAAGAGGCAATAAATCCGGGCATCCACTTATCCAGCCGGGAAGGCACAACGCCCGGTATATACGAAGTCCGGGATAGCGAACCGCTCGCACACCCCGCGACGAAATCGGCGACACGCTGGGCCGGAGCGATCTGATGCTCGCCGCCGTATTGCCGGGCCAGCCGCTCGAACTGCTGCTGGAATTTCAGCCCGGCCAGCTCGCCCCACTCTGCCCGCAGATGCTCGAAATCCGCAAGCCGCACCTCGGTCACCAGACCGGAATTGGCGAAAACGGAGTTCCGGCCGCTGGGCGACATACCGTTCACCACCGATTCGGCCGCATCGGTCATCGCCGGAACGATGAATCCCCCGGGGCACATACAGAACGAATAGACGCCACGCCCACCCTCCTGGCTGACCAACGAATAGGAGGCCGCAGGCAGATACTCTCCCCGCGACTCGCAGTGGTACTGTATCGAGTCGATAAGCGCCTGCGGATGTTCGATCCGCACGCCCATTGCGAAAGGTTTGGCTTCCAGGCGCACGCTCCGCCGGTGCAGCAACTCGTAAATATCCCGGGCCGAATGTCCCGTAGCAAGAACCACAGCCGCTCCTTCATAAAGGGTATCTCCGACCCACACCCCTTTTACGCGATCGTCGTGCAATTCGACATCGGTAACCCGCGCATCGAAAACGAACGATCCGCCGGCTTCGAGAATCGTCCGCCGGATATTGGAGATCACCCTCGGCAGTTTATCCGTTCCGATATGGGGATGGGATTCGTAAAGAATTTCGGACGTAGCGCCGTGAAAAACCAGCGTTTGCAGCGCTTTGTTGTAGTCTCCCCGCTTCTTGCTGCGGGTGAAAAGTTTGCCGTCGGAGAATGTTCCGGCTCCGCCCTCGCCGAAGGCATAGTTCGAATCGGGATCGACCGCACCGTTGCGGTTGATCTGCGCGATGTCCCGCTTGCGGGCCGACACATCGCGTCCCCGCTCCAGAATCACCGGGCGATATCCCCGTTCGATCAGCCGCAGAGCCGTAAACAACCCCGCAGGGCCCGAACCGACGATCACGACCTCCGTACGCCCCGCAACCGACGGATAGTCGAAATGCACAGGTGCGGGCTGCGGTTCGCAATCGGCATAAACTTCGAGCGTAAGATTCACTTTGGGCTGCCGCTGCCGGGCGTCGATCGAACGTCCGACGACCCGCACCAAAGCCACATCCTGCTCCGCGACACCCGCACGGCGAGCTGCCTGTTCAGTATAGTATTTTACGTCGGCAGCTTGCTTCGGAGTAAGAACCAGTGTCAGTTTATACGGCATAATCGATTGAAATAGTTTGCAAAAGTAACCAAAAATCGGCAAAATCGCCGGGCATCCATTCGAGAAAAAGGTTTTTTAGTTATCTTTGCAGCAGATAAGATACGGCTCGGGCATGCTCGAATTTATTCGGCTTGTCGCTTGCTTTCCTTATCCTTACAAAGGACAGGAACCGATCCGGCAATCTTTACGGACAATCCCGCACGATTGCGCTCGTTTTCCGGTAACTTTGCAAAGGACAGGACGCGTTTCACGCACCGCCTAAATCCGGTTTTACTCCCGGCTTTTGCAATTCCTGTTCGGATATTTGCGGATATGGTGTAATTGGTAGCCACGTCAGACTTAGGATCTGATGCCTCAGGGCGTGGGGGTTCGAGTCCCTTTATCCGCACAAAGGAGCCTTTTCGAAGGGCTCCTTTTTCGTTGCCCGTTCGGTGCAAACAAGTGCAAATTGATTGTATATCATCGTTTTGCAAAGGTGTCGGCAAATTCTCTGAACCGGAAGCCGAAAGCATTTCGCAGCAAACTCGCGGGAGCACGAAAGGGAGCGGAGGCGAAAAACGGGCTGCGCGACGGAATTTGCTCCCGAGTACGTTTGCAATGCACTGTTTCGCTGCGTTTTACGTCGTAATAATTCTCTCTTGCGGACGTTTTGTTAACCAAAAAATTTCAACGTCATGAGACAAGAGACATTTGCCATTCTTTTCTTGATGCGGAAAGGACGACCGAAGAAAAACGGATTGGCGCCCATCTTCGCACGCATTACGACCGGAGGGCTCCGGCAAGAGGTCTACACTCAGTGCGACAGCAATCCCGAAACGTGGAACCAGCACAAGGAGCGCGCGATGGGAACGAACAAGCTGGCCATTCAGGTCAACGAGCGACTGAACGATTTCCGCGTCAAAATCATCGACATCCGCACCAAGCTGCTGGCCGAGGGCTATGCGGCCAATGCGGCGCAGATCAAGCAGCGCTACCTCAACCCGACCTGCAACACGATGATGCTCATCGCAGGCCTCGCCGACTACGCGAAGCGGCGGCAGGGCGAGGTGGGCGTGCGCATCACGCAGCGCACGGCCGACAAGTACGAACGGCTGCTGCGCTACCTGAAACAGTACCTCGCCCAGCGCGGCAAGGCCGAGGACATTCCCGTCGAGCGGATGAACTACGAGTTTCTGGACGGCTTCAACCTCTTCCTGCAAACCGCCCACCGCTGCCGCCACAACGGGGCGGTCGCCGTCATGGACTGTCTGCGCAACTTCGTCCTCTACTGCCTGCGCAACGAGTGGATCACGAAAAATCCGTTCCGCTACTATAAACTCAAAGAGGACGAGGTGCAGGCCAAAGAGCACCTTACGGCGCATGAACTGGAACTGCTGACCCGCAAGGAGCTCGACCACCGGCTGGCCCGCATCCGCGACGTCTTCGTCTTCTGCTGCCTGACGGGGCTGGCCTTCGCCGACGCCGACCACCTGCGGCGCGAGCACCTCTCGCAGGACGACGAGGGGCGGTGGTGGATCCACAAGCCGCGCGAAAAGACCTCCGTCATGAGCCGCATCCCGCTGCTTCCGGCCTCGCTCGAAATCCTGCGCCGCTACGAGCGGGACGAGGCGTGCCTCGCTCGCGGGCGCGTGCTTCCCACGCCGAGCAACCAGAAGATGAATGCCTACATGAAGGAGATCGCGGCCGTGTGCGGCATCGACAAGGTGCTGACCACCCACTGCGCTAGGCATCACCATTTATCCTACACACTGAAAATAAGCAGTTTATAAGAATATATTTTTTAACAGGTAACGATTTAGAAACGAGCGAAGTTCTATATTTTTCTTGTTTTGCATTAAAACAAAAGAACGCTCTATTAAATGCAAAAATACAGAGTATTTCTATAATTGCCAAAACAATTGTTAGGGAAAAAGGAATAGCAAACAAGCTTTTCAAACGAAGAACAATACTGTGCATATTAGTTTTTAAATCATCCCTTGCCTTTGGAGAAAAGCTAGATGGACTGCAAAATATGGATAATGTCCAGTGTCTACTTTCTCTATCATTGCAGAATTTTGGTAAAATCGTTTATTGCTTTGACTTCTTATTTTCGATTATCGCTCCAAATCTATTGCAATACCAACAAATTTAAGTGAGTCTAGTAATTAAGTCATTTATCAATACATGGAAAGAAATGTATCCATCTTGGATTTTTTGTTTACTGTGCATTGTGATTGCACAGAATTGCGCTATCTTTACAAAAGATTATAAACCAATTGATTTTTAGAACATGGTTAATATATGCAATAGTGAACAGCATGTTGTTTTGATGAGGATTTTGGATGCTCGTAACAGACCGTCCATAACCCCAGATATGCCCCTTTGGAAACTTAAATTAACCGAGGAAGAATATACAAACTTAAAGGAGACTCTTGTCCAAAATGCGTATCGATTAGAAGATTTTGGAATAGAGGCGGCCTTGTGTTACGCTGAATGGTGGAGAAGAGACTATAATGGAGGAATTCCTTCCAGAGAAGATGTTGCAGTCGGATTAGGACTGCCTCATTATTGTTGGGAGCAACTATATAAAGCTGCACGTCATGGGCTTAAAAGTCATGGATTTGCATTTATTCACTCTCTCAAGGGGAATGAATATTTTAGAACTTTACTAAATCAAGGAGGTCTTCCTGTAAATTACATAAAGAACGGAACTAATCTTAGCGGGTTTTCACGTTTTCTCATTGGATTGGTTGAAGAATTGTCTTCAATAAATATTGATTGGGATGATAATAATATAGATTTAATCAAGAATTTTAATTGTATAGCTTATCTTGGGAAAGCGTTCAAAAATGACAATATTTACGATGTTTCATTACAGATTGCTCATGCAATCATATCCGAAGAAGACCGCTGGCTACCATATGATGATACGGATTCCTCTTTGTCGGAACTGACTAAATCCTTAAAAAGAGAATACCGGCGAGTTAAGAGTGAACATAGAACCAAACCACTTTCTCTAAGTTGGAAACTTCGTTTGACCTCAAGTAAAACTGCAAATCTTTTTGTCAATTTAAATATAGTAAAAGAGATTTCATCAAAATCTATTGAAGGTCTAAACTATCAATCGTGCTACACCTTCGATGTGTTTGTCTCTGGTATACTTGTTGGAAAATATGTAAGAAAATCCCTAGTTAAAGATGACAAAGGAGAGGTTATCGGTGCGATATATTCTCGTATAACTGTTGGCGTAGCAAATGATATAAAGTGGAGTGGAGAACCTGTAGTTGAAGTTAAGATCAGGTGTGACAACGATGACAGATTGTTTCCAACTTTATGTGGTAGTTATCCTCCGAATTTTGAATGCCCTCAGGTTTTCCAAATGCTTGATGATAATGTATATTCTTTGAAATCGACAGCGAATGCTGAAAATAATATAGCTGTTTTCTCTACTAATTGGAAGTGTGATGGTAGTCACAATCTATTACTAAATGGAGAACTTTATTCGGCGATTAAGTTTACTGATAAAGTAGATTTACACAATTGCATGTCGAATGAGGATATAACCATAACCAATGAGTTCACGCCTTATAGCGCTGAATTCAGAGGTACATATATACAATGGGTAGAGCAATCCAATTTTAAGTTATTGACTCGCATTCCAGTAATAAGCGTTTTTGACCAAACTGGCACTAGAGTCGGGAATATCAAGCCTAAATATCGTGTTCATAATAGTAAGGCTGAGTGGCGGAATTTGTCCAATTCATGCCTTTTGCCATTTGGGCTTGTTGATATCAAGGTTGAATTTCCTGACAATAAATACGTGATGGAAACATTTTATTTCATAGACGATATGACATTTGTCTCTCGCAACGAAACAATGTTTTCCACAGAGCTACACCTATATTCTCGCCATGTTATCTCTGCAAAAGTTGATGAATGCGAAAACTTATCTGTTGAAATGACGGATAAAAATACCTGGAGGATTTCCAGAGATGCCTGTGCTTCTAAATATTCTCCTACGTGTAATTTGAAAATAATTGCCGAGAATAATCCTCCTTTGAAAGTATCTGTTGTAGCACCGTTTGAGGGTATAGTAATATCTGATTTGGAAGGGAAAATTGTGCCATCGGGAAAAATCATATCTTATGATAACCTGAGATATTTTAATATAATCAGTCATGGACAGTCTGGTATGATAGATGTAACTTACAAATCTGATAAAATAAAGGATGACAATACAATCAAGCATCTTAAGAGTCCAGTAATTGAAGGTATAGTTCCATTATCCGATTATCGTGATTTGTTTGCAAGAATGTTTCAATTATATGGTGCAAATACTTTTGACCGTAGTAGTTCCATAGAACTAAAAATATGTGACAAACGCATCTATATAAGAAAATTTGTTCTTGATAGTGAGTTGAGTTCAGATAAAATTCGAATCACAGATTATACCAGCGAAGACACTTCCGATTTCATATATGACGGTGATGTATATGCATTGCCGGTTTCAGAAAATATAAAACCAGCTGAATTAGTGCAGATAAAGCTTGAGCCGTATAATCGACAAATGAACTTGTTTACAATTCCTGATGAGCTTTTGAATTCGGAAGCAATTCTTTTCTCTGGTCCCGAAAGTTCGCGCAGGCTTGTTCCTAAGTATTACAATTTTGAACAAGAAGATTACAGTTCGGAAGTACGTGGAGAGATGTCTGCTGCTAACACAATACTTTGGAGTGAAAGGCTTTGCAAGGATGATGTTTTTGCCGGCGAGTATTGGGCAAAGACAGTAAAAGCATTCCGTATTATTTCAGAATTTAATCTTCCATTTACCACATATAATGCTTTCAAAGCTATTGGTTGTGAACCTAAATTATTGGTTAACTTAATATTAGCTTGTTGGATTAATGGCGCTTCCGATGTTCTCATTCAAGAAATTGACCGTTTTGAAGATGAATTAAACATTGCAGTACATTGGATTCCGCACACTGTGTGGGGAGAATGTATTGAGAGTTTCATACGTTCGCTTCCTCCAACACTCATTAATATAATGAATACAAAATTAGGTGAGATTACAGAACTGATAAATGCACTTTTCAACGCTACACTATCTGCAGAAGTTGCGTCTGAACTTACCCAATATGTTGCGGGAGGGAATATCGGAAATGCCAGGATTTTCTCAAGAGCGGACATAAATCAATTTAAATCAAAAATACATGGGTGTACAGATAACAATATAGACCTACCTCTAACCCGATTTGTACTTCAAAATAAATATTATGTAGATCAAGAGATGCACAAGTCCTATCGTGTAATGATTGAGTCCGCAATGTGTGCTGCGGAAAACTTCGCACAAGTAAAAAATCGCACAAATCTTTTTTTATTGGAAAGTCGAGACTATGCTCGTATCATTAATTTTTACCGAAAATACTTTAAAGAAACCTACAGTGAGATATTCATTGGGACAGTAAAACAAATTGTAAACAAATGAATATGAATTATTTTTCATTCTACAATAAGGCCAAGGAATTATTAATAGATTCTCTTGCCTCTCTTTGGTTCAAGGGTCAAGCCCAAGAACAAGAATATATCAAGAGGATTTTGACTAAGGATGAGCCTCTTTTTGCAGAACCTGTATTCCAATCAATATTCCCTTGGGAGGAGAGTGCCGACAGTTTTGAGGAACATTCTTCTAAACTCAGATTGTTAACTCCTTCATTTGTTAATGCACTGAGTAGCGAAGAAGTTGACAAGGATTTGAGATTTCCATTAGACAGGCATCCTTATAAGCATCAAACAGAAAGCTGGAGAACTATGCTTTCTTCTCGACCACAAACCATTGTCGTGACTACCGGAACAGGATCAGGTAAAACAGAGTGTTTTATGATACCAGTGTTGCAAGATTTGGCTAAAACCAATGAAAAAAATTGTGTTCAGGCCATATTCCTTTATCCTTTGAATGCACTGATGAAAAGCCAACAGAAACGTATTCATGCTTGGTGCAAAGCTCTTCCCGAAAAGGTTACCTATGCGATATATAATGGAGAGACCGACAAAGAAAATCGGTCTGACAGATATACTGCATCTCATTATCCACAGCTCGTAACAAGGCCTCAAATAAGGAAAACTCCGCCTCAGATTCTCTTTACTAATCCAACTATGCTCAACTATATGTTGGTACGAGCAGAAGACCGTGAAATCTTGGAAAAATCCAAAGGGAAGCTCAAATGGATTCTTTTAGATGAAGCACATACTTATACTGGCTCTTCAGCCGCTGAATTATCATTGCAAATCCGTCGTGTACTAGATGCTTTTGGCGTAACTATTGATCAAGTGAATTTTGCTGTAACATCAGCGACTATCAGGGATGAAAGTGACCCCAAAACGACGATCAAGCTAAAAACTTTTGTGTCTCAACTCACTGGAAAACCATTTGAAGATATAAAAATAATTAGTGGCAAGCGCATTATTCCAGAACTAAACAAGGGAATTGCAGAAGATCAATTGTCCAAAATAAACAAAAAGTTTAGTATCGAATTGAGTTATTCTGATATTGAGAAGTTGAGAAAAAAGCTTAACTCTTCGCCGGTATTGAAAGCAAAGGAAATCGGTCGTATGCTTGATAAAGGAATTGGGAAAAATGTGGATACCTCATTGGAAATAATAGATGCTCTCGGGGAAAAAGTGAAAGGTATAAACAACGGAGGCGGCCTTGGAGCTTTATTGCCAACACGTGCTCATTTATTTGTTAGATCGATAAGTGGAGTGTATGTTTGCACCAATCCCGATTGTCAGCGTCATAAGGAATATAGATTGTCGATAGGAAGTCTGACAACATATCAAAATATGAATTGTCCAGTTTGTAAATCAAAGATGCTGGAACTTGCTACATGTTCGTCTTGCGGCTCTCCCATTATAGTGGGTGAAACAAGCACAACTAAGGGATTTAGGATGCACACCAATGTAATTGATCTTGACAAGAGTCTTTTCTATGAGCAAAAGGAAGATCTCATTGATTTGGAAGATATGGGAAATATAGAAGATGTTGAGCAAAATGAGGCGGATGGCTTTTCTCGCTTCTTTTTCGCCATTCCGAAGAAAGCATGTCTAAGGAAAAATGCGAATAGAACATATCACATCTTCAATCATCGGAATGGTAAAATAGAACTAGTCCCTGAAGACAATAGAAGCAACAAGTGTTTTACTTCTTTAAAAAGTGAAGAAAGTATTCCTGTAATATATCAATCTCTTCGACACTCAGGAGATAATCACGTTCTTTGTCCTCATTGTGGCAATAATCTCAGCGAGTTTAAAAACCTTGATTATCTCAGAATAAGTGCTACTCAAATTGGACGTACTTTAGCAACATTGCTTCTTGATAATGCTGAACCCATTGACAGTAATGACGCAGACGTTGTATATGAAGGCCGAAAGTATATAACATTTACCGATAGCCGTCAAGGGTCTGCACGTTCTGCGATGGGACTTAATCAGGATGTAGAACGTTCATGGATTCGAGCTTCCATTTTTCATAAACTTGCCGACATGCGTTTGAATGATGTGAAACCTGGTGGTCTGACTCCTGATGAGGAAGCAGAATACAATGCATATCTGAGTATTCGGGAACATCTTCCGACCTTACTTTTTGAAAAATTTAAACGACTTGAAGAAAAAAAGAATGGCACACCAGTAATCCCCAATCCAGAGGAGGTGTCATGGGGGCAAATAAGCCAGTCTCTTGAAAATGACTCAAATTTCAAGAAGTTGTATGAACATGTTGATAAAGCACGTGGCAGAAAAAATTTCAAGAATGCAACGGACTATCTGAAAGCACTTCTTGTCGACCAATTCGGATGGATTCCTAAACGGGCGAACTCATTGGAAACGATGGGATTCGTACGTCTTGTCTATCCAGCACTTAAAAATGCGAAATGCCCAGCACTCATTCAGAAAAGATGTACAGACACCGACTGGCAGAATTTTCTCAAGATTTGTATGGATTATGTCATTCGTGGAGGTCGTCATTATATGCTTTCTGGAGCTTATAAAGATTACCTTACACAAAATAAGTACTGTTCTCCTATATATCCTTCAAATTCAGAACTGAGGAAGAATGGGAGCCCTGTATCGAAATGGTTTAAAGTCAATGTAAGTTCAAAAGGGATTAATGAGAATCAGAATAGACTCGTTCTTCTTCTATGTGCAGTTCTAGGTTATGATGATATTTCTCAAATCAATCAGATAAAGATTGCTGACATCAACTCAATGCTTGATGCCGCATGGGATTTTCTGAGACAAAATGTTCTTGAAGCAACAGATGTAGAAAATCAAGGATATATGCTCGATCTCATGGGGGATAAAGTTAAGCTGCAACTTATCGAAAAAGGTTATCTCTGTCCTGTTGACAATGTTATTATAGATGCACCGTTCTGTGGCTATAGCCCAAGAATGAACGGTTACATCGGTCGTGAAAATTTCGATAGATTCAAAATCAAGACGGAGTTTGTAAATCCGCTTTTCCCATTCAAGTCTGCGGATCAGACAGAAAAGAATGTCATGGAATGGATTGAGAAGAACTTCTTTGAACAAAAGGCTGCTGGTGTGTTCGGGGTTATGAACTCCAGAGTATTTGCTTCAAAACCGATTTTTATATCAGCTGAACATTCTGCTCAGCAATCGTCAGAAGATCTTGACCGATACGAAAGAGAGTTTAATGAGGGGAAAATCAATATTCTTTCTTGCTCAACAACAATGGAGATGGGGGTTGATATTGGTGGTATTACAGAAGTCGTCATGAATAATGTGCCGCCAAAATCATCAAACTACCTTCAGCGTACGGGACGTGCAGGACGAAGAAATGAAACTAAAGCCTTGGCTTTAACTGTTTGTGCTCCCAATCCTATTGGAACTCATACATGGAACAATCCAGATTATCCGATTACACATGTAACAGAAACTCCGTTGTTAAAATTGGAAAGCCGTCAGTTGATTCAACGTCATGTTAATGCGATGGTATTCGCATCCTTTGTAGCAGATCAAGGGGGAATCAGGGTTACGGCAACTCTTAGGGACTTTTTTGTCACGGCAGAAGGGATGTCTTTCTTTGATAAGTTTCTAAATTATATTGATAGTGTAATCAGCGGAAAGGTTGAACGTCTTCAAGAACCATATTCAAAATTAATCAAGGGAACAAGTCTTGCTCAGATAACATTGGCGGATGCCGCACAAGTAGTCAAGAAAGACATAGTTGCTGTTTACAATGTCTTTGATGCTCATAAAGGAGCTCTTGCAAAGGCGATTGAATCTCTGAAGAATGAATCAGGAACGACCAATGCTATCAAAGCTATAGAGAAACAAGAGGAAAATCTTTTAAAGACCTCGATGTTGTCATATCTTGCTGAAAATTCTTTTCTGCCAAGTGCAGGTTTACCCTTAGGACTAGTTGAGTGTCTGCTAGGTGGTAAGGAAAAGGTTGACGGTAACTCACCGACATTGCATATAAGTCAGGCCATCTCCTCTTATGCTCCCGGTAATCCAGTAGTGAAAAACGAATGGGTCTATGAGCCCAATGGTATTCGTCTGAAGACAAAATACGATGACAGCACTTCAAGGTATATCATACAAAATTGCACTCATTGTGGTTATACAACTATTATCTATGGAAGTGCTAAGACGGATTGTCCCAAGTGCGGTCGGCATGGAACTATGCATGGCATAAAGGACATCTCACTATCGACAGATCAGCGTTTTACAGAGGTCGTTGAACCTGCTGCATTCTCCGTAGCATGGGATTCGACCCCGACACGAAAAATGGACTCTCTCGGCAGTATGAATTTCATTCAGCCTATTTTGCTTGAAATGGATGCCTGGCTTCTGAAGACAAATTCTGCAAAAATGTCTATCCGCTGTTCAACGCCAAGGTCTGAGATTCTCTTTTATAATAAAGGAACGAGTGGGTATGGATATGCTTTCTGTCCTTATTGCGGTAGAATGAAATCAGAAAAATCACCAGACTCCACAGAGCGGATGCTGTCGCACCATAAACATCTTCTAGCTTCGACCTCTTGTCCCGGTGGCGAAAATGACGGTGCTGCAGTAAGACGTCATGTGTTGTTGGTCGGAAGATACCAGACTGACTTTGTTGAGATCAAGTTTTATGACAAGGACAACAATCTGGTAGAAGACACAGAGACACTCTATTCTCTCGGCGTGATTCTTAGCCGTAAACTCACGGAGCTGCTCGGAGTCAACGATGGAGAGATTGAATTCGGCTATGATGGCATAAATCATTCTATTTTCATATATGATACTGCTCTCGGTGGTGCAGGTTATTCATTACTCTTCCGAGAATATAAAGATGAAGTCCTAAAAATGGCTTTGGAGACTCTTGAAAGATGCGACTGTGAACGGTCTTGCACGAAGTGCCTTATAGATCGCAGATCGCAATGGTATACGAACTATCTTAACCGGCCCAAGGCTCTAGAATGGTTAAGACAGGAAGTCAAGGCCCGTGTTGCCCCAAAGGAAATTATTTATTTAATGCCTGATTCTCATGCTGTGACATCAGACATCACGACCGAGTTTTATCAGCTCACACGGAACAAGGACATCTCTGGTATCAGAATATTTGTCGACGACAACATTTCTCAATGGGATGCGGAAACATTCCCATTTATAAAAATTCTCACAGAACTATCTCTAGAAGGAGTTGACGTTGCCTTTATACTGCCAAGCGTACCAGATGTAAAATCGCTCTCGTCAGCTGACAGTGCAACTTTAATTGCGGAGGTATTTAAAACCAACTTTAAATGTCTTGAAAACACACTGCCGACAGGATTATTTCCGTTGATGGTCGTGATTATGAATGACGGAATCGTCAAAACATACTTTGGGAAAAATATTGATACATCCTATTCTAAGAATTGGGGAAGTGGAGATGTATTCATAACCACACAGCCAAATTCATTGTCCTATGCCGACATAAATAGAATGCAACTGTTGAGCGCCTTTTCATCGGACGATTCTTCCTTTATGTTCGAATATAGAATAAGAGAACACAGCTCGTTGGGTCGTTTTTTTGATTCTCTGAAAGCTCCGGAAACTGGTAATTGGAATAGAATAATATCTAACCTACGAGGCAAGGCTGTTTCTATTGAATATTCTGATAGATACCTAAAAACGCCCTTAGGCTGTATGCTTTTGGCAAAAATGATTTCCAGTCTGAAGAATGAAGCAGACTTAGTTTTGGTATCAATTAAGGTTATCGTCACAAATATCGTCTCAATTAATGACTCAGATGTGGCAGTAAATGCTATAAAAGATTTTGCCAACGGTAAGAAGAGAAATCATTTCCTGAAGGATGCTATATTTGAACTGACCGGAATAGAACCGGAAATTCAAGATACAGGTTATGTTGAGCATGAACGGTGTCTGACGGTTAAAGCGGATAATGCAGAGGTCTGTATACGTCCAGATGCAGGTATAGCAAAAGGATGGGCACCATTTGGAAGAGATAACGCTGAATGCACCGACCGCGATTTCAGAGAAGATTGGAATATAGATCTCGAACTGTTCAATAAACAGCAGATAGGAAACGGAATACTTTACACCATCTCATATAAGCAACTCTAACAATGTCAGAAAATAGAAACGCTCAGTATCGTTATCAAGTGCTGGACAGATGCTTCAGTGACTGGAATAAGAAATATACTATCGAAGATCTCCTTGAAATAGTCAACAATCATCTTTATGAATTGGAAGGTTCGGACTCTACCATCAAGTTGCGTCAGTTACGAGGTGACCTAAATGCCATAAGAAAGATGCTACCCGATAACATCTATCTTGATGCCAAACCATTTGGAGGAAAGAAATGCTACTACAGATATTCTGAGCCAAACTATTCAATCTACCAGAATGGTCTATCGGTTACCGAGGTTAACTCTTTACGCTCGATAATTGAAATGCTTAGTAAATATCGTGGAGTTACTGGTAATGCTTGGCTTGAAGATGTTATCTCCAATCTAGAACTTCGTTTTGGAGTAAAATCGGATAGAGAAAATCTTATTTCATTTCAGTGTAACTCATGTTTAAAAGGGCTTGAATACCTTTCAACTCTCATAGACGCAACAATCAATCACCAGCCCCTCGAAGTAAGCTACACAACACACGCAGGCATTAGTTCAACGAATGTGCTTCATCCATATTATATGAAACAATATAATAACAGATGGTTCATATTCGGACGTATTAATGGGAGAGATTATATTGTCAACCGAGCCCTTGACCGAATTGAAGGGATAAGTAGAAGTGATGTACCATTCTGTAAAAATGACCTTGTGGATTTTAACTCTTACTTTGATGATATTGTAGGGGTATCGGTGCCTTATGAAGTACAGGAAGCCGAAACAATTATTTTGCAATTTAGTTCAGAACGATTTAAATACATTGTTTCAAAGCCACTGCACACCTCACAGGAAATTATTGATGAATACAAGTGCATAGTTACCATCAAAGTAATACCAACACGAGAACTTGACCAATTAATTCTAGCTTTTGGACCTGATGTTGAAGTCCTAGCTCCAGATAAATACAGAATGAGCATTAAGACTAAAATTGAGAAATGTCTCAACAAATATCGCTCTGTGCATTGCGATTGCATATAAAATTATACTTTTATAATAAACAGATATAACAGAGCAGATATTAACCAACATTATATGGAACGTGATAGTGTGCAAAATATTAAAATTGAACATTCTAAAAGAAAAGGCGTATCAAGCTTTGTATTGAGTAATGATACGCCTCTTTTAAGAGTCCTTTAAATCTACTCTTCAAAAAGCGAAAGTATATAAAATCTGATATATTTTTATCTGATTACGAATTTTGTATAGAAGATTGATTATACATATACACTCTTTATCTACGGCAGTATTATGGCTTTTTCATTTAAATATCCCATCTTTCAGGGAAGTATTAGTATTAAATGAAAGAGCTATATGGCTGTATAAAGTCTAATTTTTATCTTAACACTGGCCATGGGCTTACTTTTTAGGTTTGTCCGTAATAGACTTGTCCTTGATGGATTTCGCCTTGCTGTCCAGTTCTCTTGCGGCCTGATCCTTCAGCCGTGCCTGCTCGGTCAATGCTGCCTTTCTCTGTATAGTTTCCTCGTAGGCTTCCACGTCCTCACGTATCTGCCTGATTTGTCCGTTGTTCCGGTTCGGCCCGAAGAGGTTCTCAAGTTCTACAAGTTGTTCGGGTGTAGCCTCTCCTTTCATCTTGACATAACGATATTTCAGATCATTATCGACTTGCACGTTATCTGTCCTCACCGAAAAATAGAGAGCCACGGACAGAATCACGATTGTCGCGAACATCACGGAAAAACTCCCAAGGATGTACGGGGATTTTATGCTCAGGCTGAAATGATGGTTGATGTTGCTTGTCTTGACGGCATTCTTTCTGATTG